>Ga0070678_100001931_pt1 | contig 11179 bp, 12 predicted proteins | sample KBSM73metaG_FD_65647 | JGI IMG/M metagenome (GOLD analysis project Ga0070678, IMG submission 65647) | Miscanthus rhizosphere microbial communities from Kellogg Biological Station, Michigan, USA - KBS M7-3 metaG | ecosystem: Host-associated > Plants > Roots > Rhizosphere > Soil ...
GGCTAACACGCTTACCCCGTTGACTTTTTTAGGGAAAAAAGAGATAATCTACTCTGTTAACCGCGCAGCGGGCGACTATGACTTTTGCGAAGACACTTCGTTCGAGTCTACAAAAACCTCCACTGGAGATTTTTGCACTTCGCTCGTGTCTACAAAAACTGGCAACGCCAGTTTTTGGGCCCATAGCTCAGTAGGTTAGAGCAGAGGCCTTTTAAGCCTCGTGTCCTGGGTTCGAATCCCAGTGGGCCCTCCAAACGAACTGTAAACTTCTCTACCGCAGAGAAGTTTTTTGTTACCATATGATTCACTAACTACTAATTGCACAGCTTAAATACATCATGCATACGCTTACTGTATAGTATGAGTATGAATATGGCTAAATCTCAAACCCCTCAACCGGCAAACAAATTCCAAAAAAGAGACTGGGTGATTATTGCGCTCGTTGTGGCGATGATAGGCACCAACTGGGTGTGGTACCAAAAATTTAATTACCAGGACACCACAAATAAAGCGGCCACGGCCGCATGGCAAATGAACCAAGAAGAAATCAGTAAGCTGAAGGCTTGCATCGACGTTGACACCAAGCCCTGTGACATTACACCCGAGCCGATAAAAGGTCTGGAATAGTTCCCGCTCATTAACTACTCGCAGAATTAACTGGTATCATGCAAGCATGAAGCAGCCCGCTTTTCAGCTTCCTAAAAAATTGCCTGATATGTCTGCGATTGCTTTTTCTGCCGTGCAATTGGCGGCAATTCCCTCGCGACTAGCCCTTGAAGATCGCACGCTCGTAAATCACATAACTGGCCGGGCCGAGAATGTTTCAGAACACTCACACCTGCTCAGCGTTGTCGCGCCGGGTATTGCCGAGTTGTATTATCCGCAACTTGACGCCAATTTAGTATGCCGCTTTGCCAGCATCCACGACGCAGTGGAGGCATATGTTGGCGATACAACCACCCATCAAATTACCGAAAAAGAGTTGGAGCAAAAAGCCGCCCGCGAAGCTGAAGGCTTGCGAAAACTCAAAAAAGATTTTGCGCACATGCCCAAATTCTTGGAACTTATTGGCCAGTACGAAAACCAAGAAATTGCCGAAGCGCGGTTTGTGCGCGTTATAGATAAATGGACACCCGTACTCCTGCACTTCAGCGATAAGGGGCAGACCGTGCGCTCCTACACAACGCCGCCAGACTTAATTGCTGCATATGCCCCGCACGCCAAGCGCTTCAAAAAGCAGTATGCCGATTTTGTCGAGCTTGTGGCGGTACGCGAGGAACTGACCGCACTCGTAGCAAAGCATCTCTTTTAACTGTCAAATTAGTCGGAAATTGTGCTCAGACTCACAAAAATACCGTTTTTGTACGTTTTTTGACTGCCCCACACTTAATTTTGATCCAATAATGGTGCGAAATTAACAAATTAAGTGTATAATCTATATCCTACACACGTGACACTGGTGGAATGAATGTACCAAAATACTTTCCTGTTTCTGCATAAGTTCCGATACGCAATGGTCGTACCCCTTGCTCTGGCCATACTTACGCTTACCTCGGCAGTAGTTACTGCCTTAGGTTCTGGCACGGTACTGGCCGCGAAAATGCCGCCCGAGCAAACCACTATGAACTCGGCAATGTCCGACCCCAACTACGTCACCAACAGCCTGAGCAGTGTCGTAAATAACGCCGAACGCGGCCTAGTGGTGGTTGGGATGGGCGTGTATCGGGGCTGCAAATCCATCACCAACACTAGTGTGAAAAGCAGCGAGGCAACCGCACACGGCATAGGCGTTGCCGCATGGGGCGTCTGGCGTGGCGTGGCTTTTATTGGGCGTGGCGTTGGCTTAGGTATTCTATTTACACTAAAAGGAATGGCAAGCGTTACCGCATTTACCTTCAAAGGGATTGGTAGCGGTATACTTTTCACTCTGAAGGGCGTTGGCAGCGCCAGCATGTTTGTGTTGCGGGTGCCAGGCAAGCTGATTGGCTCTGTAGCACACAGCTCTAACGCCAACGCGCTTATTCAACCAGTGAGCAATAAAGAAAAAGAGGCGCCTGTTATAGACGCCGAAACATCCGCGGCAATCGTCGACCGTTTTAATGCCGACCAAAAGGCCAAAATTCAGGCACGATTAGATGAGCAGATCGCCGCCAACGAAGATTTGGATGGTGCGGTTGTGGCAGGCGACCCGAAACATGGCGGCTACCCGTCAAAATGGGACGCACCCGTTCGCCAAGACAGCTTACTCGATAGCTGGGGCATGTATAACCGCGAATGCGTCAGCTACACCGCTTGGAAGGTATACCAAACATTTGGCAACATGCCTAACTGGGGCGGCGTGGGCAACGCCAACCAGTGGCTGGCTGACGCCCGGCGCGCTGGCATTGCCACCGGCAGCACACCACAAGTACATTCAGTCGCTATCTCCATGCACGGCTATTACGGCCACGCCATGTGGGTAGAGCAGGTGAGCGGCAACATGATTTACGTTAGCCAGTACAACTACGATCTGCACGGCAATTACAGCGAAATGTGGGTAAATGCCAGCCAGTTCACCTACATCTATTTTAAATAACCCGTTTACGGGTGCAGTTGCATTACACTGCCCTTTTCTATACCGTAATAAGATATGAACAGCGAGAGTCAAACTATTTCCTTAGACCAAATCCGCACGGTCGCCGCCGAACATCCGGCGCCATTTTATGTATATAGCAGCGCCGCGCTGGCCGAGCGCGCCAAAGCGCTCACTAGCTTGCACTTGCCGTTCGGACTTACGGTGCGGTATGCGGTTAAAGCTAATCCGCACCCCGAAATTATCCGCATTTTTAACGATGCGGGGTTGCGTTTCGACGCCAGCTCCAGCTACGAAGCCGCAAACCTCCTAGGCTTGGGCATTCCCGGCAACAGCATCAGCCTTTCCAGCCAGCAACCGGCCCATAATTTAGCTGAACTTTTAGATGAAGGAGTGCAGTTTGTGGCAACATCCATGCATCAGCTGGAATTGTGCGCGGCCGCCCTGCCCCGCGGTGGAAAAATCGGTTTGCGGGTAAACGCCGGCGTTGGCTCCGGCCACAGTAACGGCACAACCACCGCCGGGCGCGCTGCCAGTTTTGGCTTGTGGCACGAATATGTCGAGGACGCCCTCAAATTCGCCCGCGAGCATAACCTGGTAATTGACCGCTTGCACACGCACATCGGCTCAGGCGCCGACCCGGCTGTTTGGGGCAAAGCCATAGAGACTTCCTTAGGAATTGCCGAGCGCATGCCCGACGTAACCACGCTCGACATGGGCGGTGGCTACAAAGTTATGCGCGCCAGCGGCGAGCAAGAAACCAACATACACGATGTGGCTGCTGTTTTCAGCGAACATTTACAGGCCTTTGCCAACAAAACCGGCCGCCAATTGCACCTGGAAATCGAACCGGGCACCTGGCTGGTAGCTCATGCTGGGGCGCTGGTAGCCGAAATTGTCGACATCGTAGACACCGGCCGTGAGGGCTTCACTTTCTTGCGCACCAATACGGGCATGAACGATTTTATGCGCCCCACCCTCTACGGCGCCCAGCACGACATAGAATTAATTGGCGAGGGTGGCGAGCCGCAGCCCTACATTGTAGTTGGCCATAACTGCGAAAGCGGCGACGTGCTCACCACTGCGCCGGGCGACCCGGAAACCATCCAACCCCGCCTGTTGCCAAAAGCGCGGATTGGCGATTTGCTGGTAATTCGCGACACCGGTGCCTACGGTGCTTCCCTGCGCGTAAAAGGCTACAACGCCTTCCCTAACGCCCACGAATTCCTGGTATAAATTACTTGCGGCGTTTATCCTGATGCTGGAAAAATGAGCGCTGCGTCCACAAAAATCCGAGTGACACAACCGCACCCGCAGCCACAACCATGGCCTGAAAACTAGACAAATAGTGCCACGATTGCTGGTGCTGCAATGAATGCGACAAGCCAGGTGGCAAAGCCGGAACCGCTAATAGCACCAGCAGCGCCGCAGCCGCAACAGCAGGCAACAAGTTAACCACATTTTTTAGATGGCCATGCACACTGAAGATGGTAACCAAACTAGTTACGGCGGCAGGCGCAAGTAATAAAGCAAATTTTACTGTGCTATCACTTGCCGAACCGGCGTGCGGCGAAATAAGGCCAATAAGATCGTTCGCCTCAGTGCCGACATACTGCACCAGCACTGCACCCAGGCAAAGGCTCAAGAACACCAGGCTCGCGTTAATCCGCAGAGCAACAAACACCACTACCGGAACGGCGATGGCAATTATGAGAGCGATGTTTTGGTTCATCTCACCCCTATAGTAGCAGGGGCCAGGCTAAAACGTAAGCGTTTCGCCTCTTTGGAGACCGGCGCGGGCAGCCTCGCCGCTGTTGAGTTCAATAACGTAGCGGGCTGGTGCAGGCGGGCAAAAAGCGTTCGGATATGTTGCAGGCGAAATATGCGGCTGCACATGTGTTACCCGGTGCGCCGCGTCCACCCAAATAATATCCAACGGGAAATGCATGTCTTTCATCCAGAAACAGCGGGGTTTGTCATCTGTAAACCAAAACAACATCCCGCTATTTTCCGGCATAGAAGCAATATCGCCCAAGCCTTTTTCCTGCTGCTGAGCCGTTGCGGCTACGCGCAAATTATACTGCTTGTTAGCAGTGTGCAGCGTGGCAGTGTGTGGTGCGCGTGGTTGGCCGGTAAAAACCGTCAAGCCTATGGCCGCAGTAACAGCAGCCACAATTTCTGCAACTACTAAAAACCTACGCCCCCACTTTGTCTTTGCGGTTTCGCTGCTTGGCGTTTTGCTCGATGTACTCAATTATCTTTCCTGCGATGTTACGTTTGGTAAGCAGCTCTGGCGTTTTAATACTACCAGATGAGTTCACTTCAAGCACGAGTGGGCCGCGATCGGAGCGCATCATGTCTACAGCACATACCGGCAAGCCCATGGCCTTGGCGGCCTTAATAGCGGTGCGCTCTTCTTCGGGAGTAAGTTTTACGATTTTGCCAACGCCACCTTGGTGAGTGTTGCTACGAAAGTCGTCGTCCAAGCTCTGGCGCTTAATGCTGGCAACAACCTGGCTGCCTACAACCAACGCACGCACGTCGGTACCAGCAGATTCTTTGACAAATTCCTGTACCAAGAACGTTACGCCTTCAACATAAAAGGCCTGCATTACCGCCTTGGCAGCTTTGTTGTTCTCGGCCAATACCACACCGTTGCCGTGAGTGCCTTTGGCAACTTTTACGATGAGCGGTGCGCCGCCCGCTTTTTCGATAACGTCTTCAAAGTCGGCAGTTTCGCGGGCAAACACCGTTTTTGGAACGCCCACACCAGCTTTCGCCAGCAACTGGTAGGCGCGCAGTTTGTTACGCGAACGGTCTATGGCAATAGATTTAGCCGTAGTGTACACGTCCTGCATCTCAAATTGACGCACTACCGCCCCACCATATTTGGTGTAGCTTTGAGCGATACGCGGAATGATTGCGTCAAAACCGTCAAGGACTTTCCCTTTGTAATACACGACAGGATTACCCTTTTCGATAGTCATGTAGCACTTGGCGTAGTTAATCACCTTAACTTCATGGCCACGCTTGAGCGCCTCCTCTTTGAGACGCTTTGTGCTGTAGTTAGCAGCACCTTTGGATAAAATAGCAATTTTCATTAGATCTCCTCACCCAACTCTTGGCGGTTTCTGCGAATTAGTGCCTGTTCTTCTTCCCTGAGTGCGTTACCCAACGAAACGTCTACGATAAATTTCCCGCGCAGCACGTTTCGTCCGATGAGCACAGGGTACACCTGCTTACTTCTGTCGGCAAGGGTAAAATTAGCACGGATACGGCGGCCGCGCAGCACAATCGATAAGCGAATTTTGTAGCGCAAGCTGCGGTCGCCAGTTGAATTAGTAACAATATCCCGGCTAAATGCAGTGAAATAGTGTTTTTTACCGTCGTACAGCGGGCTTTCCGGACCAAAAAAGACAACTGCCAATTTGTCGTCCTCGACATGTGCCTGCGACACCCAAATAGCAGAGGTACGCGCACCACTGTCGACACGTGCATGCACAGCCGCGTACTCAATTCCGGGGAATTGTATGAGTTCTGCGCGGCCAATTGTCTTTTTTGGTTTCTTGACGGTAGTCATAGGGTAAGTACTATAACATGCTTATGATATATTTACAATATTACCGCCCTTATTTTGGCGGTTACCTGCATCGTATCACACCATGTTCTCAAACTACTCGGCTACTATGTGCTTCTGAAGGGCGGCAATTACCTGGTGTGCGTCTTGGCGCAGGTTGCCGTCATCATCAAATCCGTAATTTTTTAAAAAGATATTGCACAGTTTGTGGTTAGGCTTGACGCGAAAGCTGGGCGAGCAAAACAATTGCAGCATTACGTCAGCGCCAGGAGTCCAGCGGGGCGAATCATCCATCTTCTGTAAAGTGCCACCTACGAATTGGTAGTTCCCGGTAGTAATTTCAGCGTCAAAATAAGCTAATGCTGGTTGCTTGTTAAATAACACTACGAACGACTGCGGACCTTCCTGGCTTTGCGGCTTTATTTTGGCTGCATTAGTGAAAGTGTATGGCTCGCCAGCCAATTCTAAAATATGCAATAGATAAAGCGGCACAGTGTCGTGCTGTTCGTTTATGAGTGGTAGCAGGCCGGTGGTGCGGGCGTTGATCTCAATGGCGTACACTTTTCCGCTTGCATCTACCAAAAAATCGACGCCAAAAATACCCCGATAGCCAGAACGTTGCAGCTCATCACCAATGGTATGCATTACCTGTTCTATCCGCTCCTGAACAGCTTTTGCGGTCTCTTTCACTAAACGGCCACCGCAAAAATGCATGCCTTCGCGTCCGTCAACGTTAAGCAGCTCTGGATTGCGCACCAGTTGCTGCTGCACCGGCCCCAACACAACGCCCGCCTCAGTTACACAGGCTTGCATGCTGCGTTCAATGCCAGTAATACGGCGGGAAATAATCACTTGCGTGCCCTTATGTTCTTTTTGCAATAACTTCTGGACGCGGTGCATATCTGCAGCCGAGCTAACCATGTGAGTACCGCGACCGCCACCGCCCAGCTCGTCTTGCATCACAAAATCGTTCCCTAGTACGGCGGCATATTTTTCGTAAGTAGCAGTTGAGTTGGCCTGCAGCAATTCAGCAACAGGTATAATGCGATACTCCGGAATGGCAACCATGTCGTGGAACATCTCCCGGAACACGCGCTTATTCTCATACCGTGAGTAGGCGCTGTCGTTAGCGATAAAACGGTCAGCCGACATCCCTGACGGCGTATGCACCGGCCGATACACTACAAACCGATAGTTAGCAAGTTGACCGTTTGCCAACGTTGCAAACTGCGGCAAATCGAGCAGCGACTGCGTGGTAAGAAAATCAACCACCTCTTGTTCTGAAATCCCCATGTCAATTACATAGGGCGCAGTAAAATCACGCCCGTTGGCACACACGATTTTATACTGAGGAAACCAGCGCTCCGGCCCCAATTTAGCCCATACCGACGGCCCAGCCGCCCCAACAGCAACATTTTTGTTGTAGTCTACTCCCAAATGCATATGAGATAATCCTACCGTTATCTTACCTTTGGAGCAACATTGGATCTCAATTCTCTGGCAAATACTGTAATACGGATGGACAAACGAGCGGCCGGTGGGTACCGACGCGGCTAGTTAAACCAGCCTTTTTTGCCCGCGCCTTTTTGAAATTCTTCTAGTAGTTCTTTCTGTTTCTTGGTGAGCTTAGTGGGCGTGTCTACTACAATAGTTACGATGTGTGCACCGCGTGTTTCCCCGTTGCGGATGTGTGGCACGCCATGGCCGGAAAGCTTGAAATCAGCGCCGCTTTGCGTGCCTGCCGGAACCTTCATGCGCACCGGGCCGTCCACCGTATCTACGTCAATTTCGGTACCTAGGGCAGCATCTGCCATGCCAACGTGCTCTTCGCTTAATATGAGGTCGCCTTCGCGGGTGAATTTCTTGTGTGGTTTTACGCGTACGTTCACGTACAGGTCGCCTTTTGGCGCGTTGGCAGCGGCTTCGCCATGCTCGCGCAAACGAATAACCGCACCGTCGTCGATACCGGCAGGCACTTTCAGGGTAATGTTCTGCGCGCGCTTCTGCGTGCCCTTGCCATGGCAAACGGAACATACCTTTTCGGGTACTTTGCCGGTGCCCTTACACGTCGGACACACGCTGGCCTGTTGAATGTTCCCAAAAATGGTGCGCATAACTTGCACTACCTGGCCCTGACCTTTACAGGTGTCGCAGGTTTTGAGGCTGTGGCCCGGCTCTACGGTGGTGCCTTTGCAGTGCTCGCAGGTGTCGTCGATATTTAAATGCAGCTCTTCTTCGGTGCCGAATACGGCGGCTTCAAATGAAATATCGATTTTAGTTTCGACATCGCGGCCGCGGCGCGGACCCTGATTACGCGGACTTCCCCCGCCGCCAAAAAAGCTGCCAAAGATGTCGCCCAAGCCCAAATCGCCAAAGTCGAAGTTAATGTTCTGCCCTTGGCCACCAAAACCGTTAAAGCCGCCGCCAAATGGATTACCCCCAGCACCGCCCGTTGCGCCGCCGACACCGGCGTGGCCGAATTGGTCGTAGCGCTGACGTTTAGAAGGGTCTTTCAACACCTCGTAGGCTTCGTTAATTTCCTTAAATTTAGATTCGTCACCACCTTCTTTATCGGGGTGATGCTGCACGGCTAACCGACGAAATGCTTTCTTGATTTCGTCGGCGCTGGCGTCTTTGCCGACGCCTAAAATTTCGTAATAATCTCGTTTGCTCATTTATTGCTACTTAATACGATTGATGGTGTGCTGAGCACGCTGTGCAGCAGCTGTTCGACGCGACTTTCGTCGCCATCTGGCTGCGGCGTGTTCAGCAAAACATATACCTCGTGGAGTTTATCGGCGTCCCAGCGTACCACCAGTTCGAAAACCTGGTGGCGGTTAGGGTCGCGCTGCAACCATACGGTGCACTTTGGATTGGCATAGGCAAAGTGTAAAAACTCTTTGCCGGTAGTGGGGTCCTGGCGGAGGGTGCGCTGGTTTTCAGCCCAAATTTTCCCCGCCAGTTCAAAGGCATCGTGACTGCCAACAACGTGCACTTGCACGGTGAGTTGATCTGCGGCTGGTTGCTTCTTTTTGAAAATGCCAAACATACTGTTATTTTCCCCTTATATGCGAGCTTTGTCTACCCTACTACGAGGCGGGTGAGACTCGGTACTGGCCCGACGCCCCAACTGCAAGTTCGGCCAACACTTGGTCATACTGTTGCTCAGTGGACGGCTGCATACTTTGCATTGCCAGCATCATTCCAACAGTCCATTCAGCTCGACGGGACAGGGACACTACGGCTACTTCTCTCGGTGTGAGTAGCTGCGTGTCATATCCCAGTATCGGCTTTCCTTTTCCGCCTTCTTCCATAACGTACATAAAACGAGTATTCTCGGCGGGCGCGTTCGATTCCATGACAGCTTGTGGCGGGTCATTATGCTGGGTGAGTGCCTCTATATCAGCGAGGCGCATGCGACAAACATTTACACTCCCAACTATAGTTCCGCCGATAAATCTACGAGCCTGCCAAATACCGGCGACGCCCAAACCCTCATTCTCAGAATCGCGGCGAAGCCACTGGTCAGTGGCAAACTTGGCAAGTATGCGGTTCCGGTGCTTGCCTGCGGTCGCATGCCACAATTCATTATGATATCCGCGCAGCTCATCCCAAAAACCGTCTGGAGCTGGTATGGCGTCGAATCTCTTCTTGGCCATTGCCCTATTTTTTGTCGTCTACGACTTCGCCTTCTACAGCGTCGTCGGATTTGTCGGAGTTTTTGTCGTCCTCTTTACCTTCAGAAGAATCGTCGCTGGGCTTTTCATCTTTGGCAGCTTCGTACATCTTAGCGCCAATTGGCATGAGTTTGTCGTTCAGTTCCTTTACGGCTGCTTCAAGCGCATCTTTGTCGGCTTTGTCGTCGCTAGCTACTTTTTTGGCGGCTTCAGTGGCTTCTTCCAAGGTTTTTACATCTTCATCGGCCAACTTGTCTTTGTAATCGCTCTTCATTTTTTCGGCTTGGTAGATAACGTTTTCAAGCGTATTACGAGCTTCTACGGCTTCGCGCTTTTTCTTGTCTTCTTCGGCGTGGGCTTCGGCTTCTTTGGCCATGTTCTCAACATCTGATTTGTCGAGGTTGCCGCTGCCGGTGATAGTAATGCTTTGTTCCTTGCCAGTGCCCTTGTCTTTGGCAGTTACGTTCAAAATGCCGTTGGCGTCGATGTTAAATGTCACTTCAATTTGCGGCACGCCGCGTGGCGCGGGTGGGATGCCGTCTAGAATGAAGCGGCCCAGCGATTTGTTGTCGCTGCTCATGCCGCGCTCGCCTTGCAGCACGTGCACTTCTACTTGTGGCTGGTTGTCCGCGGCGGTGCTGAATGTTTCACTCTTAGAAGTTGGGATGGTGGTGTTGCGCTCAATGAGCTTGGTCATAACGCCGCCCATGGTTTCGATACCTAAGCTCAACGGAGTTACGTCCAGCAAAAGTACGTCCTTCACGTCACCCTGCAGTACGCCACCTTGAATGGCTGCGCCTACGGCAACAACTTCGTCAGGGTTTACACCCTTCATGGGGTCTTTGCCGAAGATGCTCTTTACCTTCTCTTGTACGGCTGGCATGCGGGTCATACCGCCTACTAATACAACGGCGTCGATGTCGCTGGCCTTCAAACCGGCGTCGCTCAGTGCCTTTTCACACGGTTCGGCGGTTTTGGCTATGAGATCGGCTACTAGCTGCTCCAGCTTGGCGCGGGAAAGTTTGTGCTCGAAGTGCTTCGGGCCGTCGGCGTCAGCGGTTAAGAAAGGCAGGTTGATGTCTACTTCTTGCGCAGTGGAAAGCTCAATCTTAGCTTTTTCGGCTTCATCGCGTAGGCGCTGCATGGCTGCTTTGTCATCGGAAATGTCGATGCCGTGCTCTTTCTTGAATTCGTCCACAAAGTAGTTAACCAACACGCGGTCGAAGTCGGCACCGCCCAGGTGGGTGTCACCGTTGGTGCTTTTTACTTCGAATACACCGTCGCCTAGCTCCAAAATGGATACGTCGAACGTACCGCCACCAAGGTCGTACACGGCGATCTTTTCGTCTTTGC
>Ga0070678_100001938_pt1 | contig 11167 bp, 9 predicted proteins | sample KBSM73metaG_FD_65647 | JGI IMG/M metagenome (GOLD analysis project Ga0070678, IMG submission 65647) | Miscanthus rhizosphere microbial communities from Kellogg Biological Station, Michigan, USA - KBS M7-3 metaG | ecosystem: Host-associated > Plants > Roots > Rhizosphere > Soil ...
TGCCTCGTCGGCAGCGACGTCGCGTACGGCTTGCTCGACCCGCGCGTCCGCGAGCAGCAGATCCGGCGGAGGCGAGCGACATGAGCGATCTCCCCACCGCGCCCGACGATCACGACGGTCACGAGGACGGCGACGATCACGAGGAGGGCCGCGGGAACCGCGACAGCATCCCGCTCCTCCTCGCGCGCACGACCGGCCGCATCCCGATCGCGCCGCGGAAGAGCAGGGAGCCGCCGCCGCCCGCTCCGGTCCCGCGCCTCTCGATCAAGTTCCAGTCGACGCGCAAGGAGACGGCCGGCGCCCTCGGATACCTGCGCAGCCGCCTCGGCGCCGCCGGAACGCTCGTCGCGATGTTCCTCGTGCTGATCGCGATCTTCGCCGACGTCCTGGCGAGCGATCTGCCCATTGCGTGCAAACTGCACGGACACGTCTGGTTGTTTCCGAACGTCACGCAGCCGGCCGAGCTCGTCGCGCTCGGCGGCGAGGAGATCGCCGCGGAGGCGGACTGGACGATCGGCGCAATGGTCGCACACGGTCCGGACGCGGGCGGCGGGACCGCGGCGCCGCTCCTTCCGCCCGGTCGCGTGAAGGGACATCCGTTCGGCACCGACCACGAAGGCCGCGACGTCTTCGCGCGCGTCATCCACGGGACGCGCACGTACCTCGTCTTCGCGATGGGAGCGGTGATCGCGTCGCTCCTTCTCGGCGGCGTCATGGGGTCGCTTGCCGGGCTGTTCGGCGGCGGCACCGATGCGCTCGTCGGCAGGGCGATCGAGACGGTGAGCGCGTTTCCGCCGCTGGTGCTCGTGCTCGGAATCCAGGCGGCGGTCCCTCATCCAACGGTGGGATCGCTGTTCCTCGCCATCGCGCTCACGCGCTGGCCCGAGGTGGCGCGCCTGGTCCGCGCCGAGGTGCTGCAGGTCTCGACGAAGGACTACATCATGGCGGCGCGCGCGCTCGGGGCGTCGCCGCTGCGCGTCCTTCGGAAGCACATCGTGCCGAACGTCCGCGGTCAGCTCATCGTGCTCGGCGCGGTCGGCGTGCCGGCGGTGATCCTGATCGAGGCATCGCTCGATTTCTTGCGCGTCGGCGCGCCAGGCGGCGCCGCGTCGTGGGGCGAGACCATGAGCGAGTTCCGCGACGCGTCGCAAGCATGGTGGCTCCTCGCGTTTCCTGGCGCGTTCCTGTTCGCGACCATCGTCGCGCTGACCCTGGTGGGCGAGGCGCGGCGCGATTACCTCGACCCGCGGGCGCGCTGAATATTGCACCGCGTCATTTCGACGTAAATGCTCTATTCTGCTGCGGATTCACAGCCTACGAGCGAAGCCTCCAGCAGGTCGAAGCGAGCGCTCAGCAGGGTGAGACCGCCGCCGGACATGAGCTTCCGGATGCGCGTGTTCTGCGGTTTCACGATCGCCACGAACGATCGGATCCCGTTGTCCCGTGCGACCGTCACGAGCCGATCGCGCAGGGTCCGTCCGACGCCACGCCGTTGGAAGCGATCGCTCACCACGAATGCGACCTCGGCGACGTCGGGCCGCTCGCGATCGCGAATGTACCTGGAAACTCCGACGATCCTGTCGCCGGCACACGCGACGAGCGCCACGTGATCGCGTCCGTCGACGCACGTGAGATACCGCCACTGCTCGGCCGTGAAGTCGTGGACGATCTGGTGGAAGCGCATGTAGCGCGTCTCCGGCGAGAGCTCCCCCAAGAGCACCTTCAACCGGACCGTATCGTCCGGGCGGATCGGGCGGATGTGGATCGAGGGCAGAGAATCCATGACGCACTGAGTCTGACGGACCCAGGTTTCGGCTGCGTTTCAGCTCTCTGACAAATGACGCATTGCGTCTTTTGCGCGTCTCCGCGGCGAGAGCGATGCTCGTCGCGTGGCCGATCCCTTCGACGCTCTGCGCCGCGACATTTCCGATCTCGGGCACGTGCTCGGGGACACGCTGGTGGAGCAAGAGGGCAAGGCGCTCCTCGACCTCGAGGAGCAGATCCGCGCCCTCGCCAAGGCTCGTCGAAAGCGGGACCGCCGCGGGCCTTCGGCCTCGAGCATGCAGGAGATCGTCTCGAAGCTGGATGCTCCGGCGGCGGAGCGCGTGGCGCGCGCCTTCACCCACTACTTCCAGCTCGTGAACCTCGCCGAGCAGCATCATCGCGCACGACGACGACGCGACTACGCGCGCGAGCAGAGGCCCCAGCCGGGGTCGCTGGCGTTCGAGCTGCGGCGCCTCGCCGACAGGAGCTCGCGCGCGGAGCTCGACGCTCTGCTCGCGCGCGCCTCGATCGAGCTGGTCTTCACCGCACACCCGAGCGAAGCGCAGCGGCGCACCGTCCTCGACAAGCAGCGGCGTATCGCGCAGGTCCTCACACGGCGTGACCGAAGCGAGCTCGTGCCGGAGGAGCGCGCCGCATGCGAAGAGGTCCTGCGAGAGGAGGTCACCACGTTGTGGCAGACCGACGAGATCCGGATCGAGCGACCGCGCGTCTCGGACGAGGTGAAGAACGCGCTCTTCTATCTCGAGGAGGTGCTCTTTCCGCTGATCCCGCGCTTCTATGCGACGTTCGAACGCGAGGCGAAGGCGGCATTCGGCGAAGGACCGGCGATCCCTTCGTCCGTCCTTCGGTTCGGCTCCTGGGTGGGTGCCGACATGGACGGTAACCCCAACGTCACGCCGGAGGTCGCGCTCGATACCGCCTACGCGCAGTCGGTGCGCGTGCTCGGGCGCTACCTCGACGCGCTCGACGTGCTCGGCCAGGCGCTCTCGCAGAGCACGCGCCGCGTGGAGGCGAGCGACGCGCTCATGGCGTCGCTCGAGCACGATGCGGCGACGATGCCCGCGTTCGCGGCGCAGCTCGAGGCTTCCACGAAGGGCGAGCCGTATCGCAAGAAGCTGCGCTTCGCACGCGCGCGACTCGAAGCGACGCGGCAGGCCCTGCTCGACGGCCGGCACCAAGGAGCGGTGAAGCTCACGTTACCCGAGCACGCGTATGCCGATCCAACCGCGCTGCTCGCCGATCTCGAGCTGATGGCGCGGTCGCTAGGCGACAATCGCGGCGCACGTGCCGGGCTCCGGCTGGTTCGGGGGCTCGCGCGACAGATCGAGACCTTCGGTTTCCATCTCGCGAAGCTCGACGTCCGCGTGCCGGCCGCCTGGGTTCGCGAGGCGGCCCGACAGTCGCTGTGGATCGCGCCCGACGCGCTGCTCGACGCGGAGATCTTGGAGCGCGCGCTGACGACCGAGCAAGCGCCGCCGCGCGCGGACGCTCCAGGCATGCGCGCGATGGAGGCGGTCGCACGCATCCGTGCCGTGACCGCCGGAGGCGGAGCCGAATCGTTCATCCTGAGCATGGCGCACGGCCACGAGGACATGCTCGCGACGCTGGTGCTCGCACGGATCGCCGGTCTGTATCGTCCCGATGACGGCGTGGCCGACGTGTCGGTCGTTCCTCTGTTCGAGACGCTGGAGGATCTCGAGCGCTGCCCGGCCGAAGTGGAGCGCGCCGCGCAGCAGCCCGCGTACCGGCGCTATCTCGATCTCCGCGGCGGCGCGCAGGAGATCATGATCGGCTACTCGGATTCGAACAAGGACGCCGGCATCCTCATGTCGTCCTTCGCGCTCTATCGCGCGCAGCAACGCCTCGTGGAGGTCGGCAAGCGGCACGGCCTCCGCCTCAAGATCTTCCATGGTCGCGGCGGATCGATCGGACGTGGCGGCGGTCCTTCGCAGCGCGCCATCGAGAGCCTGCCCCACGGCTCGATCGACGGACGCTTCAAGCTCACCGAGCAAGGCGAGGTCCTCGGCCTGAAGTACCTGCTCGCCGAGCTCGCCGAGCGGAACCTCGAGCTCACCGCGAGCGGGGTGCTCCGCGCGTCGCTCGATCGCGGCGTCGATCACGGCGCGTTCGAGGAGGCCTTTGCCGGCGCCGCGAAGACGAGCCTCGAGGCCTATCGCGAGCTCGTCCACGATCGCGGCTTTGTCGAGTATTACGAGCAATCGACGCCGCTCGCGGAGATCGCGCTGCTCAACATCGGGTCGCGACCGGCGCGCAGATCGGAGAAGGCGAAGCGCACGCTCGAGGACCTCCGCGCGATCCCGTGGGTCTTCGCCTGGACGCAATCACGGCAGATGGTGCCGGGGTGGTTCGGCGCGGGACGAGCGCTGTGCAGGCTGATCGACGAGCGCGGGCTCCCCTTCGTGCGCCGCATGCAGGCCGAGTGGCCGTTCTTCGCGTCGACGCTCGACGCGGTCGCCGTTTCGCTCGCCACCGCCGACATGGACATCGCGCGCCGCTACGCGTCGCTCGTCGAGGACAAGAAGGTCGGGTGGCGGCTCTTCGCCAAGATCGCGCTCGATCACGGACGCGCCGAGCGCGCCGTCATGCTCATCCTCGATCGACCGACCGTCCTCGCTCCGGGCTCGACGCTCGCGCGCTCGATCGAGCTGCGCAACCCGTACGTCGATCCTCTCAGCTTCATCCAGCTCGACCTGCTGCGGCGCAAGCGCGCGCTGCTCGCCGAGGGTCGCGAGGTGCCGCACGAGCTCGATCGCGCGCTCCTCCTCACGATCAACGGAATCGCCGCCGGCCTACGGAATACGGGCTGATGCGCGCGCGCGCTCTGGCGCGCGCGGCCTTGGCCCCGCGGCTCATGGACTTGGTTCCGACGCCGGGATGAGTTACGGAATCTGCAGCATGCACATCTTCGGCGGATCCAAAGGCCCGGGCGCTCCCGGCGCTCCCGGCGCACCCGGTTCACCCGGGCGTCGCGGCCCAGGAGGAACAGACAGCCTGCCCTCCGTCACCGAACGTGATTTCGAGCAAGAGGTCCTCCTCAGCGAGATCCCCGTGCTCGTCGAGTTCATGCTTGAGACGTCGGCGCAGTGCCAGGCCATCGCCCCCGAGCTGGAGTCGTTCGCCAAGGAGATGGCGGGCAAGATCCGCGTCGTGAAGTGCGACATCGAGAAGTCGCCGATGCTCGCGCGCCAGCTGCGCCTCCAATCGGTGCCCACGTTCATGCTCTTCGTCGATCAGAAGCTCGGCGACGCGCAGGTCGGCCCGCTCTCGAAGAAGCAGCTTCGCGCGATGGTCGAGCCGTTCTTGCCGCGCCAGGAAGGCGCGCTCAAGGCACGTGAGCTCGCCGAGCTCCTCAAGCAAGGCCTCGTCGTTCCCGTCGACGTGCGCGATGCGTCCGCCTACGGACGCGCACACTTGCCGAAGGCCACGAGCCTTCCCGCCGACGAGATCGAAGGCCGCCTTGCCGAGCTGTTCATGCTGCCCGGCCAGCCCGTCCTCTACGATCGCGCGGGCGAGAAGACGAAGGACATCGTCGACAAGATGGCCGAGACCGGAACGCCCCTCGCGTTCCTCGAGGGCGGCATCTTGGCGTGGGAGGCCGAGGGGCTTCCCGTCGAGCGTCCTTGAACAGCAAGATCGCGCTGTTCTTCGTCGTCCTCGCCCTCGTCGGCGCGGCGTTCTACGTGGTGCGAGCGAAAGAGCGGCGAAGGCACGCCGCCGACGGTGACGCACGCGTCACGCAACCCGACGAGCCGCGCTCGAGCCCCAGCGCGGCGCCGAGCGGTCGCCCCCACCGTCGCTGATCTTCGGAACGCGAGGCTCAGAACGACCAGCCGAGCCCGACGACGCGACCGCCCGGCACCGTGGCCGACGTGAGCGTCGCGCCCTCGAGCCAGCGGAGCGCGGCGGTCGGGCGAGCCTCCGCGCGTCCATGGAAGAGGACCGGAACGAGCACGCCGACACCGAGCCCGATCGCAGCGCCCGCGAGGTTGTCGGTGAAGTAGGCCCGATCGGCGGCGATCTGGAGATACGTGGCGGTGAGCCCGAGGGTCGTTCCGACGATCCACACGAGCGGCGCGAGACGGTAGCCACGGAGCGTCGCGATCGTCGCCGTGGCCGCGGTGATCGCCATGATCGACGACGTGTGTCCCGACGGAAACGACGACGTCGAATCCGTGTCGGCGAGCGAAGCGGCCTTCGCCTCGCCGTCGAGCGCGTGGACGCGCGGGCGTTCGCGACGCAGGAACGCACCGGCGGTCTCGTTCACCGCGATCGACGCGAGCGACGCTTCGAGCACGAGGAGCGAGTTGAGCGGCGCTTCGTCACCGCGATGGTCCGCGACGGCGGCTCCGATCGTGAGCGCAGCGCCCATCGCTGGGCCTGCCCCATACGCGACGATGTCGGCGGCCGTGCTCGCGGCGGCACCGTCGCGACGGCGAAATGCGCTACGGAAGAGGTCGTCGAGCGCGTTCACCTTGCCCGGCTCCGAGCCGTCGCAGATGACGCAGCTCGAGGAGAGGACGTCGGACTTGGTCGCGGTCCACGTGATCAGCCCGCCACCGAGGACGATCGTCGCGGCGCCGTCGATCCATACGTCGTGACGCAGGCCGACGACCGGCGTCACGGGTGCGTTTGCCGCGCCTGCCGAAGACGATGCGACGGCCGCGCTCGGCTCCTCGGCTTCGGCGCGTGAGGTCCCGAGGGCGAGCGCCGCCGCGGTCGTGGCGATCGAAACAAGCGCGACGCGGACGAGACGCGGGACGAGCGAGGCGAGGACGGCACCCATCAGCACGGGTGAATCTACAGCATCGAACGGCGGCTCGACCGAGAACGGCAGGCCCGTGGACGGTTACGGCTTGACGGCCCGCGGTGCAGGCGCGACATGTTCCTCAATGCGCTCGGTTCGCTCGGACGGGAGGGGGTCGTGATGCCGAAGTCACCAGAGGACGACGGAGGCGTGCCCAACCTCGATCACTTCCGTGAGCTCCTCAACACTCACATGGAACGGCGTGGGCTGCGTTCGACGGATCAGCGCAAGCTGATCGTCGAGACGTTCTTCAACGCGCCGAACCACATCAGCATCGAGGAGCTGCTCGCCGAGGTGCGTCAGCAGGATCCCAAGGTCGGCTACGCGACCGTCTATCGCACGCTCAAGCTGCTCACGGAGTGCGGCGTCGCCTTCGAGCGCAAGTTCGGCGACGGGCTCACGCGCTACGAGCTCGCGGACGAGTCGTCGCACCACGATCACCTCATCTGCACGTCGTGCGCGAAGATCATCGAGTTCGAAGAGCCGAAGATCGAGGAGCTCCAGGAGACGATCGCGGCGCGCTACGGCTTCGAGCTCCTCAGCCACAAGCACGAGATGTACGGCACGTGCGCGGAGTGCCAGGCCAAGGGCCGCGGCCAGCGCCGCACCGGGAACTAGCTGAACTAGCTAACGCGCGTCGAGGGTGCGAACGTCGGTGACGACCCAGTGGCACCGGACGTCGTGCTCGGTCGCCGGGACCTCCGCGACGAGCTGCCAGTCGTACGCCACGGCGATCGAGACGCCGGGCGGCACGTACTTCGGGAGCGTGCGGTCGTAGTAGCCGGCGCCGTAGCCGATGCGATGACCGAGCGGATCGACGGCGATCGCGGGGACGATCACGACGTCGACGGCGGTTGCCTCCGGCGCGTCCAGCGCGGGCTCGTGGAAGCCGAAGCCTTTTTCGTCCATGACGCTGACGTCGTCGACGAAGCGGAACGTCATCACGTTGGTGTCCGCATCGATCGCGGGGTAGGCGATGCGGACGCCTCGACCGCGCAGCGTCGTGTCGAGGCTGCGCAGGTCGACCTCGTGACGCGCCTCGATCGGCCAGAAGAGCGCGATGCTCTTCGCCGAGGCGACCGCGGGATGCGCCTCGAGCCGCGTGACGAGGGTGCGCGATCGCTCCGCGCATGCCTCGGCGGGCGTGGTCTTGCGGACGCCGCGCAGGCGTTTGCGGAGCTCGGCCTTGACCTTGAGGCGGATGAACTCCTCGGGCGCGAGCTTGTGCGAGTGGTCCTTCGGGCCGTCCTGGCTCATCCCGCCGCCCTCCGGCGTGCGAGCGGCTTGGCGGGCTTTGCCGGTTTCGCAGGCTTTGCAGGCTGGGCCGGCTTCACAGCGACGTCATAGGTCGTGACGACGAGCTCGGTGACGTCGCCGCGCTTGCTGGGATCCGAGTTGATCGACCGCGCCGCCTGGATCGAATCGACGACGAACCCGTGGCGGAGATAGAGCGACTTCGCGTCGGCGGTCCCGGCGTTCGAGAGCATCGCGTGGACGCCGATCTTCTTGAGCCTTGCCAGCTCGGTCGCCAAGCGCTCCTGCTCCTTCGGCCCGAACGGATCGGATGCGTACGCCGTGAAGTTCGCGGTCTTCGACACCGGTACGTACGGCGGATCGAAGTACGCGAAGTCTCCCTTCTTCAGCTCGTTCGTGACGACCGAGAAGTCGGCGAGATGGATCTCCGCGACCGACAGTGCCTCGTGCGCCGCGCGAAGCACCTCGACGTCGAGGATGCGCGGGCTCGCGTATTTTCCGAACGGCACGTTGAAGCGGCCCGCGGCGTTCACACGCCAGAGCCCGTTGAAGCACGTGCGATTCAAGAACAAGAGACGCGCGCCGCGCTCGACCGGTCCGAGCGTCTGGCTGTCGAGCTCGCGGACCTCGTAGAAGCGCTCGCGTCGCTTCGCGTCGTCGAGGCGGTAGTAGTCGTCCTGGTAGCCGCGCAGCCGATCGATGAGCGGCTCCACGTCGTCCTTGATGACCTTGTAGAGCGTCACCAGCTCGGCGTTCTTGTCGGCGAGGAGCGCGCGCGTGAAGCGTCGCTTCGGCTCGGCGGCGAGCGCGAAGAACATCGCGCCACCTCCGCAGAACGGCTCGGCGTAGGTCTTGAAGCGACCGGGCGGCAGCCGCTGCATGAGTCGGTCGAGGAGGCGCGTCTTGCCCCCTGCCCACTTCACGACCGGACGCGGTGCCACGACTGTTCGTTATCGTGCTCCGCGCGGCGGCGCAATAATCAAGGGGTTCCGGCGCCCCTGCCACCGTCGGTCGGGGCGCCGGCGTCGGTCGGGGCGCTGGCGTCGGTCGGGGCGCCGCCGTCGCTCGCGCTCGCGGGAAGCAGCGGCGCGAGCCTGGCCGCCGTGACGGCGAAGGTCGCGCTCACGCCGTCGAGACTGCACTCACGCAGGCGCGCCGAGACCGTTCGGCACGCGATCCGCTTCGGCGCTCCAGCCTCGGCGACGTCCACGTCGATGACGAGATCCGGCGCGCCCTCGAGCTTCTTCAGCGAGACGACACGCTCGGCGAAGAGCGCAGCGACCGCATCCCGCGCCTTGGCAGGGTCCGCCGGCGTGACGGGGCGCCCTAGCACGGTCACCTTGACGTGCTCGATCCTCGCGGCCTCGGTGCGAAGCGTTCCGCGGCTGACGTAGATGTCCTTCGCGAGCACGTGCAGTGATCGTGGCGCGACCAGAACCCCGGTCCGTGCGTCGGTCTTCATGTAGATGCCGCCCTCGGCCTCGGCGCCGAACCAGACGGTGACCGGCGCGTTGCCGTCCTCGAAGGCGAGCACGACGTGGCATCCGTCTGGACCGCGCGTGAAGCCGAACGAGCCGTCGTCGTTGTCGGCGACCCACGCGTCGATCTTTCCTTTGACGAGGCCGTCGACGAGCTGACCGATCGCCGCGTCGGTCTCGTAGCCCGCCGGTGATACGAGCCGGAACCCCTCGCCGCGATCGACGAGCTCCTGATCGACGCCGCAGCGAAGGAGGACGCGCGTGGGGCGACGCGTTTCGTGCTCGAGCAGGGTGCGCGGGCGCAGCATGGTTCCGCGCGGAACCAGCCGTCGATAGACGCTGGCGTCGACGTCGAGGAGCGCGCCGTCGAGCAACCGTCGCACCGTCGCGCGGCCGTCGGCAAAGGGCGCGCCGACCTCGACGATCTCCTCGCGCGGGCCGTTGCGAACGAGCGCGCGTCCGGTCGAGACGAACGCGCTGCCGGTGCTGCTGCCGCGCGTGACGCTGCGCGCCTCCGAGACGCTGATGCGCGTGAGCAGCTCGGTGGCGGCTTCAGCCTCCGGCTCGGGGAGCTCGCGATCGAGCGGCGCCCGCTGATGATAGCCCGTGCCCTTGCGCGCGAGCTCGATCGCCTCCGAGCCGGCGTGCTCGAGCCTCACCTCCTCGATCTCGTCGACGCGCAGCGTGAATGGATGCTTGTCGACGAGCGACGCCGCGTCGCCGGTGAGAAACCCCACGAGGTCCTGCGGCGCGCACGCCGCGACGCGTGTGGGCGTTTTGCGCAGCACCACCACGTCCGCAGGATGACCAGGGCACGCCTCGCCGATCGCGAGCTCGGCGGGCGCCTTCGAGCTGTCGCGCGGTACGAGCTTCAGCGTCGCCACCGGCTGCGCGGTCAGCCGCTCGGCGTCGGCGTCCTTCGGAAATGCCTCCGCGCGCATCTCGGCCAGCGCAGCCCACACCCTGTCGACACCGCTCCGTGACGCGAGGATCCCCGATTCCTCGATGCGGAACGAGTGATCGTCGATGCGCACGAGTGCAAAACCGCCGCCGGGATGTTTGACCTCCACGCGCTGGAGATCGGTCGCGAGATATGGAACGACGGTGCGATCGCGATACGTGTCGGACGGAGCGAGGAGCACGTCGGTCACTTCCTTCGACACGACGACCGGCGTCTCGTCACCGACCCGGAAGTAGCTCGTGCCTTCGGGACGCGGCGAAGGACCTCCGAGCGCGAACGGCACCTCGAGGCCGCCCATGCGCACGGTGCCGCTCGCCCTCGGCGCATCGAAGCCGAGCCCTGCGCCGCCGCTCGCCTTCCGGAGCGCCGTCGCGAATTCGAGCGTGGTCAGGAGGCGATCGACGGCGACGGGGTCGGCCCGCTCTTCGCGCGGGGACGTGAGGCGCCACTGTCCCTCTTTGCCTTCGTTGCTCGGCTTGTCGGGCGCGGGACGATCGCGCTCGAGCACGATGGTCTCGCCTTCGTGCGCGATCGAGACGCGCGTGAGCTCGTCGCGACGCCACACCACGAAAGCGCTATTTTCACGGCTTTTTCGCTCGCCCTCGGTGATCCGATCGCGATCGAGCCAGAGCCACACGCCGAGCGCGAGGGCGAGCACGACGAGGACGATCGTGCCGGCGTGCTTCTTCACGCACGCTTCTTCTTTCCCTCGCCGGCGCGACGAAAGAGCGCGATCGCGAGGCCGAGCAGCGCGACGGTGGCGGGCATGAAGAGCACGACGTAACGACGAATCGATCCGCGTGACTCCTCGTCGACGCGCATTCCGGCGCCGACGGCCGCCTTCTCGGGCACGTCGAGGACCTG
>Ga0070678_100001942_pt1 | contig 11155 bp, 8 predicted proteins | sample KBSM73metaG_FD_65647 | JGI IMG/M metagenome (GOLD analysis project Ga0070678, IMG submission 65647) | Miscanthus rhizosphere microbial communities from Kellogg Biological Station, Michigan, USA - KBS M7-3 metaG | ecosystem: Host-associated > Plants > Roots > Rhizosphere > Soil ...
GATCGAGGCGGCGCGCAAGGCGAGCGAGGAAGCGCGCACGCGCACGCAGAGCGCCGACGCGAAGATCGCCGAGGTGCTCGCCCGCGCCGAGGAGAACGAGAAGCGCGCCAGCGCGGCCGATACGATGGCCAAGGCGATGGCCAAGGACGTCGCCGAGGCGCTCAAGCGCGCGGTCGATGCCGATGCGCGGGCGCGGTCGGTGTCGCGCGAGCTCGACGGGGCCCACAAGAAAGCCGACGCCGCCGCGAAGACAGCCGAGGAGCGCGCCGCCGCCGCCAAGGCCGCCGAAGAGCGTGCGGCCGCCGTGGAGGCGAAGCTCGCGCAGACCGAGGCCGAGGCCACCGCGAAGCTCGAGGCGCTGCAGCAGGAGCTCGGCGGCAAGCTCGACGCGGCCGAGAAGGAGCTCTCCGCGAAGGCCGAGCAGCTCGCTGCCGATCTCGGCGCGAAGCTGCAGCAGGCGGTCCGCGAGCTCGCGGCCGAGCGTTCGACGGCGATGAGCCTCGTCGATCGCAAGACCCAGCTCGAGCGCGAGCTCAACGAGGCGCGCACGTCGGTCGCTGGGCTCCAGCACCGACTCGAGCTCGCCGAGGGCAAGGTCGTCGAGTACGAGGTCCAGATCGAGCAGCTCGAGGAGCGCATCCAGGACCTCGAGGCCGGCGTGGCGGTCGAGCAGACCGCGGCGTCGACGTCGCTGGACGAGGCGCGCGCCAAGACGGCCAAGCTCGAGGAGCAACTCGCCGAGGCCAAGGCCGCCGCCAAGTCCGCGGCGAAGACGGCCGCCGGCCTCGACAAGCGCCTCGACGCGATGGAGACCGAGCTCAAGGCCGCGCAGGAGGCGAAGGTCGCCGCCGATGCCGCGCTCGCCGAGGCACGCACGAAGATCGGCGAGCTCGAGCACGCGGGCGAGGAGCTCGCGGAGGCGCAGAAGCGGATCGGCGATGCCGAGAAGCGCACGCGCGAGATCGAGGCCTCGATCGATCCGCTCAAGGCGAAGGCCGAGGCTGCAGATCTCGCGATCGGCCGCGCGGGTGCGCTCCAGCGCCAGCTCGACGAGGCGCTGCAGAAGCTGTCGTGGCTCGAGCGCGATGGCAAGTCACGCGAGGCCGACGAGTCGCGCATCACGGAGGTCCAGGCGCAGGCCGATGCCCGCGTGCGCGAGGCCGAGGCGCGCATCGAAGCGCTCGAGGCGATGGCCCGCGATGCCGACGTCAAGACGCGCGAGGCCCTCGCCGCCGCCGGTGCGACCGAGTCGCGCGCCAGCCAGGCCGAGTTGCGTGTCAGCCAGGCGGATCTGCAGCTATCGGCCGTCGAGGCGCGTGCCACGAGCGCCGAACAGCGCGCGGCCGCCGCCGAGCAGCGCGCCGCCGAGCTCGACGCCCACGCGCGCGAGGTCGAGACCCGCGCGCGCGACATCGAGACCCGCGCGACCGCGATCGAGACCAAGGCGAAGGAAGCCGCCGAGCGGATCGCGAACAGCGACCGCCGCGCCCGCGAGGCCGAGGCCGAGCTCGAGCAGCTGCGCGCCGCGCGTCCGTCCGCACGCATGGCCGCCGTCGATCCGAACGCCGACCGCAAGCTTGCCGACGCGCAGGCCAAGATCGCCGCGCTCCAGCGCGAAGTCGACGCCGCCGAGAACGTCCGCCAGTTCGCCGCGAACACCGAGCGCGAGATCGCCCAGCTCGAGCGCGAGCTCCGCGAGGCCAAGGCCAAGCTCGTTCAGATCACGCTCGAGCGCGACCGCATGGAGTCGCAGCTGCGCGATGTCCACGAGGACGACGAGACGCGCACGCGCAGCCCGGAAGTCACCGCCCAGGCCGACATGACGCGCTACACGGCGCTCGTCTCGCGCGCCTCCGAGCTCGAGCGCAAGCTCGCCGACGCGGAGTCCCGCCTCGCGGCGCAGCAGCGCGCGGTCGACGACGACGAGGAGCCGACAAGTACCGGCACCTCGCTACCGCTCGAGTTCGCCGAGCACCTCTCGACCCTCGAGGAATCGATCGACTCGCTGCGCTCCAACATGCGCGCCGCCTCCGACGAGACGGCGATGATGGATCAGACCGATTCGGTGATCGCGATCTCGGCGGCCGTGTCGTCGGCGGCCGAGCACGTCGAGCGCGCGCGCGACGCCCTGCGCGAGCTGGCGAAGCTCCGCCCCTCCGGGTAGCGCGCTAGCAGGGCGTGCTCCAGCGTCAGATTGGCCACGAAGGCACGAAGGCACGAAGGCCAGAAGGCAGGGCGTGTGCAAGCCCAGGGCTCGGCCCCCAGAAGCGCCTCGGCGTACTGGGCTACGCCCAGTTCGCCTCGGCCACTGGCCTTGAAAACACGAAGTCGATCCAACGATGAAAGCGACCACAACGTCGCAAGGTCGATGGGCCTGCTTTCCACCTTCGAAGCCAGTGGGCGAGGTGTGGTGGCGCTTCGCCAGCACACCGAGCCGCTCTCTGGGGCTACGAACGCGCTCCTTCTTCTTCGACCTTCGTGCCTTCGTGCCTTCGTGGCCAATCCGGTTCTGGGGCGCTACTTCGCGGCGGTCGTGTGCGAGCGCAGGAACGCGAGGCTCTTCGACACGCGCGGCGCCCAGAACTCGAAGTTGTGATGCCCCGGCCCGAGGAAGAACTCGTGCTCGATGTGGCGCTGATCGAGCAGGTCGTGGAGATACGACGCCTCGGCGTCGAGGCCGAAGTCATCCTCGGTGCCGCAGTCGAGGTAGAGCGCGAGCTTGCCCGGCTCGAGCTTCTGCGCGAGGTACGCCGGGTCGTGTGCCTTCCAGTTCGCGATGTCGGGCCCGAAGATGCCGCGCACCCAGGTACCGATCTGGTTGACCTGCGGATCGCCGGTGCGGCCCCAGGCCGAGACGTCGGTGACGAGCGTGACGATGCCGGTGCCGTACGGGTGCGGGCCGGCGTAGAGCAGGGCGTCGACGCCGGAGTGCGAGGCGGCGGCCGCGAACTCGTCCTGGTGGCGCATCGCGAGCGAGAGCGCGCCGAAGCCGCCCATCGACAGGCCGGCGATCGCGCGGGCGTCGCGCGAGGCGATCGTGCGGTAGGTGGCGTCGACGTCGCCGACGACATCCTTGACGATGTAGGTCTCGTAGTTGCGCTGGCGCACGCACTGTGTCGGGTGGTGCTGCATCACCGGCATGAACAGGCCGGTGCCGTCCTTCATGCAGGCGTCGTAGTCGACGGGCGTCGTGGCGTCGGTGTAGAAGCCGTCGTCGCCGTCGGGCATCACGATGATGGCGGCCAGGCCAAGCGCGTCGGCGGCGTCGTCGATATGGCCGCCGTGCGTCCAGTCGCGCTCGCTGCCGGTGAGCCCGTTGAGGTAGTAGAAGACCGGGTAGCGAGTCGTGGACTTGTCGTAGCCGGCGGGCAGGTAGACGACGTACGTCTTGTCGACGCCGAGCGCGGCCGAGTGGAACGTACGGCGCGTGACCGTGCCCTTCGCCGCCGGCGCGGCGCCGGGGGCGGCGACCGGCGCGGTGGTCGGTGCGGTGGCGGGCTTCGGCGCGGGCGGCTGCGTCGACGACGACGAGCACGCGGCGAGTGCGGCAGTGACGACGAGCAGGCGCTTCATGGCAGCTCCGGGAGGATGGCGACGGTCTGGATGTGCGTGGTCTGGAACGACTCGACGAGCGCGAGCAGCCGCTCGGCCTCGTGCGCGATGCGCGGCCCGGAGACGTCTGCGATGGCGGCGAGCTCGGGAAGGCCGACCGACAGGCCAAACGGTGCGTGCACGCCGTCGCCGAAGCCCGAGAGCACGTCGCGCAACGTGGGCGTCGGCGGGTAGACCTCGAGCTCGATCGCCGGGTCGACCTTGGCGAGCTTCTGCGCCTCGGCGACCGCCGCATCGAGACCACCGATCTCGTCGACGAGGCCGAGCTCCTTGGCCTTGGTGCCGGTCCACACGCGGCCCTGCGCGATCGGCTGGATGTCGTCGGGCTTCTTGTGGCGCCCCTCGGCGACGCGGCTGACGAACGTCTTGTAGACCGACTCCATCGTCGACTGCATGACCGCCTTCTCCTCGTCGTTCCACGGCGACAGGCTGGCCATCATCGTCGCGCGCTTGCCGCGACCCATCGGAAACGTGTTGACGCCGAGCTTGGCGAGCGCCGCTGCGGGCGCGATGCGACCCCCGACCACGCCGATCGATCCGGTCAGCGTGTCGTCGAGCGCGTAGATCTTCGTCGCACCGCTCGCGATGTAGTAACCGCCGCTGGCGGCGACATCGCTCATCGACACGATCACCGGCTTCTTCGCCTTGAGGTCGGCGACCGCGTGCCAGATCAGCTCGGAGGCCTGCGCGCTGCCGCCGCCCGAGTCGATGCGCAGGACCACCGCCTTGACGTTGCTGTCCGCCGCGAGCGCACGCAGCGCCGCGACCATCGTGTGCGAGGCGATCTCCTCGCGCGCGCCGAGCACGCCGCCGCCCTTGCCGTCGACGATGTTGCCGATCGCGTACACCACCGCGACGTGCTCGCCGACCGGGCGCTCGGCCGGCATCGCACCGATGAACCGCGCGACCTCGAGCATCGCGGCGAGCTGATCCTTCTTGTCGGAGGCGAGCTCGAGCTTCGTCCACGGCTTGCCGATCGTGCCGAGCACCTGCTCGTACGGCGCGACCTCGTCGACGAGCTTCGCGTCCTTCGCCTGATCGGCGGTGAACAGCGCGGTGTCGATCAGGCCCTTCACGGCCGTCGGGTCGAGCTTGCGCTCGCTCGCGATGGTGTCGACGATCGTCTGGTAGCGGCGATCGAGGATCGCGCCGAGCGTCTCCTCCATCTCCTTCGATGGCGCGTCGCGCGTCAGCGGCTCCGCGGCGCCCTTGTACGCGCCGACGTGGATGAAGTCCGCCTGCACGCCGAGCTTGTCGAGCAGCGGCTTGACGTGCACCGGCATCGCCGACGGTCCGGTGATCGCGATCTCGCCGAGCGGCGCCAGCGCGATCGAGTCGCACGCCGACAGCACGAGGTACGTGCCGTTCGACGCGCTCTCGGTGTGGCAGCGCAGCTGCTTGCCGGCCTTGCGGAAGTCGTGCATCGCCGCGCGCAGCTCCATGATGTCGGGCAAGCTGATCTCGAGCGAGTCGACGCGCAGCAACAGGCCCGCGATCTTGTCGTCCTTCGCGAGCGCGCGCAGCCGCTCTGACAGCTCGCGCAGCTCCATGCCGTGGCCGCCGAGCAGCGAGAACGCCTTGCGCTCGAGGATCGCGCCCTCGAGATGGAGAACGCCCCAGTGGACCTGCGTCTCGTCGAAGTCCTTCGACTTCTCGGGCGCCTCGTACGGCCCTGGCTTCTCGATGCTGTCCTTGATCTTGGTCAGCATGCCCTGCAGGTCGAAGCCCTTGTCGTCGTCGTCGCCGGCGCTGCCGGTGTGGCCGCCGAGCGCGGCGCCCCATGGGTCCTGCGCGAGCGCATCGGCGCGCGGCTTGCCGTCGAACGCGTGGTCGAGCGGCGACGGGTTGCTGCTGCACGCAGCGAGCCCTAAGGCGATGACGGCGACGACGGGGCGGCGCATGCCCGCGTCATAACACGTCAGCTTGCCGAGCCAGCGGGCGCCGGAGCGGGGGCGGGAGCCGGTGCCGGCGCGGGAGCCTGATCGCCACTGCCTGCGGGCGGGGGCGTGGGCGGCTTGTCACCGCCGGTGTCGCCGAGGATCTCGAGCTGCTTCTTGGCCTTGGGCGAGCCCGGAATCACATCGAGGTAGCGATGCCACGCCTCGATCGCCTGCTCCTTGTTGCCCTGGCGCTGGTAGGTCTCCGCGACGCCGCCGAGCGCCGGCTCGTACCGGCTGCTCACCGCGAGCGCCGCACGGAACTTCGAGAACGCGCTCGCGAACTGCTTCGCATCGAGATAGCAGTAGCCCATGCCAGTCAGCGCCTCGACGCCGGTCGGCTTCTGCTCGAGGGCCTTGCCGAACAGCTCCATCGCCTTGCTGCAGTTGGATTCCGCAAGCTTGTTCGCCTTCGCGAGCAGCGAGTCGTAGTCGCCACCGCCACCACCGCTGTTGTCGACCGGATGCTGCGGCGGCGTGGGCGGCGTCTTCGTGCCGCCACCATCCTCCGGCGGCATCGCATCGGTCTTGGTGACCGCGGTCGCGAGCTTCTTGCCGAGCGCGCGTGCGCCGTCGTGATCGGCCTGCGCGGCGGTGATCGCTTCGACGAGCGGCTTGGCATCGGCGACGCGGTTCTGCTGGTACGCGACGAGCGCGGTGGCAAACTTCACGCGCGTGTCGTCGCCGGCGTCGGTCGCGGTCAGGTTCTTGACCGCATCGTCGAGCTTGCCGTCGCGCACGTTGACAAGCGCCAGACACAGTCCGATCGAGCGCACGAGCTCCTTGTCGTCCTTCGCGGCGGCCTTCGCCTTCTCGAGGTAGCGCGCGACATCCTTCGCCGGCTTGCCCTGCAGGCGCAGCACGTCGGCCATCGCGAGGTTCGCGCTCGCGTCGTCGGCAGCCGCCTTCACGGCCTTCTGGGCGAGCGGCGCGGCGTCGATCACGACCTGCTTGGCGTCCTTGCGCAGCTTGTCGCCCTCGGCCTTGTCGACGAGGCCCGCCCGGTCGTTCATGCTCTGCGCGATCGCCGTCTGGAGCCGCGCGCGCATCGCGAGCGACGGTCCGTCATCCTTGCCGGCGAGCGCGTCCGCGGCGCCCTTCATGCGCGCCTCGACATCGCCCGCCAGCTCGGCACGCGCCGGATCCAGCGGATCTGCAGGCGGCGGCGGTGCCACGTGGGCGTCGATCGCCGGCGGCGGAGGCGGCGTCTGCGCGACGGCGGAGCCCGCCGAACCGGCCGAGCCCACCACGACGGCGGCGTCGGCCGGCCCCTTGGCCACCTTCGACTTGTCCTGCTTGAGGACGAACATGTACACGGCGCCCGCCGCGCCGCCGATCACCAGCAGCGCGAGCAGCGCGATCCACATGCCGGCGCGCGAGCCGCGCTGCGGTGGCATCAGATCGTCGTCGTCGTCGATGTTGCGGACGCGGCCGGTGTCGAACGACGCCTCGTCGCCCGGCGTCATGCGGATCTTTCCCGAGAACGCGGGCTCGTTGCCCGGGCTCGCGGAGAGCCTGCCGCCGCGCGGACCCTGCGGCATCGCCGCCATCGACTCGCTCGCCTTGACGTCGGTCGAGGCCCAGCTGCCGGTCGGACGCGCGTCCTTCGGCACCGGCGGAGGCGGCTGCGTCGGCGGCCGGCGCGGCACCGGGATCTGCGCGGAGATCTCGGTCTGCGCGAGCGGGTTCACCTTCGCACCCGGCGGCGGAGGCGGCTGCGTCTTGGGGCGCGCGCGGAAGTTTCCGGTCGAGCGACCCTCGAGATCGTCGTCGGCGGTGCCGCCAGGCGCGGTCGCTCCACCCACGCCGAGCATCGTCGGCGCTGGCGGCTTGGGACCGGTCGGCTTCTGCGAGCGCTGCGCACGAGCCTCGTCGGCGATCGCGAAGTACTGGCCGAGCTCGGCGATGTCACCGAGCCGCTTCCACGTCTTGCCCGAGCGAGAGATCAGCGACTCGCGCCCGACGATCCCGGCCACGATCCACTGCTGGAGCGTCGCGAGCTCGCGGCACGTCTTGTTCTCGCCGTTCTCGAGCCGCACCATCCACTGGCGCTCGCTCGTCGGTCCACTCGGCGCATCGTTGATGTCGATCGGCGCGTCACTCGGCGCGCGCGGACGATTCTCCGGCGGCCGGCTCGGCTTCGTGGCGGCGCGCGGACCCGGTGGCGCCGCGTCCTGCACCGTCGGCAAACCGACGTTCGTCGGCGTGCGCTTGCGGATCTTGAACATGTGCCCACAGTTGGTGCACTTGACGGTGACACCACCTGGCTTGAGCCGGCTCTCGTCGAGCTCGTACTCCGTCTGGCACTTCTCGCAGCGAACGTCCATTGGTTTCCGTCGGTTGCCCGGTACGGTACCATGTCGCATGTCGTCAAGCCACGAACGCAGCGCCGAGCGCGTGCGTGTGGACGCGTTCGTCAAGGTCCACGGCGCCGACGGGCAGGAGCTGGTGTTCCGCACCCGAGATCTCTCGGAGCACGGCGTCTTCCTCTACACGAAGGTCGCGCGCGCCTATCCGTTCAAGGTCGGCTCGACGCTCGCGCTCGAGCTGTACGGCCACGACGACAGCATGACGTGCACGGGAGTCGTGGTCCGCGTGGTCGAGCCGGGCTCGGCAGAAAGTGCATCGTATCCGACCGGCTTCGGCGTGCGGATCACGGAGTGCTCGGCCGACGCGCGCAGCGTGCTGCAGGGCCTGATCACGCGCGTCAAGACACAGGGCGAGGTCTACTGAACTTCATCGTGCGCGTGGAGTCGGCGTACTCGCCGGCCGTCAGCTCGTAGCGGCGGTGACTCCACCACCGGCCAAACCGCCAGAAGTCTTCCTCGAAGATCGCGAGGTACCGGAAGCCGAGCTTCTCGATGATCGCCTGCGACCCCGCGTTGCCCTCGACGCAGCCGATCGTCACCTTGTGCAGGCCGAGCGTCTCGAACGCGAACCGCAAGGCCGCCGTCGCCGCCTCGCTCATGATCCCCTGGCCCCAGTGCGGGCGGCCGAGCCAGTAGCCCATCTCCGCCCGGTCCACGCGCCACGCGCGGAAGTCCCAGCGGATGCCGTCGATCGAGATCACGCCGATCGGTTTGCCCTCGAGCAGGATCGCCCAGCCGATGCTCGTGCCCTCGTTGCGCGTGGTGAGCATGCGCTCGAGGAACGCGACGGTATCGGTGCGATCGCGATGCGCGTCCCAGCTCATCGTCTTCGCCACCTCCGGATCGGAGGCGAGCGCGAACAGCGCGTCGGTGTCGCCGAGCTCGAGCGGGCGGAGCCTCAAGCGCGGGGTCTCGACGAGGAGCGGCAGGTCCGTGAGCTTTGGCGGCGTGCGAGGCGGAGCAGAGGCCATGCTGAAATGTGTCCTACTGGACGTCCTCTTGCAGCACTTCTTCGACCGTCGCGAGGACATCCTTCACGTCGATCAGGCGCAGTCGATCGTCCCACGGCACGCGCACGCCGGCTTCCTTGCGGAACAGCACGAACGCCCCGTGCGGCACGCCGCTGACGTTCTCGGTCGCCTCGTCGGTGGTCGGCCGGTCGCGCGCGACCTCGATCACCTTGCCGTAGAGCGCGTCGTCCTGCGCTTCCTTCGCGCCGGCGGGCAGGTACAGGCCGGCGTCGGTCCGATCCTCGTCGCGCATGATCTGCACGAGCACGCGCATCCCGAGCGGGAGGATCAGCCGGTGCGGCTTGCGTGGTTCAGAGCTCACGGGTGAAGACAACGCCGCCACTCTGCTCCAGGCAGCGCAGCGTGGTCAAGCCGGCCGCCTTGAAGGAGGGCGCGACCGCCGCGATCGCCGGCTGCATCGCCGGATCGCTGCACGAGCCGGAGCGGACGTCGACGCGCGAGCCGCTGACCGTCACCGTCGACCACAGCCGCTGCTTGCCGAGCGTGCGCGCGAGGTCCGAGGCGATCGTCTCGGGCGGCGGGCCCTTCGGTGCCGACGGAGCTTCCGGAACGCCGGCGGCGAGCGCGGGCTGGTTCGTGGTGACGGCGGTCGGCTGTACCGGTGCGACCGCGGGCTTGATGACCGGCTTGTCGCTGCGGCCATGGCGCAGGCCAAGCCACAGGATCACGCCGAGGCCGACGATGCCGGCCGCAAGGATCGCTGCGAGCGGCGCGCGGCGACGACTCGTCTCGGGCAGTGCGGTGCCGCCCTCGACGTTCGTGGCGAGCCGCCGCGGCAGCGCCGCATGACACTTCGGGCACCGCGCATAGCCGGGCACCACCGCCACGCCGCAGGCAGGGCAGGTCGTCATCGCCGGCGTCTCCTCATCCCGACAACGACGAACCCGAGCAGCACCGCAGGACCTCCCGCGCCGCCGCCCGCGCTGCAGCAACCCGCGGGGGCCGCGACGGCCGTGCACGTCCCCGGATCCTTCGCGGTCGGATAGATCGTGCAGATCGCGGCGATGTCGTCGGCCTCGAGCGTCTCCTTCTTGGTCTCGCCGCAGTCCTGGAAGTTGTACATCGTCGGTTCGGTGATCGCCTGGTTGTTCATCGACGAGGCGCACGTCGGGACCGCGCTGCCGTTGTTGTCGACGCGGGCCGGATCGCCCGGGACCGTGCACGTGTGCTCGAGCCCGTGGAGGTGGCCGAGCTCGTGCGTGAGCGTGTTCTGCAGCTCCGACGGACACGACGCAGTTCCGAGCGTCTGGCCGTTCACCGCGATCGCGAAGTCGACGCCGTTGAGCTCGATGTCCGCATCGACGATCGCGCCGTCGCGGCTGCTCGTCGAATCGTCGACGTACGTCGCGGTCGTGATGCCCGCGGCGCTCGAGTCGTAGCAGCGCGCCGGATCGTTATCGACCGCCGGCCGGCACCAGCTCTCGTCCCGGAACTTGATCAGATTGACGTGGTCCTTGCCGACCTCCATCGCCTTGCGGCCGGCATCCTTGACGACGAGGTAGCTGCAGCTCGCGGTGTCATCGTTCCAGGTCTGGATCGACTGATCGATCACGCCGAACTCGGTGTCGCCGGCGACCTCGTTGGTGCCCGGGGCATCGACCGTGACGAACACGCACCCGGACTCCCAGTACAGGTAGTGCCCCGCCTTCGTCGGACCGGTGCGTACGAATCCTTCGGGCAGCGCCAGCACCTTCACGTCATCGACGACGACATGCGTGCGCGCTGCGAGATCTTTGGCCTCGTGCGCGTCGACCGCGACCATCATCCCGGGCTGGAGCAGCTCGGGACCGGGCATCGTCCGCATGGTCAGCCCGTCGACGGTGCCGCCGAGCTGGCTCACGATCACGGGGCCTTCGCTGGTATCGACGGTTGCCTCGGTGACGATTCGACTTCCGTCGCTCGTCCAGAAGCTGTGGGTCTCGACGACGTTGCCGGTGACGGCCATCGCGAGCAGCAGACTGCTCATTTCCCGAGGGTATCACGGCATGTTACAAGGTCCCACCATGTCCAGGCCCGTGCGCGTGCGCATCGCACCCTCGCCGACGGGCGACCCTCACGTCGGCACCGCGTACATCGCCCTCTTCAACTACGTCTTCGCCAAGAAGATGGGCGGCAAGTTCGTGCTGCGCATCGAGGACACCGACCAGACGCGCGCCCGCTCGGACTCCGAGCAGATGATCTTCGACGCGCTCCGCTGGGTCGGCCT
>Ga0070678_100001957_pt1 | contig 11119 bp, 10 predicted proteins | sample KBSM73metaG_FD_65647 | JGI IMG/M metagenome (GOLD analysis project Ga0070678, IMG submission 65647) | Miscanthus rhizosphere microbial communities from Kellogg Biological Station, Michigan, USA - KBS M7-3 metaG | ecosystem: Host-associated > Plants > Roots > Rhizosphere > Soil ...
ACCTGATCGAGGGTGCGCCCGGTACGGTCAGCCAGGTCCGCGCCAGCGCGCAAGAGCTGGTGCGATTCGCCAAGGAGCACGGCACGGCGGTCGTGCTCGTCGGCCACGTTACCAAGGACGGAACGATCGCCGGCCCCCGCGTGCTCGAGCATATGGTCGACACGGTGCTGAGCTTCGAGGGCGAGCGCAGTCACCAATACCGCATCCTGCGAGCGATGAAGAACCGCTTCGGAGGCACTGACGAAATCGGTGTGTTTGCGATGGAAGGGCAGGGGCTGACCGAAGTGCCGAACCCCTCGGCGCTGTTCCTAACGCATCGCGGCGAGCCGGTCAGCGGCACAAGTGTTTTTCCTGCGATCGAGGGCTCGCGCCCTGTGCTGGTCGAAATCCAGGCGCTGGTCGTTCGGTTGGCAACCGGGGCGACACCGCGGCGGGCGGCGGTCGGCTGGGACAGCGGACGGCTTGCTATGATTCTTGCGGTGCTGGAGGCGCGTTGCGGGATGAGCTTTGCGACGGCGGAGGTCTATCTGAATGTCGCGGGCGGGTATCGCCTGAGCGACCCGGCGGCTGACCTCGCGGTCGCCGCGGCGTTGGTCTCCGCGCTCTCGGAGCGGCCGGTTCCAAGCGAATGCGTGGTGCTCGGCGAAATCGCGCTTTCGGGCGAGGTCCGTCCGGTCGCGCATGCCGGACTTCGACTGAAAGAAGCAGCAAAGCTGGGGTTCGAAAGCGGATGGGTTCCGAAGGGGATCAAGGGCGGGGGCGAGATGCGTCTCGCGGAGTTCACGAACGTTCGGCAGCTCGTCGACCAGATTCTCGGACGCTAGCCCTCCGCGTCGATTCCGACAGTGTCCCGGATGACGTAAAGCGGCCGCTGCTTGGTCTCGGTCAGGATTCGGCCGACATATTCGCCGAGAACCCCCAAAGAGATAAGCTGGATACCTCCGAGGAACAGCACGGACACCATCATTGAAGCGTAGCCCGGAACGGGGTTGCCGAACATAATGGTGTCGACGACCAGGAAGATTGCATAGGCAATTGCGAAAAGGGCAACGAGCGCGCCGATGTAGCTCCAGATACGCAGCGGGACAGTCGAGGCCGATGTGATTCCGTCGAGCGCGAGGGTCCAAAGCTTCCAGTAACCGAACTTGCTGGCCCCGTGTTCTCGCTCGGCCCGATCATATTCGACAGCGGCCTGGCGAAAGCCTGCCCAGGCGAACAATCCCTTCATGAAGCGGTTACGCTCGGGAAGCCGGCGGATCACCTCTACGACGCTTCGGTCCATGAGTCGGAAGTCGCCGGCATTTGCCGGGATCTTCTCCTGGCTGACCCAATTATGCGCCCGATAATAGAGTCCGGCCGTCATCCGCTTGGCGAAAGAGTCGGTGTCGCGGCATCTGCGGACGCCGAACACCATTTCGTATCCTTCGCGCCACTTCGAGACCAGTTCGGGCAACACTTCAGGCGGGTCCTGCATGTCGACGTCCATCGGGACGATTGCCCGTCCGCGAGCAAAGTCGAGACCAGCGCTCAGCGCCGCTTCCTTGCCGAAATTGCGCGAGAGCGAGATCGCGCGGATTCTGGAATCACGGCTGTGAGCGGCGACGATTGCAGGAAGCGTCGCGTCCGAGCTTCCGTCGTCGATGAACAGGATTTCCCAGCCTTCGCCATTCGCGACCTTCTCGAGAATCGGCCCGACGCGATCGATGAAAGGCGCAACTCCGCGCTCTTCATTTTTAACAGGCACGACAATCGAGAGCATGGGAACGTCCACGTTCAAAGCATCGCCCACGGACTGGCGCGAAGCAACCGTAGCGTTGGGACGGCGATTTGCGCCCACCAGCGTTCCCCTTCAGCGGTCAGTGCTAGAATGGAATGGTTTACGAGAGCTTTACCTCTTGGAAGCAGGGTGACAGTGCAACCCTGAAGAAGGCTTATGGAACGCGCCGTTTTCGACCGGATGGCAGAGCTCGACCAGCAACATTGGTGGTTCCGGGCGCGCAGACGCATCCTCGCGACGCTGATCGAGCGCGTAGCGCGGCCGGCTGGACCACGCCTCCTGGAGGTCGGGTGCGGGACTGGCCACAACCTTGAAATGCTTGGGCGTTTCGGAATGGTCGAAGCCTGTGAGCTGGATGATAGCGCCCGCGCGCTTGCGGCGAAAAGGCTCGGCCGAGAGGTCACGACGGCCAGATTGCCCGATCTGTCGATGTTCGAGCGAAACGCATATGATCTGGTTGCGCTGCTCGACGTCCTCGAACATGTCCCCGACGATCTGGCCTCACTGCGCGCGATTCAGAAAAGGTTGAAGCCGGGCGCTGCCCTGCTGCTGACCGTTCCTGCCAATCCATGGATGTGGAGCGCGCACGACGCGGCGCATCACCACTTCCGCCGTTACACGAAAAAGCAGCTTCAAGAGCTGTTGGTTCGTGCGGGCTTCGAAGTGCAGTTTCTAAGCTACTTCAACAGTCTCCTGTTCCCATTGATCGCTGCGGCGAGGATCGGCAGCAAAATAGTTCGAAGGGATTCGGCTGACGACAGCCTCCCAAGCGCCCCGATCAATGCCGTGCTCGAGAAGATATTCGGCCTTGAGGCCCGTTTCATTGACCGTGTGCCGATGCCGTTCGGTGTCAGCCTGGTCGCCGTCGTGCGCCGCGCCGCCTAGACGCGCAGCAGCGTCGCACCTCTTTCATCCGCTGTTGCCCTCGGCTAGCGGCTGGACCATGACCGCCCTCGACGTCTTCGTTTTTCTCCTGCTGTTCGGCGGTGGAGCCGTGGGCTTCGTGCGAGGCTTCGTCCACGAAGTGGTCTCGTTGCTCGCCTGGATCGTGGCAATCGCCATGCTGAAGCTGTTCCACACCCAATTGTGGACGGGCCTCGAGAACAGTTTCGGAAGCAACCCCGCGTCGGCGGCGGTTGTTGCCTTCGCAATCCTGTTCATACCAAGCTTTGTGATCGTGAAGCTGCTCGCGCGATCCCTCGGCGGAAAGACGCGGCGTCACGCCGTGCTAGGACCGTTCGACCGGGTTCTCGGCGCGGGATTCGGCGCGTTGAAGGGGCTGCTCGGAGCCACGCTCTTTTTCCTCCTCGCCAATCTCGCGACCGACATGGTCTATGGTCCGCAGGCCGATCGGCCTCATTGGATGACGAAGTCCCACACCTATCCATTGCTGAATGCGAGCGGCCGGGGGATCGTCGACTGGGTCGAGGCGCGGCGCTTACGCACGAAGCGAGCAGGAGAGGGGGCGTGATCCGGCTTCACGATACGCTCTCGCGCGAGAAGCGGCCGTTCGTTCCCCTCAATCCGGAGCGTATTACCATGTATGTGTGCGGGCCGACGGTTTACGGCCGTGCTCACATCGGAAATGCGCGGCCCGCGGTCGTGTTCGACACGCTCGCCCGGCTCATCCGGCACGAGTACGGACCTGACAGCCTTGTCTATGCTCGCAACGTCACCGACGTGGACGACAAGATCATTGCGTCGGCGGAAGCCGAAAAGGTCGATACCTCGGTCATCACGGAGCGCTACGAGCGGCACTATCTCGAAGACATGGGAGCCCTGGGCGTGGAGCCGCCGACCATCACGCCGCATGCGACCCGCGAGATCGCGCCCATGATTGCGATGATCGAGCGATTGATCCAGCACGGCAACGCCTATGAGGCTCAGGGCCATGTGCTCTTCTCGGTGCCGAGCGACACTGATTACGGAATTCTCAGCAAACGCGACCGTGAGCAGATGATTGCCGGAGCACGCGTCGAAGTCGCGCCTTACAAGCGCGATCCGGCAGACTTCGTGCTTTGGAAACCGAGCGCCGCCGGCGTGATCGGCTGGGATTCGCCGTGGGGACGGGGTCGTCCAGGCTGGCACATCGAGTGCTCGGCGATGATCAGGGTGCACCTTGGCGAGACGATCGACATCCATGGCGGCGGGCTCGACCTTATTTTCCCGCATCATGAAAATGAAATTGCGCAGAGCCGCTGCGCGCACGGTGGTCTGCCGCTCGCCCGCTTCTGGGTGCACAACGGCTTTGTCGACATGGGCGCCGAGAAGATGTCGAAGAGTCTCGGCAACATCGTCACGCCGGCGGATTTGCTGGCTCAGGGCCACAAGGGTGAAACACTGCGGCTGGCCTTGCTGTCGGCGCATTATCGCTCGCCGCTGCCATGGACGGATTCTCTGGTGGCTCAGGCAAAGGCCAATCTAGACCGCCTTTATCGAAGCGCCGCCGATGCAGAGCCAGCCAAGGTCGATCATGGGGTTCTTGAGGCGCTCAGCGACGATCTTAATACGCCGCTTGCGTTGACCCGCCTAATGGCTCTCGAAGAGCCGAGCGCGGTGAAAGGTAGTGCGGCACTCCTGGGTCTTCTCGGCAGCTCTTCGGAACAGTGGTTCCGCGGCGGGGCGGACGAGGGCGCGATCGAAGCACGCATCGTCGAACGTACCGAAGCCAAGAAGAATCGCGACTTCGCTACCGCAGACCGGATCCGCGACGAACTCAAGGCCGACGGCATCGTCTTGGAGGACGGTCCCGGAGGTACTACTTGGCGCCGGGAATGAGCACGTCTCTCTATACGACGGAGATATTGCGGCTGGCTGCTTCGCTGAAGGAGCCTCAGGCGCTGGATCGCGAGGACGGACGTGCGGAACTCCACTCACCGACCTGCGGCAGCCGGGTCATTCTGTCGGTGCAGCTCGATGACGAGCGGCGCGTCGAGCGGCTGGCCATTCAGGTGCATGCCTGCGCGTTCGGGCAGGCTTCCGCGGCTCTGGTCGAACGCCATGGGCTTGGCCGGAGTCACGACGACGTCGCGCGCGCAATGCTTGGCCTCAGCCACTGGCTGGCGAAGGAACAGGAGGAAAATGGCGGCTGGCCAGGCATCTCGGCGCTCGCCCCGGCGCGCGCTCGAACGGCTCGCCACGGGGCGATCCTGTTGCCGTTCCGCGCCTTGCTAGCGGCCATGGAAGCCAGTGGATAGCGCGCCCGCCGCAGTAACCGGGGGATTGCTTCGGGACGGAGCGCTCATGCTCGGTGTCGCGCTCGTTTTCGTCACTGGCTTTCGCCGTCTCGGACTCGGTGCGACCCTCGGCTACATCGTCGCAGGTTCCTTGATCGGGCCGTCGGTCCTGGGATTTTTCCGCGATCCTCAAGCCGTGCAAAGCGTGTCCGAAGTCGGCATATCGCTGCTGTTGTTCATCGTCGGGCTCGAGCTCCAGCCGAGCCGGCTTTGGCGTCTTCGCAAGGACATTTTCGGGCTGGGCCTTGCCCAGGTCGTGCTCTGCGGGCTGGCGCTCAGCGCCTTGCTCTATGTGAGCCTTGACCTTTCGCCGGAGGCGTCGCTCGCGATCGGGCTGCCACTGGCGCTTTCCTCGACGGCCCAGGTCCTGCCGATGCTTCGGGCCGAGAATGAGCTGAACACGCCGCAAGGGGAGCGAGCGTTTTCGATCCTGCTCTTCCAGGACCTGGCCGTGATCGCGCTGATCACGATCATTGCGTCGCTTTCGCGGGCAGCGCCCGACCCAAGCGCGCCCACCGGGTGGAAGCTCGCGCTCTTCACGATCATTGCGGTCGTCGGGCTCGTTGCGTTCGGCCGGCTCATCCTCAATCCCTTGCTCCGCCTGCTCGGAAGGCTCGGCGAGCGTGAGCTGTTCGTGGTCGCCGGACTATTCACCGTGATCGGGGCTGCGGCCCTGATGCATCAGTTTGGGCTATCGACCGCGCTCGGAGCATTCGTCGCCGGAGTAGTCCTCGCCGAATCGCCATATCGGCATGAGATCGAAAGCGACGTCGAGCCTTTCCGCTCGATCCTCCTCGGCCTCTTCTTCCTCTCCGTCGGGATGCTTCTGGACCTGAAGCTGATCGCCGCAAGGCCGTTACTGGTGCTCGGGATCGCCGCCAGCGTGATCGTGACCAAGACGACCCTGATCAGCCTGCTGGCACGGGTCTTCGGCAACAATTGGCAGCGAAGTATCCGGCTTGGCCTGCTCTTGAGCCAGGCCGGCGAATTCGGCTTCGTTCTATTCGCGCAGGCGACGGCCTCGATGCTGATCACATCGGAAGCTGCCTCTCTTTTCAGCGCAGTCGTGACGCTCTCGATGGTCGCAACCCCATTCCTCATGCGCCTGACGGATTTCCTGGAGCGCCGCGAGGGGCGAAGCGTCGTTGGGCTGGACGGTCCAGAGCTGTCGCCGGAGACCAGCGCGATCGTCGTCGGCTATGGACGGTTCGGGCAGACCGTCGCCCAGATGCTGATGGCCAAGAGCATCGGCGTGACCATAATCGACAAGAACCCCAACCTGATCGAGCGCGTCGGGGAGTTCGGCTACAAGGTCTATTACGGAGACGGCCTACGGATCGACCTGCTCCGAACGGCCGGAGCAGAGACCGCCAAGGTCATTGCCTTTTGCAACGACAATGAAGGCGGGGAATTGAGCCGCGACGCCCTTAAAGCCGTCCTCGAGTCGTTCCCGCAGGCCGCGGTCATGGTGCGTGCATTTGACCGGGTTCATCTGATCGAGCTGGACGGCCTCGATTTGGCCTTTGCAGAGCGTGAGATGTTCGAGAGCGCAGTTGCGATGGGGAAGGCGGCGCTGAAACTGCATGGGGTCGCACAGCATGAGGTTGAACGGGTCGATCGTGAGTATCGGATGCGCGATTGCGAACGGCTCGAGCGGCAAAGCGCGACCGGGGACCTCGCTGCCGGATCGGAACGGGCCTTCACGCCCGAACGGGCGCTTCCCGACGAAGAGGTGAGCAGTCCGGCGAGCTAAGCGGCAGGCGGAGCCAGGAACCGCTCAAGCGCCTGGACAATCGAATCCACGACGTCCTTGTGCGCGCCATCTCCGCTTTTGACGTGAAGGTGCGCTTCCGCATAGGACGGGCGGCGCTCTTCCGCGAGCTTTTGCAGCACGGTCCTGGGATCGCCGTTTCGTAGCTGGGCCCGGGTGTCGCGCCGCGAAGTGCGCTCGGCGAGGATATCGACCGGCGCATCAAGCCAGATGGTGATCGCGCGTTCGTTCAAGAGCTTGCGGGTTCCGGGGTCGACATAGGCTCCGCCTCCGGTCGCGATGACTCGGACGTCGCCTTCCAGCAACCGTGCGACAAGGCGCCGCTCGCCGTCTCGAAAGTCGCGCTCTCCGTAGCGCTCGAACATTTCCGCCGGCGGGAAGCCGGACGCGTCCTCGATCTCGGCATCGCTATCGACGAAGGACAAGCCGAGGCGCTTGGCCAGGCGGCGCCCGACCGTCGACTTTCCGACCCCCATGAGCCCGACCAGCACAATTGGCCGATCGAGACGCTTGCTTAAATCCATCGCTTATGGGGCTATACAGCGGCTTAAGCGCTCGGCAAAAGCCGGGTCCATGTCGAGACTTGTCGTGCTCATTATCGTCGCCGTCATCCTGATCGGTGGACTATTCTTCCTGTCGACGCTCCCCAAAGAGCGGCCGACGCAAACCATCGAGGTTGCCGTCCCGCAGGGAGGAAATGCGCAATAAGCCCTTATTGATCGCGTCGGTGGCCGCGGTGATCGCGCTGCCGGCGCTGGCTCAGCAGGCCGCAACGCCGCAGCCCGCACCGACAACGGGCGGACCTGCGACAGCGATTCCCTCGCCGGCGCCGACCGCCTCACCGGCCTCGTCGCCAGCTTCGTCGCCGGAGCCGACGGAGGGCGGAGCTGATGAGACGGCGCTCGAAGAAGTTTCAAATTCCAATCTCCAGCCTCAAGCGCCGACGGTGGAATATCCCGGCTGGGCACGGCGCGATCCTTGGACGGTCGGAGCAATCGATCCTGCCGATGCGGGTCTTTCCAGCGATGCCTTCGGGCAGGCAAGCGGCCAGTTCCTGGCGACCTTGTTGCGGCGGATGCAGACTCCCCTTGCATCCCGCTGGCTGCACATTGCGCTCCGCGACGCCCTGCTCGCGAAGGTTCACGCGCCCACAAATGTGCATCCGGTCGACTGGGTCGCGGAACGGGCCTGGCTGCTGCTCCGCATGGGCGAGGCGGATGCGGCGCGAATGCTCGTCGCGGAGGTCGACGCGGACCGCTTCACGCCCAAGATGGTGCAGGTCGGCGTGCAGAGCGCGCTCGCGAATTCCGATCCGCCCGCGCTTTGCCCGATTGAGGATGGGATCAAGAAATACGATTCGGGCATCCAGCGCCTGGTGCAGGCAATGTGCGCTTCGCTTGCAGGCGAACCGGAAAGCGCCTCGGCTATGATCGACCAGGCCCGGCGTTTCGGCCGAATCGGCGGCGTCGACCTCACCCTGGCTGAAAAGGTGGTGGGCGCTGGCGCCAACGGCCGGACGACGAACGTGGAATGGGACCCCGTCGACTCCCTGACGGCATGGCGTTTCGGACTCGCCACCGGGACCGGCATGATGCCGCCCGATCGGCTGATCAACGCCGCCTCGCCGCAACTCCGCGCATTCCAGGCGCGCGCTCCTCTGCTGACGGCGCAGCAACGGCTTCCATCGGCGATGATCGCTGCCGGGCTCGGCGTCTTCTCATCGCAGACAATGGTCGATCTTTATTCGGCAATTTACGATTCGACCGATCCAGGCGACCTCCCGGACAGCGATGCCTGGCAGCTGCGCCAGGCGTTCGTCGGAAAGGACGCCGACACTCGGCTCGCGGCGATCCGGAAGCTGCTGGCGACCGGCAAGGACGGACTTCAAAAAGAGGCTGCCAGGGCATTGGTCGCGCGCGCGGCGACTTTGGTGACGCCGGACGCAAAGCTTGCCCAGGATGCACCGGAACTGATCTCGGCGATGCTTGCTGGGGGCTACGATGAGGCAGCGGCGCGCTGGATCCCGGTAATTGGCAGGATGGACGACGATGCTGCCGATCGCTGCTGGGCGATGCTGGCGCTCGGCGCGCCGAATGTCGCCGACGTCGGGACCGGCCGGATCAATAGCTTCATCCGGCGCGACAAGAGCCGGGACCATGTCCGAAGCGCGTTGCTTGTTGCTGGTCTTGCCGGTCTCGGCCGCATCAGCACCGACACGGCGAACTCCCTAAACCGCCGCTATGGGCTGGCGCTTGGCCATGTCACCAGCTGGACGAAGATGATCGATGCAGCCGCTGCTCGAGGCCAAGGCGGGACTGTGGTGATTCTTGCCGGCACGGGCTTCCAGACCCAGCGATTTGACCGGGTGCCATCGGCCCATCTTTATCATGCCGTTTCCGCGCTCCAGCACACGGGGCAGGATTTCACCGCGCGGATGATCGCGGCGGAGGCGCTTTCCCGGACGTGACTCCGGATGACCGGGCCCTCGTCGATCGTTTTCTCGAGATGATGGCCGCGGAAGCCGGATCTTCCCAACATACGCTCGCCGCCTATCGGAACGATCTTGAGCGGACGGCGGAGAGCGTTGGCTCGCTTGGGAATGCATCGTCCGACGATTTGTCGCGGCTGGGAGCGCAGTGGCGCGACCTGTCGGCGGCAACCGTCGCAAGGAGGTCTGCGGCATTGAGGCGGTTCTTCGGGTTCCTCGTCGACGATGGACTTCGCAAGGACGATCCGTCGGCCTCGGTTCCGCGACCGAACGTGGAGCGGCCGCTTCCGCGAATCCTCGAATCGGTCGAGGTCGAGCGAATGTTCGAAGCGGCTGAGGACCGGGCGGCGAGCGGTGAACTGGCGGCTGTCCGAAACCTCGCGCTGCTCGAGCTGCTGTATGGATCGGGTCTCCGGGCGACGGAACTCGTCAGCCTGCCGCGCGGGGCGATGCGGCCTGGACAGCCCTTCCTGATGGTTCGCGGAAAAGGATCGAAGGAGCGGCTGGTGCCGATTTCCTCACGAGCCGAGGCCGCAGTTGCAAAATGGCTGGAGATCGCGCCGGGCGGGACTCAATGGCTGTTTCCCAGCGGAAAGAAGCATTTGAGCCGCGTGCGGCTTTTTCAGATCGTGCGCGCCATGGCCGCCGACGCCGGCATCGCGCCGGACCGCGTGAGCCCGCACGTCCTTCGTCACGCGTTCGCTACTCACCTGCTTTCGGGGGGCGCAGACCTTCGGGTCCTCCAATCGCTGCTGGGCCATGCGGACATTGCGACAACGCAAATCTACACGCACGTCGACAGCGCGAGGCTGGTCGATCTGGTGAATTCGAGGCACCCGCTCGCCACTCGGGATCGTTGACCTTGGCAGCAGCTTCCGCCTACGCCGCGCGACGAATGCAGACCTACCTCGATTTTGAAAAGCCCATCGCCGAGCTGGAAACGCGCGTGGCTGAGCTGCGTGAGACGGCGAGTAGCTCGGACATCGATATCGATGCGGAAGTCTCGCGCCTTGAAACCAAGGCGGGGAAGCTGCTTCGTGACACCTATGCCAAGCTGACGCCCTGGCAGAAGGCACAGGTAGCAAGGCATCCCGACCGCCCTCACTTCAAGGACTTTGTCGCGGGGATTGCGGACGATTTCCTGCCGCTCGCGGGCGACCGTTCCTTCGCCGACGACCCGGCGATCATCGGCGGCCTTGCGCGGATCGGTGGCCGCAGGGTGATGCTGCTGGGCCATGAAAAGGGCGACGACACCGCATCCCGCCTCAAGCACAATTTCGGAATGGCCAAGCCCGAAGGCTATCGAAAGGCGATCAGGCTGATGCGCCTGGCGGACCAGTTCGGGATCCCGGTGGTGACATTGGTGGATACGCCGGGCGCCTTCCCAGGAGTCCAGGCCGAAGAGCGCGGGCAGGCCGAAGCCATTGCCCGCTCGACCCAGGAATGCCTGGCGCTCGGAGTGCCGATGATCGCCGTAATCGTGGGCGAGGGCGGGTCGGGGGGAGCAGTGGCCATCGCGTCGGCAAACCGAGTCCTGATGTTCGAGCATGCGGTCTATTCCGTCATTTCTCCCGAAGGTTGCGCCTCAATCCTGTGGCGTACGGCCGACAAGGCGGCCGAGGCTGCGGAAGCAATGAAGATCACGGCTGCGGATCTCCATGGCCTCGGGGTCGTGGATCGAATCGTGGACGAGCCACTAGGCGGCGCCCAACGGGACCCGGAAGCGGCGGTTGGCGCGCTGAAGGGTGCATTGATCGAGGAGCTAGACGGCTGCACCAAGCTCGGGCCGAGCGAGCTTCGCGCTCAGCGGCGCGCAAAATTCCTGGCGATCGGCTGACCCCTCGAAT
>Ga0070678_100001963_pt1 | contig 11108 bp, 8 predicted proteins | sample KBSM73metaG_FD_65647 | JGI IMG/M metagenome (GOLD analysis project Ga0070678, IMG submission 65647) | Miscanthus rhizosphere microbial communities from Kellogg Biological Station, Michigan, USA - KBS M7-3 metaG | ecosystem: Host-associated > Plants > Roots > Rhizosphere > Soil ...
CTCGCGCCACTGGGCACGCCGTACCGTGAACTGCTCGACACAGACAGGTACGACGGCGGAGGCGTCGCCCAGGTCCTGCTGGGCAACGGGACGCTCATTGCCGCCCGGGCCAGCGTGGCGAGGCAGGAACACGAGCACGCCTTCGGCGCGGTGCGGGAACCGGACCGCCACACCTCCTGGTTCAGCGAGGTGTCCGCACGCCGCGTGCTCGGCCGCCACATGCTCGTCGGTGGCGCAGCGATCGAACACGATGGATTCGATGCCCTGGAACTTCCCCAGTTCTCGTACTCATTTACAACGCCCGGAATGTTCCTCCAGGACGATGTGACGCTTGCGTCGTGGCTGACCATGTCGGCGAGCGCGCGCTACGATCATCACAGCGAGTACGGGTCGTTCCTCAGCCCGCGGGTCGCCGCGCTCTTCCGCGGCGGCAGGTGGTCCGCACGCGTATCAGCCGGAACCGGGTTCTCGCCGGCGACACCGCTGACCGAAGAGACTGAAGCGGCCGGTCTTACCGGCCTCGCCATCCGCGGGCCGCTGGACGCCGAGCAGGCGCGGAGCGGATCGATCGATGTCACCCGCGCGGTGGGATCGCTCTCGGTCACGGTGACCGCGTTCGCCTCGAGCGTCCGCCATCCGCTCTGGGTGAACCGCGAGTCGGCCTACACGCTTGAAAACCTCCCGGAATCGACCACCAACACCGGCTCGGAAATCCTTGCGACCTGGCGCCGCTCGTCACTCTCGGTGACAGGGACTTACGCCTACGTTCGATCGAGGGAGCTCGACGGCGCAGCGTTTGCGGATGTTCCGCTGACGCCGCGTCATTCGTTCGGACTCGTCGGCGTGTGGGAGCGGGAGGGCGCGGGGCGTGCGGGGCTGGAGTTCTACTACACGGGGCAGCAGCGCCTCGAGGCGAATCCCTATCGAGACACCAGCGAGCCGTATGCGGTTATGGGCGTTCTTCTCGAACGCGTGTTCGGACCGATTCGGATCTTCGTGAACGGCGAGAACCTGACCAACGTCCGGCAGTCCAGTTTCGATCCACTGGTCCGGCCGACCGTGGGCGCCGACGGCCGGTGGGCGGTCGACTCCTGGTCTCCGCTCGACGGCCGCAACGTCAATGGCGGGATCCGGCTGCGGTTTTGAATCTGCCCTTCTCTATCTCATTCTCCAGTGTGCTCGAGCCGTCGCAGGAGTTTCAGCACTCTGCGCTTATCCTCGTCGTTGAGGCGTGCAAAGCCTGCAAGCAGGCGGGTCTGCTCTTCGAGCGGCTCGACTCCAGGGGGTTTCGAGGTGAACCGTCGCAACGCTTTCTCATGCAGGGCAACCGACCACATGCTGGACGGATCGAGAGCCAGGCGGGCACACAAAAGCCGATTCAGCTGGTCGGACACGATCGGTTCGCCCTTCAGGACACGGCGGACCTGTTCGTAGCTGTAACCAGTGATGCTGGCGAGTTCAGCAGCCGTCACGTGCGTCGCGTCCATCGCCTGCCTGATGGCCGCCGCGTAGGTGGCCGAGCCGTGCCACTCCGATGCGATCGGAGGAAGAGTTCCAGCATGGCTGGATGACCCGTTGCCTGCCGACCCGAGCTTGTTTGCCGACGAAGCCTGCCGAACCGCCATCGATCGCCTCCCGCTCCGGGCCGCCCCTGGGCGGTCACCTGAGAAAACGGACGAGGTTACCGAGCGAACGCAACAACCTGAGGATCGAACGGCCCAGGCTGCATTCGGCGGATTCTACGGCTCAGACAGCCGGAATGCATCAACGAAATAAGGAGTCGAGAGGGAATTTCAGGAAGAGTTGTCACTGCTGGGCGGGAGGGTCGCCCTTCTTGAGGCGCTCGCGGGCTTTGTCCACGTCGCGATGGAACACGAACAGGCGGTCGGCATTGCCGTCCGGATCGGTGAAGTCGTACGACTTCCCGCTTTTCAGCTTGATGCGCAGGTTTTTCTTCAGGTAATCCACTTCGAACGTGTCCAGGTCCAGCAGTCCGGTCCTGAAAGCGTCGTCCTTGTCGCTGCTGTCGTAGCGCATCCCCTGCGGGGTGGCGATGAGCCTTCCCTTGCAGGATCCCACCCGGTGTTTGTGAATCACGTCGAGGCCGGCGTCGAGGCGCACCTCGCGAAGCTTGACGGTCACCTGCTGGGTTCCGGGCTTCACCTCGAGGCTCTGCGCCACACCTTCGTAGCCGGTTGCCGACACATTGAGCCGGTGTGAGCCGGGCTTCACGTCGGTGGTCGTGAGCGGTGCCTTGCCAATGAACACGCGATCGACGAAGACCTGCGCATCGGGCACGTCCACGTCGACCTGGAGGGTGGCCACGTCGGCGGCATCCGCTGGTGCCGATTCCGGCGCGGGAGTGGGCCTCTCGGGTGCAGCCGCACGCGGCCTGGGCGCCGGGCGGGGTGTTTCCACGGGCGCCTTTGCCTCGGGAGTCGGAACAGCAGGTGACGGTTCGCTCGGCGGCGGAGCCGCAGCAGGCCGACCATCGGTTACGGGCGCCGGTTTCGAGGAGGGCCCGCCAAGCAGAAAGAAGCCGCCAGCGAGGACCACTATCGCGAGGAACCCGAAGATGAAGACGCGTCGCATGTCACAGCGATCCTAGCCGCGCGCAAGTCGTGAAGGCAACGGCGCGCACAGCTCGAGGCCACGTATTTCAGGAACGGTCCTGTCGCCAGTGCCTGAGAAAGCCGGTTGCCCAGGTCCACAGGCTCATGACCATGTATCCGGCCCAGCAGACCGGGACGGCGACGCTGAACGACATGAGCCAGGCGACCAGATCGTCGGCCGCGGTCTCGGGATGGCCCAGGCCCAGCAGGCCAACGTCGAGCCCCGTCATCGCGACCAGCGTGGCTGCGATCGAAGCAGCACTCGAAATCGGCAACGAACGGAGAAGCGGTAGCAACACGATCGTGTTCAGCGTGAAGGGCATCCGTCGCGTCATGCGTGAAGACAAAGGGTACCCCAGCTTCCGCCTTTCGCCGTCGCGCGTTGGATAATGGGGTGTGGCTTCGCGCCAGTTCGAACCCGATCCAGATGAAGAGCAGCGTCACTTCGACGAGGCGATGTCCGATGTCACGCCTCTGAAGAAGGACCACCGCGTTCGCGTACGCCCGTCCGCTCCTCCTCCCAGGGTCGGCCCTGCCGCACCCTATCGTCCGCCGCCGGCCCGTTCGCGCGACGACGAACCCGACGATGTTGAAGGCGATGCAGGGTTCGTCACGGCGGGCGTGGACCGCCGCGAACTGCGCAAGCTCCGGCGCGGACAATACGTGCCAGGGCGCCGTCTCGACCTGCACGGGCTGACTAGCACGGCCGCGCTCCGGCAGGTCGGCCTCTTCATCGAGGCCAACCGGCGAGCGTATCGATGCGTGGCGATCGTGCACGGGCGCGGCCTGCACTCGACAGGCAAGGCTGTGCTGCGCGCGGACGTCCGGGCACTGCTCCGCAGCCATCGGGCCGTGCTCGCCTACAGCGACGCGCCGCGCGACGACGGCGGGAGCGGCGCGGTTTACGTGCTGCTCCGGTCCTGATCGAAAAACCAACCCGTCACGCCCCGACTGGGGCATCATTCCCACGCGCAACAGGTCGCGCCAGGAAAATGTAACGATGCTCCCACGGGAGCCGTATGAAAGAGGTGTGCGCGTGACATCAACATGCAACGCCTTCCGGCGGCTTGTCGCGATTGCGGCAGTGGTGGCCTTCTCCTTCGCCCGCGTGCCCGACCTGCAGGCACAGTCTCCGCCGGCGCCACCGTCGCCAGTCGATCGGTTCGTAACGGTCAACGGTCTGCGCCTGCACTACCTCGATTGGGGCAATGAGAGCAGACCGCCGCTGCTCATGGTGCACGGCATCGGGCGCGTGGCGCACACGTTCGACCACATCGCGCCGTCGTTCGCAGGCGACTACCACGTGATCGCCATCGACATGCGGGGCCATGGCGATTCCGCCTGGGATCCCGGCGCGAATTACCTCGTCGAGGATCACGCGAAGGACTTCGAAGCCCTCGTCTCGCAGCTCGGATTGCGAAGCGTGACGCTGTGGGGCAACTCGACGGGCGGACGCGTGGTGCAGGTGTACGCAGGCCTTCATCCCGACAACGTCCGCGCCCTCATCGTCGAGGACGTCGGGCCGGAGCGTCCGAAGACCATCTCGGACAACTTCGCACGCTCCGTCGAGCGCGACGCGAAGGGCTGGGCGAACGAAGACGAGCTGCTGGCGCAATTGAAGCGAGAGAACCAGGGCATGCCTGAGGATCAACTGCGCGTCTACGCGCGCTACGCGTCGAAGCGCGATGCGGGCGGACGCCTGGTCTGGAAGAGAGACCCGCAGCTTGCGAAAGGCTTCGTCGAGACCGAGCTGTGGCAATACGTTCGGCGGATCACCAGCCCCACGATCTACATTCTCGGCGGCCGCAGCACGATCGTGCCGGTCGAGACGCAGGAGCAACTGCGAAAGACCATTCCCGGTGTGCAGATCGTGACGATGCCGGGGCTCGGCCATTACCCGAGCCAGGAGAAGCCCGAGGAGTTCACGCGGATCGCGAAAGAATTTCTGGCCCGCGCGCGTTAGCCCGGGTCACAACCGGCATCGCTGAAATTACCGCGCCAGCGAGCGCCCGGCCTGTGGTGTTCGACACAGCGACGAAAACCGCTCACGCACGGTTGGTGGATACGCGCATCCGTTGCGTCGGAAACTGGCTGACATATACCTCGTCGCGGCCACCGTCAGGCGTGCTCGTCGGCTGCCTTTCTCGGTCGTGATTCGTGAATCACCGACCAATTCATTCTTCTCACTATCGAGCGACGTTCTTCTCCGTATCGAGCGACGTCGTCACTGATCGGTCGCTCACCGGATGATCCTCCCGAGGCCGAGACAGCAGCGTGTCTCAGCGCAAATCGGTGCAGATCTTGCCCCTCAAAAGTCATCGCCTGTGGTTCCTTTCGTTTTTCCTAGGGACCAGCGTAGGAATTAGCCTCCTCCCGCCGTAAAAGTCGACCGCTCGAGCGACTAATGTCTCCGAAGTCGTCGCCATCGACTGACTTTAGAGAACAGTCCCTGACTTTAGAGAACGCTCCAACCAAAGGAAGTGCCGTATGAAGCATTCAGTCCACCTGAAAATTCTCGGGTCTCTGGCGCTCGTCGTCGCCGCCGTGCTCTGGGTCGGGCCGCGGGTAATGGCGGCGCTGAATCCACCCGTGCCGGTGCACCTCACACCCCTCGCGCCGCCGTTCAAGAATCCGATCGGTATCGATTTTCAGGACACGAGCGGAAACCTGATCGCATCGATCAACTATCCGACCGGGGGCTCATTGGGCGACGGCACGTTTGCTCGCATCGACCCGGTTTCCGGGACCTTCAGCGCATTTGCACCGTCCGTGTTCGGCCTGTTCGAAGAAATCAAGGTGGCGGCGGTCCATCTGAGCAGCAACCTGGGCGGATTCGTTGACGGAGACGTGTACGCGGGGAATGGAGTCCCGGGACAGATCATCAAGATTTCGGCGAACGGTCTCACGGTCACAAATCCGTGGGTTACCCTGCCAGGCGAGACGGCTCACCTTCGCGGCAGTCTCTTTCAGGACCGCTACGGCGCGTTCGGCGGCGATCTGATCGTCGTGACCGGCAATGAACAGGAGGAAGCGGATCCGGCGGTTAACGGCGTCGGTAAGGTGTGGCGGGTTTCATCGGCCGGCGTGCCGACGCTCGTCCGGGACTTTCAGAAGCACCTGGAAGGCGTGACCACCATTCCGAACGATCCGGCGAGATATGGCCCGATCGCCGGCAGAATTCTGGTGGGCGATGAAGATCGGTTCTTTGTCGGCGGTATTCAGCGGAGCAGCGCCAACGGTGACGGCGCCGGCTGCCGGGTACTCGCCGTCGCGCCCGATGGGACCTATATCACCCTTACACCCGCGCCGACGGATTTGAACGGCCCCATCCCGAACTATCACCTGCCGGTCGCACTCTGCCCCGAGGACTTCGACGTGATCACATCAGGGGCCCCCTTCTTCGGCGTCAATTACAGCGATAGTCGCGTTCTGACGGCGCCCGCCTCGGACTTCGCGGCGTTCTGCGGAGACGTGCTGGTGTCGCACGAATTTCCGAGCGGCTTCGCCAATGTTTCCGCGCCGGGTGTGTCCGGGCTGAATGTGCTCCATTGGAACCCGACGACGCACGAATTTGACGTGACGCAGCTGTCAACCGACCTGGCCATCACTCAATGGGAGCACGTCACGTTTGCCGGCGGCAGCGACTGCGCGACCCCGCGCCAGCCAAGCCTGCTTCTCTCGAAGACGCCGGACGGCGGGACGTTTACCCAGGGCGGACAAACCACCTTCACCTTCTTCGTCACCAACAATGCGAGCGGACCCACCGCTGGCCCGGCGATCAACGTGCAGTTGGCCGATAACCTTCCCGGCAATGGTGGCCTGGTGTGGGTGACGGCGACGCCGACGCAGGGCACCTGCGTGAGCCCGATCGTGGGCAACCAGCTTCATTGTTCGCTTGGCGATATCGAACCGGGTGGGGTGGTCACCGTTACGGTCAAGAGCGCGGCTTCCACGCCGGCCGCGGCCTGCCAGTTGCAGGACAACCCGCTGGCCTTCGCCACCGCGGACAACTCTCCGGGCGCGACGGACGGCGGCTCTCTTACCTGCACCCCGCCCCCGCCACCACCACCCCCGCTGGAAGGCCGGATGACTGGTGGGGGTAGTGTCTTCACGACGGATGGCGTCCGCGTGACCCATGGGTTCGAAATTCGCTGCGATGCCAACGACGACCGGCAGAGTCTGGAAATCAATTGGCCTGGCGTCAACGATCAAAACAACTTCCATCTCACGGACATGACGACGGCAACCTGTAGCGATGATCCCAATATCGAACCTCCGCCGCCTGATGCGGGATTCGACACCTACACTGGTGAAGGGATTGGCACCTGCAACGGTCAGCCAGCCACAATCAAGTTCGTCTTCACCGATGCCGGTGAGCCGGGTACCGTCGACACTGCTGTGTACCACATCTCTGGTGCGTGCACCCTGGACGTATCGAAGACCCTTCTAACGAAGGGGAACCACCAGGCACATAAGAAATGAGGCTGCGGGTTGCGCGAGCGCGCACTTGAGTGACAGCACAAAGGGGCCAAGCCGTTCGGCTTGGCCCTTACCGTCTGGACCAGAGCCGACATCAAGGTGGCGGTCCCGGTTAGCCGAAGGTTTGACGCGTACGCGACCCATCGACCATCCGGCGAGCTGTTGAATGGCCGAGTCGCCGTGCTTTGTTCGACCCGGCCTTCGCCAGCGTTGTAGCCCACACGCGTTGTGCGGCGACGTCAACGCCTGGAGAAGTCATGGCCGGATCCGCGTTCCCGACACAGACACCGCTCAACCTGGTCATGCCGGTCAAGCCCGGTGCGGCGCCCCTGCTTCGCGCGCTGCTCACAGGAGTCGGCGCGCGTGCCGACAGACCGGTCGAGCGTGCGCTCATCGGCCTCGGTAACGTTCACCACGCGCAGTTCGTCTTCCTCGAGAACGACACGCGGCTGGGCGTGTTGACGTGGTACGACGGACCGTTCGAGGACTACATCCTGTCGTTCGTGGAGCACATCGGCGGCATCTTCAACGCCATCCTGCAGTACATCGACGGGGCCGACGCACTGGTCCCGGTCGAGTTGCACCGCGATGCATTCATGTCGTTCATTGCGGCGCACGACTACAGGTGCCTGCACTCGTTCAGCGCCTATCCGGATCGACGGCTGTTCGACATCAAGGACGCCCTGGGTATCTGAACGATGCCGGATCAGCACATGCTCAGCGACCGCGATCGGCGCGACATCCAGGGGCTCGTGCTGTTCGGGACGACCTGCCCGCTGCTTCGCTATCACTTCTTCCGCGTGGGCGAGCCGGTAGCCGGACGTCGACTGGTTCACACCCTCATCGAACAGGGCAACTCCCTGCGCGTGAACACCGCCGCGCACCGGGACACCGACACGCGGTCCGAGCAGCTCGTATACGTGGCGTTCACGTGGAAGGGGCTCGAGGCGCTCGCCGTGCCGGCTGCCACGCTCTTGTCTTTTCCCCCCGAGTTCCGCGACGGCGCGAAAGTGCGCGCAGCCGGGCTGGGCGACGTAGGCGAGAGCGATCCGGCGAGGTGGCTGCTGGACCCGGACGCGGTGCACATCGCGGTGATGGTCTACGCACGACACCAGCACACCCTCGAGTCGCTCTCGGCAGAACTCGTGGCGCGGGCGGAGCAGCATGGTTGCCCGATCGTGCGGACACTGGACGCGGAAGCGCTGCCCGACTTCACACATGAATCAGGTCAGCGGCTCACCAGGCCGGTGCATTTCGGCTACAGCGACAGCATCAGCCAGCCGGACATTCTCCCGGCATCGAGCCGGCAGCCAGGGGCGCCGCCCGCCGTCCCACCGGGCATGTTTGTGCTCGGTCACCCGGACGCGCCGCAGGACGGCGGCAGCTTCGCCGTTGCGAACCAGGCGGTTCCCATTCCAACGTCTCTCCTGAACAACGGCACCTTCGGCGCGTTCCGCATGATGGAACAGGATGTGGACGGCTACGAGGAGTTCCTCGAACGGAACTCGACTGATCCGGATGCGCGCGAGATGCTCGCGGCCAGGGTCTGCGGCCGCTGGCGCAACGGCGTTCCGTTGTCGTTGTCGCCGTCGACTCCTCATCCCTCGCCAGCCATCCCCCGCGAGCAGTACAACTCGTTCGACTACCGTCCGACGCCGACCCTCCCGCACGCGACACCGGATCGCGACGGCAGCATCTGCCCTGCGGGGTCGCACATCCGGCGCTCGAACCCGCGCAGTGCCGAGGTGCTGGGCGGCATGGGCAACCGCCTTCGACTGATCCGGCGCGGCATGCCCTACGGTCCGCCTTACGATGCGGCACGAAAGCGGGACGGCGCGGCTCGAGGCATGCTCGGCCTCTTTCTCTGCGTGAGCCTGAAGGATCAATTTGAATTCATCATGCGCCACTGGGTGAACGACGGGCTCTTCGCGCGCGGCCTTGCTCCCGGCGAGAAGGACCCGATGGTCGGGGCGCAGTCGCCCGGTGACACCTTCACGTATCGCGCGGCGGACGGCACGGCCGCGCCAGCCATCGGCCTCTCGCGCTTCGTGACGACGCGCGCGGCCGCGTACCTGTTCTTCCCCAGCGTGACGGGCCTGCGCTTCATCACGGCCCTGCCCGAGCAACATCAGACCGATCGCCAGAAGGAAGCCATCGACGAAGCCGTCGACGTGATGGTCCAGTCGATGACCCATGCCATCGGCAGCGGGACGACGCGTGATGCGCATCCGAAGCATCACGGCCTCGTCAGGGCAACCGTCACCATTGCCGGCGATGTGCCTGATGCGCTCCGGCACGGCCTCTTCAGCGTTCCGCGCACCTACAAGGCGTACATCCGGTTCTCGAACGGTCGTCCCACACCGACGCTGCCGCCCGATGCCGCGCCAGACGTGCGAGGCATGGCGATCAAGCTGTTTGGCGTCGAAGGCCCGAAGGAGACCGCGGACGAGAAGCACACGCACGACTTCATCCTGGCGAGCCATCCGGTCTTCTTCGTGCCCGACGTCTTTGGCTATGTCGACTTCGTGCAACTGCCGACGCTTGGCGAGAAGCTCCGCCTGTTTCCCGAACTCGCCAAATCGTTCCGGACCTTCGAGAACCCGCTGACGATCCGGTACTTCAGCCAGACGCCGTACGCCCTCGGTCCCCACGTGGTCAAGTACGTCGCCCGGCCCATCGACCCGGCCGAACTGCCTCCGGTCATCCTCACTCCGGAACAGATGGCGGCGCGCAGCCCTCACTATCTGCGCGAAGCGATGGCCTCGCACCTCTCCACGCGTCCGGCAACACTCGCCTTCTGCGTCCAGCTACCGCATGACGCCGCAGCTCAGCAGATTGACGACAGCACGAGGCATTGGGAGTCGGAACCGGTGCAGGTTGCGACGATCACGATCGAACCGCAGGATTTCCGCAAGCCCGCGCAGGATGGACTTGCCGAAACGATCTCGTTCAACCCCTGGCACTGCCTGCCGGAACACCGGCCGCTTGGAACCGTGAACCTCGCGCGCCGGCGCGTGTATCGCGAAGCCTCCATCCTCAGGCACGCCAATCGCGCCGTCCCGGTCAGGGAGCCAAACGGCGAGACGGATTTCTGATCCCTGTCCGGCCCCTGATCCCTGATCCCTGATCGAGTACTTGCCAACCACCTGCCGTTTGAGCCAGCCTTTGTGCTGTCGTGATCGGTCGTCAGCTTTCCCATTTCTACATAATCGGTCCCCTGGGCAGCGGCGGCATGGGCGACGTCTACGAAGCGCAGGACCTGCGGCTTCCACGTTCGGTCGCGCTGAAAGTCCTCAAGCCGTCACTCCTCGAGAACCGCGTGGCGGTGAGACGGTTCGATCGCGAGGCGAGGCTCGCGGCCTCCCTCAACCATCCGAACATCTGCACCATTCTGGATATCGGCGAAGCTGACGGCCTGTCGTTCATCGCGATGGAACTGCTCCAGGGCGAGAGCCTGAAGCAGCGCCTCCGGAACGGTCCGGTCGCCATCGAAGCGCTGCTGGACATCGCGATGGACGTGGCGCGAGCGCTGTCGGTCGCGCACCTGGCCGACATCATTCATCGCGACATCACGCCGGCCAACATCTTCATCACCGAGAACGGAACGGCGAAGCTGCTGGACTTCGGCCTGGCCAAGGCGATTGCCGGCGAGGGGGTCGAGGGCGACGCCGGCGGCACGGACAGCGTCACCGACGTGGGCACCATTGCGGGAACCGTGCATTACCTGTCGCCTGAGCAATTGCTGCGGCAGCCGGTCGATCGCCGGTCCGACCTCTGGGCGCTCGGCGCCGTGCTCTATCACGCCGGCACCGGGGCGCGTCCCTTCGACGCGCGAAGCAAAACCGAGGTGATGACCCAGATCCTGAGCCGTACGCCCGTACCGCCGCGCCGTCTGGCGGGCCGCCTGCCGATCGAGTTCGAGCAAATCGTCATGCGCCTGCTCGAACCGGAGCCCGATCGGCGCTACCAGCGCGCCACTGACCTGCTGAAAGACCTGGAGACGGTTCGCGGGCTCAC
>Ga0070678_100001964_pt1 | contig 11107 bp, 8 predicted proteins | sample KBSM73metaG_FD_65647 | JGI IMG/M metagenome (GOLD analysis project Ga0070678, IMG submission 65647) | Miscanthus rhizosphere microbial communities from Kellogg Biological Station, Michigan, USA - KBS M7-3 metaG | ecosystem: Host-associated > Plants > Roots > Rhizosphere > Soil ...
CGGCGGCGCTGCCGCCGCGGGTGCGCCTGCCGGCTCGGCGGGCGCGGCGGACGCGTCGGTCCCCACCTGCGTGTCGTATTTGGGCGGCTTGCCGGCGGGCGCCACGACGGCCTTCTCGGCGTCGGCGACGGACTTACGCGGCGGGCTGTCCGGCGCGGCGTCCTTGCGGGCCTCCTTCGCGGGCGCATCGCCCTTCGGCGCGCCGTCGTTCAGGCGGTTGACGAACTTGCCGTCGTCGACCGGAGGAATCTTCACCGCGACGCTGTCGCCGAGCGGCTTCGGCTCGCTCTCGAGCAGCATCGGCACGATGACCGCGGCCGCGAGTGCCAGGACGATCGCGCCCACGAGGCGGCGGCGCGCGCGGCGGCGCAGGTCGTCGACGTTGATGTCGGCCGGTTCAGCCATGCGTTGGACGTTGGGCGAGGATGGCAGTGGGTCGCGGCGCCGGCAGCGCCGCGGCAACGGTGAGGAACGAGCCGAAAACGACGATTCTATCAGCCTCGCTCGCGGCGTCCCGCGCGCCGCGCCACGCGTCCTCGATCGACGCGTAGATCCGCACGCTGGCGGGCGCGACGCCCGCCGCGGTCAGATGACCGGCCAGCACGTCGGCGGGCGCGCCGCGCGGCCCGGGCAGCGTCGCGACGTGCCAGCGATCGATGCGCCGCTTCACCGCGTCGACGACGCCGCGGATGTCCTTGTCCGCGAGCATGCCGAACACCGCGTGCGTCTCCGGGTGAAAGCCCATGTCGGACAGCGCCGCCTCGAGGATGCGCGCGGCTTCGGGATTGTGCGCGACGTCGAGCACCGTCGTCGGCCGGCCCGGCAGCACCTGGAAGCGCCCTTCGAGCTCGACGCTGACGAGCCCCTCGCGGATCGCGCCGCCCGACACCGGCAGCTCCGCGCGCACGAGGCCGAGCACGGCCAGCACGACGGCCGCGTTGCCCACCTGGTGGCGGCCGCGGAGCGCGGGCAACGGCAGCCCGAAGCGGTCGCCGCCGGGACCGCGATAGCGCCACTGGTTGTCGTCGGCCACGCCGTCGAACTCGGCGCCCGCCACGTAGAGCGGTGCGCCGATGTCATGGGCGTGCGCGACGAGCGAGCGTGGCGGATCGCGATCGCCGCACACCGCGGGACGGCCGGCACGGAAGATGCCGGCCTTTTCGCGGCCGATCGATTCGCGCGTGGTGCCGAGATAGTCCATGTGATCGAGGTCGACGCTCGTCACGACGGCGACGTCGGCGTCGACGATGTTGACGGCGTCGAGCCGCCCGCCGAGCCCTACTTCGAGCACCTGCGCGTCGAGGCGCGCGCGCGCGAAGAGCCACAGCGCCGCGAGCGTGCCGAATTCGAAGTACGTGAGCGGCACCGCGGCGCCGGCGGTGCGGGCGTCCTCCACCGCCTCGAACGCGGCGACCAGCTCGGCGTCGGTCGCGAGCGCGTCGCCGACGCGCACCCGCTCGTTGTAGCGCGCGAGATGCGGCGACAGATACGTGCCCACGCGGTAGCCGGCGCAGCGGAGCACCGTGGCGAGGAGCGTGGACGTCGATCCCTTGCCGTTGGTGCCGGCGACGATGACCGTGGGCGGCACGGCGGGAAGCGCCATGCGCGCATGCACGTCGCGCACGCGCGCGAGGCCCATCTCGATCGACTTCGGATGCAGCCGCTCGAGATAGGCGAGCCAGCCGGCGAGATCGGAGGGACGGCTCATCGGGAACGGGCGCCGCGCGCTGCGCGCGGCAGCCGGCGGAGAAGGACCTAGCTCGCGGGAACCGGCTGGCGCGTGAGGACCGCCAGCAGCTGGGCGAGCTCGTCGCGCAGCCGGCGGCGATCGATGATGAGGTCGATCGCGCCTTTCTCCAGCAGGAATTCCGCGCGCTGGAAGCCTTCGGGGAGCTTCTCGCGCACCGTCTGCTCGATGACGCGCGGACCGGCGAAGCCGATGAGCGCGCCGGGCTCGGCGATCACGATGTCGGCGACGAACGCGAACGACGCGGACACGCCGCCCATCGTCGGGTCGGTGAGGATCGACACGAACGGCAGCTTCGCCTTGGTGAGCTCCTGCAGCACCGCGGTGGTCTTCGCCATCTGGAACAGCGAGTTGACGCCTTCCTGCATCCGCGCGCCGCCCGACGCCGAGATGCAGATGAAGGGAACGCGGCTCTCGTAGGCGACGCGAACGCCCCGGACGAACCGCTCGCCGACGACCGAGCCCATCGAGCCGCCCATGAACTCGAACTCGAACGCGGCGAGCACCACGGGCACGCTGCGGATGCTTCCCTGCATCACGATCAGCGCGTCCATCTCGCCGGTTTCGTCGAGCGCGGCCTCGAGCCGCTCCGGATACTTCTTCTGGTCCTTGAACTTGAGGCTGTCGACCGGCACCACCTCGCTGCCGATCTCGAAGCGGCCTTCCTGATCCAGCAGCTGCTCGATGCGCTCGCGCGCGCCGACGCGCGTATGGTGGCCGCACTTCGGGCACACCATCAGGTTCTTCTCGAGATCCGTCCGGTACAGGACGGCTTCGCACGACGGGCATTTGATCCACAGACCCTCGGGCACCGGCGTCTTGCGCACGCCCGGCGTGCTCTTGATGCGCGGCGGCAGCAGCTTGGTCAGCCAGCTCACGGCGCGACCTCCGCCGGCGCGGCGGGCGCGCGATCGAGTGCGGCGCGGATGCTCGCGAGCCACGCGCCCGCGCGCGCCGGCGCGTCCGCGGCGGCCCCCTGCTCCATCTCCTGGATCAGGCGGCTGCCGATGACGACGGCGTCGGCGTGCGCGGCGATCGCCCGCGCGCCCTCGGCATCCCGGATGCCGAAGCCCACGCCCACCGGCAGCTTCACGTGCAGGCGGATTTCCGCGAGCTTCCGCGCGACGTCGGCGGTGTCGAGATGGCCGGCCCCCGTGACGCCCTTCAGCGACACGTAGTAGACGTAGCCGCGCGCGAGCCGCGCGACCGCCGCGATGCGCGCGGGCGGCGTCGTGGGGGCGACCAGGAAGATCGGCGCGACGTCGCGCGCGTTGAGGAGCGCGGTGAAGTCCGCCGCCTCTTCCGGCGGATAGTCGACGACCAGGACGCCATCGACACCCGCGGCGCGCGCGCGATCGGCGAAGTCGGCCTCGCCCATCGCCTCGATCGGATTCGCGTAGCCCATCAGCACCAGCGGCGTCACGGCGTTGCGGACGCGGAACGCGCGCACGACGTCGAGGACGTCGGCCAGGCCGACGCCGCGCTTCAGCGCGCGCTCCGACGCGCGCTGCACCACCGGGCCGTCGGCCATCGGATCGGAAAACGGCACGCCGAGCTCGATGACGTCGGCACCGGCGCCGACGAGCGCGTCGAGCAGCGCGGGCATCGCCGCGAGCGACGGGTCGCCCGTGGTCACGTAGGGAATGAGCGCCGTCCGGCCCGAGGACCGGAGGCGCGCGAAGGTCGCGTCGATGCGATTCACGGGGCCGCGGGGGCTAGCTGCGCTGCGACGCGTCGCATTCGGGGCGGCAGTAAAACTTGAGGCCGCCGCGCTCGGCAACGGTGTTCATGTCCTTGTCGCCGCGGCCCGAGAGATTCACGAGGAGGATCTGCTCCGGCGCGAGCGTGGGCGCGAGCTTCGTCGCATACGCGAGCGCGTGCGACGACTCCAGCGCGGGGATGATGCCTTCGATCCGGCAGCACTGGTGGAACGCGGCGAGCGCCTCGTCGTCGGTGATGGTGACGTACTCGGCGCGGCCGGCGTCCTTCAGCCACGCGTGCTCCGGGCCGACGCCCGGATAGTCGAGCCCGGCCGACACCGAATGCGTCTCGCTGATCTGGCCGTCGGCGTTCTGCAGCAGGTACGTGCGGTTGCCGTGCAGCACGCCGGGCCGGCCGGCGGTGAGCGACGCGGAATGGCGTCCCGTCTCGATGCCGTCGCCTGCGGCCTCGACGCCGATGAGCCGCACGCCCGGGTGCGACAGGTACGGATGGAAAATGCCCATCGCGTTGCTGCCGCCGCCCACGCAGGCGATCACGGCGTCGGGCTGGCGGCCTGCCGCTTCGGGCATCTGGACGATGCACTCGCGGCCGATCACGCTCTGGAAATCGCGGACCATCATCGGATACGGATGCGGACCCGCGACGGTGCCGATGATGTAGAACGTGTTCTCGATGTTGGTGACCCAGTCGCGCATCGCCTCGTTCAGCGCGTCCTTCAGCGTCTTCGATCCCGACTCGACGGGAACCACCGTGGCGCCGAGCAGCTTCATCCGGAAGACGTTCTGCGCCTGGCGCCTGATGTCCTCCGAGCCCATGTAGACGACGCACTCCATGCCGTAGCGCGCCGCCACCGTCGCGGTCGCCACGCCATGCTGGCCCGCGCCCGTCTCGGCGATGACGCGTGGCTTCCCCATCCGCCGCGCGACGAGCGCCTGGCCGATGCAGTTGTTCACCTTGTGCGCGCCGGTGTGATTGAGGTCCTCGCGCTTCAGCCAGATCTGCGCGCCGCCGAGCTCGCGCGACCAGCGGGCCGCGTGGTAGACGGGCGACGGCCGGCCGACGTAGTGCTTGAGCTCGCGCTCGAATTCCGCGGTGAACGCGGGATCGGCGCGGCAGCTCGCGTACGCGGCCGTCAGCTCCTCGAGCGCGCGGATCAGCGTCTCGGCGACGAAGATGCCGCCGTAAGGTCCGAAATGGCCGCGGTCGTCAGGCAGGTCGTAAACGTTCGGGAGATCCGCCATCTGCATTCGCCACCTCGGTCTGGAGAGCTCAGCCGCCGGCGGAGAGGCCGGCATCTGCATCCTGCACTGCCCGCACGAACGCGCCGATGCGCGCGTGATCCTTCGCGCCGCGGCGCGGCTTGCCGTCGGGTCCGCGCTCCTCGACGCCCGACGACACGTCGACCGCCCACGGCCGCGTGGCGCCGATCGCCCGCCCGACGTTGCCGGCGTCGAGACCACCCGACAGCACCACCGGCGGCCGCAGCGCGGCGCGCACGTCAGCGAGCAGCGACCAGTCGAACGCGTGTCCCGTGCCGCCGGGGAGGTCGCCTTCGCGGTACGCGTCGAAGATGAGGCCGGCCGCGTCGTCGTAACGGGCCGCGTATTCTAGCAAATCGACTCCGTCCCTCACGGCGACGGCCTTGAGGTAGCGCCGGCCGAAGCCGCGGCAGAATGCCGGCGGCTCGGCGCCGTGGAATTGCAGCACGTCGAGCGGCACCGCCGCGAGCGCCGCGCGGACCTCGTCCTCGGTGGGGTCGACGAAGAGGCCGACGACGGTCACGAGCGGCGGCAGCGCGGCGACGATGGCCTGCGCCTGCGCAAAATCGACGGCGCGCGGCGTGCCGCGCCAGAAGATCACGCCGATCGCATCGGCGCCGGCCGCGGCCGCGGCCTCGCCGTCGGCGACGCGCGTGATGCCGCAGATCTTGATCCGGGTGCGCACCGCGTTCACCGGAATGCCTTCGCGCTCATTTCGCGAGCGGCAGCGCGACGCCTCGGCGCGTGGCCGGCAATCCGAACCGCGGGTCGTAATCGGCGCCGCACAAATAGAGCCCGCTGGCGCCGAAGGTCGGCGCCGCGCGCGTGCGATCGCGCGCCGCCACGAGCTCGCCGATCCACGCCGGCGGCTGGCGGCCGGCGCCGACGTAGACCAGCGAGCCGACGATGTTTCGGACCATGTGATGAAGGAACGCGTTGGCGGTGAAGTCGAAGCGCACGAGGCCGGCATCGCCGTCGATCGCGAGCCGGCTGAGCGATTTCACCGGCGACTTCGCCTGGCACTCCGCCGCGCGGAACGCGGAAAAATCGTGCGTGCCCACGAGGTGCGCGGCGCCCGCGCGCATCGCATCGACGTCGAGCGGATGATGGTACCAGCCCACGTGGCGGGCGCCGAGCGCGGGCCGTTCGCCGCGGGTGACGAGCAGGTAGGTGTAGTGGCGGGCGCTGGCGGCGAAGCGGGCGTGGAAATCGCCGGCGACGGCCTGCGCCCACAGCGCGGCCGCGGCAGACGGCAGCAGCGCGTTGGCGCCGCGCACCCAGGCGGTCAGCGGCCGTGACGCGTCGGTATCGAAGTGGACGACCTGCGACGTGGCGTGGACGCCGGCGTCGGTGCGTCCGGCCGCGTGGGTGCCGATGGGGGTGGCGGCGATGCCGCCGAGCGCCGCCTCGAGCGCGTCCTGCACGCCGCAGCGGCCGGGCTGCGATTGCCAGCCGCAGAACGCGCTGCCGTCGTATTCGAGGCCGAGGGCGATGCGCATCGGGCCGACGGCAGCCGCCGGCTATCGCGCCGTCACGGTCAGCCGAGCTTGCCGAGCAGCGTCTGCGCTTCCGTCTTCTGCTGGTCGTCGCCCTCGTGCAGGACTTCCTGCAGGATCTCGCGCGCGCCTTCGACGTCGCCCATCTCCTGGTACGCCTTCGCGAGGTCGAGCTTGGTGGCGGCATCGTGCCACTGGCCGTCCAGCACGGAAGGCGTGGGATCCTCGAACGTCGCCTTGTCCGGGTCGAACGAGAGATCGAGCTTGTCGAGCTCGAGCGCCGCGGCCGGCCGCATCAGCTGCGACGGCGTGGGGCCGGTGTCCGGCGCGGCGTCGCCCACGGGCTTCAGCGGCGCCACCTTGTCGGCTTCGTCGAGGTGGAAGTCGAGATCGTATTTCGCCGGCTGCGTGGCGGTGTCAACCTTGTCGCCGAGATTGCCGGCCAGCGTGTCGATCTCCGATTTGCCGGCGGCCATCGCGCCCGCGACGGCGACGGTGCCGGCGCCGGCGCCGGCCACGTCGGCCATCGTCGACTTGAACGACGCCGCCGACGCTTCGATCTTGTCCTTGACGCTCATCTCCGGCGCCTTGGGCGCGCCGCCGAAAACGCTGTCCTGCGCGTGCGGCTTCATGCCGGGCGCGATGGTGATGTCGTCGTCGATCATCCGGTCGAGCGGCGGCTCGCTCTTGCGAAGCGCGGCGCCGCCGGCGGCGGATTCCGCGGCGCGGGCGGCGGCCATGCCGGGGATGGGCGGCGCACCGCCCTCGGCGAACATCGGATTGTTCGGATCGAGCTGACGGCCGAGCGCCACCGCCTTGGGCCATACCTCGCCCTGGCCCTGGCTAACCGCGAAGAGCTCGGTGGCGACGGTCTCGAACGCGGACGGCTTGTTGTGCTGCGCGTGGATCTCGAGCAGCTTGAGGTAGATCTCCTGCCGCTGCGGATCCTTCTTCAGCGCGTCCTTCAGGATCTCCTCGGCCTGCGCGTCGCGGCCGTAGGCGAGGTAGACCTCGGCCTCGGCGATCGGATCGACCTCGTCGGTGTCGATGTTGCCGAGGCCTTCGCGGCTGAAGTCGCTGGCGAGCGAGTTCTCGCCGGTGTTGACGACGCCGCCGCCGGTGGAGCCGAACACCGTGTTCGTCTTGATGTCCGTGCCCGAGATGATGCTGTCCTCGAACTTGGTCGCCTTGCGCCTGCGGGCGGCGATCAGCGCCGCGAGCCCGGCCAGCACGGCGACCGCACCCGCGCCGATCGCCCACAGCGGCGTGTTGGCGAAGATGTCCTCGAAGAAGCTCGGCGCTGCCTTGGGCGCGGCCTTGGCCGGCTCGACCTTGGGCGCGGCCGGCGCGGGGGTGGCGGCCGGCGCGGCGGGCGTGGCCTTGGCCGGTTCCGCGGCCTTCGGCGGCTCGGCCGCGGGCGGGGCTGCAGGCGCAGTGGCGGTCGGCGCAGGAGCGGACATGGACGGCGGGGTCGCGGCCGGCGGGGGCAGCGCCACCGGCGGCGCGACGGCCAGCTGCGGACCCTTCGCGCCGGCTGCGTCCGACGGCGCCGCGCCGCCCGGCGAGAGCTTGTTCAGGCGCTCCTGCAGGTCGCGGACCATCTTTTCGAGCTGTGCAACCTTGTCGCGATTCTCCTTGGCGTCCTTCTGCGCGGCGGCGAGATCCTCGTTCGCGCGGGTGCGTGGCGTGGTCTGGACCACGACGCGGTCGCCGCCGGGTGTGGCGGACGGCGTCGTCTCCGTCACGGACGCACCGATGCGGCCGGCGGTGGAGCGCGTGCCCGCGCCATCGGTGGCCGGCACGGTGCCGGCGACGCGATTGCGATAGTTGCGCCAGTCGGACGCCTGCATGCGCACGACGCGCGCGGCTTCCGCGGGATCGCTCCCCGCGACCTCGGCCGGCGCGGGCACGTTCATGATCGCCCCGCGGCGCAGCCGGTTCATGTTGTTGTCGTCGAACGCGTTCGGGTTGCCCTTGAAGAGCGCGGCGAGCATCTGCTCGAGCGTGGCGTTCTCCGGCTTGTACTGGCTCGCGATGCCGGCGAGCGTGTCGCCGCGCTTCACCGTGTACTGGCTGCCCGTGCCCGGCGACGCCGCGGACGGCGCGCGGATGGCGCCGGACGACGGCGCGGCGGCAGCTGCTGCGGCCGCAGAGGACGAGGACGCGGGCGCGGGACGGGCGGCGGTGCCGGTACGCGGCGGCGTCACCGGCTCGGCGACGGCGGGCGCGGCGGCGCCCGGGGGATCGAGCAGGAACGTGTATTCGCGGACGACGCGACCCGACGACCAGTTCAGCTCGACCATCAGGTCGAGGAACGGCTCGTTGACGGCGATGGGCGAGGTGACCCGCAGGAACGAGGTCCCGCCGGACGTTTCGACGACCACGCGCGTGCGGGCGAGCACGCCCTGGTACGTGAGGTTGTTCTGGCGGTAGAGCGAAGGATCGGCGACCTTGGCATTCAGCGTTTCCAGCTCGTCGCGCGTCGCGGACGTGAGCTCGATGCGCGCGGACAGCGGCTGGCCGAGCGCCGAATCGACGGTCAGCCGTCCGAGACCCAACGCCCAGGCGCTCGCCGGCAGTGCCAGCGCACTCGCGACGAGGCCGTACGTCAAGAGGGGTTTTGCTCGCATGCCGACCTCATTTGGAAACGCTTTTAAGCTCAAGCTAACTTAACATCATGGATTTAGCGGTGCAAGCTAAACCTAGGTATTAGCTTGTGGTTTTGTGGTCAACATCTTTCGCGCAACAGCGAAGACTACTCCTCGCGCTCCGCGGTCGCCAGATGTTGTGGCCGGGACGCCTGTGGGGGACCAGCTATGGTGGCGCGCCCGACGGGCGCCCACTGTTGCATTTCGGCTGGCAACGGGCAGCCGGGCGCCCCGGAATCGCGCTCGCAGCCGCCGCGAAACGTGCGGAAATCCGCGCTCCCACGTGGATCGTCGCTTCGGACCGCGGATTGGCGACTCGTCGGCTTTGCGGTCAGCGTTCGAGCAGGATGCGGAGCATGCGGCGCAGCGGCTCGGCCGCCCCCCACAACAGCTGGTCGCCGCACGTGAACGCGCACAGGTACTCCGGTCCCATCTCGAGCTTGCGCAGGCGTCCGACGGGAATCTCCAGCGAGCCGGTGACCGCGGCGGGCGTCAGGCGGCGGACACTCTCGTCGCGCTGGTTCGGGACGACGCGGACCCAGTCGTTGCCGGCCGCCACCATCCGCTCGATCTCCGCCAGGGGTATGTCGCGCGTCAGCTTGATCGTCAGCGCCTGCGAATGGCAGCGCATCGCGCCGATGCGCACGCACAGCGACTCCACCGGGATTGCGGCGCCGTGCCCTGCCGTTCCGCGGCCGAGGATCTTGTTCGCTTCGGCGCCGCCCTTCCATTCCTCCTTGCTCATGCCGTTGCCGAGGTCCTTGTCGATCCACGGGATCAGCGATCCGGCGAGCGGCACGCCGAAGTGCTCGGTGGGAAAGCGCTCGTCGCGCAGGATGCCCGCCACTTCGCGATCGATGTCGAGGATCGACGACGCGGGATCGTCGAGCAGCGTCTTCGCGGCGAGATGCGCCTCGCCCATCTGCTGGAGCAGCTCGCGCATGTTCTGCGCGCCCGCGCCCGAGGCGGCCTGGTAGGTCATGCAGGTCATCCAGTCGATGACGCCGGCCTTGAAGAGTCCCGCGAGCCCCATCAGCATGAGGCTCACCGTGCAGTTGCCGCCGATGTAGTTCTTCGTGCCCGCAACGAGCGCGCGGTCGATCACGTCGCGGTTCACCGGGTCGAGGATGATCACCGCGTCGTCCGCCATCCGCAGCGTCGACGCCGCGTCGATCCAGTACCCGGCGTAGCCGGCGGCGCGCAGCCGCGGGAACATCGCGCTCGTCCAGTCGCCGCCCTGGCAGGTGATCACGGCGTCGAGGCCGTCGAACGCCGCCGGGTCGTTCGCGTCGCGCAACGCCCCCGCCGCCTTGCCGATCGCCGGCGCCGCGCCGCCGGCACGCGACGTCGAATAGAACACCGGCTCGATGTGATCGAAGTCGTGCTCCGCCAGCATCCGCTGCACGAGCACCGAGCCCACCATGCCCCGCCATCCCACGATTCCGACTCGCATGCTCACTCCTTCAGCGCGGCGACGACCGCGGCGCCCATCTCGCGCGTGCCGACGACGCGCTCGCCCGGCAGCGCGATGTCGCCGGTGCGAAGGCCGCGCGCCAGCACCGCGCGCACGGCCGCCTCGATCCGCGCCGCGACGTCGGCGCGGGCGAACGTGTGGCGGAACATCATCGCGACCGACAGGATCGTCGCCAGCGGATTCGCGCGATCCTTGCCGGCGATGTCCGGCGCGGACCCGTGGATCGGCTCGTACAGGCCCTTGCCGTTCGCATCCAGCGACGCCGACGGCAGCATGCCGATCGAGCCCGCGAGCATCGACGCCTCGTCCGAGAGGATGTCGCCGAACATGTTGCCGGTGACGATCACGTCGAACTGCCGCGGGTTGCGCACCAGCTGCATGGCCGCGTTGTCGACGTACATGTGCGAAAGCGCGACGTCCGGGTACTCGCGGCCGAGCGCCGTGACGGTCTCCCGCCACAGGATGCTCGTGTCGAGGACGTTGGCCTTGTCGACCGAGCAGAGCTTCTTCTGCCGGCGGCGCGCGGTCTCGAAGCCCACTTTCGCGATGCGGCGGATCTCGCTTTCCGCGTAGTGCATCGTGTCGAAGCCTTCGGCCTCGCCGGCAGCGTTGGTGCGGCGGCCGCGCGGCTGGCCGAAGTAGATGTCGCCGGTCAGCTCGCGCACGACGAGGAGGTCGAGCCCCGCCACCACCTCGGGCTTCAGCGTGGACACGGCGGCGAGCTCGGGAAACAGCAGCGCCGGCCGCAGGTTGGCGAAGAG
>Ga0070678_100001995_pt1 | contig 11024 bp, 9 predicted proteins | sample KBSM73metaG_FD_65647 | JGI IMG/M metagenome (GOLD analysis project Ga0070678, IMG submission 65647) | Miscanthus rhizosphere microbial communities from Kellogg Biological Station, Michigan, USA - KBS M7-3 metaG | ecosystem: Host-associated > Plants > Roots > Rhizosphere > Soil ...
CCCGGCAAACCTCGACGCGCACTATGGCGGCAAGAGCTTCTCGGGGCCGGTCGCCGAGAAGCTCTTGCCGCCATAGTGCGCGTCGAGGTTTGCCGGGTTGTGGAACTGGTTCGTCGCGAACCAGCCGTTCTCCTCGGCGAGCCGCGCGGCGACGTTGCGGAAGTTATCCGGGCTCTTGATGCCCGCAGGCTTCGCTATGTAGACCTCGGAGCCGAGCTGGCGCAGCGCGACGCGCTTGTCGACCGCGACGCGCTCGGGGATCACGCAGATGCATCGGTAGCCGCGCGCACCGGCGATCAGCGCGAGGCCCATGCCGGTGTTGCCGGCGGTGCCCTCGATGATCGTCTGGCCCGAGCCGGGCGTGAGCACGCCGCGCGCCTCGGCATCGAGGATGATCGCGCGCGCGGTGCGGTCCTTGACCGAGCCGCCCGGGTTCAGGTGCTCGCACTTGATGAACACCGGGTTCGGCAGTCCGCGGCTGACATTCTTCAGCTCGATCAGCGGGGTGTTGCCGATGGCCTCGATGACATCCATGCGCCGAGTTCTACCACTTGACTTGTGTCACGACGTGATACACGCTGTGTCACGTCGTGACACGCAAACCACCGCCCCCCGAAGATCCGGAGAAGAAGGAGCGCGTCCTCCATACGCGCGTACCCGAGTCGCTCGAGGTGCACCTACGCGAGCGCGCGCAGGACCTCGGGATCAGCGTCTCGAACCTCGTGCGCAACGTGCTGGGGCACGCGTTCGGGCTGGTCGGCGATGTGGTCGCGGACAGTCACGCAGTCGCGCGGGCCGCGCGCGGCGACCGCAACGACCGGAACGAAAGGCCCGGGGCGGTCGATCCGTCCGAGGTGATCGGCTGGCAGCCGCTCACACTCGCGAAGAACGCGATCTGCGCCCAGTGCAACGCCATCCTCGCGAAGGGCAAGCCGGCCGCGATCGGGATGACCGAGCGCGGAGCCGTCGGCCCGATCGTGTGCCCCACCTGCACCGAAGAAAGAGATGACGAATGAGCGAGCTCCTCGACATGATGAAGCGCGTCAGCCTGCGGATCGACGCACTGGCGCTCGATCTCGCGCGCGATGCCGGCATGGTCGCGCGCAGCGCCCAGGCCTTCGCCGGCGCGACCCGCGAGCAGGCGGAGGTCGTCGCGACCAGCGCGCGCGCCTTTGCGGATGCCACACGCGATCAAGCGGTGATGGTCCAGCGCGCCACGCCGCGCGTGATGAAGCTCGCGCAGGCGGCCGCTGCGGTGGTCGCGCGCTGGCGCTGGCTGCGGCTCGCCCAGGCGGCGCGCACCGGCGAGCCCGGGTTGCGTGAAGAAGATCATCGCGATCTCGCGCGGCGGGTCGCGGCGCATGCGGCGGAGCTACGCGGTGGCATCGCAAAGCTGGGGCAGCTGGCGTCGTGCCGGCCGGATCTGATCGGCGCGGTGTGGGCGAACGAGCTGCGCGCGCTGCAGGACGAGGTCCCGCCGGTCGACGCCGCTGCGATCCGCGAGCGTATCGAGAAGGAGCTCGGCGGCGAGGCCGGCGCGACGATCGCCGAGCTGTTCGCCGAATTCGACGATCAACCGATGGCCGCCGCGAGCCTCGCGCAGGTCCACGCCGCGCGCCTGCGCGACGGAACCTCGGTCGTCGTGAAGGTCCAGGTGCCCGGTATCGAGGACGTGATCGCGGCCGACATCGCGGCGCTGCGCGCGGTCGCCGGTGCACTCGGCGACATCCCCGGCATCGACCTGCAGACGCTGTCGAGCGAGCTCGCGCGTGCGCTCACCGAGGAGCTCGACTACGAGGAAGAAGCCGCGTCGCTCCGCGCGTACAAGGGCGCCGCGGTCGTCCCGCAACCGATCGCCGACCGCACCACGCGCCGCGTGCTCACGATGACCCGCATCGCCGGCGAGCGGCTCACCACGTGGCTCGAGCATGCACCGCCGCCGGCGCGCGATCGGCTGCTCGGCGAGCTGGTCGGCGAGATCGCCGCGCAGGTGCTCGCGCGCGGTCAGGTCCACGCCGATCCGCATCCCGGCAACTTCCTGGTGACGCAAGACGAAGGTGGCCGGCTCGCGCTGCTCGACTTCGGCTGCGTGCTGACGCTGTCGCGCGAGGATCGCGCGGCGTACGCGCGGCTCGTGATCGCGATCGCGGGCAACAACTCCGCGGCGGCCGCCACCGAGCTCGCCGCGCTCGGCTTTCAGGCCGACGATCCGGCGCAGCTCGTCGATCTGACGGCCGCGCTGATCGCCACGATGCGCCCGGGCGCGAACACCGCCGACGTCGACTGGCAGGCCGCGATGAGCACGCAGCTCGCGCAGGCGCGCCAGCTCGGCGGGCTCGTGATCCCGCGCTCGTTCGTGCTGCTCGGCCGCGTGCTCGCGTCGGTCGCGGGGCTGCTCGCGACCTACAAGCCGCGTCTGGAGCTGCACCCGCTCATCGCGCGGCACCTGGCTGCTGCGATCGCCTGAGCCTCAGGGGTGCAGCATTCTGCTGCACCTGCGGTCGGATCTGGGTGCGCCTCCCCGTGTACGATGGGGCGGAATGCTCAAGCTTCTTGGCGCATGTGTGGGGATCGCGTTGATGGCCACGGCGGCGGGCGCAGCGCCCTACGAGACCGTGATCGTGTACTCGAAGACGGGTGCACAAGGCTCGCCGCTGCTCGTCACGGTCGAGGACCTCATGACGAGCGCGAACGAAGACGTCACGCTGCCGACGGAGTTCATGGCAGACGACGGCTCGACGTACAAGATGTCCGCGATCCGCCAGCAACTCGATGCCAAGGGAGTCGACAAGCATTACCTCGCACCGTTCTGGGACTTCAGCGTCTCGATCTCGGTCGACAACCATCACTACGAGGAGCTCGACGCGATGCTGTCGGCGTCGAGTGACACGGTCGAATGGCAGGTCCCACAGCTCATCGCAGGCTCGAGCGCCACCACACACTTTGTCAGCATCGATCTGCGAGGCAGCTACTCCGCCGAGTATCTGTGTGGACTCGAGGACAAGCTGCGCGAGAAGGCCGATGACTTCGACTACAAATCCTACAACGACGTGACGCTCACACGTGACGGGCTCAAGGCTCCGACGAAGCTGCTGACGACGAAAGCCAAGGAACCGATCCTGTTCTCGTTCTGCGACGTGAACGCGAACGTAACGGACACGATCGACTGGGAGAACGTGTACCAGTCGCTCCCCAAGCATCACAAGCTTGGCTTTGGTCACACCTTTGCGGATCATGAAGCGCTGCGTGAAGCCCACAAGCGCGCGCTGATCGGCTTGCTGTTCGGAGATCGCGTCGGGACTCCTGAACTCGATGTCCTGGAGGTCAACGCCGGGGCAAAGGGCGCGCCGCGCCCGACGAACCTCGTGATCCACGATCACATGAAGTTCACGGTTGCTTCGGTCCCATCGCTGCACGCGAAGGAAGAGCAGAGCTCGATCTTCGGCTCGAATAGCATCGCGGACCTCTCGCGCTACGTCGACAAGGACTCGCGAGTCACGATCGACCTCTCGGAGTTCCATTCGCTGTGCGGCAGTTTCTTCTCGGCGCCGTACAGCGTCGTGCTGACGACCACCGACGAGACCGTCACGCCGGCCTCCGACAAGAAAGGCGATCCGAATCCAGTCGTGATCAAGGCGCCTCTGAGCGGCACCTGCGCTGCCGAGATCAAGGCGCCGTGGGCGCAGTTCGTCGGCCGCACGTTCCGGATCGCGCTGCTCTATCAGCTGCCGGGGAGCCTCGGCAAGGTGACGGTGGCCGCCACAGGTGCGTTCAAGGTCCGCCAGCTCGGTCTGATCACGACGTTTCCAGTCGTCAGCGAGGTGGTCGCCGCGATCAATGGCTCGGATGCCGGCAAGTTGACGTCGACGTCGAGTATCCCGATCTCGTGGGCGATCCGCAGCGGCGCCAACAGCTCCGTCGGCTACACGGCGATCACGATTCCATGGAAGTTCGCGTGGGCGGCGCGGACCGAGACCGACACGTCGAAGCTGTTCGCGTTCTATGCGCATGTCAGCATCATCATCCCGGTCGGGGACACCCCGGACACGACGCGCTATGCCCTGGGCGTGGGCGTGTCTCTCGCCGAGGCGTTCCACTTCGCCTGGGGTGTCACCACATCCGACCACGCGAACTTCTTCTTCATCGGGCTGAGCCCGACGGACATCGTCAAGCTCGTGAAGTAGCTCGCCGGACTGCCCACGTGCACAGCGCCGTGACCGCCGCGCACAGCGCGAACGCGCCCGCGACGTCGGATGCGAAGTGCGCGTGCGCCATGATGCGCGCGACCGCCGCGAAGATCGGAACCACGACGAGCACGCGCAGCCGCGGATACAGCACGGCGAGCGGCAGCGCGAGGCTCGCGAACAGCACGACGTGCCCCGACGGGAACGACGACCCACCGTGGAACCACGTCGCGCCGCCGTGCCACTCGCTCGGGCGCAGCCGGCCGGTCAGCGCCTTGCCCCACATCATCAGATTCCGCGCGAGCAGGTGCGACGACGCGACGAGCATCCACGCGGCGACGGCCTGGCGCCTCCACAGCAGCGAGCCGATCACGCCGGCGACCAGCACCACGACGCCGATCCACTTCCACGGCTCGAGCCCGATCGCATACTCGAGCACGTGCACCGCCTGCTCCCACGCGTGCGGGTGCGTGTCGAGCGTCGCGAGCCAGCGTGCGAGCGGCTCGTCGATGAACGCGACGCAACCCACCGTCAAGACGGCGCAGATGACCGCGATGCGGATCACGGGTCGAGCCAGACCTGCTTGCGCTTGTAGTCGAGCACGAGCACGTACCGCTTCCACACCATCGCGCCGATCAGCCCGGCCGATTCCGGATCGGCGGTCGCGCCAGTCTTGTCGCGCGAGAAGTCGGCGACCGGCTTGTCGATCCGCTCGGTGCCGATGCGCAGCGAGGTGATCGTCGCCGAGACCTGGTGCGTCTCGCCGCCGGCACCCGCCGAGAAGCCCGCGCTGCGCGCATCGGGCACGGCCGCGAGCAGGTGATGCTCGTCGGTGAACGGCGAGCTCAGCTCGACCTCGCACAGACATCCGGTGTCGAGCGTGAAGTGCCCGGAGACCGCAGCGATGCCGGGCAGCTCGATCGCGGCGTCGACGAACGGCGTCGAGTCCTCGATCGTGATCGGCACCGGCGTGCCGGCCGCGTGGCGGTACGTCGCGCGATCGCGCAGCCGCAGCTGCTTCTGCTTGTAGTCGAGCTCGACGACGAACCGCGACAGGAAGTCGTAGCCGAGGATGCCGTCGAGCTTGCGGCCGAGCGGGCCCTCGAGCGCGTCGAGCGGGATCGCCGACACGATCTGATCGTGGAGCACCGCACCGCCGACGGCGTACGTGACGTGCCGGACGTAGCCGACGGTGACGTCACCGCCGCCGGCACCCGCCGCGAACGTGCCCGTCGCCGCGAGCCCGAGCGCGGGCAGCCGCGAGGCGTTGAGCACGGTCGATTCGGCGCCGCTGTCGAGGATGAACGCCATCGGCGTGCCGTTGACGGTGACGTCGACGAACACGAGCCCGCCAAACGCGAGCTGGAACGGCACGGTCGCGGTGCCGGTCATGTCGGGCGCGCGATCGGCAGGTCGCGTGAACGCCGGCGGCGTGCCGCGTTCGATCGAGGTGATGCGGATGTCGACGGCGTCGCGCGGATCGCCGTTGTCCTCGTGCAGATGGAATGGCATCGAGACGCCCGCGACCGGGCGCCAGTCCTCGAGCTGCGTCGCGCGGAGCTTCTCGCCGTCGCGCCGCACGATCTGGGTGGGTAGGTGGTCGCCGCCGAGCGTCACGGTCTCGGGGCGATGGCCGCCTGTGGGTGCGAGCGCGAGCTCGCCGCGGGCGGTCACCGTCACCGCGCCGGGCACGCGATCGCCAAGCAGCGGCGCGAAGCTGTCGCGAAACGCGAGCGCGAGCTGATCATCGAGCTCGAAGCCGTCGAGGTCGCGGACCTCGCCGTTGCGATCGACCAGCCAGCCGCGCGCGCCGTCGAACACGCGGAGCTCGTGCAGGAAGCCGAGCTGGACCTCCTCGCGCCGCTCGCCGTTCGGCGTCTCCCACAGATCGATCGTGCCGTGCAGGCCGCCCTTGTCGTAGGAGCCCCGCACGTGCACCGCGCCGAGCGCCGCGAGCTTCGCGCGTCCGCCGATCGCGCCGGCCCATGCATCGAGCAGCGGCCGCGCCGCCGGATCGATGATGGCGAGGGGCTTCGGCGGCGGGAGCCTGGTGGGCGCGCGCGCAGCCGGAGAGCCGCACGCGGCCACACACACGAGCGCGAGGCGCTTCACGCGCGCAGCCTAGCTGATTCGCGAGCGACGATGCGAAGAGCTAGCGGTCGTGCGACGAGCTAGCGACGATGTCCGCCGCCGCCGCCGCCATACGAATGTCCGCCGCCGCCGCCACCATACGAATGGCCACCGCCCCCACCGCCGCTGTAGCCGCCCGAGCTATGCGAAGGCGCGCTGTAGCCGCCACCACCGGAGTAGTGGGTCGGCGCCGATGGCGCGCTCCACGAATGCGAGGGCGGCGAGTACGACGGCCGCGAGGGTGGCGTGTACGTCGAGCCGCCGCCGTACGAGGGGCGCGTGCCGCCGTAGGTCGGGCTCGTTCCGCCGTAGGTCGGGCGCGACCCACCATAGGTCGGGCGCGTTCCACCATAGGTCGGCGCGGTCGGCGTGCGCGTCCACACCGGATGCTGCGTCGGCGGCGCCGTCCACACCTGGCCGCGCGTCGGCGGCTGGCGCCAGCCCTGCTGCGGCGGTTGCCGCCAGCCCTGCTGTGGTTGCCGCCAGCCCTGCTGCGGCTGCTGCCACGACTGCTGCGGCGGCTGCCGCCAGCCCTGCTGCGGCACGGTGACCTGCCGTTGCACGCCCCACTGCTGCGGCTGTCGCGGACCCGGCTGATGCACGGTGACCGGCTGACGCCAGCCACCCGCGGGCGCGTGCGTCTTCTGCCAGAACGGCGTCGACGTCCGCGCGCTCATCGTGCTCGCGATGCGGACCGGCTGCGTCATGCCGCGCAGAGGCGGACGCGTCACCGGCGCGGTCACGCGCAGACCCTCGGCGAGATCCTTGTAGAGGTGCGGGCGAATGTGGCCCTTGCCGAAATCGGTCGTCGAGACGAACCGCCACTGCGAGTCGTGCGCTCCGCTGCGGTGATCGTGAAACGTCGGGCCCTGATGCTGGCCGCGGTGATCGTGAAACTCCGGCGCCGAGGGACGCCAGCCGACGTAGCCGCCGCCGTGTCGCCAGTCGACCCAGCCCGGTCCCCACTCATGGCCGGGAACCCAGCCCCAGTAGCCCGCGTCCATCCAGGTCCAGCGGCCGTAGTGGAACGGGAGCCAGCCCCAGTCCCAGTCGCAGTTGAACGACCAGCCCCAGTCGGTCCACACCCACTGACCGCACGTCTCGTAGGGTGTGAAATCCACGCCCACGACCGTGGCGTCGGGACGCCACACGCGGCCGTAGTCCGGGTCCTCACCCCACTGCCCGTAATTGCCAAGCGTCGCGTCGATCTCGCTGTCGTCGACCGGGCCCATCGCGTAGCCCGGGTCCTGCGGATCGGCGCTCGGGGCCGGCTCTTCCTCGGCTCCAGGCGCCTGGCCCTGATCGTCCGGCGCGTACCCTTGCTCGGCGACGCCGCCATAAGCCTGTGGAACCGCTTGCTCTTGCGGCGGCTGACTGTCCTGCTCGTACTGGGCTTCAGTCGGCGGGGCCGACGGATCCATCGCGCCACCGGGCGGCCCCGAGTACTGCATCGGCTCGGGGTACTGCGGCGGCGAGGGCTGCTGCGCGTAGCAGCCGGCGAGCGCGATCGCCGCGCCCGCCAAGAGACGGATCGTCTTCATGCCTCGATGATGTGCAGCCGCCATGCCTGCCGCAGTCTAAGTCGTTAATCTTCATGATGCATTAACGGGAAGATCGAGGGGGGTGACAGCGGTTGGGCCGTCCGCTTGACACGCTCTCTCCAGCCGATTACCAAAGCCCAGCGATTCTGCGCTCCTGCGTAGGTCGCGACGCGAGGTCTTCCGAATGATTCGCGCTACTAATGTCTCGAAGTTCTATGGCGGCAAGCGGGCGCTCGGCCCGGTGTCGTTTGAAATCAATCCGGGCGAGACCGTCGGCTTTCTGGGCCTCAACGGCGCGGGCAAGACGACCGCATTGCGAATCCTCGCATGCGATCTGCGACCAAGCGGAGGCACCGTCGAAGTAGGCGGCGTCGACGCGGTCGCGGATCCGCATGAGGTGCGCAAGCGGATCGGCTTCCTGCCCGAGAACCCGCCGCTCTACACCGACATGAGCGTCGTCGATTACCTGCGCTTCGCGGGTGAGCTGCGCGGGATGTCGGCGAACGCGGTGAAGAAGCGAATGCCGGACGTCCTCGAGATCACCGATCTCTCCGACGTCTCGAACGACTTCATCGGCACGCTCTCGCACGGCTATCGCCAGCGCGTCGGCGTGGCGCAGGCGATCATCCACCAGCCGAAGTTCCTCATCCTCGACGAACCGACCCGTGGCCTCGACCCGGTGCAGATCGTCGAGATGCGTAACCTCATCCACGATCTCAAGCAGAACCACACGGTTCTGATCTCGAGCCACATCCTCACCGAGATCAGCCAGACGTGCGATCGGCTGCTGGTGCTCGGCAAGGGCGAGCTGCTCGGCAAGGGCACCGAGAGCGAGCTCGCGTCGACGAAGGGTGACATTCGCCAGATCACCGTCACGGTGCGCGGCACCGACAAGGCGGCGATCACGAAGGTGCTCGCGGCGATCGAAGGCGTCACCAAGGTCGCCGAGCCCTACGAGGCCGGCGGCGGTCAGCTGTTCGCGCTGTCGACGAACAAGGACTGCCGCGCCGAGGTGAGCCGCGCGGTCGTCGAAGCGAAGATGGATCTATTGAAGCTCGACTACTCGCGCAGCGAGCTCGAGAACACGTTCATTCGACTCGTCGGAGGTGCAGATGCGAGCAACTAGCATCATCTTCCGCCGCGAGCTCGGCAGCTACCTGCGATCGCCCATCGGCTGGGTGATCATCGCGGTGCTGCTGCTCGTCGACGGCATCCTGTTCCAGGCCTTCGCCATGCGTGGCGAGCAGCTCTCGGCCGTCGTGCTCGAGACCTACTTCAACTTCTCGTCGATGTTCGCGGCGGCGGCCGGCGTGCTGCTGTCGTTCCGCCTGCTCGCCGAGGAGCGGCAGAACCACTCGATGGTGCTGCTGACGACCTCACCGGTGCGCGACACCGAGATCGTGCTCGGCAAGTTCCTCGCCGCGCTGACGTTCCTCGCGCTGTTCCTCGTGCTGTCGCTCTACATGCCGCTCCTCATCAAGGTGAACGGCAAGATCAGCGGCGCGCAGATCCTCGTCGGCTACCTCGGGCTGTTCCTGCTCGGCGCAACCGGCCTCGCGGTCGGCCTCTTCGCCTCGGCGCTCACGCGCTATCAGTTGATCGCGTTGCTCGTCGCTGCAGCGATCATGGTGATCATGGGCAACGTCTACCAGCTCGCGACGCGCCTCGATCCCCCGGTGCGCGACGTGCTGTCGGATATGGACCTGTGGTGGGTCCGGTTCCAGAACAGCTTCATGCGCGGCATCCTCAACCTGAAGGACGTCGTCTTCTATCTCGCGAACATCTACTTCTTCCTGCTGCTCGCGGTGAAGACCCTGGAGTCGAAGCGATGGCAATGAGAACCGCTTCTCCCTGGTGGGCGTCCCTCGTGTTCGGGGTGGGCCTGCTGTTTGTTCTCCTCGGCGAGCGCCTGTTCGGGCATCTGCCCGGCGTGCGCCTCGTCATGACCGTGATCGGCGTGCTCGCGATCGTCGGCATCACCGGCCTGCGCGGCTGGACGTACGCCGCGACCACCGGCGCACGCCGCAACGTCGAGCGCACGCTGCTGATCTGTCAGGTCGGCGTCGTGCTCGCCCTCGTGATCTACGCATTCACGACGAAGTGGGGCATGGGCCACTTCACGATGACCGAGAAGGGCGCCGTGAAGTTCTCGACCGTCCTCACGGTGATGTGGGCGCTGATCATGCTCGCGTCGCTCGTGCCGATGTTCATGATCGAGGTCTCGCTCGGCATCCCGCTGCGCACCGGCTTCGATCTGAAGAGCGGCACCGACGAGGGCGTCGAGTACCGGCGCGTTCGCGAGATCGGGTGGTCGGGTCTGACCGTCGCGCTGGCGGCGTCGTTCCTGATGGTGACCTGCCAGGTCGCCTCCGAGCGCAACCACCAGAAGGACGTCAGCTACTTCAAGACGTCCGCGCCCGGTGACTCGACCAAGCACATCGTCCAGGCGTCGCAGGATCCGATCAAGGTCCTCTTGTTCTTCCCCGATCCGAACGAGGTGAAGGACCAGGTCCGCGGCTACTTCGAGAGCCTCGCGTCGAGCGCCGGCCACATGTCGATCGAGGAGCACGACCGCTTCCGCGACGCCGAGCTCGCCGGCAAGTACAAGGTGACCAAGGACGGCGTGATCGTCCTGGTGCGCGGCACCGGCGACAAGGAGAAGTCGCAGACGATCGATGTCGACACCGACATCAAGAAGGCGCGCACCGGCGCGAGCAAGCTGCGCAACTTCGACCGCGAGGTCAACACGGTCCTCATGAAGCTCGTGCGCGAGAAGCGCAAGGCGTACGTGATGACCGGCCACGGCGAGATCACCGATCCCGACTCCATCCCGCCCGAGCTCAAGGGCAAGGTGCCGGAGCGCCGCACGAGCGTGTTCAAGAAGCGGCTCGGCGAGCTCAACTACGAGGTCAAGGACCTCGGGCTCATCGACCTCGCGAAGGACGTCCCCGACGACGCGACGATCGTGATCATGCTCGCGCCGACGGTGCCGCTGCAGCCGGCCGAGTGGGCCGCGCTGTCGCGCTACCTCGACAAGGGCGGTCGCCTGATGATCGCGCTCGATCCGAAGGCCGATCCGGCTCTCGGCGATCTCGAGGGCAAGCTCGGCGTGAAGTACAACCCGGCGCCGCTGACCGACGACCAGGCGTTCCTGCCGCAGCGCGGGACG
>Ga0070678_100001996_pt1 | contig 11020 bp, 9 predicted proteins | sample KBSM73metaG_FD_65647 | JGI IMG/M metagenome (GOLD analysis project Ga0070678, IMG submission 65647) | Miscanthus rhizosphere microbial communities from Kellogg Biological Station, Michigan, USA - KBS M7-3 metaG | ecosystem: Host-associated > Plants > Roots > Rhizosphere > Soil ...
CGGCATCGCCACCGGCGACCAGGCGATCTTCGTCGCACGCGATCTGTTCGACCAGGTCGGCGGCTACCCGCCGATCCCGCTCATGGAAGACATCGCGCTGTCCACGCTCCTGCGCCGGCACGGCGGGCGACCCGCCTGCCTGCCCACGCGCGTCACGACGTCGGGACGCCGATGGGACGAGCGCGGCGCGTGGCGCACGGTGGCGACCATGTGGCGATTACGCTACGACTACTGGCGCGGCGCGGATCCCCGGGTGCTTGCACCGCGATATGGGTATGCGACCCCGACCCGACCGCCGACATTGCTGGTGTTCGCGAAGGCCCCGGTCATCGGCCGTGTCAAGACGCGCCTTGCGGCTGCCTTGGGCGACGAAGGCGCTGCGACGCTGTATCGCGAGCTTGCGGAACGGACGCTCAAAACGGCGCGTGCGGCGCGGAGTGCCGGCATCTTCGACGCGGTCGAGCTCTGGTGCGACCATTCCGGGCACGGCCATCCTGCGATGCTCGACTGGAGCAGGCGCTATGGCGTCGCGTTGCGCGAGCAGCACGGCGACGATCTCGGCGCCCGCATGCAGCAGGCGATGTCGAGCGTGCTGAAGGGCGGACGTGCCGCAGTTCTCATCGGCACCGACAGCCCGGCGCTCGACGTGGGTTATCTGGCCCACGCGGCGAGTGCACTGCAGCGGCACGACGCCGTCGTGGGTCCGGCAGAAGACGGCGGCTATGTGCTCGTGGGGCTCGCGCGCGAGCTCGACATCTTCGGTGGAGTCGCGTGGAGCACGGATGCGGTCATGGTCGCGACGCGCGCGCATATCGCGGCAGCGCAAGCGTCGTGGGCAGAGCTTCCGATGCTTTGGGATGTCGACCGGCCAGCGGACGTCGACCGCTACCGCCGGACGCTCGTGCGCGGGCCGGAAGCCGCAGCATCGCGCGCCTGCGCCGCGTAGTGCGGCTGCCGCAGTCGCTCGACGCACTGGGTATCGGCGCGAGCGTGCGCTTCGCTATCGCCAAGGCTGCGTGGTTACGACAGTGAAGGCAAACCTCCCGTGCGCGCACGAGAGGCGCGCCGAACCCCCTCGTCAGTCCGCGACGCGAGCCGCTGCCGCTATGCGCCCACGCGCTTCGCCGAAGCCCACGCGATAGCCCTCGCCCTGCGCGTATCCGGAGATGACCACTTCGTCGCCGTCTTCGAGAAACGTGCGCGTCCCGCCCCCGGTCAGCGATACGGGCCGCGTCCCGTTCCATGCGAGCTCCAGCAACGAGCCGTAGGAATCGGGCGTCGGTCCGCTGATCGTGCCGGACGCCATCAGGTCGCCGACGCGCGCATTGCAGCCCGTCACCGTATGGTGCGCGAGCTGCTGCGCCATGCTCCAGTAGAGATGGCGAAAGTTGGTGCGGCACAATGTCGTGGCCGTGCCGCCGCGCGGGACAAGCGTGCATTCGAGCGCGATGTCGAACGCATGCGCGCCGCTCTGGCGCAAATACGGCAGGGGCTCGGGCACCTGGGCCGGTCCCTCGACGCGGAACGGCGCCAGCGCATCGAGGGTGACGACCCACGGCGAGATCGTGGTCGCGAATGTCTTCGCGTTGAACGGACCGAGCGGCACGTATTCCCATTGCTGGATATCGCGTGCACTCCAGTCGTTCAGGAGCACGAGGCCGAAGATATGCGCCTCGGCATTTGCGACCGGGACCGGTGTGCCCAATTCGTTGCCAGTGCCGACGACAAATGCCGCTTCGAGCTCGAAATCCAGCTTGCGACACGGGCCGAACACCGGGACTGGATCGTTCGGCAATTTGAGCTGGCCGTTGGGACGCCGTACCGATGTGCCGCTCACCACCACCGAGCTTGCCCGGCCGTTGTAGGCAACCGGCATGTGCACCCAGTTGGGCAACAGCGCGTTCGCCGGATCGCGGAACATCGTGCCGACGTTCGTCGCATGCTCCTTCGACGAATAGAAATCGGTGTAGCCGGGAACGTGGACCGGAAGGTGCAGCGTCGCCTCCGATTGCGGAATCAGGGCCTCGGCACGAAGCCGCGCATCGTCGCGCAGCCGCGGCGAATCGTGGCGCAGCAGCCGGCTGACCGCGAGGCGGACATCGCGCCAGGCGGTGCGACCGCAAGCGATGAACGCGTTGAGCGACGTGCCGGCGAAGACGCGCTCGTCCGCACGGGCGACCGTCAGCAGTCCCGCACGCTCGAGCACCGCCAGATCGAGAATCCAGTCGCCGATGGCGACGCCCGCGCGGGTCTCCCAGCTGTCGCCGGCCGAGAAGATGCCGAAGGGCAAGTTCTGGATGGGAAAGTGCGAGTCGGCTGCGACCTCGACAAACGACGTGAGCGCCGGATCGTTGGGATCGTCGGTCGCCATCGCTCGATCAGCCACGCGGGTCGAAGAGCTTCGGCAGCGTCTGCCAGCACGCCTGATAGTTCTTTTGCAGCGCCGGCGAGACGAGCGCCTGCGCCGTCGGGTGGATGACGTAGCGGCTTTCGAACATGAACGCGAGCGTGTCCTCGATTTTGTGCGGCACGAGCGTCGCCGTGCGCGCCTTTTCGAAGGTCAGAGCGTCGGTGCCGTGGCCGGACATGCAGTTGTGGAGACTCCCGCCGCCGGGCAGGAAACCCTCGGCCTTCGCATCGTAGGCGCCGCGCACGAGACCCATGTACTCGCTCATCACGTTGCGGTGGAACCAGGGCGGGCGAAACGTGTGCTCGGCGACCATCCATCGCGGCGGAAAGATGACGAAGTCGACGTTCGCGACGCCGGGTGTGTCGGAAGGCGAGGTCAGCACGGTGAAGATCGACGGATCGCAATGATCGTGACTCACCGTGTTGATCGTGTTGAACCGGCTGAGATCGTACTTGTACGGCGTGTTGTTGCCGTGCCACGCGACGACGTCGAGCGGCGAGTGCGGAATGAGCGCGCTCCACAACCCTCCGCAGAATTTGGCGACGAGCTCGAAGCGCCCTTCGCGATCCTCGTAGGCGCTCACCGGGGCCAGGAAATCGCGCGCGTTCGCAAGGCCATTGGCGCCGATGGGACCCAATTCGGGAAGGCGAAAGGCTGCGCCGAAATTCTCGCAGACGTAACCGCGCGCGGCGGCATCGTGGAGCTCGACGCGAAAACGGAGTCCGCGCGGGACGACGACGATTTCACCGGGACCGGCATCCAGGCAGCCCAGCTCTGTCGCGACGCGCAGGCATCCGAGCTGCGGCACCAGGAGAAGCTCGCCGTCCGCATCGTAGAAGAACCGGTCCTTCATCGAGCGGTTACAACGATAGAGGTGGATGCCGATGCCGGCCTGCATGGCGGCATCGCCATTGCCCGCGATAGTGACGAGACCGTCGACGAAATCGGTCGCCACCTTCGGGACCGGCAGCGGGTCCCACCGCAGCTGATCCGGCGCTGTCGGCGCACGGTCAAAGGGTGGCGTCAGAAGTGTCCGATGCGCGAGCGGCCGAAAGGCACCGTGCACGGCGGCGGGTCGAATCCGGTAGAGCCACGAACGTCTATTCGCATGCCGCGGCGCGGTAAACGCGGTCCCCGACCATTGCTCGGCATACAGTCCGTACGCAGGACGCTGCGGCGAGTTCTGGCCTGTCGGCAGCGCGCCGGGGAGCGCTTCGGTCGCAAACTCGTTGCCGAAGCCCGCCTGATAGGAAAGCACTGTCGGCCGCCCGACCGCTTGCGTGCGTCGCTTCGGCTTCGGCCGGTCGATCACCGACACGGCGCCTCCCTGCCGTTGTGCACGCGCGTCGATCTGATCATGTCACCCTTCGAGCGCAAGCCACATTTCCCTGTCGCGCTCGGCGGTCCAGATGCGCGGATGGCGGTGGTCGGTGGCTTCGTCGTAGGCGCGGGAGACGTCGAACGGCAGGCAGTGGTCGAAGATCACCCAGTGTCCGAACTTGGGTTTCAGCGCGGCATAGGTGTCGCGATACACGGTGCGCAGATCGTTGCCCTTCTCCACGCCGCGCTTCACCGATTCGAACATCGATTCGATGAACGCGCGCGTGCCGTTCAGGCCCGCCTTGACTTCCTCGGGCGTCTTGAGCGCGGCGCCGCGACCCGGCACGAGCATGGCCGGATTCAGCGCCTCGATCGAATCGAGCGTCGCCGGCCAGTCGGAAAGGTAAGCGTCACCGGTGTACGGCGTCGCCTCGTACTCGACCAGGTCGCCGGAGAAAAGCACGCGATCCTGCGGCAGCCATACGATGGTATCGCCCTTGGTGTGGCCACGCCCGAGCTGCAATATCTCGACCTGCAGCTTGCCGAGCCACAATGTCAGCCGCTTCTCGAAGATGAGCGTGGGCCACGTCAGCCCCGGCACCGACTCCACTGCCTGGAACAAGCGTGGAAAGCGCTCGATCTCGCTCTTCATGTCCTGCTCGCCGCGCTCCACGATCAGGTCGTAGGTGTCGCGACTCGCGATGACGTGCTCCGCACCGTAGCCGGAAGCACCCAGCACGCGCACGGCATGGTAATGCGAGAGCATGACGTAGCGTATCGGCCTGTCGGTCACGCCGCGGATGCGGCGGATCACGTCCTGCGCCATCACTGGCGTGGCCTGCGTGTCGATCACCATCACCGCATCGTCGCCTATCACGATGCCCGTATTGGGATCGCCTTCTGCCGTGTAAGCGTAAGCGTGCTTCGACAATCGGTCGAAGCTGATCTTCTTCTCGACCAGATCGGCCTGCGATGCGAACTTCTTTTCCATGTCGTGTGCGTACCTGGCGTTCGCGTGCAGTTATCCGGCGGCAATCATCGACTCAGGTCGTGGGGCACGCAACCGAAGGGCCGAGCTTCTCCTTCGCGGCAGCGACCGGCATCACTTCGTCCGCCGCGACGCCATTCTTCACCGCGGTGATCTCGGCCAGGATCGAAATAGCGATCTCGGGCGGGGTGCGGCTGCCGATGTAGAGACCGATCGGCCCGTGCAGTCGCGCGATCTGCGCCTCGGTCAGGTCGAATTCCGTCAGGCGCTCGCGCCGCTTGGCGTTGTTGGCCCGCGAGCCGAGGGCGCCGATGTAGAAGGCCTTCGACTTGAGCGCCTCCATCAGCGCGAGATCGTCGAGCTTGGGATCGTGGGTCAGCGCGACGACCGCGCAGCGCTCGTCGAGATCCATCGCAACCACCGTGTCGTCGGGCATCGTCCGCACCAGCGTCACGCCGGGAATGTCCCAGGTCTCGGTGTACTCGTCGCGCGGATCGCAGATCGTCACGTGATAGTCGAGTCCGACGGCGATCTGCGCCAGGTATTTCGAAAGTTGCGAGGCGCCGATGACGAGCATCCGGAAACGCGGGCCATGCACCGTGCGCAGCGTCTTGCCGTCGAACGCGAGACCGTCGGTCGCTTGCGCCGGATGCAGCGTGGCATAGCCGGACGCGAGATCGAGACGGCGCATGACCAGATGACCCGCTTCGATTTCGCGCAGCAGGGCGCGCATGCCGGACTCGCGGGTCAGCGGCTCCAGCACGAGCTGGATCGTGCCGCCGCAAGGCAGCCCGAAGCGCCGCGCCTCGTCGGCGGAGACGCCGTACGTCACGACCTCGCACTTGGTCGTCTTCTGGCCTTCGCGGCGCGTGCGGTCGACGATGTCGTCCTCGATGCAGCCGCCCGAGACGGAGCCGGCCACCAGGCCATCCTCGCGGACCGCGAGCATCGCCCCCTCCGGTCGCGGCGAGCTGCCCCAGGTCTTGACGACCGTGACGAGCAGCACGCGACGGCCCTCGTCCACCCAGTCGGCGCTGCGTTTCAGCACTTCGAGATCGACGCTGTCCATGATCTCCTCGTCAGAAGTGAAACCCGCGCATTGCCAGGTAGGCAATCAGCACGGCGATCGCCGCCAGCGCGGCGTAGCGGATCCACCGCGTGTTCCCGCGCGGAACCGGAGGTCCCGGAGGCTGCGGGACGGGAACAGCCGGCTCCGACGGGGCGGCCGCGGCGAAGCGCTGCGCAAAGCGCGCGAAGAAATCATCCGCCATCTTCGCCGCCGCACCATCGATCAAGCGCGAGCCGATCTGCGCGAGCTTGCCACCCACCTGCGCCTTTGCGGAATACGACAACGCAGTCGCCGCGGCGTTCGCAGGCGCGGGCGCGAGCGAAACCTGCGCCTGGCCGTTCGCAAATCCGGCACCGCCGCCCTGACCGTCGAACTTGAGGGTGTAGCTTGTGGGCGGCACCACGTCGGCCAATGTGATCCGGCCGGTGAACTTGGCGGAAACCGGTCCTATCCTGGTCGCGACGACGGCACGCCATTCGGAATCCGATTCGCGGGTGAGCGATTCGCAGCCGGGAATGCATTCCTTGAGCACTGCGGGATCGTTGAGCGCCTGCCAGACCACGTCCTGGGACGCTTCGACAATCCGCGTGCTCGACAATTCCATCGATGCTCTCCGTGACTCCGTTCCGCGTTTCCGGCGCGCGATGGCGTTATGCTACCTTAACCCATGGCCGCGACCCTCCAGTCACCGATTGCCCGCACTGCGCTCGCGCTCATCAATGCCAAGGGGCACGTGATTCTCGACGCCGGCCTGCCGGTGCCCGACCTGATCACGCTCGCGGAGGCCGCCGCCAAATGGGGCGCGTCGCTGACGCTTCGCCGCGCAGGCGTACGCGGCAATGCGGACCTCGAGCGAATTGCCGTCGCAGGCCGTGGCCGCGTGACGTTCGACCTTTCGCCGTAGTAGTACTAGGCTGCGAGCGCGAACGGACCTTCGTCGCGCTGCGGGCGTGCGGCCAGCGCCGCGGCCAGCCCGGTGAGCGATTGCAGATTGTGAACCGGCAGGAAATCGTCGACATGCGGCAGCATGGCGCGGATGCCGGCGGGCCGCGCCTCGAAACCCGAGTAGCGCAGGAGCGGATTCAGCCAGACGAGCCGGCTGCACGACTTGGCGAGCCGATCCATCTCGAACGCCAGCCCCTGCCCCGCATCGGCGTCGAGGCCGTCGCTGATCAGTAGCACGACGGCGTTCTGCGCGAGAAGCCGCCTCGACCACCGCCGGTTGAAGTCGGCGAGCGACGCGCCGATCCGCGTTCCCCCCGCCCAATCGGCGACGGCGTCGGTCACGCGCGCGAGCGCAACGTCGACGTCACGATGCCTCAGATGGCGCGTGATGTTGGTGAGACGCGTGCCGAAGACGAGCACGTGCACCCGGTGCCGGTCGTTGGTGATCGCGTGCAGGAAATGCAGCAGCATCCGCGCGTAGCGATCCATCGAGCCGGATACGTCGCAAAGCACGACGAGAGGAGGCACCTGGCGGCGGCGCCGACGATAGCGGAGCGGCGCGCCGGCGCCTGCTGCACCCATCATCGCGCGCATCGTCCCGCGGAGATCGATTGCCCGGCCGTCGGGCGCCGGTCGCGTGCGCCGAATCGGGATCTGAGGCAGCGGCAGCTTGAGCCGCGCGAGCATCGCTTTCACGTCGGCGAGCTCGTCCGCCGACATCGATGCGAAATCCTTCTTCTGCAGCACCTCGCGCGCGGAGAACGTGAACGCCGCGTCGAGCTCGACCTCGCGGTCCTCCGGTGCATCACGCGGCTTGTCCTGCGGCAGCAACGCGTGCGCGAGGCGCGCGGGGAGTTCCGGCGGACGCGCATCGCCGGCGCGCGCGTGCACTTTGGGCAGCATCGCGGCGAGCATCTTTTCCAGGAGCTTCGGATTGCGCCAGAAGAGCTCGAACGCCTGCTCGAACAGTGCAAGGTGCTCGCGCCGCGTGACCAGCACCGCGGCCAGCGCCGCGCGAAAATCGTCACGCCGGTCGATGCCCACCGCCTCGACGGCCGCCAGTGCGTCGATCACCTTCGCCGGTCCCACGGGCAATCCAGCGGCCCGCAGCACGCGCACGAAATGCAGCACGTTCTCCGCAAGCCGTCCCGACGCATTCATCCCACGGCCGGGAGACGATGTCGTCAAAGCTTGATGCCCTCCGCCTGCGCTGCGGCGACCAGCTTCGCGGTAGCCTCCGGTGTCAATGCGGCGACATCGTCCTGGTACTTGAGGAGCGCGCCGAGCGTATCGGCGACGGTCTGCGGGTCGAGCGCGATGCGGTCCAGCGCCATCAGCGCTTCGGCCCAATCGAGCGTCTCGGCAATTCCCGGCGCCTTGAACAGGTCCATTGCGCGGAGCCGCTGCGTGAACGCAACGATCTCGCGCGCGAGCGTAGCCGGCACTGTGGGACATTTGCGCCGCACGATCTCGAGCTCGCGGGCGGCGTCGGGATAGTCGAGCCAGTGGTACAGGCAACGCCGCTTGATAGCGTCGTGAATCTCCCGCGTGCGGTTCGAGGTGACGACGACGATCGGCGGGTGCGCCGCCCGGATCGGTCCCAGCTCGGGGATCGTGACCTGGTACTCGGACAGCACTTCGAGCAGATACGCCTCGAACGGCTCGTCGGTGCGATCGAGCTCGTCGATCAGCAGCACCGGCGGCACGCCGTCCTCGGGCGCCAGTGCCTGCAGCAGCGGACGCTTCAGCAGGAAGCGCGTCGTGAAGATGTCGTGCGCGAGCTCGTTCCGCTCGACGCCACCGGCGGCCTCTGCCAGGCGGATCTCGATCATCTGCCGCGGATAGTTCCATTCATAAACCGCCGCGGCGGTATCGAGGCCCTCGTAACATTGGAGACGCACCAGGCGGCGCCCGAGGCCGGCGGCGAGCACCTTGGCGATTTCCGTTTTGCCGACGCCAGCTTCGCCTTCGAGAAAAAGCGGCCGCTGCAGCTTCAGCGCAAGGAACACCGCGGTGGCGAGGCGCCGGTCTGCGACATAGTCGTTCGACGTCAACAGCGCAAGCGTCGCGTCGACGTCGGGGGGAAGCGGTGCCATGGGCTCCGTCAATGAAAACGGGCGGCGGATCTGCGAGCCGCCGCCCGATGGGTTGTAGGCGAAGATGAAGTCGTCGAATGCGCCGTGTCAGCCCGCCGCCGCGACCGCGCGCGCGGCCATGACGGAGATGAGATGCGCGCGATACGCGGCGGAGCCGTGGAGATCCGTGTTGAGGCCGTTCGCCTCCATCTTCACGCCCTTCGCGGCGTCGGCGGTGAAGCTCTTCCCAAGCGCTGCCTCGAGCGCGCTGGCGCGGAAGACGCTCGGGGCCGCGCCCGTGACGGCGACGCGTACGCTGCCATCGCCCAATTGAGCGACAAAGACGCCGACGAGCGCGAAACGCGACGCCGGATTGGGAAACTTGGCGTAAGCGGCCTTTTTCGGAACGGGGAACGAGACCGCCGTGATGATCTCGTCGGGTTCGAGCGCGGTTTCGAACATGCCCCTGAAGAAATCGGCCGCAGCGATCTTGCGCTTGCTGGTGTGCACCGTGGCATCCAGGCCCAGCACCGCCGCAGGCCAATCGGCGGCCGGGTCGTTGTTGGCAAGCGAGCCGCCGATCGTGCCCATGTTGCGCACCTGCCGGTCGCCGATGCCTTCGGCGACGCCCGCGATCGCCGGAATAGCGCCTTTGACCAGCGCCGACACCGCGATGTCGGCGTGACGCGTCATCGCCCCGATCACGAGCGCATTGCCCTCCTTGCGAATGCCCTTGAGCTCGGGGAGGCCGGCCAGGTCGACCAGCGTACCCGGCTGGGCCAGGCGGAGCTTCATCGCGGCAACGAGGCTCTGCCCGCCGGCGAGCGGCTTGCCGCCGCTCCGCGCAAGCGCGGCTCCGGCGTCGGCCAGGGTCTTCGGTTGCTGATATTCGAACGTGTACATGCCGGTCTCCGATGTCGTTAGGCCGATGCGCTCTGGATCGCCTGCCATATGCGATGAGGCGACGCCGGCATGTCGAAATGCTTGACGCCCTTCGACGCCAGCGCATCCATTACCGCGTTCATCAGCGCGGCAGGCGCGCCGATCGCGCCCGCTTCACCGCAACCCTTCGCGCCGAGCGGATTGTGCGTGCACGGCGTGACCTTGGTCGCCACCTTGAACGACGGCACGTCGTCGGCGCGCGGCAGCGCATAGTCCATCAGGCTGCCGGTGAGGAGCTGGCCGCTCGCCGCATCGTAGACGCAGTTTTCGAGCATCGCCTGCCCGATCCCTTGCACCAGGCCGCCGTGCACCTGCCCTTCGACGATCATCGGATTGATGATGTTGCCGAAATCGTCGCATGCGCTGAAGCTCGCGACCTGGACGACACCGGTGTCGGGATCGATCTCGACCTCGCAGATGTGCGTGCCTGCCGGAAACGTGAAGTTGGTCGGATCGTAGAACGCCATCTCGTTCAAGCCCGGCTCGAGCTTGTCGAGCGGATAGTTGTGCGGCACATACGCGGTGAGCGCGATCTCGCCGAAGGTCTTGCTGCGATCGGTGCCCGCGACGCTGAACTTGCCGTCCTTGAATTCGATATCCGTCTCGGCGGCCTCGAGCAGATGCGCGGCGATCTTCTTGCCCTTGGCCACGATCTTGTCGAGCGCTTTCACGATCGCCGTGCCGCCGACGGAGAGCGAGCGCGAGCCGTAGGTACCCATGCCGAAGAGCACCCGGCCGGTATCGCCATGGACCACGTCCACATTGTCGACCGACATGCCGAGCCGCGTCGCGACGACTTGCGCAAACGTCGTCTCGTGACCCTGTCCGTGGCTGTGCGATCCGGTAAAGACCGTGACGCTGCCGGTGGGATGCACGCGCACCTCGCCGGCTTCGAATAATCCTGCGCGCGCACCGAGCGCGCCCGCGATGTTCGACGGCGCAATGCCGCAGGCCTCGATATAGGACGCGTAGCCCAGCCCGCGCAGTTTCCCGCGCCTGGCCGCCTCCGCCTTGCGCGCCGCAAAGCCCGCAACGTCGGCGATTCGCATCGCCTCGTCCAAGCAGGCGTCGTAGCCGCCTATATCGTATTGCAGCGCCACCGGCGTCTGGTAGGGAAACGTGCGGATGAAATTGCGGCGCCGGATCTCGTCCTGCGCAATGCCCATCTCGACGCCGGCCTGATGCACGATCCGCTCGACGACGTATGTCGCCTCGGGCCGGCCGGCGCCGCGATAGGCGTCGACCGGCGCGGTGTTGGTGAACGACGCCGT
>Ga0070678_100001998_pt1 | contig 11015 bp, 8 predicted proteins | sample KBSM73metaG_FD_65647 | JGI IMG/M metagenome (GOLD analysis project Ga0070678, IMG submission 65647) | Miscanthus rhizosphere microbial communities from Kellogg Biological Station, Michigan, USA - KBS M7-3 metaG | ecosystem: Host-associated > Plants > Roots > Rhizosphere > Soil ...
ATCGGCATCCCGGCCGACAAGCTGGAGACGGTGTTTCAGCCGTTCGTTCAGATTCGCGATAAGAACTCACCGGGCGAAGGAACCGGACTCGGCCTGTCGATCAGCCGTCGCCTGGCAACGGCGATGGGCGGGATGCTTACCGCGACGAGCGTCAAAGGCAACGGGTCGATCTTCACGCTGCGGCTGCCGCTCATCAAGTCCGACGCGCGTCGCGCGCTGCCGAGCGGCTAGGTTCCCGTCCGCTGCTCCGGTGGCGGAAGTTTGGCCGCCGGAATTCGCGGGCCGCTGACACAACACTGCTCCAGCATCTCCACCAGCTCCCGCATCGTGGTCAATCCATGATCGCGGGCGTAGAACGTTCTGAGGTGCTTGTAGCGCTCGTCCTTCGGCAGCGACATCCCCTCCTCTACCACCCATTTTTGCAGCTCACGCGGACGCGGCCCCCACCACCCGCACTCCTCGAACTTCGGATTCAGCAGAATCACAATCGGGATCGATCGCGATTTTCCTCCGGTGAGATGCGCATCCATGATGTCGAGGTTCTGGTCGCGCGCCAGAATCCGCATGTCCATGTTGCTCACCGATTCAGTCAGCTTCGCCACGATGGGGACGATGTTGATGGAGTCCCCGCACCAATCCTCGCTGAGGACGAGCAGGTGCCATTGCCCGTGCAGCGCCTCGACCCGCGCCGAGATCTCGATCGGTATCGTCAGCCGATGGCTGAGCGCCACCCACATCTCCTTGCTCCTGATGGGGCGAGTCATGAACTCGGCGAAAGTCTCGCCCTCGTAGTACCGCGCCTTGGTGATCATGATGTCTATCGAACCATATCGATGTGCATGATTCCGTCTTCTTCGTAAGGTTCAGAAACGCTCTCGAATCCGAACCCGAGATAGAATCTCTCCAGTCTGCGCTGGGCGGCGATCTTCACGACCTGGCCCGGCACCAGCGACTCCACTCGTCGCAAGGCCTCAGCCATCAGGATCTTGCCGAGTCCTGTTCCCCGCACTTCCGGCGCAGTGACGACGCGTCCGATCGACGCTTCGCTGTACCGAACTCCCGGCTCGAACACGCGCGTGTAGGCGAGGAGACGACGTTCGCCCGATGGGCTCCAGCCGAGCAGATGCCATGCAGCGGGATCGCGCCCATCGGCGTCGGGGTATGGGCAGTTCTGCTCGATGATGAAGACTGCTTCACGCAAGCGAACCACGGCATACAGATCGTCGACGCTGAGCTCGTTGAATCGGGACCACTGCCAGTGAATCCCCTCATTGTTTGAGACCCGCTGGCTTGTTTTGCTCATATCGCTTCAATATTCTGAGCCGTCCAACCCGTCCTCATCCGGATAACATAACATGACGACCTCTCGTGTCTTCGCTGCTTTTTTCGCTGCGAGCGCAGTGTCATTGACCCCGCAGCTCGGCGCCCAGCAGACTTCGCCCGTCACCGCCCAGACAGACGTGACGATGGGTCTCAAACGCGACCCCGCGCTGGCGGCGACCATCGCCGAGATCTCCGCGGCGCAGATTCGAGCTACCGATTCTGCCCTGGTGTCGTTCGGAACGCGTCACACCATGAGCGATACGATCAGTACCACCCGCGGCATCGGCGCCGCGCGGCGGTACCTGTTCAACAAGCTGTCGGGTTACAGCAAGGCGTGCGGCGGCTGCCTGCGCGTCGAATTCGATCCGGCGCTGATGGAGATGCGCGGGCATCCCGACAAGCCGATGTTCAACGTCGTCAACGTGGTTGCGTGGCTGCCGGGACGCGACACCTCTCGCGTGGTGGTGATGGGCGGCCACATGGACTCGTGCGGTTGCGCCCGCACCGAGCTGGGCCCGCTGGCGCGGTTCGAGGCAACCCAGGATGCTCCCGGCGCCGACGATGATGCGTCCGGCACCTCGGCGGTCATGGAGCTGGCGAGAGTCTTCTCGAAGCACTTTCCGCGCGGACTCGAAACGTCGATCATTTTCGTCGCCTACGCCGGAGAGGAGCAGGGCCTCTATGGCTCGACCCACCTCGCCCAGCGCCTCCACAGCGCCGGCTACAAAGTCGTCGCCGCGTTTACGGACGACATCGTTGGCAATGTCGTCGCCGAGGACGGCTCGGTCGATTCGACGACGGTCAGGATTTTCGGCGCCGAGCCCGACAACGGCCCGAGCAGAGAGCTGGCGCGCTATGCGTGGGCGACCGGGACCATCTACAATCCGTCGTTTCGGATCCTTCCCGTTTTCCGGCTGGATCGCATCTCGCGCGGCGGTGATCACAGTCCGTACGTCAGCCTCGGGGATGCGGGGCTGCGCTTTACCGAGAAACTCGAGAATTACAAACGCCAGCATTTGCAGACCGACGATTTCGCCCATGTGAATTTCGGCTACGTGGCGAACGTGGCGAAGCAAAACGCGGGGGTAGTAGGCTCGCTCGCCGCCGCGCCGGCGCCGCCGCTGGCGCTCGCTCGTCGCGATCAGGCTTCGGGCGGCTCGCGCTGGGGACTGTCGTGGAATGCAGTCCCCGGAGCGGCGAGCTACGAGGTCCTGTTCCGTCGGACTTTCTCTCCGACGTACGAGAAGGTGTATCCGGTCGCCTCGGGGACAAGCTTCCTCCTCCCCGACCAGCTGGATGATGGCTGGGCAGCGGTCCGATCGGTGTCGGCCAACGGGCATCGGTCGCTTTCGGCCGCCGTTCCTCCGCCCTGCCCCGTTCTCAGCACCCATGCGGACTCGGTTGCCGCCGGCGACCTCATCAGGAACTGCATCAGGGCGCCCGGCCGATAACTACATGGGGACAACGGACATATGAATTGGCCGTTGTCCCCCGCTCTCACAATCGTCTAACATGGAGATCAGACGGGCCTGCTCACCCAGGCGCGCAACCTTTCGTACCCTCCGGTGTCGTCGTTCCCATGAAGTCTTTTCGATCTGCCATCATCACGCTCGTAGCCGCCGTCGCGTGCGCGGCGCCCCCGCCCGCTCGTGTCGTCTCGACGCCGCCGACCCCGGTCAAGTACATCGAGCCGGAAGTCGGCCTCAATAACTCGGGACTCGATCCGGCGCTCGCTGGAAAGCTCGACAAACTCGTGAAGACGGCGATCGAAGAAGCCGTCGCGCCCGGCGTAGCGATCGCGGTAGGTCGCAACGGGCATATCGCTTACATGAAAGGCTACGGCTACATCGACTGGAATCAGCCTGGCTCGCCGGTCGTCGACACGAACACGCTCTACGATCTGGCCTCGCTGACCAAAGTCATCGCCACCACGACGCTGGCGATGATCCTCGAAGAAACCGGCCAGCTCGATCTAAATCGGACGGTCGTCTCCTATCTCCCCGAGTTCAACTCGCCGGAGAAGGCTCAGATCACCGTCAAGCAGCTGCTGACGCATAGCGGCGGACTCGAGGCGGGAGCGAACATCTTCTCCACCGCCCGCGGCCGCGACCAGTACCTGTACCAGATCAACAATCGACCGCTGGAGTACACGCCAGGGACGAACATGATCTACAGCGACTGGGACATGATTCTTCTGCAGCTGGTGATGGAGCGGATCAGCGGCAAGACCCTCGACGTCCTCGCCAGCGAAAAGATTTTCCGCCCGCTTGGCATGGTCGACACCCAGTTTCAGCCACCGTTCTCAATCCGCTCGCGTATCGCACCGACGCAGGTCGACGACGCGCGCGGCGGACTGCTTTGGGGTACCGTCCACGACGAGAATGCATGGGCGATAGGGGGCGTCGCCGGTCACGCCGGGCTGTTTTCCACCGCCAAGGATCTCGCGCTCTTCTCGATGATGATTCTCAACGGCGGAGAGGGGGTCAATGGCGTTCGCATCGTCAAGCCGGCGACCATCGCCCGCTGGACGGCGCGCCAGGGCAAGGAATCCACGCGCGCACTCGGCTGGGACTCCCCTGAGGGTGGCTCCAGCGCCGGCCAGTTCTTCTCGCCGTGGAGCTTCGGCCACACTGGTTTCACCGGCACATCCATCTGGATCGATCCGGAAAAGGATCTGTTCGTCGTGGTTCTCACCAACCGGGTGAATCCGACGCGCAACAACACCAGGCACGTGCAGCTGCGGCGGGATGTTGCCGATATGGTCCAGCAGGCGGTACTGGGGGCGAGGATCGTGAACTGGGAAGCGCGTTAGCCTGACTTGGTGCGCCGCTAGAGACTTGTCCGCCAGGAAGCGGTAAGACAACTACCTGCTGGGCGCTGACCGCTTTTGCGCGAAGCGCTGACCGCTGCAGGCGACTGGACAGATTCCACTGGCGCTTGTTACAACTGCAGCAGTTTCCTCGACTCTGGTGTGATCTGTCCGGACGTTCGCAGCGGTTTGCGGCCAGCGACAGCAGCGGCCAGCGCCCGGCAGGCAGTTGTCTTCGACCATAGGCAGCCGCCCTCCCCCCGACGCCGCGCCAAAACCATATTTAGAGGTCGATGCCATCCTCTAGAGAACGCGTCCCGGTCGTAGTCGTCGAGTACGACGAAATAGCAAAAACGATCGCCAGGCGGATCGCCGAAATCATGAAAGAGCGGCGCCGCGAAGGTGGACATGCCGTCCTCGGCCTCGCCACCGGCAGCACTCCCATCGGTATCTACCGCGAGTTGATCAGGATGCACCGCGAGGAGGGTCTCGACTTCTCCGACGTCGTGACATTCAATCTCGACGAGTACTACCCGATGAGACCGGAGAGCATCCACAGCTACCACCGGTTCATGCGGGAGAACCTGTTCAACCACATCAACGTCAAGCCGGAGAACGTCCACATTCCGAAGGGCGACGTTCCGCGAGACGACGTCGAAGAGGAATGCGAGAAGTACGAGGCCGCGATCAAGAAAGCCGGCGGCATCGATCTGCAGATCCTCGGCATCGGCAAGACGGGCCACATCGGCTTCAACGAGCCGGGCTCGGGATCTGATTCGCGGACCCGCCGCATCGCGCTCGACACCGTGACGCGCCGCGACGCCGCGGCTGATTTCTTCGGCGAGGACAACGTTCCAACCGAAGCGATCACCATGGGTGTCGCGTCCATCATGGAAGCGCGCGAGATCGCGCTCGTCGCCACTGGTGAGCACAAGGCCGCGATTATCAAGCGCGCCGTCGAAGGTGAGCCCGACCCCGACGTCGCCGCCACGTACCTCCAGCAGCACCCCAACGCCGTCTTCTACGTCGATTTCGCTTCGGCCGCGGAGCTGACCAGGATCAAGACGCCCTGGGTCATCGGCGAGGTGAAATGGAACCGCGATCGTGAAATCGATGCCGTGATCTGGCTCGGCGAGACTACCGGCAAGTCGGTTCTGAAGCTCGACGAAAATGACTATCGCGAGCACCACCTGAGCGCGCTGCTCGCGCGTCACGGAAAAGCGGGACCGCTCAACGGCGAGGTGTTCAACGCACTCATCGCCAAGATTCGGGGTCGCAGCAAACTGCCGGCGGGCAAGAAAGTGGTCGTCTTCTCGCCGCATCCCGATGACGATGTCATCTCGATGGGAGGAATGCTCAACAAGCTGCACCAGAACAAGAACGACATCATCGTCGCCTATCAGACCTCAGGCAACATCGCCGTGTTCGACCACGAGGTGCGGCGCTACGCCGATTTCCTGCGCCGCTTCGGCAACGACTTCGACATCAATGACTCGACGCAGGGCGCGCTGATCGAGGAAGTCGAAGAGTTCCTCGACTCGAAGAAGGTCGGCGAGATCGACGCGTTCCCGGTGCAGGTGATGAAGCGCGCAATCCGCGAAGCGGAAGCCGTCTCCGGCATCGAGACGTTCGGTATGAAGCGCGAGCAGGCCCGCTTCCTGAACCTTCCTTTCTATCAGACCGGAAAGGTCCGCAAGGATCCGATCGGCCCTGAGGACGTCCGCATCGTGCTGGATCTGCTCGAGGAGCAGAAACCGGAGCTGGTCTTCGTCGCCGGCGATCTATCCGATCCGCACGGCACCCACCGCATGTGTCTCGAGGCCGTGCAGCAGGCTCTCCTCACGTATTCCGGTCCGCCGCCGGAGATGTGGTACTACCGCGGCGCCTGGCAGGAGTGGGAGATCGCGGAAGCCGACGTTCTGGTTCCGCTCTCCGAGGACGAGCTGCGCGCCAAGAAGATGGCGATCTTCAAGCACCAGAGTCAGAAAGATCGCGCGCCGTTCCCGGGCCAGGACGATCGCGAATTCTGGCAGCGCGTCGAGGAGCGCAATCGCAACACCGCGCGTCGCGTCGATCAGCTCGGCCTGCCCGAATACTTCGCGATGGAAGCCTACGTCGTCCGGCGGGGCGGTGCCCCCATCGAGTCGGAAATGGTCGCGACCAGCTCACTCGCCGAACGCGACACATCCCGGCCGAGGCAGGCGAAGGCGACAGTCGGGCGCCGATAGCTAGTCGGTGCCGGTACGGCGGCGCGGGCCATCTTCGGTGCTGAGACCTCGCGCTGGGTCATCTACAATCGCGGTTCGATTCCGACCATCGAGTCATATTGCGCCATCCGACGCGCTCGGAGGTCAGCCCCTCCGAAGGCCCGCACCGCCTTCCCACTAAGATCTATTGCGGGAGCGCGCCGAGCGAAGCTCGGCTTTCTCGTGAAAAGGTGGAGCCCGATCAACCTGTGGCGAAGCGCGGGTCCGTTACAGATCTCGACCGACCGCCAACAGCGATGTCAGCGGGAACACCGACGCACTAGACCTTGAGAATGATTTTCCGGCGATACAGAACCAGAAGAATTCCGTACCAGAGCAGCACGTACGTCAGAGCGAAGGCGAGTGATGCGACACGCGGCGGGAGCCAAGGCAGAAAAACGGCCTGGTAAAACGCGTCCTGAACTGCGACTGACTTGCCCTGGTAGTTGACGTGCCAAAGCGTGTAAACCAGGCGCGCCATCACCCCTGACCCGACAAACGCGACGATCGGATTCACGCCGAATACCACAAAGGGCTTCGTCCACCACTTCACACCGGCGTAGTCGACGAGCCACATCACCGTCGCCAGCGTTACACACGCCATTCCCGCGGTGAACACGACGTAAGAGCTGGTCCACAGATTCTTGTTGATCGGGAACGACCAGTTCCACATCAGTCCCACCACCATGCCGATCGCGCCGGCGGCGAACAGACCGCTGATCCGCTCGAGGAGCGGCTTGTCCTTGCGAGCGATCCACGTACCGGCGATGACGCCCAGCATCGCCGTGGCGATGGCGGGCAAGGTCGAAAACGGACCTTCAGGATCGAAGGTCACGCTGCCGGTCCACGTGTGGTTCGTGGTGAGAATCAGCCGGTCGAGATAGGCGGCGAGATTCCTGTCATGCGTGTGAAGAAGCTGAGCGCCAATGGCATTCTCACCGGGAACCGGCAGCAGCGTCATCGCGAACCAGTAGCCGAACAACAGAGTAGCGATGATGATGATCTGCTGCTTCAGGCTGGTCTTCAGGGTGAGAAGTCCGGCGCAGATGTAGACGATAGCGATTCGGGGAAGCACGCCCAGCAGGCGCACGTGCTCGATTCGATAGACGATTCGGTCCCAGGCCGTCGCGTTAGGTAGCGACTGAATCGTTCCCCACTGGTAGAACGGGAACATCGCCATCGCAAAGCCGAGGAGATAGATGATGACCCCGCGGCGAAGAATCTGCTTCATTAGCGCCGGATCGTCGTCTCCCCGCGCGCGACGCGCCGACATCGACAGGTGAGTGGTAATGCCGACGATGAAAAGGAAAAACGGGAAAATCAGATCCGTCGGCGTCCAGCCATTCCACTCGGCGTGCTCGAGGGGAGGAAAGATCGCGCTCCACGTGCCGGGGTCGTTCACCAGCAGCATCCCCGCGATGGTGATGCCGCGGAATACGTCCAGTGAAAGAAGGCGTTCGCGCGCCGGAACCGGTGCGACGGTGGATGTACTCGAGTCGTAGCGCGTGGAGACCGTGCGTGGCTGCGCGGTGGTGGTCATCATTTCCTCTCGGTGTGTCGTTTCACGCTACCCATAATACGAGCCGCCCCCGATGCCGTTACCGGGAAGGACGCCCGTTTCGATCTAACTCATACCTCGCAACGGTTTTGCTCACACCTGGCACCTGTCCTTTTTGCTCCTGGGTCAGTAGTTCGGCCGCAATGGCGGCGACCAGTCTGACAGCCTGCCGTCACCGGAAGAAGTCAGCTGACGCAGACGCCGCGTCTGCTTGTCCAGAATCCAGATGCTGCGCGGATCGCCGATGGCGCCGAGCCTGCGAGTGATCGACATGTGCCGGCCATCGGGCGCCCACGACGGATCCTCGTTCTCACCTTCGTTGGTGAGCTGCGTCATTACTCGATCCTTGAGTCGGATCGTCCAGACCTGGAAGTCGCCGGCTTGCTGCTGGAAAGCGACTTCGTCCCCCATGGGCGACCACTCCGGCCCGGTTCTATAGCTGCGCTTTCCTGGAACTATCGGAGTGAGCAGCCTGAGCCCGGTGCCGTCGACATTCATCGTGTACAGCTGCGGCGTCAACGGGACGGGTGACATGAAAACGAGTTGCTTCCCATCGGGACTGAAGCTCGGCGATGTCGTCTCGGCCCCGCCACCGCGGCCGACATAGGGCACCGAGACACTGTCCTCTCCGGTGGCATCAGCAAGCACGAGCTCGGCGGGCGAATCGCCCCCGCTCGCCCACACGATGTTTTTGCCGTCTCTCGTATAAACCGGTGTGATGTTCAGTCCGCGACTCGACGCCGGAAAAAGCCGAGGCTTCATAGCGCGCAGATCGATCTGCGCGATGCGCGTCCCTCGATCGTCGGCGTCGACGTACACCAGCGACTTCCCGTTGGGGTTCCACGCCGGTGAAAGCGCCGCGCCTGACGTCGGCAGAGTGCGCTCATTTGCTCCGTCGCTGTCGACGATCTTGAGTTTGGTGCCGTCGATGAAGGCGATTCTGGTGGCGGCGATTCCGCGCGTGCCGGTGATCCAGCGCTCGATCTCGTCGGCGACGACGTGGATTCCCAGCCTCCGCTCGCGAGCCGAGGAATCTCTGGCGACGGAGTCCCGCAAAACGAATCGAGTCAGGACCGAATCCATTCGCGCCGTGTCCCTGGTCGCGTTGGCGCGCAGCGTCATCTCGCGCCGATCCAGCTCGCGACCAAGCGAGTCGCGGACTGCCTGCGCGCGGCGGGCGTTGGCCCGATCGCGGGTCGTCTTAAGCGGGACGGGCTTCGTAGCTGCTTTCGCCAGGCTGTCCCGGGTCGACTCGGCGGCAGCCAATGCATCGGTCGTCGCCCCCGCCCTTCTCGCCAGAACGCCGGCGAGCGAATCACGCACCGCTGCCAGCCTGTTGGGGGGAAGCTTGGGAAGCCTGAAATAATCCTCCTGCCGCAGCCGACCTCGCGGGAGGTCGAATACCTCGACGTGGAGGCCCGAGGCGGTGGGCCGCACCCGAACCACGAAATTCGCCCGCGTCTGGGCAAGCGGGGCGAAGTTGATGCGCCGGTCGCCCGGCTTCCAGATATCGGCAAGGGTGATGCTGTCGAGGACCAGCGGCTGGATGCGGTCGCCGAAATCGAAGTCCCGCTGGATGATGGTGCGCGTCGAATCACCGGCCGAGGTGTCGATCTGCAATACCACGACGGCAGGCGGAATCTCCACAGGGGTCTGTGGCTTCGGCCGGGCGGGGGTTTTTTGGGCGTTCACCGGCAGAGCCAGCGTGGAAAGCGCCAGGGCTCCGACGAAAAAAAGTCGATTCATGAGCTAATCAATCTATGTGATCCAGGGATGATACACCGCCCGTTTCACGTCGATTTTCGTACCGGGCAACGCAAAGCCGCGGAGGAAATCCCCCGCGGCTTCACTCGATCGGGCTGCTCGTTTACTTGCTGAGATGGAACTGAAACGGCATTTGCACGAGCTGCTGAACCTTCTTACCCCCGATCTGCGCCGCCGAGAACTTCATACGGGGGAGCGCATTTTTCACGGCGGCGGTGAACTGCGGATTGCTCGAATTCAGGATCTTGAGCGTGCCCATCTCGGCGCGACCGCTCTCGTTTACGACGAACTGCGCGATGACCTGGCCTTCGACGCCCGATTCTCTGAGCGCTGACGGATACTCCGGTGAGTCGCCGCCGATTTTCTCGACCGGCTTCTCGACCTGGAACTCCATATACGGGCCATGGTTCTCTTCCTTGGCGCCCGCTTCCTTACCGGTATCGCCTTCCTTGCCCGTGCCGCCTTCAACGCCATTGGCTTTACCACCGGCGACGCCCTTACCGCTGAAGTCGCTTTCGTTGGTGGCTACCTTGGACAAGTCTATCGCTGGCAGATTGGTCGGAACGCTGACCGGCGGCGGGACGACCTGGAACCCCTTCGGCGGGGCCGGAGTCTCAACCTTCGGAAGCTCAGGCGCCTTGATCTTCGGCGGCTCTGGAGCCTTCGGCTTGGGCTTCGGTGCTTCTACCTTCTTGGGCGGCGGCGGCTCCTTGGGCGGAGGCGGCGGCTCGGCCTTCTTGACCGCAACGAATTTGACGTTCTCAGCCTTCACCCGCTCGTGCTTGCGCGTGCCGGCGCGGGCGGTGGCGAAAACTGCCAAAAAGATGATTGCGACGTGCAATATGATGCTGAAGATGGTCCCGCTGGCGGACCGTCCCTTTTTGGTGTCTTTTTTGGATTCGAGTAATCTCATCATTGCTGGCTCCCCGTGTTTGAAAACGCACTTTTGTATAAGGCAACCAGCTTGCCATCGACGCTAAAATTTGGTTAAAAAAAAAGGCCAGTTTTGGCACGAAAATACGAGACCAAAGCCCGTCTGCTAAGCCATTGTCAACAAAGAAGTTACAGCAGGCCGGAAATACCTGGTTTTGACGTCTAGATTTGGGACAAAAAACAAAAGGCGCGGATCACTCCGCGCCTTCGTTTTTGAGCCTACAGCTCAGTTTCCGCTAGTCTTTTTCGGGGCGGTTTTTGTGGTGCTTTTCTTCGCCGGAGCCGAGGTGGCAGAAGCCGCCTTTCCACCCGACTTTTTGGTGACAATTCCGCAGATTGTCTCGAAGGCATTCTTGCCTGCGGTTCCAGCTTTCGGGCGATC
>Ga0070678_100002004_pt1 | contig 11001 bp, 10 predicted proteins | sample KBSM73metaG_FD_65647 | JGI IMG/M metagenome (GOLD analysis project Ga0070678, IMG submission 65647) | Miscanthus rhizosphere microbial communities from Kellogg Biological Station, Michigan, USA - KBS M7-3 metaG | ecosystem: Host-associated > Plants > Roots > Rhizosphere > Soil ...
AAAGATTGCTCGAAATTCGAGCAGATTCTTGGGCATTACAAAGGCATAGCTCGGTCCGACCCCAAACGGATCTGCCGGTAACACCCACCGCGCTATTTCAGCTTCTTCAACGCCGCAATGGCCTTCGCCTGATCTCGCGCGCTGTCGCACGCGATGTAACTCAGGAACCTCCCGCCGATGGCAATTCCGCTGATGCCGCGAAAGCTGATCCCGGCGTTGCCGAGGGCGCGCGCGATCTTGGCACCGAGGCCCGGCCGGTCCGCGCCTTCAATCCGCACGGAATAAATGGTCTGGGGCGTGCCCATGCCCGCTTCCCGGGCAGCGCGGGTCACTTTGGCGCCCTTGACTGGCGTCACAAACAGCATCCCCTTGTCTGGGTTTTCCGGGGTGCGCCGCGCGAATACCATTTCGAAGTTTGCCCCCGCCTTGGCGAGCGGCTCGAGCTTGTCGGCCACGCCTCCCGAGCGGTCATCGATGCTCACCGCCCAGACTTCCGCCTTCGTTGACTTGAGTGCCATAGCGTTCCTCCTTTAGAGAATGGCCCGCACGGACAATTTACTCCCATGCGCGCCCGCGCGATATAACTGGCGTCACTGCGGTATCTATTGGACCAGGGTCGACCTTCCGAGCGGCCGCTCAAGGTCCGATAGCGCGTGTCCACCAGCGGCAGCTAACTGGCGGATTGGACCGGACGAGGATCTGGCGCTTCCGGCCAAAAGCGGAAGTCCCCATTTACATTTTAATTTGATGACCTATCAACACCGCACGCCTGCGACCTGGTAAAAATTCGCCACGCTGTTGCTTTTGGCACATGTAGGCATAATAGTCGCGCAGATTGTCGGGAGGAGGTATGCATAATCGCCGCAAACTTCTTGTCGCGTTTGGCGCGGGCTTACTCGCTGCGCCGTTTGCCGCCGGCGCGCAGCCGGCTGGGAGGGTGTACCGGATCGGTTTCATCGCGACCGCACCGCGTAATGAGATAGAGCACATCATCAAGGCGCTGGACGACGGATTACGGGAACTTGGGTACTTTGAGGGACGGAATGTTGTATTCGAGCGGCGGTTTGCGGACGGCAAGCAAGAGCGGCTCGCCGCGCTCGCGGTCGAGCTTGTTCAGTTGAAAGTCGATATCATCGTGTCGGGGTCAAACCAAGTAATCGCTGCGATCAGACAAGCGACGGCGACGATCCCGGTCGTTATGGGGGTCTCGAGAGATCCAGTGGGCTCGGGGTTCATCGCGAGCCTCGCCCGGCCCGGCGGAAACATCACCGGGTTGGCCAATGATCCCGCTCCCGAAATTATCGGGAAGAATCTGGAACTTTTGAAGGAGGTTGTCCCACGAGTCTCTCGCGTGGCCTTTTTGTGGAATCCTGTACCTAAGGGTGCGGTACTCTACAAAAACGCGGTCGAGAGCGCCGCCCGAAACCTAGGCGTGACATTCCAATCTGTAGAGGTTCGGGGGGAGAACGAATTCGAGGCCGCGTTCGCTGCAATGGTTCGCGAGCGTGTCAATGGACTCGTGGTGACTTCGGATCCCTTTCTATTTGGTTTTCGGAGTCGGCTCGTTCTTCTGGCGGCAAAGCACCGGCTGCCCGCTGTGTATGTACCGCGTGAGTTTGCGGAAGCCGGCGGCCTCATGTCCTATGGCGGAAACATCGCTGACCAGTTCCGGCGCGCCGCCGTGTATGTGGATAAGATCCTCAAAGGCGCGAAACCTGCCGATTTGCCGGTCGAGCTGCCGATCAAATTCGACTTGGTCGTGAACGTGAGAACGGCGAAGGACCTCGGTTTGAAATTTCCCAGCTCGATACTGGTGCAAGCGACGAAGGTCATCGAGTAAGGCCGCGACTGTCCGCTATCGGGACGTGCGTCCGTCGGATATGGGTCGAGGCTGTGTGAAAACGTAGTAGGCAGTCGTCTGGAACATTTCATTGTTACGCGCATCGAATACTTCGTTAGCCCTGCATAGCGAGGTAAATGCCCGATGAAGCGCTTTGTTCAAAGTGAAGATCGGTCGCAGTGCACGCTGTTCCCTGAATGCCTTGACGACTATATTGCCGAGGACAACCCGGTTCGTATCATCGACGTGTTCGTGAACGAACTTGATCTTGGCAAGTTGGGTTTTGAAGGGTCTGAGCCGAAAGCAACGGGCCGGCCCGCCTATCATCCGTCGACGCTACTCAAGATCTACATCTACGGCTATCTGAATCGGGTTCAGTCCAGCCGTCGCCTGGAGCGGGAGAGCCAGCGGAACGTTGAACTGATGTGGCTTACCGGCCGCTTGACGCCAGACTTTAAGACCATCGCCGACTTCCGTAAAGACAGCGGCGCCGCCATTCGTCGCGTGTGCCGGGAGTTTATCGTTCTGTGCCGGAATATGAACCTGTTCTCGGAGGCCATCGTTGCGATCGACGGCAGCAAGTTCAAGGCGGTCAACAATCGCGACAAGAACTTCACCGACCGGAAGTTGCAGGCGCGCATGGAACAGCTGGAAGAAAGCGTTGCGCGCTACCTGGTGGAACTGGATCGTGCAGATCGCGAACCCACCGCTGTGAATGAAGAACGTGTGCCCCGACTCAAAGAGAAGATCACTCACCTCAAAGAGCAGATGCGGCGTCTGGTCCAGATCGGTGCCCGGATGCAAGCGACGCCGGACCGGCAGATCTCGCTCACGGACCCGGATGCCCGTTCGATGGCCACCAGCGGTCGCGGCACCGGCATGGTGGGCTACAACGTACAAACAGCCGTCGATACCAAACACCATCTGATCGTCGCCCACGACGTAACCAACCGTGGGCATGATCGACAGCAACTCGCGCCAATGGCCCGACAAGCCTGCCAGGCGATCGGCAATGAATGTCTTACGGCGCTTGCCGATCGGGGTTACTTCAATAGCGAGCAAATCCGGAAATGCGAACAGGGCGGAATCGCGACGGTAGTGCCCAAGCCACTCACCTCCAACAACAAGGCCGCCGGACTCTTCGACAAGCGCGATTTCGTCTACATCCCTGAGAACAACGAATATCGATGCCCTGCCGGGGAGCGCGCCATATGGCGCTTCACGGCGCTCGAGAACGGCATGACGATACACAAGTACTGGTCCTCAGCATGTCCGCAATGCAAACTGAAAGCACAATGTACAACCGGCGTCTATCGCAGGATTACTCGCTGGGAACACGAAGACGTTCTGGAGCGCATGCAAGAGCGTCTTGACCGCACCCCGGAGGCCTCGAGGCTACGTCGTCAGACTGTTGAGCATGTGTTTGGAACACTCAAGGCGTGGATGGGTGCGACCCACTTTCTGACCAGGACGTTGCCGCGAGTCAACACAGAGATGAGCTTGCATGTGTTGGCCTACAATTTAAAGCGAACAATGCAGATCTTCGGTGCAAAACAACTTATAAGGGCGATGATAGCGGGATAAAAGCGCTTAATAGCGAAATCGCATTCCATTTCCCGCGATCCAAACCCAGTTCAGTCGCGGCATCACAAACGCAACGACTCCAGTTGCGCAGAATTTCTGTTTCCACACAGCCTCGACCCGAAGCCGACATTCAGGGTAGGCTGATTGCTGTCTGGGTTTGGTATGGCTCTCCGCCTTCCGATCCAGATGCTTGCGCTTTGTCGCGGCAACCGAGGAGATTCGAATGAACAAACGCCGCAAACTGATCATTGCACTTGGTGCGAGCGCGCTCGCGGCACCTCTTTCATCATTCGCGCAGCAGCCGGTGAAGATCGCCCGGATTGGGTTTCTGGGCGCTGCGTCTGCGTCCGGTTACGCCAAGCAACTCGATGGATTTCGGCTCGGTCTGCGCGATTTTGGTTACATGGAAGGCAAAAACATTGTCATTGAGTATCGCTGGGCGGAGGGGGACTATGCGCGGCTTCCCGAACTGGCGGCCCAGCTGGTTCGCTCCAAGCTTGATGTCATCGTGACCCATGGGACGCCGGGAACCCGAGCGGCCAAGGGTGCGACCACGACGATTCCAATTGTCATGGCCGTCAGCGGCGACGCCGTTGCTACGGGCCTCGTCGTCAGCCTTCCCCGGCCGGGCGGAAATATCACCGGATCGACCTTCTTAGCCCGGAACTCAGCGCAAAACAGATCGAGCTGCTCAAGAAAGCCCTGCCTCGCATCACCCGAGTGGCTGTCCTCGTGAATCCGGACAATCCTGTGATCGGGCCGGTGTTCAAAGCGATGGAGATTACAGCCAAGTCACTTGAGCTGGGACTTCAACAATTCGCAGTGCGGGGGCCGAACGAGTTCGAGAACGCCTTTTCGGCAATGATCAAAAAACGCGTTGAGGCGGTTGCGATCCAAGAGGATGGGATGCTTAACGCGAACGTCAGGACGGCTGGCGATTTAACAATAAAAAAGCGGCTCCCCTCGATTGGGAACGTAGAAGTCCCGCAAGCAGGCGGCCTTTTGGGATACGGTGTGAACTTTCCCGAAATATTTCGCCGCGCAGCGCATTTTGTGGACAAAATTCTCAAAGGTGCGAAACCGGCCGATCTGCCGGTCGAGCAGCCTACCGTATTCGAATTGGTGATCAACATGAAAACTGCGAAAGCGCTCGGTATCCAGATTCCGCAATCCGTCCTACTGCGCGCCAACCGGGTGATCGAATGATCGGTTGGCGAATGTCTGCTTTTGGCCGCACGCGGAATGTTGGGTGAAGCGAAAAGCGGACACGGAAACCGGACGAAAAGAATTTACGCCGGAACGACGGTATCTCCGACTCGAATTTGGCCACCCGCCGCTGATCGCATGCCTACGCCAAACGTCGGCTGTTGTTGAGCAAACGCCTTCACCAACACTTGTATCACCCGCAGATCGCGCTCGTCGCTCAGCGGATTCGCGTGCCTGGCAAGACAGCGCACCTTGGGGAGTACGGTCTCAAACACGACATTACCTACGCGCGCCTGCCGCGCTCCCAAGATTGTTCTTCGCGCATAATTTTGGTCATAGCTGTTATAGCGTCCAACTTTTCCAGAACAGCATTCTGTTCGATGCGATCAGTCGGCGCGTACGTTCGCGGCGCGTCCCACTTTCGACCAGGTTTGAATTTGTCTCCGGATGAAACTGGAGAATTCTTCGCTGCTATTTCCAGAAGCATCCATCGCGAGGCTGTCTAGACGTTCCTTAACGTCGGCCCGCCGGAGGATCGTTGATACCTCACGCTGCAGCTTTGCGACAACGTACTGCGGCGTCTTCACGGGAGCGTGCAGACCATGAAATTCCAAAGCGTCGTAACCCGGCAGCGTGCTGGCGATGGTCGGCACATTTGGAAGACGCGGACTGGCATTGGCGCTCGTCACTGCAAGCGCACGGACCCTGTTCGCACTCAAGAGGCTCAGCGCTGTAGAAATCGCGGGAAGAACATAATCGACTTCGCCGCTTAGCATTCCCGCGAGCGCCAACGGCGCGCCCCTGTAAGGTACATGCACTGTGTTGATGCCCGCGTTGAGATTCATGAGCTCCACGAACACGTGCCCGGAACCGCCTACGCCTGACGAACCATATTTGAGTACGCCGGGTTTCGCTTTCGCCTGCGCAATCAAATCCTTCAGGCTGCTGATCGCCGACGAATCAGACACCACCACTACATTCGGAAATGAAACCATCAGCGTCACATGCGCAAAATCATTGGCAGGATCGTATGGCAGCTTTGGATAGAGACTGCCCGCCATGGCGATGGGTCCGAAGCCACCGACGAACAGCGTGTAGCCGTCCGGTTGCGACTTCGCTACAAGATCAGCAGCGATCGTGGCGCCGGCGCCGGGCCGATTATCGACAACTACATTCTGTCCCCAGGTCTTGGAAAGCTCCTGCGCGACAATGCGCGCAATCGTGTCCGTCGAGCCACCCGGTGCGGTACCGACGATGAACCGGACCGGCTTAGTTGGGTAGCTTTGCCCGTACGCTGCGGCCGCTCCAGCAATCAATACAACGAAATAAAATGCGGAGAAAAGCGAAATACACGGTTTCATGATTCCTTCACCTTTTCCGCGGTCGACCAGACAATAAGTCAACGCATCGTAAAGTTATCCAGCGACCCGACGCGCAGTTGAAGTTAAGATTGCGCAGTCGACGTTAATCTATGCGGGCCGTTAACTCAATGACTACGTTTTTTCTCGATCAACGCGGCCCCACCGCATAGACGATTGCTCTAAAAAAGGGAGTGCAAATGCGCGTCAACAAAACCAAAGCGAAAATTGCAGCCGGCCAATGCGCAATCGGCGTAAGCGTCGCGTTTCCCTCGCCCGATCTCGTGGAGCTGTGTGCTGCGGTTGGATTCGACTTCGTCACCTTCGACACTGAGCACGAGCCGATGAACAGCGAGCAGATCGTGCACTGCATACGCGCGGCGGAATCTTTCGACATAACGCCGATCGTGCGTCTGCCGCGCAATCCGGATCTGACGCTGCAATTCCTGAATGCCGGCGCACAAGGCATACACGTGCCGCGATGCAGTTGCGCCGACGATCTGCGCGAGGTCGTGAAATGGACCCGCTTTCATCCGCTCGGCGAGCGTACTTTCTATAACCGCGGGCGATCCGGCAACTATACCGTCGGCCTTCCCGATACGGCCGAATGGGCGGCCGCAGCGAACCGCGAGCTTCTGGTGATCTGCATGATCGAGGAAATGAAAGCGTTCGAGAACCTCGATGAGATGTTTGCGGTACCAGGGGTCGACGTCATTCACGTCGGCCACATGGATTTGTGGCAGTCAATGGGCATGCCCCCCGGCATGCAAGGCGTGTTCGAGAAAATCGATGAGCTTGCGACGCGCGGTGCCGCGGCCGGCAAGCATATGAGCCACACCATCCGCTTGACGGACGACGCGGTCGATCGCATGGGGCACTACATGCGCATCGGGTCGCAGCTATTTACCATTTCGCCCATGGATTTCCTGCGACATGGCGGCGTCAAGCTGACCGACTCTTTCCGTGACATGGAGAAGCGTGTGCACGGCGCACAACCGAAGTGACAACGAGGCGCAGATAAAACTCCATGGAACCCTGTTTTCTAACAGCGTCAGAAGCAGCGGACCGTATCCGCGAGAAGAGCCTGACGAGTGAGGCGCTCGTCCGGTCGTGTCTCGAAAGAATCGCCGAGCGCGATGGGGAGATCCGCGCGTGGTCCTATGTGGATCCTGCGCATGCCATTGCGATGGCGCGCGAACTGGACAAGCAGCAAACCGCGGGCGTCATGGGACCGCTGCATGGGCTGCCCTTCGGCGTGAAGGACGTGATCGATACGGCCGACATGCCGACCACGCAGAACTCTCCGCTGTATCAGGGACATCGACCCGGACAGGACGCGGGGTGCGTGGCAGTGGTCCGGCAGTCCGGCGCGCTCATCCTGGGCAAGACCGATACGGTCGAGTTTGCGGCGGGCGGACGCAAGGCGTTGACACGCAATCCGCATAATCTCGCGCACACGCCGGGCGGATCGTCGTCGGGGTCGGGCGCCGCCGTCGGTGATTACATGGTGCCGCTTGCGTTTGGTACGCAGACCGGTGGCTCCCTTATCCGGCCTGCCGCGTTCAACGGCATCTACGCACTGAAGCCGACGTGGGGCGCAGTCACACGCGAAGGCGCCAAGCTTTTTTCTGCGATGTGCGACACCGTCGGCTGGTACGGGCGATCGGTCGCGGACCTTGCGTTGGTGGCCCATGCGTTCCGGCTTCGCGATCTCGCGTCGCAGACGCCGACGAATATCCGTGGGTTGAAGGTCGCGATGTGCAAGACGCCGTACTGGGATAAAGCCGAACCGTCGGCTCAGCAGGCTCTCGCTACAGCTATCGAGCGGCTGCAGAACGCAGGTGCCCGCACCGAAGAGCTTGAGCTGCCTTCGCGCTTCGGAGCGCTCAATGCCGCGCAACGCACGATCGCTCGCGGCGAGGGGGGCGCCGCATTTCTGCCGGAACTGCTCACGCATGGCGAGCGCTTGCACGTAGAGTTTCGCGACATGGCCGAGAACAAGCACGGCATCACCGGCAGGATGATGGTTGAGGCCTACGATCTCGTCGCTGACTGCTGCAGAACGTTCGAGTCTCTCAGCGCAAGCTTTGATGCTGTCGTCACACCATCGGCGCCCGGTGAGGCGCCCGAAGGGCTGCACACCACCGGTGAGTTCATATTCAATGGCATGTGGACCTTGATGCACATGCCATGTCTCGCCATTCCTTGCGTCAAGGGGCCGAAGGCACTTCCCGTTGGCATACAGCTCGTGGGGCCGCGCTACTCGGATGCGCGTCTGCTTGCGGTCGCCGCCGCCCTCGCGCCAGTCATCGATGCTGAACCGGCGAAGCGTCCATCGGAATAGCGTCGTGAAAGCCGCATTCGCGCTGCTGATCTGCGTGCTCGCCTTGCAAGGCGCCGCTCGCGCGCAAGACTATCCCTCGAGGCCGATTCGAATCATCGACGCGTACCCGCCCGGCGGCACTTCAGACGTTGTCGCGCGCATCATCGCTCAGCGGCTGACGGAGAATCTCCGCCAGCAAGTCGTCTTGGACAATCGTCCCGGCGGGAATGCGGTGATCGGCACCAATCTCGCCGCCAAAGCGCCCGCCGATGGCTACACGTTGCTCGTATTCACGAGCACGCTGACGATCCAGCCCAGCCTCTACAAAAATCTTCCGTACGACGTGCGCAAGGATTTCGCGCCCATTGCACTCACGTACAACATTACCAACGTTCTCGTCGTGAATCCCTCGACGCCCGCCGGCAATCTGAAAGATTTCATCGCGCTGGTCCGCGCGAAACCGGGAATGATGAGCTATGGCTCCGGCGGCACAGGCACCGGCACGCACTTAGCGATGGAGCTCTTGCGAAGCATGGCCGACCTGCGCATAACGCATGTTCCGTACAAAGGCATCGCACCGGCTGTCGCGGACATCGTCGGCGGGCACATAGACTGCGCATTCGCGACGATGTCGTCGGTTGTGACGCTGATCAAGGCCGGCAAATTGAGGGCGCTCGCAGTAGCGACCGCACAGCGTTCTAGCGCGTTGCCGGAAGTGCCGACCGCCGATGAAGCGGGCGTTGCGGGCTACGTCTCGCCCAACGCCGGCGGCGTGCTCGCTCCCGCAAAAACGCCGCGCGCGATTGTGTCCAGGCTCAATACCGAAATTGTACGGATCCTCGAGACAAAGGAAATCCGCGAGCGTTTCACGGCGCTCGGGGCGGAGCCGGTCGGTGGCACACCCGAACAATTTCGCGCGTTCATCGCATCCGAGATCGAGAAGTGGGCGCGAGTCGTGAAAGCGTCGGGAATGGAAACACAGACGTGGTAACCGTATAGCGCTCGCGATCCTCGAATACTGGACGTGAAGGATTACGCGGCAGCGACGGTATCTCCGATCCGAATCTCGTACGCTGACATTGCGATAACTGTACAAAGCTACCGCATATCGCTTAAGAAGCAAGGCTCCAGCTCGCAATATGGGCGCAGGGCTGCACCTAACGCGTCTCGATAGATCCGACACTCGGCAGCCTTGGCGGCCACCTTGTTTGCGAAAGACTGGCCGAACTTCCGCTGGAATAAGCGCGCATACTGAGTAGATTCCAAGGACACTATGAAGAATCGCCGCAAACTGATTGTCATGCTCGGTGTCATCGTCGCTGCTCCGTTAATGGCAAGAGCGCAGCCGCAAACGAAGCGATTTCGCATAGGAATTTTAGCAACCGACTCCTTTGAGACGCGGCGTCCGTTGGTCGATGTTTTCATTCAGGCCATGCGGGAATATGGATATGTCGAAGGCAAGAATGTCAGCTTTGATGCACGTTATGCGAACGGCGATGCTGTCCGATTATCCGCACTGGCTACCGAGCTAGTGGGCCAGAGCCCGGACGTGATCGTGGTCCCGAATGGCCAATCAACGCAGGCCGCTGCACGCGCGACAGCACAAGCAAACCGTGCCATCCCAATTGTGTTCGCCGGCTGGGCCACCCCTCTCGGCTCAGGTCTCGTCGCGACGCTTGCACGTCCAGGCGGCAACGTTACAGGTGTCTCCAATATCGCGGTGGAATTGGCCGCCAAGCAGATGGAACTGTTGAAAGCGGTTTTCCCGCAAACCTTACGAGTCGCCGTCTTCGTAGATTCGAGCACTTCCGCCGCCGGCAGTTATCTCGAACAGATGGAAGGAGCCGCCAAACGACTTGGTGTACAGACGTTGCCCGTGGAGTTGAGAAGCGCTGAGGATATTGAGCAAGTGATGGGAACTTTGCGCAAATGGGGGGCCGACGCGATATATGTTCCAGCCAATCCGATAAATCAAAACAACCGAAAGCCGCTGGTACACGTTGCTGAGAAGATGCGGCTCCCCGCAGTGTACGGAAATGATGCCTTCGTAGAAATCGGCGGACTCATGAGCTATGGCTCCGATGATAAGCTTCGGTGGCGGCAGATCGCAACGTTCGTTGACAAGATTTTGAGAGGCACGAATCCCGGCGAAATCCCCGTGGAACTACCGACAACGTTCAAATTCGTGGTGAACATCAAGACCGCGAAGGCACTGGGCATCACGATTCCCCAAACGATTCTCGTGCGCGCAGACATGGTGATTGAGTAAGACCGCGCCTGTCCCGTCTATTGAAGCGTAAACAGCGACGGCCGGTGTTACCGCGTGGGCAAGCGACATCCGCACACTCAGTCTCAGCTCAAATCGAAGCCATCCTGACGCGCCGTTCAGGCATGGTGGCAATCAATCCGCGTGACGACATAGCCGGTTGACTAAGGAGCCCTCCACCGGCGGCGATGCCAGCCGTAATGCCTGCCGCCACGCCAGCCGCTATACACGCCCCACGCCAATAGCAGGCCCAGAGTAAACGGGTGCAGGTGCCTAGGCCGGCGTGCATGCGCAGAACTATCCGACGAAACCGATCAAACTGATTGCGCCGTTGCCGCCGGGCGGCAGCACCGACTTGCTGGCCCGCCTGATCGCGCAGAAGCTGAGCGAAGCGTGGGGCCAGCAAGTCAAGGTTGAAATCATC
>Ga0070678_100002012_pt1 | contig 10987 bp, 6 predicted proteins | sample KBSM73metaG_FD_65647 | JGI IMG/M metagenome (GOLD analysis project Ga0070678, IMG submission 65647) | Miscanthus rhizosphere microbial communities from Kellogg Biological Station, Michigan, USA - KBS M7-3 metaG | ecosystem: Host-associated > Plants > Roots > Rhizosphere > Soil ...
ACGGGCCGGCCACCGCCTGCTTTCCGGTCGGCATTGCGCTGGGCGCCACCTGGAACCCGGCGCTGATCGAGCAGGCCGGGGCGGCGCTCGGCACCGAGGCCCGGCAGAAGGGCGCGAGGGTGCTGCTCGCGCCCACCGTCAACCTGCAGCGCACGGTCTACAACGGCCGGAACTTCGAGTGCTACTCGGAGGATCCCTGGCTCTCGTCCGAACTGGCGGTGGCCTACGTGCGCGGTGTGCAGGCCACCGGCGTGGCGGCGACGATCAAGCACTACGCGGGCAACGAGAGCGAACACCAGCGCATGAGCATGAGCTCGGACATCCCCGAGCGAGCCCTGCGCGAGCTCTACCTGCTGCCCTTCGAGCGTGCGGTCAAGGAAGCCGGCGTGATGGCGGTGATGACCGGCTACAACCGGGTCGACGGCACGTTCATGGCCGACCATCGCCGCCTCGTCGACGAAGTGCTGCGCGAGGAATGGGGATTCGACGGCCTGGTGATGTCCGACTGGATGGCCGCGCACGACACGGTGCAAGGCGTGCTCGCCGGCTGCGATCTGGAGATGCCCGGCCCCACGCGCGAGCGCGGCGACAAGCTGGTCGCCGCCGTGCGCGATGGACGTGTGCCGGCCGATGCGGTGCGCGCCTGCGCCCGGCGCGTGCTGCAGCTGGCCGACCGGCTGGGCAGCTTCGCCGATCCGCTGATCCCGGCCGAACGTGCGGACGACCTCCCCGAACATCGCGCGCTGATCCGCCGCCTCGGCGCCGAGGGTGCGGTGCTGCTGAAGAACGACGCCTCCGCCGCGCCGAGCGGCTCGAGCGCGCTGCTGCCGCTGAGCCCGAAACCCGGCCAGACCATCGCGCTGATCGGCCGTGCCGCTACCGTGGCGCAGATCATGGGCGGCGGCAGCGCCAACGTGAACGCGCATTACCGCGTGGCGCCGGCCGACGCGCTGCGCGCGGCCTGCCCGGGCGTGACTTTCACTCACCACGCGGGGGCCGACCTGCACCGCTACACGCCGCTGCTGGCCCAGCCGATGACGCTGGAGTTCTTTGCCGGTAGCGACCTCAGCGGCCCGGTGGTCGCGAGCCAGACCGTGCCCAACAGCGAGGTGCAGTGGATAGGCACCTCGCCGCCCGGCGTCGACCCGGCGGGCTTCTCGGCGCGCACCACGCTGCGCTACGTGGCCGATGCCGACGGCGAACATGCCTTCTCGCTGATATCTGCCGGCGTCAGCCGCGCCACGCTCAACGGCGAAGCGGTGCTGGATGCGTGGACCGCCTGGAAACGCGGCGACACCTACTTCACCTTCGGCTGCGACGAGGTGGTCCACCGCCGCGCGCTGCGTGCCGGCGAGGTCGTGGAACTGGTCGTCGAATTCAGCTCGGACCGGCCGGCCGAAGCGGACGGGACCCCGCTGGGCGTCTCGGCACTGCGCATCGGTGCGGCGCGTGTGCTGGGCGAGCCCGACCTTGCCGCGGCAGTCGAGGCAGCGAGCGCCGCGGACATGGCCATCGTCTTCGCCGGCCTCAACGCCGAGTGGGACAACGAAGGCCTGGATCGCCCCGGCATCGAGCTGCCGCACCGCCAGAACGAACTGATCGCCCGCGTGGCCGCAGCCAACCCGCGCACCGTGGTCGTCCTGCAGAGCGGTTCGCCGCTGTTGCTGCCCTGGCTGGATGCGGTTCCCGCGGTGCTGCAGGCCTGGTACCCGGGCCAGGAATGCGGCAACGCGATTGCCGACGTGTTGCTCGGCGCGGCCGATCCTGGCGGCCGGCTGCCGCAGACCTGGCCGCTGCGTCTGGAGGACACGGTGGCCTTCGGTGACGCCCGCCAATATCCCGGCGTCGACGGCCATGTGGCTTACGGCGAAGGCCTGGCCATCGGCTATCGCCACCACGAAGCGCGTGGCATCGAGCCGCGCTTTGCCTTCGGCCACGGGCTGTCCTACGGCAGCTTCGTGCACGAGGGGCTCGCGCTGGACCGCGACACGCTCCAGCCCGGCGAGACGCTGACCGTGACGCTGACGGTGCGCAACACCGGCGAGCGCGCCGGCAGCGAGGTGGTCCAGCTCTACGTTCACGACGAAGCCAGCACGCTTGCCCGTCCGCCGCAGGAGTTGAAGGCCTTCGCCAAGGTCACGCTGCAACCCGGCGAGGCACAGCAGGTGAGCCTGACGCTGGGCATGCGCGCCTTCGCTGCCTACGATGACCTGCGCCGCGCCTGGGTGGCGGAGGCGGGGCGCTTCGAGCTGAGGCTCGGCGCATCGTCGGCCGACATCAGGCTGCGCGCCGGGTTGACGCTCTCGGCCGACTGGGTCGAGCCGGTCAAGGCTTGATCAATCGCACCCGCCGCCACCGCTGCCGCCATCGCCGCCACCACCGCCGGAGTCGGAGCTGCCGGTGTCGGATGAGCCGTGGTGATGGCAATGGTCGGAGCCCGCGTGGGAGTGCGAATGCATGCCGCTGCCATGCCCGCTGTAGCTGCTGTAGCTGCCGTAGGGATTGGCGTCCAGCCGCAGCGAGCTGGCGTCGTCCGCACCGGTGTCCGCCCGGTCTTCCCGTGACCGGCGGGATGGCTTGCGAGGCCTGCGAGTCTCGAGAGGCAGTTGCCGCGGCCTGATCGGCGCGATCCATTCCCGGTCCCATCGCCGCGATGCGCGACGCTCCTTCCACAGGTGGTACGCGATCCACCCGATGACGGCGATCCAGAACAGCAGGAAGGGATTGAACCTCATCGCGATTGCTCCGCGGTGGCCTTCTTTCGCGCTTCGAAGCCCGTCGACCGATTCCTCATTGCAGCCCCCCGTGATCCTGCCTGCGCGCCCATCGTAGCGTCGCAGCACAATCTTCCAACGAATTTCGCAGCGGAGCCTTCTGCATGAGCCCATCGATCGCCTTCATCGGCGCCGGCCGACTCGCCACGACCCTGGCGACGGCCTTGTCGCGCAGCGGCATCGCGGTGCTCGGCGTCGCGAGCCGCAATCCGGAGTCGGCACGGCGCCTCGCCGCCAGCCTGCCCGGCTGCAAGGCGATGAACCCCGACGACACCGCCGAGGCCGATCTTGTCTTCCTCACCGTGCCGGACGACCACATCGCCTCTGTCGCGGACACGACGCGGTGGCGGCGCGGCCAGATGCTGGCGCATTGCAGCGGCGCGACCGAGGTGGCCGCGCTCGATGCCGCCGCGCGCCAGGGCGCCTTGACCGGCGGCTTCCATCCGATGCAGAACTTCGCCGATCCGCAGCGAGCGCTCGCGCTGCTGGCCGGCAGCTCGGTCGCGATCGAAGGGCCGCCCGAACTCGAGGCCGCCTTGTCCGCACTGGCGCAGCGCCTCGGCATGGCGCCGCTCTTCCTGCCGCCGGGCGCGCGGGCGCTCTATCACGGCGGCGCGAGCTTCGCGGCCAGCTTCTTGCTGTCGATGCTGGAGGAAGCGGCGGCGATCTGGGGCAGCTTCGGCATCGACGAGGCGCGTGCGCTCCAGGCGCTGTTGCCGGTCGCGCACGGCACTTTGCAGACTGCGGCGGGCAAGGGCCTGGCGGGTGCCCTGGCCGGGCCGATCTCGCGTGGCGACGCCGGCGTGGTCGAGCGGCACCTCCAGGCGCTGCAGCAACTCGGGCCGGCACACGCCGCCTTTTATGCCGACATCTCCCTCCGCCAGCTGGAACTCGCCCGCGCGAGCGGCCGCCTCGGCGAGGCACAGTTGCAGCGCCTCGCGCTGCTGCTTGCAAGGGGCGGCGGGCCGCCCGCGGCGGCGGGCCAGCGTTAAGCTGATGCCCCCGTGATGGATCAGGAAGGCGCATGGCCACTCCCCGCTTCGCTGTAGTCCGCTGGCTCTCAAGCGCATGGCGGCTGCTGGATCTCAGCCGCCGCATCGTGCTGAACCTGCTGTTCGTGCTGATCCTGGCCGCGCTCATCGTTGCCGCGGTGAAGAGCCGCACGCCGTCGCTGGCCGACAAGACGGCGCTGGTGCTCTCGCTGAAAGGCGCGCTCGCGGAGCAGCCCACCGGTGCCGACCTGCGCGGCACCGCGCTCGGGCAGCTGCGTGGCCAGCCGGCGCAGAAGACCACCCTGCGGGACGTGCTCGGCGTGCTCGACGCGGCTGCCAAGGATTCGAACATCGGCAGCGTGGTACTGGCGCTCGACGACTTCGAAGGCGGCGGCCTCGCCAGCCTGCGCGAGGTGGCCGCCGCGCTCGATCGCTTCAAGGCCGCCGGCAAGCCGGTCTATGCCTGGGGCACGGCCTACGACCAGCGCCAGTACTTCCTTGCCGCCCACGCGAACCAGCTCTGGCTCGATCCGATGGGCATGGTCTATCTCGACGGCTTCGGCCGCTACCGCACCTACTACCGCGACGCGCTCGACAAGCTCGACGTCACGGTCAACCTGATCCGCGTCGGCACCTACAAGAGCTTTGCGGAACCGTACATCGCCAACGGCTCGTCCCCGGCCGCGCGCGAGGCCGAGAGTTATCTCTACAAGGGCCTGTGGGCGACCTACACCGAGGGCGTCGAGCAGGCGCGCAAGCTGCCACCCGGCACGCTGGCGCGCTACATCGACACGGTGACGCAAAACCTCGCGAGCAGCGGCGGCGATGCCGCGCGCATGGCGCTGCAGACCAAGATGGTCGACGGCCTGAAGACACGCGACGAACTGCGCAACTGGATGATCGCGCACGGCGCCGGTGACGATGAGAAGAAGAGCTTTCGCCAGGTCTCCTTCGACGACTACCTGGCGCACCAGCCAAGCCCCAAGCCGGCGGGCGATGCGATCGGCGTGATCGTCGCCGAGGGCGAGATCATCGATGGCGATGCGCCGGCCGGCACGGTCGGCGGCCGCTCCACAGCCGAGCTGGTGCGGGAGGCCCGCGAAGACAAGGCGATCAAGGCGATCGTGCTGAGAGTCAACTCGCCCGGCGGTAGCGTCGTCGGTTCGGAGATGGTGCGGCGCGAGCTGGAGCTGGTGCGCCAGGCCGGCAAGCCGGTGATCGTCTCGATGGGCGACGTGGCGGCCTCGGGCGGCTACTGGATCTCGATGTCCTCCGACGAAGTCATCGCCGATGCCGGCACGATCACCGGCTCGATCGGCGTCTTCGCGCTGCTCCCGAGCGCGGACAAGGCGCTCGCCAAGCTCGGCGTGCACACCGATGGCGTCACCACCACCTGGCTCGGCGGCGCGGGCGACCCGCGTCGTGCGCTCGATCCGCGCTTCGCCGCGCTGGTGCAGGCCAACATCAACCACATCTACGACGACTTCACCTCGCGCGCCGCGAAGGCCCGCAAGACGACCGCGCAGAAGATCGACGAGGTCGCGCAGGGCCGTGTGTGGAGCGGCGTGCAGGCCAAGGAGCGCGGACTGGTCGATCGCCTCGGAAGTTATGGTGATGCGCTCGCCGCCGCGGCCACGCGCGCCAAGCTGGCGGAAGGCTATCGCGTGGTCTACGTCGAGCGCGAGCCGGGCCGCCTCGGATTGATCGCGAAGCTGCTCGGCGCCGATGCCCTTGCCGCGCACTTCGATCTGCAACTCGCGCCGGCCGGCGTGCCGCCGCAAGCCGCGCGCGAGATGCAGCACGACATCGGCTGGCTGAGCGAGATCGCCGATGCGAAGAAGCCGTTCACGGCGCTGACGCACTGCCTGTGCGCGAGCCCTTGAGACCCTCGACGGACGCCGGTGACTTCAATCGGCGATCGACGGCATGAGCAGCTTTCCGGCGCTCGAGACGGACCGCTTGCGACTGCGCGAACTCGTCGTCGATGATGCAGGCACGTTGCTGGCGATCCATGGTGATCGCGAGGCGATGCGCTGGTTCGGCACCGATCCCTTGACCGATCTGCAGCAGGCGGAGCGGCTGGTGGAGACCTTCGCGAGCTGGCGCCACCTGCCCAATCCCGGCCTGCGTTGGGGCATCGAGCGCAAGGATGGCGCACTCATCGGGACTTGCGGGCTCTTCAAGTGGAATCGTGGCTGGCGCAGCTGCACCTTGGGCTACGAGCTGGCCGCGTCGAGCTGGGGCCAGGGCTTCATGCGCGAGAGCCTGACGACGGTGATCGACTGGGGATTCGACTCGATGGGATTGAACCGGATCGAGGCGCAGATCCATCCGCAGAACGCGGCTTCGCTCGGACTCGCGAAGCGGCTGGGATTCGTCGAAGAGGGGCTGCTGCGGCAAGCGGGGTACTGGCTGGACGAGTATCACGACTTGATCCAGTTTTCGCTGTTGCGGGGGGAGTGGCGCGGTCAGGGCAGCCTGTAGATATCAGGTGGAGATGTGTGTCACTTCCCCGTGCCGAATCTCGTTGGCCTGGTCCCACCAGAGCCAGGTGACCTGCGAAGGGCGAATGTCGAGATATGACTCGCGCGGGTCGGGGAAGGACTGGCCTTTCTCGACATAGGTCTGGCGATGCCATTGGTTGAAGACGGCGGCCGTCGCGAGATCCTCGGGCACGCTGGCCTGCCAGATGCCGGTGGTTGGGCAGCGGCGGTTGCCGGGGCATTGCACTGCGCGATCGGGCAACGCGGCTTCGCGGGCGATGCCTTGGACGACACGCGGATTGGGCATCGGGGGCGGTATCACCAGCAGCACCGGCTCGCCCAGGTAGTGAAACAGGATGCGCCCGTCCTCGTACTGCAGGCCGGGTCGGGTGCGGTCGAATAACTCGCCTTCCTTGTAGTGCAGGGGTACCTGCGCGGCGTCCCATTGCGCGTGTCGTTCGGTGCGCGGGTGAAGCAGCCGGGCCAGCCAGTAGCCGGTCGCGGGGGCTGAGGCCGTTTCGTATTGCGCGGGCACCGACTGCTGAGGCTTGTCGGGCAGGACGTAGCCATCGGGGATGTGCGCGCGGCCGGTGCGTTGCGAGGCGGCGCTCGGAGCAGGTTTAGGCGGCGGGGGTGGGACGGGGACGACGGGCTTGGCCGCGTCGATCAGGGTCTGCTTGTTGCCGTCCCACTTCGGCAGGTCGGCTGGGGGCAAAGGAAGCACCTTGTCGAGATTGGGCAGGCGCAGGTCGGGGTCGCGGCGTAGCGCGTCGGCCAACGCGCTGTAGCGATCTCCACGACTGACATCTGCCATCCCCCCCGCCAGCGGTTCTCCCTCTCTTAGGGAGCCTCCGAGATACGCAGCGCTTTCTGCGCTGCCGAACTTGACGCCTTCATGGAAGACGCGCAGGGCGCGAGGATAGTCGTGGTCGGTAATATCAAGCGTCACGCCTAGCTGGAAAGCGCCTTGTGCATTGCCCTGTGCGAACGAACATTCCAGCATTTTCAACGCCACCTCTCGGTTCCCCCAAAAGCCATCCCTTGGACTGTCATAGGTCGCGTCAAGCTTCTTGCCCAGATAAGCCATCGCACTCGGACTGCCCATGTCCGCTGCCAATTCCCAGAACGCAAAGGCGCGACTGGCATCCTGAATTACGCCCAGCCCCTCCATGTGGTAGATGCCCATCAGATCGTAGGCCGAAGGAATGCCCAACGTCATCGCAGCTTCGACGATCTGAACCGCATGCTCGGTATCGCGCAGCACGCCTTCGCCATGCGCATACGCATTGGCGAGATCGAGCATGGCCTTCCAGTGTTTGCGCTCCGCCGCCTTCGTCCAAAGCTCGACTGCCTTCTTGTAGTCGCGCTGATCAGGCCAGAGTAGTTGGCTGGTGAGCGCCAGGCCTTGTTGCAGCCATTGCTCGGCTTCCGGATCGATGGGCGGCACGTAATCCGCCTCGTGTTTGCACTCGAAGTCCGGTCGATGCGGGTCGAATGCCTTCAGGCTCATGTTGCGCGGCAGAGTGTTCATGGTGCAATTGAGTTGGGTGAAGACGACAACGACTAAAAGAAGGATGAACTCGAGGCGGTAGTGCATGGTCTTCAAGCGAGACGAGTCCAACTGGTGCGCTCGTCGTAGAAGGGAAACAGGAAGCCGGTCCGTCCATTGCCGGTTGTCTTCTTTTGGGCATTCGTCGTCATGAGTCTTACCCAGTTGTCGAACGCGTCAGCCATCGTTTTGGGCTCAATGCTCTCGGGGTTGCACCCCGCCGCCCCACCCGTATGCAACTCCCACACCCTGCGGCGCAAGTCCGTGCTGGCCTCGATGTCATCGCTCGCGATGTTGATCTCCGCATCCGTCGCCATCGAGCGAATATTCAGATTTGCACTGCCCAGCGTGAACATCGAGTCGTCGATGATCATCAGCTTGCTGTGGATGTAGATTTCCCGATAGCGGGCTTGCTGAAGCTTCTTCGTCGACCCCTGGTAGCGCTGCGCGTGGACGGGATTGTTTTCCAGTGCCTGCGCCACGGCCAGTGCCGTGCGTTGCGTGGATTGCCAGTGGTGATCGTAAGTCCACAAGCTGCCCACCAGCGTGCGCATGCCCATCGCGCCGAGTTCCTTGGCGATGTTCTCCTTGTCGCCCACCTCCTTGGCGCTCTTCGCCAAGGCCGAGAGCGGGGCAGGCGCCAGGTCGGGATCGGGCGCCGCCCCTTTGTCCGCCTGGCTCTTGACATGCGCTTCCCACCGGGCCCGCTCCGCCTTGTTGCGCTCGAGTTCGTCCTCGGTCTGCTTGTCCTGGTTGGGCATGGATTGGCCCTGGCCCAGCGCCTTGACCGCGTCGTAGGTGCGCGGCACCATCTGCGGCAGTTCGGCGGTCGGGGTCAGGACCATGACGTGCAGGGTGGGCAGGTCAGCCGGCTTGTTGCCTTTGGCCTGCCAGCCCTTGGCGAAAGCCAGGCGGTCCGCCTTGAGTTCCTGCGCCCACACGGCGTACTGGAAGTACTGGTTCTCCACGTACAGGTACTGGCGCGCGAAGCTGCTGGCCTGCCGGTACAGCCGCTGGATGCTCTGGTCGTTTTCTTCGGGCTGGGTGCGCACGATCAAGGCGCGCTGGCCCACCGACAGGAGCTTTTGCCCCAGGCCCCGCGGCGGCGATTGGACATCGTGCGTGCGCGCGAGCGGCTCGCCCATGCCCTTGGCGCGGTTCCACGCATCGGTGAAGTTCTTGCTGACCGCGACCAGCGCCGCGCCTCGAATGCGGCAGGCATAGTCCTGGTAGGGCTTGAGGCCGGGCTCCGCGTCGTTGGCACCCTCCCACGAGGCGCCGCGCCGCGGGTCGTTGAACAGGTGCTGCTGCGTATCCCAGTAGTCGGTCAGGCTGTTGAGGCCCAGCACGTAGCCCACGGCGTCGGCGCCGCCTTCGTGCTCGTAGTCGATCAAAATGGTCTTCTGGTGATCGGTCGCGATTTGCTCCAAGCCGAGAGTCTCGAGCAAGCCGCGTTTGCCCGGTTCGGCGTACAGGCGCCTGCTGGCGGCATCGACGTCGACGTCACGCGTGCGGATGAAGAGATTCTTCAGTTGACCCTTGAAGGCAGCCCTGTACCAGCTCGCATTGAAGACTTCGCGTTGTGTCTTGAGGTCCGCAGGGGGGTGCATGGGCGGCATGCTCTTGTCGCCGCCGGACCAGAGTTCGGCGCCCATGCCGCGTGCCATCGCCTGCCCCACCTCGTAAGGGGTGGTCTGACCATAGCCCGGCATGGTGTTGGTCCCGAGGTGGGTGCCGAGGTAGCCGTACCACGAGAGAACACGCACCCGCACGGGCTTGTTTTGGTTGTACTTGCCTGCGGCCACGTCCTGGAGCAGGCTGCCCCAGGTCTCGCCCCGTGGCCAGACGGTCTTGTCCCGAATGAGTTCCATTGCCGGATCCAGTCCGAGGCAGATGATCTCGACCGTGCTCTTGGCCCCCTTGAGGTCTTCGGCGACCTTCGTGAACGCTTCTTCGCCGCAGATATACAAGGCCAGCTCGTTATGGTGGTAGATGGGCGTGCGACGGTCTTTTGCGGATTCGAGCATCCATTGCGCGCTGGTCAAACACTGGCGCTTGTTCTCGTCGATCGGGACGACGGATGTGTGTTGCGTGTCGGACATGGAATGTCTCCCTGAGGGTCAGGCGCCGTCCAGAAACCGCTGGTGCCGAGCACGGTCCTAGGCCTCGCCTTGCGCGGCCCGGAAGCCTTGCGCGGCGAGCTTGTCGTCGCCGGTTCGAAGCTTGTCCTTGACGTTCAGCTCGATCTCGTGGCCGTTGCTCAGCTTCACGGTGTATCGCGGCGTGCCCTTCTGATGGTCCTTGATCAGCAGTTGCCCGAGGCGGTCGGTGACTCCCGTCTCGACGAGCGCGCCGCTCTTGTAGAGTTCATACGGCTCGTCGGCGAGCGGCCGCCCGCCGACGGCATGCGAGCTCAAGGTGACGGCGAGGCTTCGTTTCTGCTCCAGTTCCTCGAGCGTCACCGGCTCGGGCAGCTTGGGCGCAGGCGCGTTGTCCGGCCCTTCCTGCTTGTGCGAGCCAGCCTTCATGCGCCACACGCCGTTCGTGCCGCCGGTGATGCCACTCGCGTTCCAGCGCGTGTAGCTGCCGCCGCCGTTGATCACGACCTCTTCCTTGGCGCTGATCGTGATCCGGTTGGCCGTCTGCGTGATGTCGAGCTTGGCGAGGATGTTGACGCTGTTCTTCAGCGCGGTGATATCGATGTCCGCAGCGGCCGCGACCAGCTTCATGCCGGCCTGGTAGGCGAAGAGCCGCACCGCCTCCTTGACGCTGACCAGCAGGCTCTTGCCCGCGCTCACGCTGGTGTGGCCGCCGCTGCTCAGCGCGTGGTGCTCGGCGCTTGCCATGTGGGTCGAGCCGCGGGTCTGGGTCTGGATGCCGGCGGGGCTCGCCAGGGTCAGATGCGGTTGCCGGAATTCGGGGAATTGACCTTTCTCGGGTGACCCGCCTTGCCCCTTCAGCTCATCGACCTGCGCCTTGATCGATTCGACCACCTCGTCCTGATCCCCCGCCCGCTGCGCCAGGGCTTGCTGCGCGGCGGCGCTGAGGCTCTCGTGCAGCGCATGCCCCTCCTTCAGGCCTTGCACCGTCTCGGCCATGTCGGTGATGTGCGCCTGGGCTTTCGGGCGTGCCTCGGTGCTGATCAGCAGGCCTTGCTGCGCACGCAGCGCTCCGTGGCCGTCGGTGCGC
>Ga0070678_100002021_pt1 | contig 10973 bp, 7 predicted proteins | sample KBSM73metaG_FD_65647 | JGI IMG/M metagenome (GOLD analysis project Ga0070678, IMG submission 65647) | Miscanthus rhizosphere microbial communities from Kellogg Biological Station, Michigan, USA - KBS M7-3 metaG | ecosystem: Host-associated > Plants > Roots > Rhizosphere > Soil ...
ACGAAGCCCGAGAGCGTCAGCTTGTACGTCGACGCGCAGGTGTGGCGTTCCGCCTGGAACATGTCGATCGAGTACATGCCGCCATTGGTGAGGCCGAGGTTCGTCGCGGTCGCGGCGTTCAGGGTCACCGAGCCGCTGGTCGCGCCGTGGACGCCGCCGAGGTCGACCGCGAGGTGGCCGTTGATGAACACCCAGACGTCGTCATCACCCGTGAAGCTGAACGTCGGCGAGCTGCTCGACTGATACGTGAACGGGTAGTGGAGCTCGCTCGTGAACGAGAAGTTGTGCGCGGTGGTGTCGTTGCAGTCGTGGTCCGTCTGTCCCGTGCCCCAGCCGAGGCCGTCGAGCGGATAGAACTTCTGGTTGTTGTACTGGTAGACGTTGGGCGCGCCCTGCGTCAGCGAGATCGTCGTCGGGTTGCCGGCGCCGTCGAGGTAGACGAGCTTGTCGAACGGGTTCGTCGAGCTCGCACCGTTGCAGTTGCCCTGGTGGTACCACCAGCAGAAGTCGATCGCGTTGGTCAGCGATGCGTTCGACAGCGAGCCCTTGGCCGACTTGAACACCGGCTCGCTGTCGGCACCGAGCGTCGACTGCACGAGGCCGGTCGCGAGGCCGTTGTTGTAGTTCTGGAAGTCGGGGCTGCCGGTGCCCGGCGTCGTGGTGCCGTTGTAGAGGAAGTCGCGATAGAGGATCGGGATCGTGAGCGTCGACGGCGGGTTCTGGTTCGTCGCGTTGCACGTCCAGCCCGTCTCGATCGTGCAGGTCGACGAGCAACCGTCGCCGTTGCGCGTGTTGCCGTCATCGCACTGCTCGCTCGGGAACTTGAGGCCGTCGCCGCACACCGCGGTGCACGAGCCGCCCGAGCACGATGGCTCCTTCGTGCACGACGGCGAGCACCCGTCGAACGGGATCTTGTTGCCGTCGTCGCACTGCTCGCCGGCTGCGGGCTCGTAATTGCCGTCGCCGCAGCTCGCCTGATGGCAGACGTTGTTCGGGCACGCCCAGCCGTTCTGGACCTGGCAGGTCGCCGAGCAGCCGTGGTTGCTGCCGTTGCCGTTGGGGCCGCTGCCGAGGTCGCACGTCTCGGTGCCGACGACGAGCGAGTCGCCGCACGTCGCGATGCAGCGCTGCCCTGGCGTCGGGCACGCCCAGCCGGTCTCGATCTGGCAGCTCGTCGAGCAGCCGTCGTTCGCGTTCGTGTTGCCGTCGTCGCACGTCTCGTTGCCGGTGATCCGACCGTCGCCGCACACGACCGTGTACACGCACGGCTGTCCGGGTTGCGGACAGGACCAGTTCGGCTCGGTCTGGCACGCTGTATCGCAGCCGTCGCCCATGTTCGTGTTGCCGTCATCGCACTGCTCGCCGATGTCGAGGCTGACGACGCCGTCGCCGCAGACTTCGGTCTGCGTGCAATGCTGGCCCGCGTTCGGGCACGCCCAGCCGGGCTCGGTCACGCAGCCCATCGAGCAGCCATCGCCGCTCGTCGTGTTGCCGTCATCGCAGCCCTCCCCGGGATCGAGCACCGCATCGCCGCACATCGCGACGTGAACCATCATGCACGCGCCGCCCTGACCGGGACACGTGTAGCCGGCCTCGACCTGCGAGCAATCGGCCGCGCAGCCGTCGCCGCCCGCGGTGTTGCCGTCGTCGCACGACTCGTTGCCTTCGACCATGCCGTCGCCGCACACGATCGTCGACTGACAAAGGTGTCCGGGGTTCGGACAGGTGAAGTTCGGCTCGATCTGACACGTGCCCGAGCAACCGTCGCCCGGGATCGAGTTGCCGTCGTCGCATGTCTCGGGCTGATCGATGACGCCGTCGCCGCAGTACACCTCGCGCACGCACGGTGCGCCGACGGTCGGGCACACGTAGCCGAGCTCGACGTGGCACGTCGCATCGCAGCCGTCGCCCGCGGCCTGATTGCCGTCGTCGCATTGCTCGCCGGTGTCGAGCGCCGCGTTGCCGCACGGAGAGCCCGCGTCCGGCGCGGCGTCGATCGTCCCGCCGGTGGTGCCGTCGGTGCCGGCATCCGGCCCGTGACCGCCTCCGCCTCCGCAGCCGACGATCGCTAGAGCGAGGACAACACCGACGAGACTTCTCATGTCGACCCAGAATACGGGGTCTCGTCGATGTGGAAAGTGAAGTCTCCCCATCGTTACCCCATCGATCATCCGACACCCACTTACCGTCGACGTTTGATACAGTGACGCGGATGATCGTGGGTACTCAGATTGGCGCCTACAGGGTGCTGCAGCAGATCGGCGAGGGCGGCATGGGATCGGTGTGGCTCGCCGAGCACGCGATGCTGGGGCGTCGCGCCGCGATCAAAGTGCTCCACCCGACATTCTCGAACAACCCCGACGTCGTGACGCGCTTCTTCAACGAGGCGCGCGCGGCTACGGCAATCTCGGACGCCGGCATCGTCCAGATCTTCGACTTCGGCCAGCACACCGACGGCAGCGCCTACATCGTGATGGAGCTGATCGAGGGCGAGACGCTCGAGAAGCGCCTGATGCGCCTCGGCCGGCTGCCAGTGACCGACGCGCTGCGCGTCATGCGCCAGGTCGCGAGCTCGCTGTCGGCCGCGCACAGCCGGGGCATCGTGCACCGCGACCTCAAGCCCGAGAACATCTTCGTCATCAAGGACTCCGAGGTCTCCGGCGGCGAGCGCGCGAAGATCGTCGATTTCGGGATCGCGAAGCTCGTCGGCGACCAGTCGATGAAGACCCAGACCACCGCGGTCATGGGCACCCCGACCTACATGTCGCCCGAGCAGTGCCGCGGCGCCGGCCAGGTCGATCACCGCTCCGACATCTACGCGATGGGCTGTCTGCTGTTCACGCTGCTCACCGGCCGCCCGCCGTTCGAGGCAGATGGCATCGGCGAGATCATCGCGATGCACCTGCGCGAGCAGCCGTCGGCGCCGTCGAGCCGCACGCCCGGTATCGCGCCGCAGGTCGACCAGCTCGTGCTGCGCTGCCTCGCGAAGGATCCGGGTCAGCGCTACGCGACGGCGGGCGAGCTCGCCGCGGCGATGGGCGTGCTGCTCGGCACCACGTCATCGGTCGGCGCGCAGGTCTCGCCGGTCACCGGCCAGTACGCGACCTCGCCGTCGACGCTGTCGGCGGCTGCAGGGGTGGTCACGCCGCCCGCGAAGAAGTCGTCGGGCATGCTGATCGGCATCGGGCTCGCGGCGATCGTCGTGATCGGCGGTGGCGTCGCGTTCGTCGCGACGCGCGGCGGTTCATCATCGTCCACCGAGGTCCAACCTGCCGCCGAGCCGAAGACGCCGATGCCGGTGACGCCGACGCGGCCGCCGATGCCGGAGTCGGCGCCGACGCCGGCTCCTGCTCCGACGCAGGCTCCCGCTCCGACGCCGGCTCCCGCTCCGACGCCGGCTCCGGCTCCGACGCAGGCTCCCGCTCCGACGCCGGCTCCCGCTCCGACGCAGGCTCCCGCTCCGACGCAGGCTCCGGCGCCCGTTACTGCGCCGACGCCGACCAAGCCGAAGCCGCACGCCACGCCCGCCAAGCCGGCGACGAAGCCCACCACCAGTCAGACCGCCAAGCCGATTCCCGTCGACGAGAACGGCATTCCCATCCAGCGCTAACGGAGTCCGCGTGAACCATCGCTTCCTGATCGCCGCCGCCATCGTGTCCGTCGCCGCGCCTGCATCCGCGCAGCCGGCGAAGGCGCAGGCCGAAACGCTGTTCCGCCAGGGCCGCGACTTCATGACCGCCGGCAAGTACGACCAGGCGTGCGCCGCCTTCGAGAGCAGCCAGAAGCTCGATCCGGCGACGACCACGCAGCTCAACCTCGCCGCGTGCCGCGAGAAGAACGGCCAGCTCGCGACGGCGTGGGGCGTGTTCGTCGACGTCGAGCGCCAGCTGCGCGGCGACAACGACGACAAGAGCAAGCAGCTCGCGCAGGTCGCGCAGCAGAAGGCCGCTGCCCTCGAGCCGCGGCTGTCGAAGCTCACGATCAAGGTGCCGAAGGAGCACCGTGTGAGCGGGCTCGAAGTCCTGCGCGACGCCGACGCGGTCGATCAGGGCGCATGGGATGCCCCGCTGCCGATCGACGGCGGCACGATCACGATCACGGCGCGCGCGCCCGGCCACGACCCGTGGACCGGCAAGGTCACCGTGAAGAACGAAGGCGATACGCAGACCATCGAGGTCCCGGCGCTCGCCGAGGCGAAGGTCGTGGTCGCGCCGGCGCCACCGGTCGACAAGCCCGACGAGCCCGAGGAGGCGCCGCCGGTCTCGCACACGATGCCGATCGCGTTCTCCGCCGGTGCCGTCGTGCTGCTCGGCGGTGCGCTCGGCTTCGAGCTGTGGGGCGAGAGCACGTACGATCAGGCGAAGAAGGAGCCGGATCCTGCGAAGCAGGACTCGCTGTGGAGCTCGGCGAACACGAAGCGTTACGTCTCCGAGGGCATGCTCGGTGCGGGCGTCGCGTGCGCGGGCGTCGCGGTGTGGATGTGGCTGCGCCACCCGGCGGAGACCGAGAAGGTCGCGGTGACGCCGCTCGCGGCGCCTGGCCTCGCGGGCCTCGCGCTCGACGGTCGCTTCTAGTCGCGGCCCGGCGTCGCGGTTCTAGAGGCCGGTCACGGGGACCGGCGTCGCGCTGTCGTCGGTCGCGCCGTTGCCGAGGTGACCGAACTCGCCCATGCCCCAGCACTGGACGTCGCCGTTGACGATCGCGCACGTCGTGTTGAACCCGGCCGCGACCTGCGTCGCACCGCCGGTGACGCCGACGACCTGGACCGGCGTCGTCGAGTTGAGCTGCATCCCGTTGCCGAGCTGCCCGTTGGTGTTCTGACCGAAGCACAGCACGCCCGAGACGAACACGACGCACGTGTGGAAGTGACCGGCCGCGACGGTTCGCGACCCCGGCGTCAGCGACCCGATCGCCTTGGGCGCCGCGGTCTGGGTGCTCGTGGTGTCGCCGGTCTCCCCCTGGTTGTTGAGGCCCCAGCAGAACGGCTGGCCTCCGATCACCGCGCACATGTGAGCGACACCGGTCGCGATCGACTGGATCGTACCGGCCGGCACCGGGACGGTGACTGGCGTGTACTGCGCGGCGGGGGGCGTGGTCTGGAACTGGCCGCCGGTGCCGTCACCCCAGCACCAGATCTTGCTGGGCGCCTGATTGCGCACGCAGAAGTACCGGGCCGACGCCTCCGACTGCAGCTGATCGGTCGTCGGATCGAACGGGATGTTCGCCGACACGGCCGTCGGGGCGGAGGCCGTCAGGATGGACGAATCGTTGTTGCCGAGCTCGCCGGTCTGGTTGCGTCCCCAGCACTTGACCCCGACGCCGGTGATAACCGCACAGCTCGTGTCCTGACTCGTGGCGATCGCGACGACACCGGTCGTCAACCCCATCACCTGCTGCGGCGTCGTGAACTGGTTGCCCATCGTGTTGTTGCCGACCTCGCCGTACGCGTTATCGCCCCAGCAGTACGCGCCGCCGTTGATGACCGCGCAGGTGTGGCGCTCGCCGGTCGCCACGGCCGTCGCGCCGCGCGAATTCATGACCTCGACGGGCGTCGAGCTATCCATGGTCGTGCCGTCGCCGAGCTCGCCGAACTGGTTGCCGCCCCAGCACACGATCGAGCCGGCATCGACGGCGCACGCGTGATAGTCACCGCTCGCGATCTGCGTGATGTCGTTGACGCGGATCTTGACGTCGGCGCTCGTCATCCCGTTCGCGTTCGCCGCGGTGACCGTGTACGTCCCGAGCGGGGCGCCGGTGGTCGGCGTGCCCTTGATCGCACCGGTCGTCGGATCGAGCGAGAGCCCCGCGGGCAGCGGCGGATTCACCGACCACGTCATGACCGGACCGCCACCGACGTTGGGGGTGTCGGTCGGCGCCAGCGTGTCCTTCTTGAAGTACGCTGGATTCGTCGGGTAGGTGAGCCCCGACGGTGCATCGCCCGCGCTGCCATCTCCTCCGGGGTGCGCGTCACCGTCTACGCGTGCGGGTCTTGGAAAGCCACATCCGACCAGGACGACGAGAACGAGGGCACACCGCATCCCCTCTAGGTTATCGCAGATACTCGGCGCCGTGCGGCAGCGATGATCTTCTCGAGGTTATCGGTGCTCGCCGGCTTGAGCACGTGGATGTCGATGCCGGCCGCGAGCGACTTCACGCGATCGTCGGGCGACGCCCAGCCGGTCATCACCGCGATGAACGGTCGCTTGCCCGGACGCTGGCGCAGCGCGCGTGCGACCTCATATCCGTTCACGTCCGGCAACCCGAGATCGAGTACGACGATCTCGGGCTCGAACGTCGCGGCGAGCTCGAGTGCCTGCTCGCCGGTCGTCGCAGCGATCGACTCGTGGCCGAGGAGGCGCAACAGCGTGCACGCCACCTCCGCGGCTCCGGGATAGTCGTCGACGACCAGCAGCCTCATCGTGCCTCCTCTTCGCGGTCCACCATCGAGCCCAACCGGACGAGACCATGGCTGATCGTCAGTGGCAATCGGGAGCGCCGCGTTCGTAGCGCCGCTGATGATCCTCGACCCCGACAAACGAAAACTCACGCACGTCGCCGATGGGGGCGGTCATCCGCATGATCTGCTCGTACTCGGGAACCGAGATCCGTTCGCGCGCCGCGAGCACGCGCGAGATCTGTGCCCGCGCGATCGCGTCGGCTGCCCGTGACGACACCGTGCCCGAGAAGAACTCGCTCGTGCAGCCGCTGCCGTACGAGAACAGCCCGATCCGCGAGCCGGCGAGCTCGGCCGCCTGGGCATCGAGCAGCCCGGCGACCGCGAGGTAGAGCGAGCCCGTATAGATGTTGCCGACTCGCGAGCACACGGTGAGCGACGGCGCGACCTCGGTGTCGAAGCTCGCCTCGTCGCGGACATGCGCGTGCGCCTTCTTCGCCATCTTGCAGAATGGCACGTGGTAGCAGACGCGCGCGAGCTCGGCGTCGCCGGCGCGCTCGCACCAGCCGCGATACGCGATCGCGAGCGCATCGAGGTAGCACTCCACACTGTAGTGGCCGTCGACCTGCGCCTCGCGGCGTCCGAGCGGCCGCCAGAAGTCGTGGACGTGCGCGCTCGCGGTGCCCGACATGCCGACATCGATCGCGAGCACCGACGGATCCTCGCGCACGATCATCGCGACCGCGCCGGCGCCCTGCGTCGGCTCGCCCGCCGTCCCCACGCCGTAGCGCGCCACGTCGGAGCAGATCACGAGCGCGCTGCGCCCGGCACCGGCGCCCGACGCGATCCACTCGACCGCGGCCATCAGCCCGGCCGTGCCGCCGTAACAGGCGTGCTGCGTATCGTAGACGCGCATCGTGCGCGGCAGCTCGAGCAGGCCGTGCACGAACGAGGCGACCGCCTTGCTGTGATCGACGCCGGTCTCGGTCCCGACGACGAGCATGCCGAGCTCCTCGCGATCGCGGCCCTCGAGCACGCGGTCGGCGGCCTGCGCGGCGAGCGCGACCGTGTCCTCGCCCGGCTCCGCCACGGCCATCTCGCGGGCGCCGAGCCCGAGCGTGTACTTCGCGGGATCGACGCCGCGCGCGTGCGCGAGGTCCTCCATGTCGACGTAGCGGCGAGGGACGCTGATCGCGAGCGCGTCGATTCCGATCTTCATCTCGCCACGCTACACGGCGAGGCCTGCTCACTCACTGCTTGACGAAGATACAGGACGACAGGATCGGCACCTGGCCACCGCTGCAGTTGCCGAGGACATCTACGTATCCCGCCGGCGGCGCCCACGACTTCGTGTTGTCCCGGTTGATCGCCACGTAGACGTCTTCGGTCGCGTCGCTCACCTTGTAGACCCAGAACCAGTCCTCGAGCCACACGGTCGTACGCGTGCCGCGGCGCAACGCGGAGTGCTGCGCGCGCGCCGTGCCGGCCTTCTGCGCGTTCTCGAGCGACTTCTGCTCCTCGGTCGACAGGCCGGTGAAGCGCTGCATCTTGCGGTTGTCGGGATCGATGTCGCCGGTCGTGCCGATGTCGTCGCCCTGATAGAGCATCGGGACGTTGCCCGGCGACGTGAACAGGAACGTCTGCGCGAGCCGTAGCCGCTCGTAGCCGCCGCCGTGGTTCTGCGACTGGGTGAGCGCGCGCACCTGATCGTGATTGCCGAAGAAGTTGCCCATGATCGCGCCCGGGTATCCGCCCACGCCGCCCATCGTCGGCTGCGGCGTGAGGTACGCGGTGTCGTTGGGGACCGCGAAGTTCGCGAGGTCGCGCATCGAGCCCGAGAACGTCAGCAGCGACGCGGTCGTCTGGTTGTAGTAGCCCTCGTCGACCTGGCCTTGCACCATGTCGGCGCGGACGTGATAGCGCGCCCAGCCGCCGAGCGATTCGCCGACGATGTAGAAGATGGTGGGCTCGTCGGGGAGCGAGTGATCGGAGACCGTGGTCTCGATCTCGCTGACGACTGCGGCCTTGAGCCCGCGCACGAACTTGTCGTCCATGTGCTTGAGCGCGTCGGCGCGGAAGCCGTCGAGGTCGAGCTCCTGGATCTGCCAGAGCGCGTGATCGACGACGGCCTGGATCGCGTCGGGATGCGCGCCGTAATCGAAGTCCGGCATGTCGGTCGTGAACCAGCAGTTGACTCGGTTGTCGTCCCAGTGGCCGTCGCACGGGCTGTACGGCGAGAACCAGTCGGGGTGCAGCTGGTAGAGCTTGCCCTCCTTGTGGACGTGGTTCGCGACGAAGTCGGTGATCACGCGCATGCCGCGCGAGTGCGCCTCGCGGATCAGCTCGTGCAGATCGTCCTCGCTGCCGAACGCGGGCTCGATCGGCGTCGCGTAGCCGAGGTGATCGGCGGCCGTGTAGCCGGTCGCGACCGGGTGATACGAGTGGTAGCTCGAGTAGCGCGTGGTGTCGGCGAGCGCGACTGCGGGCTGCGAGTTGTGCGAGTCGATGATCGGCGAGCTGATCCAGAGCGTGTTGATGCCCAGCTGCTCGAAGTAGCCCTCGCGGAGCTTCTGCGTGATGCCCTTGAAGTCGCCGCCCTGCCACTGGCTGCGCCGATCGGTGACGCGCGCGAGGTCGCCGACGCCGTTGTTGATGTTGTTGCTCGGATCTGCGTCGAGGAAGCGGTCGGTGAAGATCTGGTAGATGCTCGCGTCGCGCCACGTGAAATCAGCGTACTTCACGCCCGGGCCGATCCACATCGGGACCCACAGCGGCCGGAGCGCGGTGCCGTCGGTGGTCGTGAGGCGAAACAGGAAGCTGTACTTCGACGGCGCGAGGCCGTCGGCGTGGAGCGTGAACGTCTGGGTCGCGCCATCGAAGCTCGCGGTCGCATCGAACGGCTTCTCGTCGAGCCGGATCTCGCTCTTGTCGAGCGCGAGCGTCCCGCTGCCGGTGTACTTGACGACGACCGTGTACGAGGCCGAGCCGGTCTGCGTGCACAGATCGAACTGGCCGACCGGCGCGAACGCCCCACAGCCCTCCGCCGAGCCGCTCCCGTTCGAGCCCGGCATCGTCAGGCTGGGGTCGTCCGACGAGGGGCAGCCCGCGAGCAAGAGGAGGAGCCAGACGGCGCGGCAGGACGGCATCGCGCGGGATGAAGCACGGTCCGTGCTCGGCGGGTCCCGTGGACAATCGCGAGGTTGCGCGTCGGGTCCGGCCGAGGACGTTGCGATTCGCAACTACCGGTGGAACGGCTCGTCCTGGATCCAGTGAAAGCCGCGGGTACGCAGGAGCGGCGGCGCGTCGAGCGCGAGACCGAGCCGGAGGTCGTGGCCGTCGAGCGCGCCCTCGACGACGATGTGCTGATCGCCGGTGCGGGTGAACCGTAGCGGCTGGCGGTAGAACCCGCGCACGATCGTCAGCGTGCCGGCGGCCTCGTCGACCTGCACGCGGCCGAGCAGCTCGCGGCGATCGGTGGCGGTGCGCACGAACGTGCCCCGGCCGCAGACGATCAGCTTGCGCCAGCGCGTGGCGTCGGTGAACAGCGCCGGCTTGTCGATGCCGTCGACGCGCATCGTCTCGACGGTCCACACGCCATCGAGCACGGTCGGCCTGGGATCGAGCGCGCCGGCGAAGTGGCGAAAGCCGAGCGGGATCTGGACGAGCGCGACGATCATCACCACCTTCACGGCGAGCCGAACGCGCTCGATCGCGAGGCTGCTGCGCACGCGCGGTGCGACCTCGCCGACCGCATAGCCCATCGCGGCGCCGATGATCCGCTGTAGCTGCGGACCGGCGATCGCGATCGCCATCACGAGCAGCTCGACGGAGAACAGCTTGACCGGCACGTCGTAACAGAAGTTCAGCAGCACGACGTTCGTCATCACCGCGATCACGACGAACGCGCCGATCACGGCGGTGCGCCGCCACAGCAGCAGCACGCCGCCGGCGATCTCGGCGAGCCCGGCGAAGATCGTGTAGGCGCGCGAGTGGCCCATGAACGTCCACAGCAGGCCCATCGGCGACATGTCCCCGATCGCCTGGTCGTAGCGGCCGATCCACGGGGTGCGGAACTGGATCGCGTAGACCTTCGCGAAGCCGTACACGAACATCATCGTCGCGAGGTAGTAGCGGAGCCACACGCGCATCGCGGCGGCGACGCGCGGGCGAGGCTTGCGGTCGATCGCGATCCACGCGAGCGCCCCGAGCAGCGCCAGTGTACCGATCAGGACGATCTGGACGTAGTGCCAGCGGGTATCGCCGCTGCCGGTCAGCATCATCGGCGGCGGGTCGATGCGGAGCACGTGCTCGGCGAACCAGGCGACCGCCCATCCCCACGCGTTCTGGATGGCGAGCACGAGCGGACCGGCCCCGGGAACCGAATCGAGCGGGAACGGGAACACCAGCAGCGCCCCGACCACCACCGAGAACCGAAATGCGAGCGCCCGCATGGCCCCAGTCTACGCCTGGAGCCTAGATCCGGGACATCCGCTCCGGACCCCCGTCGTTACCCCCGAGGGGCAGATCCCAGGCGGCCGCTGGCTTATGATGATCTGCAGTGGCCAAGCAGACCTACCAG
>Ga0070678_100002026_pt1 | contig 10963 bp, 9 predicted proteins | sample KBSM73metaG_FD_65647 | JGI IMG/M metagenome (GOLD analysis project Ga0070678, IMG submission 65647) | Miscanthus rhizosphere microbial communities from Kellogg Biological Station, Michigan, USA - KBS M7-3 metaG | ecosystem: Host-associated > Plants > Roots > Rhizosphere > Soil ...
CGGCAGTCGCCGGGATTCTCGGCGCAGAATTCGACCCAACCGATCGGCGAACGTGTGGTTTCGCCTAGGCTGGCATAGAGCACGTCGCCGGCTTTCGCCGAGACGCTTGTCGCCAAAAGGATGGCGATAACAGCCAGCCCCTTTCCCTGTCCCCTGAACAACATTGCGGCCCCCGTTTCTTGTTGGGACCACATTTCGCATAAAGGTTTTGCGCCGCCGCTAAGTAAGCCAAGTACATTTGACGCGAATGAAAGTAAAAACCGCAGATTATTCGATCTATACTTGAATCGAATTCGACTAAAATTTGAAATGACTGCAATTGATTCAAATTTTACGCATTAACGCGGCAGACGCTGCCCGGTCAGGCGATGTCGCGGCAAAAGTTCCCGGCGTTAACCGCCTGCGGCAGGCAGCGGACGCCCAAAAAACGACGTTCGACGGCCAAGACCGTGCGTTCACGCCTTGCAAGAAAGCGGATTCGCGGCGGCCTGCGGTTTACGGCCCGGTAACGCTGTCTACGTTGTCTCGAAATTTGGGCCGCCAACGGCAGGCTTGGCAAAGCCGGCCGTCCATGCATCCATGCAGGAAAAACAGGGAGGTCGTCATGAAGCGGTTGGTTTGGGGTTTTGCAGGGCTGTTTTGCCTCGCGGCATCGGCCCAGGCGCAGGTGAAGATCAACCCCACCGACCCGCAGCCGACCTGCCAGATGTGTCCCGGCACCTACATACCCCTGAGCGAAATCGAGAACTATCAGAAGAAAGCGCTTGCCGAAAAACTGCTCGATCAGCAGGTGCGGGATATCGATATCGGCAAGGCCAATATCGGCATCGGCATTGTCCATCGCGGCAAATTGGAAAAGCCAGCGCCGGATTCAGTCGCCGAACATGACCAGATCAGCGAAGTCTATCATGTGCTGTCGGGAGCGGCGACGCTGGTGCTCGGCCCCGATATCGTCAACCGGCAGCGGCGGCCTTCGACCATGCGCACGGTCGTCGAATTCAACGGTCCTGGAAATAACGGCTCCGACGTTCGGGGCGGCATTGCCTATGAAATCAAGGCCGGAGATGTCGTCGTCATCCCGGCCGGCACCGGTCATTGGTTTACGAAGATCGACGACCACATCGATTATCTTATGGTGCGGATCGATCCTGACAAAGTCACGCCGCTGAAAAGCGAAGCGCAGTCGCAGGACTATCTGTCGAAGCCGGCGAAGAAGGGGGAGTAGCGCAGCGTTTTCGAGCGAAGCATGCCCTCGGACTTGATCCGGGGGTGGGTGCCGGTTCGCGCTGGGAAAACGCGTTAAACAAAACTTCTAGCGCGAGGTAACCGCGTCTTCGAGCGTCTCGGCGGACTGCTCGTGGACGAATTCGAGCGCAAAGCCTTCCTCGAGGTTTCGCACCACGCGCGACTGGACCTTGCCCAGCATGACCAGCGATTTCAGCGGCGGACGGTTCTCCGCGGCGATCGCAGCGCCCGACATCGAAAGGTCGATGATGCGGCAGGTCATCTTGCTGCCGTCCTCGAGCGTAAGCAGCGCGATCGGGTTGCGCGGTACGATACGGTCGTGGCGGCGGTCTTCCGGCAGATTGAGAATGTCGCGGTTGGCAAGCCAGGTAAGCTGGGCGGCGAGCTTGTCGCGCTTGCGCGCGGTCGCACCCACCGTCATCGCAAAACCGTTGTCGATGATGCGGGTGATCTTGCCCTCGACCCGGCCGATATGATCGAGATAGGCAATCACGCGGTCGCCGACATTGCCGATGCCGGGCGCCAGCAGGGCCAATCCGCCCGGTGACATATTGATGATCTGGCAGGGAAATTCGCGCCGGTCCGGCAGCATATAGCGGCCGAGCAGATGCACCTTCACCCGCTGGAAGCGTCGTCGCTCCTGGGTAGCCGGGACACTGGATGATTTCTTTTGCGCAAACGACATCTTCGCCACCCGACAACCGCCCACTCGGGGTCTCCTGACCCTACGGCCGACAGGGTTAACGATGTGTTATCGACGGTTGCATGAAGTGTAGGCATGCGCGCGGCCAGCGGTCGCGGCGGGCTGATGTGACGGATTTTCATTGCCTATCCCGGCCGTTTCCCTTGGCCGGCCGCCGTTATCCGATTGAAGCCCCAGAGTAGCACGGGACACGCCAGCAGCACGATCGCGCCAAAATCGAATGCGGCCGCGGCGGTGCCGGACCATTTGGAATAGGCGCCGCCGATCACGGGGCCCAGCATCATCGCGGCATAATAGACGGTGTAGAAGATGCCCATGCCGATCGCGCGCGTGGAGGGTTGAAGTACGCGCGCGGGCAGGCTCATGATCGGCCCGGCCGGCTGGCCGCTGACCAGTCCAAGGCCGATGACGATCAACACCACAGCGCTGCTGCGCGGCAGCACCAGCATCAACAGCGCGAACACGATGGAGCCGGCGGCAAGGATCAATTGCGGACGACCGGTTCTATCCGCCAGGAATCCGCCGAAAGGGACCGAGAACACCGCAAGCCACAGCACGATGCTGACGATCGAGCCGGCCGCCGTGATCGACCAGCCACGTTCGACCAGCATCGATGGACCGAAACTGAAGATCGTGGCGAAGCCTATGTTGAAGAGACCCCAGATCAGACCAGCGACGGTCAAAGCTATGATCGCATGACGATGGGGCCGCCCAGAAACGGCAACGGCGGCGACAAAATTCGAAGGCGGGCGATAGGTCGTGGCGAGAAGAATGATGCCGAGCGCAATCAACGCCGCGACGGCGAGATAGACCGCGCTGATGCCGTAGGCGGTACCGATGGCTGGCAGCGTAAGCAGCGAGAGCGCAACGCCGGCCGGCCATGAATTGACGAAGACCCCCATCGCGGTCGCGATTTCGTGGCCCGCGAACCAGTCGGCGATCATCTTCGTCATCTGGACATTGAGCAGCACGCCGCCGGCACCGGCGACCAGCCGTCCCGCGAACTGCATGTTCCAGGAATTCGAAAGCGCCATCGCAAGACCGCCGATCAGCATCAGCAACAGCGCCGCGAGCACCGTGGCCTTGTCGCCGAATTTTTGGCCGATCGCGCCGCCCGGCAGCGACAATACGACGCCCGGTGTGAAATAGAGCCCGATCAGGATTCCGATATCCGCGAGGCTGACGCCGAACTGGCTGCCGAGCAGCGGCGCAACCGCGGCGACGCTCTGAAACTGAAAGCCCAGGCAGAGGCGCACCGTGAACAGGACGGCGAGAACACCCCAGCGATTGCGCAAGTGCCACACTCCCGATTTCGCGGGCTACCGTGCGAGCTTGGTGCCGGCCTGTCAACGGCGGCCGAACGCGTCTTCTCAACGCAGTTCATCGCGAGGGTGGGTGCGGGCTCGAGCCAGGAAAACGCGTCCAAACAAATAAGCTGAGCCTCGGTTCTGATCCAATCAGAGCCGAGAGGGATTGTTTACTCAAGTCTCCGGCTTTGTGCGCCAATGCGATTGAACGTCCACAGCAGCAGCGGACAGGCGAGAAGCGCGACGACACCGAAATCCAAAGCCGCCGCGGCGCTGCCGGTCCATTTCGCGCAGGCGCCGCCGATCACCGGGCCGAGCATCATCGCGATATAATAGATGGTGAAGAATATGCCCATCCCGATCGCCCGTGTGGTCGGCGCCAGCACTCGGGGAGGAAGGCTCATGATCGATCCGGCGGGCAGGCCGATAAACACTCCGAGCGCAATGATAACAAACGGGACCGCATTGGAGTGTGCTAGCGCCGCGATCAGCGCGGCGAACACGAGACAGCCGCCCCCGATGAAAATGGCGTCGGAACGCTTGAGCCGATCCGCCACATATCCGGCCAAGGGAACGAAGGGGATCGATACCCACAACACAATGCTGACCGTTGATCCCGCGGCCGCAACCGACCAGCCGCGCTCGACCAATAGAGTGGGGCCGAAACTGAAGAGCGTGGCGGGGCCGATACTATAGGAGCCCCAGATCAGGCCCGCCACGATCAGCGAGAGCGTAGCGCGGCGATCGAGCCGCTCTGCTTTCCCGGCGCCGCCGCTCGCGGTCTCCGGCGATCGATAGCCGACCAGAAGAAGGAGGAGCGCCGAGCCGATCAGGGCCGCCACCGTGACATAGACAGTGGCCACCCCGAACGTCGTGCCGATCACGGGCAATATCAGCAGCGACAGCCCGAGGCCCACCGGCCATGAGTTTATGAAGATCGCCATGGCGGTAGCGATCTCGCGCCCGGCAAACCAGTCGGTCAGCATCTTGGTCATCTGCACAGTGAGCACCACGCCACCGGCGCCGGACACCAGCCGCCCCGCGACCTGGAGGGTCCAGGCGGGCGAGGACGCCATCGCAAGCTCACCCATGACCATCAACATCATCCCGGCAAGCACGGTTTGCTTGTCGCCGAATCGCTGCCCAAGTCCGCCGCCCGCAAGCGCCAGCGCGACGCCCGGCGTGAAGTACAAACCGATCAGCAGGCCGATGTCGGCGAGGCTCATGCCAAAGTTCGAGCCGAGGAGTGGCGCCACCGCTCCGACGCTTTGGAATTGCAAGGGCATGGCGAGGCGAACAACGAACAGGATGGCAAGAATACCCCAGCGATTACGCAAGCGTCGTTCTCCCTGATTGAAAATGGTGGCGAATGATGGTCCAAACCTTCTGCTTATTGTCGGCGCGTCCCCCCAGCGTCCCCCCAGCGTCCCCCAAGAGTCCTCGGAGAGTCCTCGGAGAGAACTTCCAAACCACACAGGAATCTTAGGTTTCTACGGTCCTTTCGAATCCCAGGCGGGTGCGGCAGGGTTCGTCGAACCAGGTTCTGATTCAATCGGAACCGAAATGCTCTGGAGAAGATCGCATGCAGGAAATTCGGGTTTGCACCTATGACGGCCCCGGCGCGAAGCCGGTCATTCGCACCGTGCCCTGGCCGAAAATCGGCAAGAAGGCCGCGCTGATCAAGGTCGGCGCGTGCGGCGTCTGCGGCACCGATCTGCACATCCTCAAAGGACATTGGCCGAAGCCCTTGCCCTGGCCCTTTACGCTGGGGCACGAGATTGGCGGCGTCTTGGTCGAGGTGGGGTCGGAATTCAACGCAGACTTCATGAGCAAGCCGCTCAAGGTCGGCTCGAAGGTGATGATCCCGCCGCTGATGCCCTGCGGAAGTTGCTATTACTGCATCCATTATCCCCAAAGCGCGAACAAGTGCCTGACGCCGGTCTACTACGGCCGCTATCTCGGCTTCGATAAGGCGCCGCATCTGTGGGGCGGCTGGGCCGAATATGTCTATGTCGATCTCGAGGAGTTGCCGGGCACCAAGATCTACAAACTGCCCGACGATATGTCGTTGCGGCTTGGCGCGCTGTCGGAGCCGCTGACGTCCTGCATCCGCGCCTTCAACCGCGCCACGCGCGCCGGCGGATTCACCTGGGGCGACACGGTTGTCATCCAGGGCTCCGGCCCGATCGGAATTCTGGCGGTCGCGGCCGCGCGGGAAATGGGCGCGGGCAGGGTGATCTGCGTCGGCGCGCCGGAAACGCCGCGGCTGGCGCTGGCGCGAAAATTCGGTGCGGAGGCGACCGTCGATATCGATCGCCTCAAGACGCCGGAGGAACGCATCAAGACCGTGCGCGACATCGTCGGCGGCTTCGGCGCAGATCTGGTGATGGATTGTTCGGGCCATCCGAGCGCCGGCCCCGAAGGCATCGAGATGCTGCGCGACGGCGGCACCTATGTCGAGATGGGGCAGTTCACCGACGCCGGTTCGATCAACACGTCATGGCATCGCATCTGCACCAAGGACCTCAATGTGCTGGGCTCCTGGGGTTTCACCGGCAACGATCTGCCGCTCGGCGTCGACATGCTCTATCGCACCCGCGACAAATATCCCTGGCTCGACATGCAGACGATCTATCCGTTCTCGGAAGAGGGGATAAGCACGGCTGTCGCCGATGCCATGGCGATGAAGACAGTGAAGTCCACCATCGTGCCGTGGCCGGAACTGGTGGAATGACGAAGAGGTGTGCTCAACACGCGATCCAACAACAAAAACAAGGGAGGCGAACTCGTGAAATACAAACTCATTATCGCAGCCGCGATCGTTTCGGCGGCGACGGCGGCTGGAGCTGCGGACAAGAAATACGGCGTGGGAGTGACCGACACCGAAATCAAGCTCGGCCAAACCTCGCCCTATAGCGGACCGGCTTCGGCCTACAGCGTCATCGCCAAGGCGCAGCTCGCTTTTTTCAAGATGATCAACGACCAGGGCGGCATCAACGGGCGCAAGATCAATTTGATCAGCATCGACGATGCCTACAGTCCGGCCAAGACCGTCGAGCAAACGCGAAAGCTGGTCGAGCAGGAGGAGGTCGCCGCGATCCTCAATCCGCTGGGTACGCCAACGGGCCTCAGCGTCCGCAAATATCTCAACGACAAGAAGGTGCCGCAGCTCTTCGTCGGCGCCGGCGCCACGCTGTGGGGCGACCACGAGCACTTCCCCTTCACCATCGGGTTTCAGCCTTCCTATCAGGCCGAGACCGCGGTCTACGCAAAATACGTGCTGAAGAACAAACCGGACGCCAAGATCGCGCTGTTCTATCAGAACGACGACGCCGGCAAGGACTACGGCAACGGGTTCAAGAAGGGACTGGGGCCGGACAACGTCAAGAAGATGGTCATCTCCGAGGCCACCTATGAGCCGACCGACCCGACCATCGACAGTCAAATCGTCAAGCTGAAATCCTCCGGTGCCGACGTGCTGTTCATGCACGCGATCCCGAAGCAGGCGGCGCAGGCGATCCGCAAGATCGGCGAGATCGGATGGAAGCCGGACATGTTCTTCTTGGCGGCGACATCGACTTCGGTGTCATCGGTCCTTAAGCCTGCGGGTTTTGAATATTCCAAAGGGATCATCTCGTCCTACTCGTTGAAGGACCCGAACGATCCGCAATGGCAGAACGACAAGGACGTGCAGGACTGGGCTGCCTTCATGAAGAAGTATTTTCCCGACGGCAACATCCAGGACCAGCTCATCGTTTATGGCTACGTCGTTGCCGAAGCGACGGTGCAGGTGATCAAGCAGTGCGGCGACGACCTGACCCACGAAAACATCATGAAGCAGGCGGCCAATCTCGATGTCGCCTTGCCGATGCTACTGCCGGGCATCCGGCTGAAGACCTCGCCGACGGATTATTTTCCGATCGAGGCCATGCGCCTGCAGCGCTTCAACGGCGAGACCTGGGAACTGTTTGGCGACGTGATCGGCAACGATTGACGGGTCTCGGCGCGCAGCCGAGTTATTTCTGCACGAGTTGATTGAGGTCTTGCTTGATCGACTCGAGCAGCGATTGCAGCCGTTCCGGTCTAAATGCCGGCTGATCCGGAACGGCAGCCCGGGCACGTCGCTCGGGGAGCATGGGTCGTTTCGGCAAAACAGGTCGCGTGGTGAAAGCCGATCGCGCAGGGAAAATGGGCGGCGGCTCGGGCATCGTCGATTGTATCGGCTCGTTGGACTGCGGATCGTCTTCGACGAACTCGCCGTGCAGAACATCCTCACGACGGCCCATCGTCCAGAGGACCGCCCAATAGGATACCGCCAGAACAATTACGAAGAAAATACCGATCTCAAACATAGCTCAAGTCCAAATGCGGACAGTATCCGGGACCGCGCCGGATTTGGAAGGGCGCAATGCGTTTCTCGAAAAACGTGCGGCGCGCTTCAGCGGGCGCTGACGATAATTCGGCCGCACTAATCTGTGATCGCGCTGGGTGCTTGCGCGATGGCTTCGCGCCGAACATCATGGTTCGGCCAGACCAAGCGATTGTGTCGGAATTGATTTCCGAAGGCCCCTTGAAGAAGGATGCGCAACAATGCGGATCGACAATGTCGCCGACCTCATCGCGGAAACACTGGTCCAGGCGGGCGTAAAGCGCGTTTTCGGCGTGGTCGGTGACAGCCTGAACGGGCTGACTGACGCGCTGCGCAAGCGCAAGACGATCGACTGGATTCATGTCCGGCACGAAGAGGTGGCCGCGTTCGCCGCTGCCGGTGAGGCTCAGATCACGGGCGAGCTTGCGGTTTGTGCGGGATCGTGTGGTCCGGGCAATCTCCACCTCATCAACGGATTGTTCGACGCCCACCGCAGCCGCACGCCGGTGCTGGCGATCGCCGCACAGATCCCGTCGGGCGAGATCGGAGGCGGCTATTTCCAGGAGACCCATCCGCAAGATTTGTTTCGGGAATGCAGTCACTATTGCGAACTGGTTTCCGATGCGGCGCAATTGCCTTACGTTCTGGAGAACGCCATCCGCGCGGCTGTGGGGCGACGTGGCGTGGCCGTGCTCGTCATCCCCGGCGATGTCGCATTTCGGTCGGCGCCCAAGCGTGGGATTTCACCCAATGCCGGACTGCTGCCGGTCGCGCCGATCGTTCGCCCAGCCGAACCCGAATTGGCGGCGTTGGCCGAACTCCTGAACAGCGCCCAACGCGTCACACTGTTTTGCGGCCGTGGCTGCGCCGGCGCCCATGATCGCCTGTTGCGATTGGCCGAGACGCTCAAGAGCCCGATGGTGCATGCGCTCGGCGGCAAGGAACACGTCGAGTACGATAATCCCTACGACGTCGGCATGACCGGATTCATTGGTTTCTCTTCCGGTTATGCCGCGATGCATGCGTGCGACGTGCTGCTGATGCTGGGAACGGACTTTCCTTACAAGCAGTTTCTGCCGACGGATGCGAAGATTGCGCAGGTCGATATCCGGCCCGAGAATCTCGGCCGCCGTTGCAAACTCGACCTCGGCATCGTCGGCGACATCAGCGCCACGATCGACGCTCTACTGCCCAAGCTGACGGCGAAGAGCGTCAGCAAACATCTCGACGACAGCCGGGCTCATTACAAGAAAGCCCGTGCGGGGCTCGATGATCTCGCCCGGGGCACGCCCGGCCAAAAGCCTATCCACCCGCAATATCTTGCGCGCGTGCTCAGCGAGGAAGCGTCTGACGATGCCGTCTTTACGGCCGACGTCGGTACGCCGACCATCTGGGCGGCGCGTTATCTTGCCATGAACGGGCGCCGGCGCCTTGTCGGTTCATGGGTCCACGGCTCGATGGCCAATGCCATGGCCCATGCGATCGGAGCACAGGCGTCGCAGAAGGGACGGCAGGTCATCTCGATGTCGGGCGATGGCGGCTTCGCCATGCTGATGGGGGATTTGATCACGCTGACGCAGATGAAACTGCCCGTGAAGGTCGTGATCTTCAATAATGGCGTGCTCGGTTTCGTGGCGCTGGAGATGAAAGCTGCGGGCTTCATCGAGACTGGCGTCGATCTGCAAAACCCCGATTTCGCAGCGATGGCCCGCGCCATGGGCATTCACGCCATTCGGGTCGAGGATCCCGGCGACCTGCCGAAGGCGATCCGCGATGTATTGTCCCACGACGGCCCGGCGGTTCTTGATGTCGTGACGGCGACGCAGGAACTATCGATGCCGCCGACGATCACCGTCGAGCAGGTCAAAGGCTTCAGCCTGTGGGTGCTGCGCGCCGTGATGAGCGGCCGTGGCGACGAAGTGCTCGATCTGGCCAAGACCAATTTGTTGTCACGCTGACTTCGCAGTCGGTCCGCGGTACGAAAGCTAGCGCAGCCCCTCATACACCATGAAGCCGCGCGCGATGGCGAGCTTGCGCAACGCGCGGGGAACGAGTTTTTCCGGTCGGTGCAGGTAACGCCACGACGTCAGCTTGAAATCGCTGAGGGTGCCGAGATCGCCCTCGAACGGTGCCAGCAGTCCGGTCAGGCTGATCGGCGCATGGGCGCGGTTGTTGAAGGGCAATAGCAGAAGTTCGAGATGCGCGGTCGCGCCGTCACGTCCGGTCGCCGTGATGCCGGCGATGGCGGGAAGCATTTCTTCGGCAACGTAGGTGATAACGTCTTCGATCTCGCGGCGGCTTTCGGCTGTGAACAGCGCGGAGAAGCTGGTGTCTTTCAGGTCGCGGCCGAGCAGAGCGGATACGCGCGTCCCGGCCACGCGAAACGGGTAACCGGTGTCATTGTCGTAGGACAGTACGAAGATGTCGCCGAGCAGATCGCGCACGGCGCTCGGCTCGATCTCGCTGCGGTCCGGTGCGCGTGCATCGCCGCGTTTCGCGTCCCAATATGCGAAGAACTCGCGACTCGACGGATGTTTCATTTGAGACCTGCTCCGCGCTTGCCTCGGTGGGACACATCTGTCCCGCTTTTGTGCACGCGCGCTCCCTTGTTTGTTGTGCAGGACAGGCTTTGCAGCGTCCATGCCGCGGACGCGTTTTGGCCGCTCCGGTGGCGCCTTTGCGTTATTAACGTTAAATTAACTACGCGGTTGGCGATCGGCAGGCGGAGTGAGTAGGGTGGAACGCATCAGGCCCCGCCGGCTTACCTCCAGGTTACCGGCACGGCCGATACACAGGTGGCGTCAAACAGTTTGGTCATCGCGCGGGGAGGGGTGGGGATGCATCCGTCTCCCCTGGGGCGCGACAAGATCGGCACAATGAGGGAGGGCTTTCTCAGAGCCCTCCCTTTATATTTAAGGCGCTGACTTAGCTTACTTTTCCCTCGATTTGGAAAACCTGGGCCCTCGCGTTTTCCAAATCTTGTTCTGTTCTCGTTCGCTGCGCCCACAAAAACAGGATTTTGCTTTCCTGCTCAACGTGCCGCGTGTAGTGGCCACCCGTGCGGGCGTCGCGGTTGCCGAGTGCTGCCGCAACCTGGTCGTCGTTCGCTCCTGTGACGCGCTTTATATCTGCGGCGAACGTCGCCCGCAGGCCGTGCTCGGTCAGGCCGGGACCAACAAGCCCTTTCGCTGCCAAGCCGGTGAGGAAGTTGCTAGAGCGCTTCTGTAGCTGCTCCTCGCTGCTCCACGGCTGACCGTTGCGCTTGATCGCGATCGGCCCATCCTGTGACCGCACCTTGAGCGCGGCGAGGAAGGTTTGCAGTTCGGGCGCGGCCGGCAA
>Ga0070678_100002029_pt1 | contig 10957 bp, 9 predicted proteins | sample KBSM73metaG_FD_65647 | JGI IMG/M metagenome (GOLD analysis project Ga0070678, IMG submission 65647) | Miscanthus rhizosphere microbial communities from Kellogg Biological Station, Michigan, USA - KBS M7-3 metaG | ecosystem: Host-associated > Plants > Roots > Rhizosphere > Soil ...
ATATAATTCAATTGGAGGTATATAAGACGCAATAGTGTCAGACACATTTTTTATCAGGCCGCTATCAACGGCTTTTCCCACAACAGAACTCAAAAAACTTTTGGCTACACTATGGGTCATATCACAACGGTTAGGGTTACCCCAACTGGCGATAATAAAACCTTTGTAAACAATTATCCCCGTTGGCTCGCCTCGTTCTGCAAACGGACCAATTCCCTCTCCAAATGGTTCCCGGCCAAATGTCTGGTAGTGGTTAACTTCCATATTCCTCGGATTTTTTGATTCGTGGACGATGGCAGAATCAATGGCGGCTTTTATAGCAGCTTCTTTCAAGCCTAATTCGGAGGGAAGTTTTTCCTGCCATGAACCTGCAGGTGGAAAATAGCTGATTGCTTTCGGGGTATTGGATTTCTGTGCAACTGCAAATGAAAGAGAAAAGAATAGAATTAAACTGGCTGTGATTTTTTTCATATTTATATTTCCATTTTGGAAGCGGAACAATTTATTTAGATTAGAGCGCCTATAATTTTTACTGCGGAGATGCAACGCCGCAGAGAAATAATATTGTTAAAAACCCCCTATCCTCTGCGACACTGCGTCTCCGCGGTAAAAAAAACCGGGAATACTTTATTCCATCAAATCATCATACACCCTATTTCCATAGTATTTATAATTTTTAGAATCGTAACGGGTACTACACAAAACAGAATGAATAAATCCATTTAATTCCACCTGTCTGGTATGATAAATACCCCGGTCGTAGTTAGGTTTTAAAAAGAATTGAACCCTGTTATGATACCCGGTATATATAATAAGACTATCTGTTAGTGTTTTTTTAAAAGGAATAGTTGCACCCATTTCTTTTAGCATCAAATAACTCCTATACCAGGTACCTCCAGTTGCTGAAACAAAGGGCTTTCCCTGGTATAATGCAATACTGTCGTTGTAGGCAAATACATTCAGGTAATGATCTTTTGTTGAGCGAATCCAGTTGTTGAATTTAGAAAGGTAGGAACTGTCGTAACCGTAATTACTATCAAGAAAACTTATGCGTTTTACGAACGAAGGAATTTCTTTAACCCCATCGAGGTAACTAAAAATAAAACGACCGCCACCACTATGTCCATTAAAGTATAGTTCTTTATTGTTTGAAGGAAAATGATTCCAGATGGTATCAGTAATTCGCTGTACTATTTGTATATAGTCATTATGTTTAGTTTTCCATAGAGGCCAGCTATGATAACTGGTTTCAAGGTAAGCTACCACTACATCTGTATTTTTTAATGTCGCCCTTATAAATTTTGTTTGAGCCAGGATGTTCTGAACATTTGGAGTCGGTTTTTCATTGTCTATTGGCTTTAGTCCCATCGTTTGCCGGGTAGTATTCCCATTGGGTAAAGCATAGAAAATAATAATCATTTTTTGTTGGGGATGAAATATGGGCAGGTCCAATGTAATGGTTACATCATCACCGAATCCAAAAGCAACTAAACTATCCTGCGACAAAAGCTGGCTATACCAGTAAAGTATCATGAACATTAACGAAAGAGATCTTATCATAATTATTCCTGTTCACTAAAGTTACAGGAAGCTTTTTGATGAATGCAGGGTTTGATAGTAACTTGTAGCTCTAATTATTTCAAATATCTATGTATCGCTTCAAAAAACTTATAACTGGCTTGTTCATCCTGTCAGCGCTGATCTTTCTTGCCGAATGTTCAAGAAATCCTTATGCCAGTACTAACAAATCCTATAAAAAGCAAACGAAAGCATATGCTAAAACATTAAGACTATATCCCCTGGAAGATTCGTTGAATAATTCCACTTATTGGGCCGGCACCACCAACTTCAATATGCGTAAACCCAATTTTGTGATTATTCATCATACAGCACAGAATAGCTGTGAACAAACATTGCAGACTTTTACTATTCCCAAAACACAGGTGAGTGCGCATTATGTTATTTGTAAAGACGGAACCATTCATCATATGCTGAATGATTATTTACGTGCCTGGCAGGCAGGTAACAGCAAATGGGGTCAGAATACGGATATCAATAGTAGTAGTATTGGGATTGAACTGGATAATAACGGATTTGAAACTTTCACTGAATTGCAAATCAATAGCCTGCTACGCGTATTGAATTCGCTGAAAAAAAGTTATAATATTCCTGCAGCAAATTTTATAGGTCATTCCGATATAGCACCGGGAAGAAAAGTTGATCCTAACCGTAATTTTCCCTGGCAACAATTGGCTGAAAACGGGTATGGATTATGGTACGACACAACAGGCGTAACAGTTCCGGAAAATTTTAATTCGGTGCAGGCCCTGCGTTTAATCGGATATGATATTAAAGATTCTTCGAATGCCATCTATTCATTCAAACTTCATTTTGTGCAATCAGATAGCACGAGAGTAATAACCGAAGATGATAAGAAAGTGTTGATGATTTTAGCGGGGAAGTATCAGTAAACTATCTTTCAATTGGAGATTTTAGATTGTCGATTTCGGATTTTTGAAAAGCGAGATCAAACTTATAAATCTGCAAAAATCACTGCATTAAAAAATCCGAAATCGCCAATCCGAAATCTACAATCCTAACTATTTATCTCCTGCATATCAACCAATCTTCTATAAAATCCGTTGGCATCCATGAGCTCTTCGTGTGATCCACGTTCAACAATATTTCCTTTTTGCAGAACGATAATTTCATCTGCATGACGGATGGTTGACAACCGGTGCGCAATTACAATACTGGTTCTGTTTTGCATCATATTATTAATGGCATCCTGCACCAGCCTTTCACTTTCTGTATCCAATGAAGAAGTAGCTTCATCCAGTATAAGTATCGGGGGATTTTTCAGTACTGCCCTGGCAATGGTTAATCGTTGACGCTCGCCTCCGCTGAGTTTGCTACCCCTGTCACCAATATTGGTATCGTAACCGTCTTCTTTTTGCGTGATAAACTGGTGAGCATTGGCAACTTTAGCTGCAGCTATAATTTCTTCCATGCTGGCATCTGGCTTTGCAAGTGCTATATTATTGGCAATAGTATCATTGAAAAGAATAGGCTCCTGTGTTACAATGCTCATTTGGCTGCGTAACGAGCGAATAGAATAATCCCGGATATTGATGCCATCTATAAATAGTCCACCCGATGTTACATCATGAAAACGTGGTACAAGATCGGCCAGTGTTGATTTGCCGGCACCAGATGATCCTACTAACGCAATTGTCTTTCCTTTTTCAATTTCAAGGTTAATGTTTTCCAGGATAGTAACATCTTCGTAGGCAAATCCTACATTTTGAAAATGAATGCTTTTATTAAATCCAACCAATTGTTTTGGATTGGCGGGTTCTTCAATAACTACAGGTGCTTCCAATATACTTTCCATACGCTCGATGGCGGCGCTACCACGACGACTATTATAGAATAGATTCGATAACGATTTAGCAGGATTGATAATTTGCGTGAAGAAGAGAATATAGGTGATGAACACATCAGGCTTTAATGCATCGTTAGACTTAAGTGCCATGCTTCCTCCAATCCACAAAATGGCACAAAGAACGAGTACACCTAATAACTCAGATAACGGTGACGCAAGGTCGCGGCGAAAATTCATCCGGTTACGCAAGCGGCTAAGACTGTTGTTGACGTCAAAAAACTTTTCTCTTAATTTTGGTTCTGCATTAAATGCTTTTACAACACGAAGGCCGCCTAAGGTTTCATCAACAATCGACATTAGTGTGCCCAATTGCTCCTGTGCAGTATTGGTTTGTTTTTTTAATGAACGACTAACCCTGCCGATAATAAAACCCATAACTGGTAGTAATATCAACATATATAGTGATAACAGCGGGCTAAGTAATACCAGCGAAATCAGGATAATTAATATCGACATAGGTTCACGAATCAAACCTTCCATTGTACCAATCACACTCCATTCCAGTTCATTTACATCATTACTCATTTTGGAAATGATATCGCCTTTTCTTTGTTCCGTAAAATACCCAATTGGAAGCTCCAGGATTTTGCTGTATAAATCTGCTCGTAATCTTTTCATAATAATAATCCTCATAGGCGATAACACACGCATAGCCAGGTAAAGGAAAAGATTTTTGAAAAGAATGGTAACAACAACCGTTATACAAATTGCAGCGAGCGCATAAATATATCCGTGATCCCGAATAATTGAGCTTAATCCCCATTTGAGATATTCAATAATAGCTGAGGCTGAGAAGTGAATAGGAGGTTTTACATTTACCAGCTTTTCTTTTCCAAATAATAGTTGAAGGAACGGAGCTAATAATGTAAGGGATATCAACGAAAAAATTAATGACAGGAGATTGAAAATAACATAGAGCACAATATTTCCTTTCTGATCACCTAAATATTTAAGGATCCTCGAAAAACTTTTCATGACGTAGCGATTTGTTTTTTAACAGGATAACAGGGTGTAATCGCCGTAAAAAATGGATGTTGAATTAACCATCTATTTTGGCTGGGTATACTTTATGGGTTGGTTTTCAGTTATTTGTCTTAATAATTGACTCCCGTTCCTGATTAACGCAGCAAAGTAACTAATTTTACAACGAACTGAATGGTTAAAACTATGTTGGAAAGCAAAAGACAAAAACAGGTAGCCGGACTTTTACATAAGGAATTGAGTGGTATTTTTCAACGTCTCGGTCTTAGTATGATGGATGGTGGTATGGTTTCAATTTCCTCTGTTAAGATTACCCCCGATCTTTTTGAGGCAAGGGTATACGTGAGTTTCTTTAAAGTGAAAGATGCTCATACCGCCATGAAAAAAATTGAAGAGCGTAGTTGGGAAATTAAAAAAGAATTGGTAGCCAAAGTAAAAAGTCAGCTGAGAAGCATGCCGGAATTAAAATACTTTATCGACGATACACTTGAATATGTAGACAAAATGGAAGAGTTATTCAAGAAGATAAAAGAAGAGCCAAAAGGCGGAACAACATAGTTTTAAGTTATAAGTAGTAAGTTATAAGTTGATCTCTTATTGCTTATAGCCTAAAACTTAAAATTTAAAACTTAAAACCTATAACTCACTTGAACCTGTTATTTGCCTGGCGCTATTTCAAATCAAAAAAATCTACCAATGCTATCAATATTATAGCCTGGATTAGTGTATTGGCTATTGTAGTAGGTACTGCATCCCTCATCGTTTTATTAAGTGTATTTAATGGTTTTGAAGACCTGGTTAAATCTTTATATGCTTCCTTTTACACAGATATAAAAATATCACCCAAGCGGGGCAAGACACTTATTCTTACACATGCACAACTTCAAAAAATAAAATCAGTTAGTGGCGTTAAAGATTATTCATTGGTTGCTGAAGAAAAAGCGCTAATTCAGAATGGTGACCTGCAAACTATCGTTTATATGAAAGGTGTTGATGACCGTTACGAAAAAGTAACAGAAGTTGCCAGTCATGTTAAGCGAGGAAGTTTTAAAACAGGAACTGCAGATGCACCACTTGCTGTGTTGGGAATAGGTATCGAGAACGCATTACAGGTTGAGTCGGATAAAGCCATTTTGCCGCTTACTGTTTATTTGCCCAAAAAAGGGGTGCCTGTAAGTGAAGGGTCTGTAAAATCAATTGGAAATACTGACCCTTTACAATCCTTAAGCACGGATAATGTGCATACTTCAGGAGCTTTTATTATTCAGCAAGACTTTGATAATAAGTATATTATTACCAATCTTGACTTTTTAAAGCGGATGTTAAACCTCCAGGCCGATGAATACGGTGCAGCAGAAATTATTTTGAATAATTCAAATGATGATGATAAAGTTAAACAGCAACTGAAGTTGTTATTGGGTGAAAATTATGTTGTTCAAACCAGGTATGAACAAAATAAGAGCCTGTATTCTATTATGCAGGTTGAGAAATGGGTTATTTATGCTATTCTTTCATTGATATTGGTGGTAGCCGCATTTACTATGATTGGAGCATTGACAATGTTGGTACTTGAAAAACAAAAAGATATTCAGCTATTGAAAGCTATAGGAAGTGACAATAAGCGCATTCAATCTATTTTTTTAAACGAAGGAATATTGCTTGCCGGAATCGGCGGAATATTGGGCGTGTTGCTTGCCGTTCTGATCTGCTGGTTACAAGTGAAATATAAATTGATTGCATTGCAAGGGGGAACTTTCGTAATTGACCATTACCCGGTTAAAATATCTGCAATCGATATACTGCTGGTACTCTGTACCGTTATGATAGTTGCATTAATTGCTTCCTGGTTTCCCGCGCGTAAAGCAGCACTTCAACCAATTGAATTAAAAACCTGATATTTATTGTGTAACTGTGTGTATTTAATTCCTCAAAAATTAAATACGGGAATTAATAGTCACCCATAGTTTCGGGTAATTGAGCCAATGCTTTTTTCAATTGTTCGTCATTTGGCGCAATACCATGCCATTCGTGGCTACCCTCCATAAAATCAACGCCTTTACCCATGGCTGTTTTCATTAATATCATAATGGGTTTTCCTTTCCCTACAAAAGTTTTTGCTTTATTTAAAGCTGCAACTACCTCATTTACATCATTTCCCTTTTCAAGATGCAAAACTTCCCAGCCAAATGCCGAGAATTTAGCATCAAGATCGCCCAGGCCTGCCACTTTCTCAGTTGGACCATCTATTTGTTGCCCGTTCCAGTCAACCGTTGAAATCAAATTATCAACTTTGTGATGCGCAGCAAATAGTGCAGCTTCCCAATTTTGACCCTCTTCCAATTCGCCGTCTCCATGTAATGAATAGACGATATTTTTCTCACCATTTAATTTTTTTGTTAACGCAGCACCAATGGCTACACTCATACCTTGACCCAGTGACCCACTGGCTACACGTATACCCGGAAGGTGTTCATGGGTAGCAGGATGCCCCTGCAGACGGGAATTCAGCCTGCGAAAAGTCGCCAGCTCCTTAATATCAAAATAACCGCTACGGGCAAGCGTAGAATAAAATACCGGTGAAATGTGGCCATTTGACAGAAAAAACAAATCCTCGCCTTTACCATCCATGCTAAACTTGGGATTATGCTGCATTACATCGAAATAGAGCGCAGTAAAATAATCTGTGCAGCCTAAAGATCCACCGGGGTGGCCACTTTGAACTCCATGAACCATTCTAACAATATCTCTGCGTATTTGTGACGCAACTTCCTGTAATGCTGGCATGCTCAATAATTTAGTGATCGCAAATCTAAATTAATTTGCATCGTAAAGTAACACTCGGCATGATTTTTTAGACTAAAATAGTTTTTACAGCGTTCTATACAAACGTTTGTATTTTCTTAACCGTATGTACATATGAAGATTATTTCTTAAATAATTCACATTGAATTTAGTTTAAGAACTGAGTAAACTTTATTTTTGTCGCTCCAATTGAACCTCATGTTTGACGTAATACTCTGTATAACTATATCTTTTACGGTTACTTTTCTCGCCATACCTGTGGTAATTACTGTTGCCGAACGCAAGAAATTATTCGATGTACCCGACGAAAGAAAGGTGCATGCTATTCCTATTCCATCACTGGGTGGGCTGGGTATTTTCGCTGGATTTATTTTTGCGTGCTTATTAAGCATTTCTTTTACGCAGGCAGAAGAAATGCAATATTTCGTTGCAGCCGCATTGGTTATATTCTTTTTAGGCATAAAGGATGATATCCTGGTTTTATCGCCCATTAAAAAATTCATAGGCCAGGTTTTAGCTGCATTTATTATCATTTATAAAGGTGGTATCCAGATAAAATCAATGGGTGGCTTCTTAGGAATACATGAATTGCCCGAAATGTTTAGTCTTGTGCTCACCTATTTAACAGTCATCGTCATCATTAATTCATTTAACCTTATTGATGGAGTTGATGGATTAGCTGGTAGCCTCGGATTAATGGCCACTATTATAATGGGTGCTTATTTCTTATATGTAAATCATATACCTTTTGCCATTCTTGCTTTTTCTTTAGCTGGTGCCCTTGTAGCGTTCCTTATATTCAATTTTCAACCGGCAAAGATATTTATGGGTGATACAGGTTCCCTGTTAATCGGATTAGTGAATGCCATACTGGTTATCAAGTTTCTAAATATTTCAACACAAGCTGGTTTGGGTTTTCCGCCTGTACTAGCTGCTCCTGCAATTGGATTTTCACTTCTTATGATTCCTTTGTTGGATACTTTAAGAGTTTTCAGCATACGTATTTTCCATCGTCGTTCACCATTCAGTCCCGACCGCAATCATATTCACCATCTTTTACTCGATAAGGGCCTGTCGCACAGGATGGTTACCATTTCGCTGGTTTCATTGAATGTTGTTATGGTAGGTCTTGTATTTCTTTGCAGGTCTGTTGGCTGTACATGGTTAATATTGGCTATGGCAGGTATATTTTTCGCAATTATCAGCGCACTTTACCATACTACTTATCGTCCAAAGCTTTTCGTTAAAACCTTGTCAACTTCAAAATCAGGTTCAACGTCGTCTTCTAAAATAGTTTCCCTAACCAATGATGCGGTATTAGAACAGAAATAATTTTTGTTAGCCTTTGATCCTTAAGATTTGAGCACAAATGCCCGGGGTTTCTTAGATTTGCGTCGCTTAATGCATATGTTATGTCTGATGAATTAATACTGATCATGGAAGATCTTGAAGATTCCATGAAAAAAGCGATCTCTCACCTCGAAACTGAATTGGTGAAAATTAGAGCCGGAAAAGCTAATCCTCAAATGCTTGATGGAATTGTAGTGGATTATTATGGTTCGCCAACACCGCTTAACCAGATTGCCAATGTTTCTGTAGCCGATGTGCGTACATTAACTATTCAACCCTGGGAAAAAAACATGTTACAACCGATAGAAAGAGCCATCATCAATTCTAATATTGGCATCAATCCACAGAATGATGGAAATATGATCAGGATGTTTCTTCCTCCTTTAACTGAAGAGCGAAGAAAAGAATTTGTAAAAAGAGCAAATGGAGAAGGCGAACATTCAAAAGTGGCCGTTCGCAATATCCGTCGTGATGCAATTGAACAAATAAAGAAATTGCAGAAAGATGGATTAAGTGAAGATGCTGCCAAGGATGCGGAAAAAGAAATCCAGGATACCACGGATAAGTTTATAGTAGTAATTGAAAAGCATTTGGCTTCTAAGGAGAAGGAAATTATGGCTGTGTAAAGTTGAAAATTGAGCTTTGAATATTGAATATTTTTTTCGTCAGGTATCTGAAAATATTCAATATTCAACACTAAATTTTCAATGTACAACATAGACCCGGATTATTGCTGCTTGTTTATATTGGCGATATAAACGCCACATAATATTACCAGCAGGCATAGAACCTGCATCCCCGTTATATTTTCGCCTGCCAGCCATCCCCAGAATAAAGCAACAAAAGGAATGGCATAGGTAACCATAGACGCAAAAATTACTCCGCCTCTTTTAACCATCATATAGAAAATTATAGAAGCTATTGCTGTTCCGATTACCCCAAGTATAATACTGGCAATTGTTGCTTTGAGGTAAGCTGGATTTTGTAATGGTAAATTGAAATATCCACTATATAATAGAATAATAACAGCAGGAATTATTAAAGATGCAAATGCGAATGCCGCAATGGTGGTTGATCCGATATCATGCAGTTTATGTCGTACAAGGTTTACATTAAGTGCATAAAAAATCGTTGCACACACTACAAAAAATGCAAAAAATATATTTTCATTTGCCCCCATTTTCTTGCTGAAAAGCAAACCGATACAACCTGCCAAACCAGCGACTATTCCTATAATTTTTACTGCCGGAATTTGACTTCGGAATAAAACAAACCCGAAAATTATACTGAAAAATGGTGTTAGTGCATTAATGGATGCAGCAAGCGAACTGTCGATTTTAGTTTCGGCTATACAAAATAAATAAGCAGGGAAAAAACTACCCAATAACCCTGATAAAATAATAAGCCCGATTTTTTTACCGGGCACATTTCTTAGCTTTTGAAGGCTTAATGGCAGCAATATTATACCAGCGCTTAATATACGCAGTGAAGCAACCTGGTAAGCGCTGAGAACTGCATTTCCTCCGGTATCATATAAACCCAGTTTCATTAAGATGAAGGAACTGCCCCATATAAAAGATAATAATACAAACAATAGAATGTTTAACCAGTTTTTGTTTGTTGGCATGATGCGCAAAGCTCTGTTATTGATGTTTGGGTAGAAAATATATTTTAACTTCAATAAAATCTTGATATGAGTAAAATAAAATTAAAAGATATATCTACCCGCGCACCGAAAGGAATGGATAAAAATGAAACAAAAGCAAAAACAGCAGAAATAATTACTGTATTGGATGATTTGCAGAATCTGTTATATGCAGAATCCAAACATTCTTTATTGATAATAATACAGGCAATGGATGCTGCGGGGAAAGATGGTGCAATACGTAATGTATTTGGTGATCTGAATCCGCAAGGGGTTACCGTTAAATCTTTTAAAGCTCCAACTGCCGAAGAATTATCTCACGATTTTTTATGGCGTGTTCACTCACACGCACCGGCGAAAGGAATGATCCAGGTATTTAACCGATCACATTATGAAGATATTTTAATTACACGCGTACATAAATGGTGCGATGACGATACTGCGAAAAAAAGAATGAATGCCATTAATGATTTTGAAGAATTGCTTCAAAAACATAATAGTACCCAGATTTTAAAATTCTACCTGCATGTTTCTCCCGAAGAACAGCAGCTAAGGCTAAATGAAAGACTGGATGATCCAAAAAAACAATGGAAATATAATGAGAAGGATTTTGATGAAGCAAAGCTTTGGGACCTGTATATGCAGATGTATGAAGAATGTTTTGAAGCCTGTGATAAAGTTCCCTGGACAATTGTGCCTTCTGATCAAAACTGGTATAAGGAATATATTATTGC
>Ga0070678_100002043_pt1 | contig 10921 bp, 7 predicted proteins | sample KBSM73metaG_FD_65647 | JGI IMG/M metagenome (GOLD analysis project Ga0070678, IMG submission 65647) | Miscanthus rhizosphere microbial communities from Kellogg Biological Station, Michigan, USA - KBS M7-3 metaG | ecosystem: Host-associated > Plants > Roots > Rhizosphere > Soil ...
GCTCGCTTTGCCGTGTCGCCAACCGTGTCCTTGGCGGCACTGCCAAGCTGCGACCGGAAGCCCTGATACTCCGCCCCCGTCATGCTGCCTTGGCCCTTCAGCAGCGTGTCGGTGATCTTGTCCCGCATGCGGGCAATTTCTTTTGTTGGCGTCAGGGCGTCGTTTTCGTATTTTGCAACCCTTCCGTAAATGCCGTTGACCAGCCTACTGTCGGACGGCAGATCGTAACCAGCAAATATCTGATTGTACTTGTCGGACAAAGACTTGCCGCCAGCCACGGCCACGCTGGGGTCTGGCAAGTTGGCTTCTGGAGGAATGCCGCGCCGCGTCAGTTCCGCGCGATCAAACGTCCTGTCAGTCAGCGTGCGGTCCAACGCATTTCTCTGCGCCGCATTCATCTCCGCGGCGCGGCCCGCCGATCCAGGCATGTCGGCGGCGACACTCTCTGCCCACTGGACAGGTTTAGACCCAGTTCTCTGTCCTGCGGTGAGCGGGATTCCCTCGCGCTCCAACACACCGACAGCCGCCTGTCGCGCGGCGGAGGCTGGGGCCGCTGGCGTGATCAGTTTGGCTACGCCAACGCCGCCACCAACGCCGGCAATGCCACGCGCCCACGGCTCTGCCGGTGTGCCTTTGGTGAGTTGCCCGGCGGATTCCGACAAGACGCCGGGGATGGCTGTGTTGGCTATCCTGGCGGCGGTGCTGCCGGGGATTAATGCCCCCGGCGCAAACTCGCCAATGGTCGAGGCATACTGCCCCGGCAGGGTCTTGGGTTCGTAGAGCGGCCCGGTGACGTTCTTCTCCAGGGCGGACTGTACCGTAGGGCCTGACGGCAGAAGGTTTGGCGCTTGCTGCCGCGCCTCAAGCTGCTTCTGCGATGGCGGCAGAAAGTAGTCGATGCCACCCCGCACCAAGTCTTGCGCCGTTCCCGGCAAGCCGGCGAGGCCGGTAAGGCCGCGCCCCAGGCCGCCGATAGCGCCCTTGATGGTATCTTCGACATAGCCAACATCATGCTCGCCCTGGACCGGCAGACCGGCGACCATGCGAGCCAGTGGCGCCTGCGGCTCTGCGCTTTGCTTGCTGCCGTAGATGTCAAAGTCTGTCATCTGACCTCCTTGTAGGAGGTGTCTTTGGCGGGGTCGCCGCCGATATAGACCACCGGCCTGCCGCCACGGGTGCCGGGCTGACCAATGTCAGGCGCTGGCGGATCGTTGGGGCCGTTGCCCCATGCCGTCACAGGCCGGTTGGCCTTGCGCTGCGCGATCTCGACGTTGTTGCGCAGGGTGTCTTCCAGCCGCTGCAGGGCGGCGTCGTAATGCTCTTTCTTCATATTGGGATCGATGTTGGCCTGCGCCTGCTCGGCCTTTGCGCCTTCCTTCTCGCCGATCGCGCCTGCGCCCTTGAGTGTCTCGTAGCCGGCCAAGAAATTCTTGCCGGTGATTTGTTTGTTGATGGTGCCGAAGGCGTAGGCGTCTCCCGCCCACGGGCTTTCTCGGAGATAAGATCCTGGCCCGCCAAGGCCCCACTCGCGGCCAGGGTGTTTCCTGGCGAGATTGATCAACTCAAGCGACTGCTGTAGCGACTGCGCGCCCTTGTCCACGGCGGCATTGATTTCGGACAACTTGGTTTTCTGCTGATCGGACCATTGCGCCTGACTGACACCTTCCGGTTTAGGATCAGGCGAAGGAATGCCGGTGCGTTGCGGGCTTTGCGGCGTTCCTAGAATACGCGGATCGACTTGCTGCGGCGTGGCTGCGCCAGTGACTAGCCCCTGCCGATCTTTTTGGTGCGTCTCTTCTTTGATCTGCCGCTCACGCGCATTTAGATCGAACGCTTCCTGTACTTTCGTGCGTTCGTGCCAGATCGTCCATTCCTTTGCGAAAGCGTCGTTAGCCCGCGCTTCTAGTTCCTTGTAACGCGCCTTTGCCGCCTCTTGGACCGTTGGACTGAACCTGGGATTGAGCGCAATTCCTCTGGCCGTGTCCATCTGCTGTCTCAGCGCCGGATTGCCTTCGATGAACGTCCGCAATTCAGGCTTGGGGCCAGGAGCTACCGGCTGCGGGTCTACCGCCGGCCTCTGAAGTGCCGGCGGCACCGCGGGCTGAGCCTGAGGCAGTGGAGCCGGTCCTGCCGCGACTTGCTGCGGTGGCACTACGCCTTGCTGTTGAGCCACTGCTGCGGCGACTGCCTCACGCCCTGGAGGTGGCGCACCGCCACCAAGGGACGCAAGTTGCACTGGCGGCTCGCCCTGTTCGCCGGCACCTTCCGGCGCGTAGGCCATAGCCTGCCCGGCGTCCGGTGCCGCAGCGTCCATACGGTTGAACTCGCCCTCGCCCAGAACCTCTGGCGGTCGAGGCTTGCGCATTGCTGATGCCACTACCTGCTCGCGCGACACCAGCGGGATATTGAAACGCCGGGAATACTCGGCGACGTGCGTGCCTAGCGTGTCCTTGCGATTGGGATCGTTCATCCCCTTCTCGCCGGCAAACCACGCCCTGGCTGCGCCATCGGGGCCATACTTGGTGAGGTACTCGCCGCCTCGAGCGCGTGCCACCTGGTCCTGCGCGTCGGGGTTGGCAAGAAATTCATCCGGCGTCATTTTCTTGCCCAGATAAGCCTGCGTCCAATTCGGGATGTTCTCGCCCATCACCTGATACTTGCCGTAGGGATAGTCGCCGCGGCGTGAGCGTTCGCCGACGAGTGTGTAGGCGTCCTTTCGCATACCGCTTTCGTTGCGGGCCACACGCTGCATCCACTCCTCGATCGGCATGCTTGGCTGCTGCGACGCCTGATCCGGTGTAAGCGGCTGCCTGTCTGCCGTCGCCGTCTCAACCGCAGCCTCCGCAGGCGCTTCCGAAACGCGGCCAGCCGGTGCTGGCGCAGCACCACCCAGCAATTGTCTCGTTGCAGCGGCATCCTGACCCTGCTGCTGCGCCTCGGCTCGCTCAAGACCACGGTTCATGTAGCCCTCGCCAAGGCCCTCGCCCAAAGCCGTCAGGCCTTCGCCAATGGTTTTTGGGTAGGGCCGGTTGCGGGTGGCGAGTGCAATGGCGATCCGGCGCCGCGCCTCGAGCTGCGGATAGCTGAGCGCACCCGTTCGCGGGTCGTCGGAGAAAAAACTGGGTCCGTATGTATCAGACATCTCGCACCCTATTTATTGAAGAAACCGCCTCTACCTAAGCCGCCGGCAAAGCCAAACAGGCCGCCAATGATGTTGTTGGCGGTGGCCGACTGCTGGTTCGACACCGCCATCTGCTGGTCGAAGTTGCGGTTGATCAGTCCGGCGACGTCAGTTGTCGGGATCGTTGCGCCGCCGGTATTAAGGAAGCTCGGCTTCGACACCTGAGATCCTGAAAGCAAGGCACTGATCTCGTTGATCGGCTGGTTGCGTAGCGCAAACTGCTCGTCGAGGTACTGCTGCCGCGCTGCGTTAGCGGCGTTGAACGCCGTGCCGGCCTGTTGGAAGTTCTGCGCCAGAGCGGCGTTGCCAAACGTGCCGCGCTGGGCGTTCTGCGCGAACTGCTGCTGTTGCGCCGCATTGGCGAAATTGGCGCGGCCATACAGTTGCTCGTACTGCTGCTGCGCTGCGTTGTTGGAAAACTCTCCAGCCGCCCGCGCCATCTCCGACAGCCGCTGCTGCTCCTGACCGCCCTGGGCAATGACGCCAAGCCGGGCATCGTTGGCCTGCATCGAGTAGTTGCGCATGGCATTTTCATAGGCCGGCGAGCCGTAGCGAATGCCCTGGTCGGCTAACTGTTGCTCATACTTGTTGCGCTCGATGTCCAGAGACGGGTTGAGCCGTTCCATCAGGCCGGCTTCAACACGCTGCCGGTCAGCGGAGAAGTCATCGCCATGCTCATAGCTGCGCTGGACAGCGCCGCTGTCGCCGAATGTCGTGCCAATCTGGCCGGCGTCGGCAAACGTGCCTTGTGCCTGCGGCGCACCTGTCAGGTTACTGACGTCACCGAACGCTGGAGCGCCAGCTACGTCTGTCGGTGTGCGAAATTGATAAAGTAGCCGCTGGGCCTGCTCGTTGCCCAACGTGGCGAGCCAGTTTTGCGCCTCTTGAGATTGACCGAGAGCATTTTGCGCGGCAGGCGTTAGCGTTTGTGTCGCCGTGGTCTGCGGGATGTTGTAGGTCGCGCCGGTAACCGGGTCTACGAAACTATAATTCCCGGTTTGGTTGTAGGTTAAATTCCCTTGTGGCGTAACCTGGTTGACTTGCTGAAGCGCATTATTGGCCAATGCCGTGGAGACGTTGGTGCCGGTCTGCGCGCCAGCCGTGGCGACTGGATCAGGCGGGTCCGGTGAACCGAATATAAAGTCCATCACGCTGCCTCCATCTCTCGTCGCCTGTTCACGTCACGGTAGACACGCTTGGCTATTTTACAGTCCAGCCACTGGTCGTCCGTGAGCGTGCAAAGCACGCCATCGTCGGCCTGCCCGTACAGGCGCGGCACCATCATCAGGTTGAAATTCATCCTGGCAAACTGGCTGAGCAGCCGCTCGTTGTCGGCGCGGATATAGGCCAGCACCATCTGGCAGCCGCACTCGATAAACGGATACTCGAAGATGCGTTTGTATGTAGCGCGGTTGAACCACTTGCTGGTGACGGACGCCGCGCCGATCTCAATGGTGCCACACCACGGCTTGTAATTGAAGTAAACCACCCCGGCGATCAGTTTGCCTTCGCCATCGGTGACGCCAATGGTCTTGCAATGATCGAAGTTGGCGTCGGTCAACTGGCCATGCGCGAACGTCGCAATGAATTGCGTGACCTCCTTGTCGTGGCCGTAGACGAAGTCGGTCATCCGAACATGCCTCCGCCCGGCTGCCCCATCATTGACTGGGCAATGGCGTCTCTCTTTTCCTGTTCCTTTTTACGCTGAACTGCCACCAGCATCGCTGGCGTAATCGGCATGCCGCCGCCACCAAAGTCCGGGGACGCTCCAGCCACGCCTCCTGGGTCTGCTCCAGCTATGCCACCAGCTATGCCTCCGGGTGCCGCTCCAGCCGTTGCTCCACCCACGCCTCCGGGTGCTGCTTCTGGCGTTCCCGCTACTGCTGGCCCTGTTTCAGGTGCTGTTCCTGGCGTGGCACCAAACTGGCCAAACGCCGTCTCGATATGCTCTTGCGGGCTTGGATCGCGTTCCTGCACCGACATTCCAGGGATATTCTCGAACGCAAAATTTGGCGGCGAAGGCGCGACCGCAAACATATTACTAAATGTAGATAGCGGGCTTTCGATCTTGTCCCGGTTCGACGTGTTACGAGCAAAAGTTGTCGTTGGAACGGAAATGGGCTGAGCCTGGATAGGCTCAACAACCGGATCGGGCGGACCAAGCGGTTCCGGCTCGGTGAAGCCCGTTGCTGGTTCAGGGCTGCCAAAGGCTTCTTCAAAACCAGTTTCGTCTACGCCACCGGGTGATGCACCGTAGGCACTTTCAAACCCGGTTTCGTCAACGCCACTGGGGCCACCAGTGGGACCGCCAAACCCGCTCTCCATACCAGCTTCATCGGTGCTGGAAGCGCCGGTAGCACCAAGCCCACCAAAACCAGCTTCATCAACACTGGAAGCGCCACTCAAGCCACCGGGTGCTGAGCCGGGCGCTGCGGCGGCTGCTCCGACTGCCGCTGCGCCAGGAGAGCCAAATCCGGCAAAGCCGGTTTCGTCAAAGCCCTGGTTGCTGCTGAGCGAGGTATCGATCCCAATTGCCCCAAGGTTTGCGGCAGGACCAACTTGGCTCTGGTCCTTGCCTGTCACCGGCTCATTAAATGAAACATCCGGTTTGCCGAACGCCATAGCCATTGCGTTCATCGGGTCTTCTATGGCGAGGCTGGCGGGACTAAGGCCGCTAAGCGCGTCCAATTCCGGGTCGTCATCTTCGTCGTCTTCATCGTCTTGTTGGCCACCGACAACATCAATTGCACCTAACTCAATAGTGCCCATTGCTGGATCATAGCTACTGGAAATACCCGTAGTTGGGTCTGCCGTGGTGGCCGCCGAAACACCTAGCCCGGCTGTCGCATCTTCTACGCCGCCATAGCTGCCGTAGCCGCCAGGATCGCCGCTCATGTCAAAGTCACTCTCCGGATCGGCACCAGGGTCTGAAGCCGCCTCCGCGCCTGCTTCAGCCTCTGCACCTTCACCGCCTTCGCCGCCCTCCGCACCTTCGCCGCCTTCTGCACCCTCGCCGTCCTCGCCGCCTTCGTCGCCCTCGCCGTCAGCGCCGTCGTCCCCGTCATCGCCGTCGTCACCATCGCCGCCGTCACCACCACCGTCGTCACCGTCTCCGCCACCATCGCCACCGCCGTCACCGCCGTCACCGCCGCCATCACCGTCGCCGTCGTTGAAGCAAACGAATGGGCTGGTGCAGTCGAGCCGCTCGACCGCCATCCAATGCAGCCTGATGAAGTCTTCGATGCTCATACGTTTGCTGCCATGCGTAGGAACGTGGCCGAGATCGAGATCAGCTCAACGTCGGGCCGCGCCTGCTGCCCGACTGTGACTTGCACGATCGGCGCATGGCTGAACCCGGTCTCGCCGATCGACACCCACATGGTGTTCTTCACCGGGGCAATGCCGACGGCGCCCTGGTCCCACAGTGCGGTATCCCACAGCCCCTGGTCCCACACGTCGAGCAAGCCGGGATCAGGCCCGGCATTGGGTGGCGCCGGCACCCTGAACTCGTAGTCGGTGGTGGCAGCAAGCTGCGGCTCGAACGGCTCTCTGGCGGAAGAGAAGAACGCCGCCCTGGCCTGGAACCACGTCACCTGATTTGGCGGTACTTGGAACATCTCCCAGCCGCCGATCATCTTGCAGGCGTAGGTGTTGCCGGTGTTTCTGCCCAAGCCGACATCCCAACTGGCGTCATCGAGGCCAGTGCTTTCGACTTGCTGGATGGTTCCGGTCTGCGTGCCGAAAAACAAATTGCCGCGCAGCCGCATAAAGCACATGGCGTCCCAGCCGGTGTACCTCGACCACGCGCCGGTATGCAGATTGCTGACGCCAACCGTCTGGGTGTTGTAGGTCGCGCCGCCGGGGAAATTGACCATCAGCGCGTCACCCTCGTCCCACTTGACGATCGTCCAAGGATGAACGTCCTTGGTCTTCAACTCCCGCATCCACATCGGCTCGATGTTGTAGGTGATCGCCGCCAGCGACAGCGCCGACACATCCTTCTGCATTGCAGACGATAGCGGCACGATGCCGTCAACCGTGGCGATCAGCACGTCGCCGCCAAGCTGCTGGTGTCCGTTCTTGCCCAGCGGCTTGCTGATGTCGTAGCGCCCCTCCTGCCGCCAGTTGGTAGAGGTTGTCGGGTCGGTGCCGGTGAACACCAGTACTTCGCCTTGGTCGGTAACGAACACGCACTTGTCATCAATGCCGTCCCCGGCATCGATCGACCAGCTTGCGCCAAACAACAGCGAGCCGCCGCGCTTGGCGGCCCCCGACAGCGGGATGTAGATCAACTGCCCGCCAACGGCGTTCACCGGCAGGCAGTAGGCGTTCATGGTGCCGCCCTGGATGAAGAACAGCCGGTTGCGGTATTTCCAGACGTAGGTCAGGCCATGCCCGTCGAAGACGGCGGTGGGCGACGGGGCAATGGCTGTGATGCGCGACGGCGTGCCGACATAGGACGGGTCCATATACTCCCAGATCGTGCCGTTGAACCGTCGCACATAGTCGCCAACGTCGTTGCAGGCGAGCAGCCAGTCGCCGCCGGCATTGGCAAGCTGCGAGCCGCTGAAGTTTCCGTTGGTGATGGTGCCGACACCTGTCTGCAGCACCGGACTGTCGGCAAACGACACGTCGAACAGCCGCGTGTTGGTTGCAGCGAACATGCGCTGGTTGGCGCCGCTGACGTACTCGAGCCCGGAGCGCACGATCTCGACCGGATCGGGCAGTGTCGCCCACCGCTCGGTGCCGCCGCGCAGCCGCAAGCCCTTCTGGGTGCAGAACCAATTGTCGATGACGTTGGCGCAGCCGGGTTTGACGTAGGCCCAGTTTTCCGTCTCGATGATGCCGCGGATCGGCGCCGGCAGCGTCACCGTCTGATAGCGAACCGCCATCTCCCCCGGCACAGGCTGGCGGCGAAATGCGGCATGTCCACTCATGACAACGTCACCTTGGGATCGATGTAGAACGTGGACGATGCCTTGGCGCATTTCGCGCGGGCATATACCCAGCCCTTTTGCTGCGGCGTGAACGTCACCGCGAGCTTGAACTTGGTGGTCGAGCCACCCCACGTTGCCGAGCTTGATGTCTGCCCCGCCGCTGTCGCCACCAAGTCGGCCTTGCCGTCGTTGACGAACGAGCCCTGCGGCGAGGAACTGCTGCCCAGGTATTCAACGTCGAGCCACACGTCGTCGTCGTTCGGCACCGCACCGCCGCCCCAGATACCTTCTACCGTCGCGGTCTTGGCCGAGCCGACCGTGTCGTTCCAAATCGCAATCGGCGGGCACTCGAACGGCATTGAGTAGCTGCACGTTGCCGTGGTGACAATCTTCCATGCAATCGTCGTGGTGCCGTCTGACGCACCGCCGGTGCGGACAATGGTGGTCTCTTCCTGCAGCGATCCAGAGATGCGGTGGCGGTAGACGTTATAATTTACGCCGGTCGCACCGGAGCGGACGAAGTCAATCTCGGTCGAAGCGTGCGATAACGGTACAGCGGACTTGGTCACGGCGGCGTCCAACTTGCAGTCTAAAAAGTTGTACTTCTGCGCCACCGCGTTGCTGACTGCCCCGACGATGGTCTTGCCAGTGCCGGCAGCAGACAGGTCAACACCGATGCACTCGAGGCTACCCCCGGCAGTTCCGCCCGGAACAAACAATGTCGTAGGAACCGCCGCGCCCAGCAAAGCTGACAACGTATTCCGCCACTTCATGGGACCGCCGACCGTGATAGATTGGAGTACATTTGAAAAGGACACAGTCGTGTTGTTGAACTCAACATACGTCCCCGCTGTTGTGTGTTGAATTTTCCCATTGAAATTTGTGCCCACCAAGCGCAGTGAGCAATTGTCGAATCTGGTCCAATGCGACGCAGATACCTGCGGGGAAATAGTTGCTTGATTCGTCCCATCGGCGATATTGAAGATGATCCCGTCAAAGTGTCCCGTGCCAATCCCGAATTGTAAAGTCGAGTTGGTGGTCGAGGTGACCTGCGCTGTTGCACGCCGATCAGCTGACACCGGCGGCACCGAGCCCGCCCGATTGACGCACACCACCTTGCTCGGATTGCTGACTGTACCATTCGGAAACAGGTTGATATTGCCAGCCGTCGTCTCCGCATGATCGTGCGCGACGTAGATCGTATCGCCAGCCGCCGATGCCGACAGCATTGCGGCCAATGTCGTCTTGGCGTTGGCCCAAGTGGCACCGGTCGCCGTTCCTGTCGCCCCTGACCAGACGTAATAACTTGCCATTCTATTTCGCGGCCTCCAGTGCTTCCAACCGCGTCTTCAATTCTGCGATCTCTGCAAGCAGCGCGGCACCGTTAATGCTTACGCCGCTGACCATCTCCCCCAACAGCATTGCGCTTATTCCACCTGTGGCCGTGGCTACGGTTTCGGGAACCCATGCCGCATTTTTTCTGACGTACGCCGTGCCGTTGATCGGCGCTTCGCCCACATAAGCTGATAAATCAATCGTCAGATTGCCGCCAGACAACGCCAGTGGCGGTGTCGCCGCGATCGGGACAGACGAACCAAGCGAGATCGTACTCTGAACTTGCGAGGCGTGTGCCGAACCCTCGCTGTAGAGTGTGACCGTGACGTTGGTCGGGCCGGAAATACGCCTGGCCGACACCTTGACGACAAGCCGATCGGTCGCCGACAGGACACCTCCGCTCGAAGGTGTCGCCAGCCACTCCTGCAAGGTCGCAACCGTGTCCGAGAAGTTGTTGCTGGTTTCGTCCCGCGCCAGCGTCTCAACCCCACCCGTCGTGCGAGTGTAAACTTGCAGGCGAAACCGCGCCGCCCCGCCCGACACACTGCCGTAAAGCCTGCGATATGCCGAACCCGCCGGGAAGTCGATTGCGCCGGGAACGCCAGGATCAGTGATGAAGCTCGCTATCAGAAAGTCTGTCGTCGTGCCCGTGCAGACAACCGACGCACTTGTTTCGGCGTGTGTGCTTGGTGTCAGCAGCAACCGTTTATAGGTGGCAACATCAGCCGCATCGGTCAGGTCGCAGTAGAAAACCTGGCCAGCAACCGAGAGGGCGGCTTTGACAAACGCTGTCGTCGCTATTGAGGTGTCGTTGTCGCCTGCGGCCGGCGTCGGTGCCTGTGGGTCGCCGGTAAAAGCAGGCGACGCCAATGGCGCAAGGTCGGCAACTATCGTACCGCCATCCTTGATGGCCTTGCCGGTGGTGCCGCTGTAGACCGCGATGCGGTCTGCAACCGCACCGGCAGGGCCAGTGACATCACCCGCGCCGCCGCCGCCAGCGACGGACCACTGAGTATTGTAGTCGGTGGAATTGATCTTGCTCAGCACTTGCCCGGCGGCGCCGCCCGGCGGCACGCCAGCGCCTGCCGGGCCGGGAGCGCCATCTACACCAGGAGCCCCCGGCGATCCCGCCGGTCCAGGTGCCCCAGGCGGTCCCTGCGGACCCTCCAGAGCCACGTTAAAGGCAGGAACGTCAAAGGTGCGCCTACTGGACTGGATAGGCATTGGATGGCCCTCCAGCATAATTGCCGTAGTCGCCCATAATTATTGGTGCGGGCCTATCGGCGCCGGCATCCGTGACCAGGGCGTCGCTGTACGTCCCCATGTCCTCGGCGTAGGGGCTGCCCTTGTTGGCCTTCCACTGCCAGATCATCCCTAATTTCAGGAGACGCTCGGGAAGACGAAACTCGTCGGCGTCGTTGACGAACGTATCGCCGTAACCACCGCCGAAAAGCCTCACGCAATTCTT
>Ga0070678_100002055_pt1 | contig 10907 bp, 10 predicted proteins | sample KBSM73metaG_FD_65647 | JGI IMG/M metagenome (GOLD analysis project Ga0070678, IMG submission 65647) | Miscanthus rhizosphere microbial communities from Kellogg Biological Station, Michigan, USA - KBS M7-3 metaG | ecosystem: Host-associated > Plants > Roots > Rhizosphere > Soil ...
ATCGCGAGTTCCATTTCCTGGAGCAGCCATTCGCGGAATCTCTTCACCTTGGGCACCATCCGCCGCTCCCGCGGGAAGATCAGCCAGTAGGCCCAACCGCGCGTCGAGATGCGGTCCGGAAAAGGCATGCATAGCCGGCCGGCAGCGATATCGCCCTTCCACAATAGTGGCGTCAGGGGCGCAAATCCCTGGCCCGCCATTGCCGCGTGGCCCTCATTGGCCTGGTTTTCGAGCCTGATGCCTGGGCGCCGCAACACGGACTCATCGGCGGGTACCCCATTGTCGGCGAACCACTGCTGCCACCACTCGTCGGTTGGATTGATCAAGTTTTGACGCGGCAAGTCGCTTGGCTGGAGCTTGCGGCCCAGCTTGCGCTCCACCTGCGCTAGGCACTCCGGGCTGGCCATCGGCGTGAAGGCGGATTCAAACAGGCGGTGCTCCTCCATCCCCTCCCAGCCGCCGCGGCCGGCACGCACGGCCACATCGGCGTCGCCGCCTCGAACATCGCACAGCTCGTTGCTCGTCGTCATCCGGACCGCCAGATCAGGATGCTCCATCTGAAAGGCGCCCAGCCGCCAGGCCAACCAGGTATTCGCGAACGTGTGCGTGGTCGTGATCGTCAGAAGGGATTCGTCTTCCTCCCGATGGCTGGCGAACGCGGTCTCGATTTGATCGAAGGCGGCTGACAGCGCGGGCAACAGGCGTTGGCCCAGCGGAGTCAGCCGAGCGCGGCCTTTCTCGCGCAGGAACAGCGGAGCGCCGAGCCGCTCTTCGAGGCTCTTCACCTGATAGGATACCGCCGCCTGCGTCATTCCGAGCTCGGCGGCGGCTGCGGTGAAATTTTCGGTCCGGGCGGCTGCTTCGAACGCCCGGATCGAAGCCAGTGGCGGAAGTCTCCTCATCGCTGAGTTCATAAGGCCAATTTATGGCTTGTGTCGAGTGTTTGATTGGCGAAACAAACGCCGGAATCCTACATGAACATCAAGTCGCCGGCGGGGACTGACCCTCCCCTCACAGCCCGCCCCGCCGGTGACCACCGAATAGATCAGGAGACTTGCCATGACTTATGGCCTCAGCACCCGTGCGTTCATCGAAGATGGGCCTGTCGAGCAGGTCGCCAAAGCTGGAAAGCTGCGCACGACCGCGCGTTCCTGGCGCGCCCTCAGCGAAGCCTGCCGCCTCGAAGTCGTCGAGCGCGCCGTTCGCGCAGCAAACGACCCTCTCGCGCTCTGAATAGCTTCAGAAAACAGAAGGGATGATCACCATGGTCGACGAGATTTATGACCGCCATTATCGCGAAGCCCGCGGCGAGCTCAATGCCGCCATCGGAGCGGGTCTCGGCCGTCTCGGCAACGCGATTCACGATGCCTTCGAAGTGCTTGTCGGCATTGAATATTCGGCGCCTTGGGCCGTAAAGCCGAAGCGCGCCCGGTCGCACTGACACGCCCAGGAGGAGGGCGGACTAGCACGCGCCGCCCTCCTCGCTTATAGCGCGCGCTCCTTCGATTTTCCTCTGGAGTGTCGCTTCCCCAATGGCTCGCCGCCGTCAGATCTACGAGGGCAAGGCCAAGATCCTTTACGAGGGTCCCGAGCCGGGCACGCTCATCCAATATTTCAAGGACGACGCCACCGCGTTCAATGCGCAGAAGCGCGGGACGATCAGCGGCAAGGGCGTCATCAACAACCGCATCTCCGAACATATCTTCACCGCGCTGCAGGTGATCGGCGTGCCGACCCACTTCATCCGCCGCCTGAACATGCGCGAGCAGCTCATTCGCCAGGTCGAAATCATCCCGATCGAGATCGTCATCCGCAATGTCGCTGCCGGCTCACTGTCCAAGCGCCTCGGTATCGAGGAAGGCACCCAGCTGCCGCGGACGATCATCGAATATTATTACAAGGACGATGCGCTCGGCGACCCGATGATCGCAGATGAGCATATCGCCTGCTTCGGCTGGGCGACGCAGGACGAGATGAACGACATCGCCGACATGGCGATCCGGGTGAACGACTTCCTCAGCGGCATGTTCGCGGCGATCGGTATCCGCCTGATCGACTTCAAGCTTGAGTTCGGACGAGTGTGGGACGGCGATTATGCGCGCGTGATCCTCGCCGACGAGATCAGCCCCGACGGCTGCCGCCTGTGGGACATCAAGACCAACCAGAAGCTCGACAAGGACCGCTTCCGCCAGGACCTGGGCGGTGTCGAGGAAGCCTATCAGGAAGTCGCGCGGCGCCTCGGCCTGCTACAGCCGGAAGAAGAGTCCGCAGTCCTCGACCTCGACAGCCACCGCAAGAAGCGCGGGCGCTAGGCGGTCGGCCTTCTCGGCCGCTGGCTGGGGGAAATCGACTTGATAATCAGCGGCCCCTCACCGCTTTTCGGCAGCGGCCACGTATTAGCAACAGCCGCATCGATTAGTGCGCCGACAGCCGGCTCCTCAATCCGGACCGCTGGCTTGAGCTTGATGCTCCGGACCTGCGCGCCGTTGCCCTCCAGCAGGTGGTCGGGGTCCTCCAGGTCGACGCCCCTCAGGAAGAACAGCCGCACATATTTTGGATAGAGCGCGATCGACAGGAATGCGTCTGATGCTTTCTCTCCCGAGGCGAACCCGATCACCAACGCATTATAATTGTCGTAGACGAGCCTAAGCGCCGTCGGCAGCCGATCCTGAAGGAAGTCTAGGGCGTGCCGGGCATCCGCCACCACCTCGGGCGAGTATTTAGCCATGAAGCTATCGAGCTGCGTCTCGGCGTTCATGTCGGCAGTCTAGCATCGCGAGCACTGTCCTACAGCACTCCGGCTGTGCTTAAGCCGGTCCGGTGAGCAGATTCGCACTACCACTGAGCCAATGTCGGCACGCCTTCGCGCGAGGGCCCTCGTTCGCGAATGATGGCGTCAACTTTGTGAAGTTTGTTGGATTGAGGATCGCTGAGTTCGTGTGCCTGCAGTGACCATCAACCGCGCCCGTGTCGTCACCATGAACGCGGCGCTGGGGCCGCTCGATTACCGCGTGCCCGATGGGATGAACGTACAGCCCGGATCGATCGTCGTCGCACCGCTGGGTCCACGGCAGCTGTTGGGCGTCGCTTGGGAGCCGGATCGGCTGCCAACGAACGAGGTGCCGGATGCGCGGCTGCGACCGCTCGCTGCCGTCGTCGGAGTCCCGCCGATTGCCGCGCCGCTGCGACGGCTGTGCGAATGGACAGCGGACTATTATCTCGCCCCACTGGCATCAGTCCTGCGCATGGTGCTGCCGTCGTCCGCTGCGCTGGACGGCCCGCGCCAGCTGGTCGAATACCGGCCCACCGGCCTGGTCCCCAACCGCCTGACGCCGCAGCGTGAGAAGGCATTGGCCGCGCTCGAAGGCCGCCAAGGCACGATCCGCGAGCTTGCCGATCATTGCGGCGTCAGCGACGCTGTGGTTCGAGGACTGGTCAATGCCGGAGTGCTCGAAGCGGTCGCGGTCGATGCCGATCGGCCCCTCGCCTGCCCCGACCCCGATCACGCGCCGCCGGATTTGAACGATGACCAGCGCGACGCGGCCGGCAGCCTGTCTGCCGCCGTCGGTAAGGGTTTCGATCCGATCCTGCTCGACGGCGTCACCGGCTCCGGCAAGACTGAGGTCTATTTCGAGGCGATCGCCGAATGCCTTCGCCAGGGACGTCAGGCCCTCGTGCTGCTTCCTGAAATCGCGTTGACTGAGCCGTTCCTCAAGCGGTTCGAAGCGCGCTTCGGCTGCCAGCCGGTCGCCTGGCATTCCGACCTACGCTCATCACAGCGTCGGCGCGCCTGGCGCGGCATCGCAAGCGGGGAGGCGGCGGTCACTGTCGGTGCCCGGTCTGCCCTGTTCCTCCCATATCCGAACCTCGGCCTGATCGTCGTCGATGAGGCGCACGAACCCTCGTTCAAACAGGAGGACGGAGTCCAGTACCACGCCCGCGACACAGCGGTGATGCGCGGCAAGTTCGAGGGCATCCCGGTGATCCTTTCGACCGCGACCCCGCCGATCGAGAGCCGCCACATGGTTGAGCTCGGTCGCTACCGCGAGGTCGGCCTGACGCAACGCTTTGCTGGCGCCCGGTTGCCCGACATCGCCGCGATAGATCTGACGCGGGACCCGCCGCCGCGCGGACGGTGGCTGGCGCCTAGCTTGGTCACGGAAATCGAAGCCAATCTCGAACGCGGCGAACAGTCGCTGCTGTTCCTCAACCGCCGGGGCTTCGCGCCGCTGACCCTGTGCCGTAATTGTGGCCACCGGTTCCAATGCCCCAACTGCACCGCCTGGATGGTCGAGCACCGGCTCATGCACCGCCTGGCCTGCCACCATTGCGGCCATGTCATGCCGCCGCCCAAGGCCTGTCCCGAATGTGGCGAGGAGGACAGCCTGGTCGCCTGCGGGCCGGGCGTCGAACGCATCGCCGACGAGGTCGCCGAACTGTTTCCCGACGCCCGCGTCGCAATCGTCACCTCCGACACCATCTGGTCCCCGCTTCGCGCCGCGGAATTCGTGGGGGCGATGGAGGCCGGGGCGATCGACATCGTCGTCGGCACCCAGCTCGTCACCAAAGGCTATCACTTCCCGAACCTCACCCTCGTCGGGGTCGTCGACGCGGACCTCGGCCTAGCCGGCGGCGATCTTCGTGCAGCGGAGCGCAGCTTCCAGCAGATCCAGCAGGTCGCGGGGCGCGCCGGACGCGGCGACAAGCCCGGGCGCGTCTATGTCCAGACCCACGATCCTGACGCGCCGGTGATCGCCGCGCTCGTGAAGGGCGACGCCCCCGGCTTCTACGCAGCCGAGACCGAGGCGCGGCGCGAAGCGGCCATGCCCCCGTTTGGGCGGCTGGCGGCGATCGTGGTTTCCGCTGAAGACCCAAGAGAAGCGGAGGCCGTCGCCCGCCGCATCGGTCATTCGGCGCCTGACGTCGAAGGAATGGCCGTGTTCGGGCCGGCCCCCGCCCCGCTCGCCATGCTCCGCGGCCGGCACCGCCAGCGACTGCTCGTTCACGCCCGGCGCAGCCTCGACGTGCAGGACGTGATCCGCGACTGGCTGGCCGCCAACGAATGGAGCGCAAAGGTCCGCGTCAGCGTCGACGTCGACCCCTACAGCTTCCTTTAGAAAAGCGCTTGGTCCGAGCTACTTGCATGGCTGCATTCAGGTGTTAGCCTCCTCGCCGCCGAATAAGGGGGTTCGATGCGCGTCTTCGCTTGTGCCGCAGCTGCGGTTGCAACTTGTTTCAGCACTCCAGCCGGCGCTGCCTGGCACCGCTTCGAAACCGAACATTTTATTATCTACAGCGAGAGGCCTGAAAATAAGGTCGAAGACCTGGCGCGCGGTCTCGAGGGCGTCGACGGGCTGATGCGGATGGCGACCGGCCTCAGCGGCGAACATCCACCGGTGAAAGTGCGCATCTATGAAATGGCGGACGAGGGAGAAGTTCAGGCCGCGCTTGGCGAGAGCAATAGCGGTGTTGCGGGCTTCTACACGAGCAACATCCTAGGTCCTTACGCGGTGACCTTGCGGCGCCTTATTTCCGCAAGGGGCGATTTCACTCCGGACCTAGTCCTGCACCACGAATACGCACACCACTTCATGTTGCAATATTTCCCGGCGACCTATCCGTCGTGGTACGTCGAAGGCTTTGCCGAACTCATTGGGTCGAGCAAGACTCTGCCCGACGGCCGCCTCGCTTATGGCTGGCCCGCACGCCACCGCGGCGACACCATCTCTTTCACTTGGGTAAGTCTTAAGGATATCCTCCTCAAGCCACCCGAAAAGGTCCAGCCTTACAACCTCTACGGTCAGGGTTGGGCAATGACCCACTTCATGACCTTTTCGAAGGAGCGCTCGCCGCAAATGCGCCGCTACCTCGCCGCGCTTAGCGCCGGCAAGTCCCCGGTCGAAGCCGCATCAGCGTTTGGTGACCTCGATCAGCTCAATCGTGAAGCTCATCTCTACCTTACTCAGGGAAGCTTTGCCTACACGCCGGTGCAGGTGCCTTTACATGAGCCGGTCATCGAGCGAGTGTCGGATGTCGGAGCGGCTGAAGCTGCGCTCATTCCCGAGACGATTGCCTTTTCAGACTTTGACTTGTCTGAGGTGCGCAAGGACGACGTCCGCGATCATGAGAGAAAGCGGCGCGCGACGGTTCTGAAGCGTATCGAAGCCAAGGCTACACTTTACCCCGATGATCCAGTCGCGCTGGTCCTGTTGGGGAATGCGGAGAGGACAGCCGGTAATGACAAGGCGGCCGAACTGGCGGCTGACCGGCTGCTGGCGCTGCAACCGTCAAATGTCGACGCCTTGATCCTCAAGTCGCGTCTATTGTCGGCCCGAGCCGAACTTCTGTCCGGAGACCAGCGAGAGAAACTCGCCTCACAGGCACGGCATCTAGCGGTGCTGGCCAACAAGGCGAATAATGACAATCCGCTGGCTTATGTCGCGTATTTCGAAAGCATGAAAGCCTCGGGCGAGCCGGTTCCTGGCGACGCCCTCGATGCACTTGCAGCCGCTGTCGAGAAGCTTCCAGCCAATACCAGCATTCGCCAGGAGCTGGTCGACGAGCTTGCGTCCGAAAAGCGATACTCGCTCGCGATCGGGGCGCTGCTGCCTATTGCATCAGACACACACGATTCACCGCTCCGAACGGCTGCACGAGAGCAGTTGGCGAAGCTCCAGGCGATGCTGGGAACCGCAGGTGCAAGCCATTAGCGTTGGGTGAACGCGGCATTCTGTCGGAACTGCGCCCTCTTCCACCAGGGGGACATTACCTTTCCCCATCGCACCGCCAGCCACAGGAGCCAGCAGCCGAATGCGGTCGCGACGACCATCGCGATGACCGAGGCTTCGAGACCGAAGCCATTGCCGGTGAGGAGCGGCGGACCGCTCAGCTGCGCCGTGACCAGCCCATGTTCCTCATGGCCTGACACTGGAATGTCGTAGAGCTCGCCCTGGGTGAAATTCCACGCCGCATGAATGCCCATCGGCATCCACAAGCTGCGCGTCAGCATATAGGCCGCGCCCAGCATGATGCCCGCTTCGAAGGCAATGAACATCGCAGCGACCCAACTTGCACCAGGATTGCTGAGATGCGAAGCCCCGAACAGGGCGGAGGTCAGTAGCAGCGCCATCCAGCTCCCGCCGAACTCCTCGAGCCAGCGGAACAGGATGCCGCGAAAGACCAGTTCTTCCGAAACTGCCGGGAAAATCGCCGAGCCAACGAGCGCAGCGATGAGTCCGCTTGCATCGCCCGTGCCAGTAATCCTGTAGACCCCCAGCAACGCGGCAATTGCTACCACGGCCGAGAACAACAGGAATCCCGCGGCAACGCCCATACCGAGATGCCGGAGCGCAAGCGGATCGCGATAATCGTCCTTGGGATGCTCCCCGAGCCGCCGGATCAGGAAGAAGTAGCCAAGGAGCAGGATCGGGATCGAAACAAGGTCGAACCGGGTCTGGCGAGGCAGTGCCGGGGTCGGCGGCAACAGGAATTGGGCGATAAGCGCTCCGACCGTGAAGCAGGCAATAGCGATGACCAGCGCGATGAGCATCGTCATCAGCGGGAAATCGACGATGCGCCGCCACCGCGGCTTCGCTGCTATCTCGTCCACGCAAGCTCCCCTCCGGCCCGGACTTGAGCCGAAGCGAATCTCGGGAGCAAGAGATTAGTTGGCGAGCGGCAATTCCGGCGCGCGGTCGGCATGACCCTCGGCGGCGAGCAGCTTGCGCTTGCGATCGAGACCGCCGGCATAACCGCCTAGCGATCCGTCGCTTCGGATGACCCGATGGCAAGGGATGAGCACCGCGACATGATTGTCGCCATTGGCGGAGCCGACCGCCCGAACTGCCTTGGGCTGGCCGATGGCGGCAGCTATCTGCGCGTAGCTGCGGGTTTCGCCGGCCGGGATCTTGCGCAGCTCGCGCCACACCGCTTCCTGAAACGCCGTTCCGGCAACGTCGATCGGCAGGTCATGCGCTGCTAGCGGGCGCTCGATCGCCTCCAGCGCGCATTCGACCAGCTCCTTTAATCCACCCGGGTCCTCGACGATCGTCGCCTTCGGGAAGAATCGACGCAGCGCGTCGGGGCTGTCGTCGAAGGTCAGGCGACAGATGCCCTTGGCCGTGGCGGCGATCATCATCTGCCCCAGTGGGCTGTCGAAGAAGGTCCAGCGGATAGTCTCACCGCGCCCGCCGTCGCGCCAGGCGGAGGGGGTCATCCCGAGCCTTTCCTTGGCATCCCTGTAAAAGCTGCTTGGGCCTGAATAACCGGCATCATAGACCGCGTCGGTCACGCGTCCGTTCGATTTCAGCGCCGCTTGCGTGCGCTGATTCCGCAACCCGCGCGCATATTCCGCCGGCGAGACGCCCAGGTCGCGCTTGAAGATTCGCTGGAAGTGATGGGGAGCATATCCGACCGCGCCGGCGACATCGTCCAGCGTCAGCGGTTCTTCCGCCGCCTCAATCAGTTTCACGGCCTGGGCCACCGCTTCGCGGTCGCGCCCGACTTCGTCCGGCTTGCAGCGCAGGCAGGCGCGGTAGCCAGCCGCCCGCGCTTCCTCGGCACTGTCGAAGAATTCGACATGCTCGCGCTTCGGACGCCGCGCCGGGCAGCTCGGCTTGCAGTAGATTCCGGTCGTTTTGACCGCACCGATCACACGGCCGTCCCAGCTGCGGTCGCGACGCTCGAACGCCGCCCAGGCCGTTTCCACGTCAAGGCGCGAGACATTGTTCACGACCGATAATTTAGGCTGGTCCACCATTGGTGCAAAGCTGGCCATCGTCAGTTCCTCTCAATTTTCGCAGCGAAGCAGCCGCGTGTCGCATTGTGTGCGTGAATGGTCGCGATGTCGGGATTTTCGAAAAGCGTGCGGATCCCCGCGTCGGCTTCCCCCGGCTGGGTGAGGATTGCCTGCGCCATCATTCCATCGCGATCGAACCCGCGAAGCGACAGGACGCGCGGCCCGAACACCGGCGGTACCTGCTCAATATATTCCGCAGGGGTTTGGTCGGCTTCCGTGACGAAAATCGCATGGCTTGCCCGGTAGGGATTGGCGACGTCATGGCTGACATGGTTGAGAAGCAGCACTTTTTCGCCCAGCGCACGGTCAGTCAGGCTGACTCGGCACGGGAAAGTCGCGTCGGTGACAGTCATTCGCACGACGCCGCGACTAGCCAGTTCTTCGTCGGCTAGTCCGAACAACTCCCTATAGGGTTCCGGGTCGATGCCCTTCACAACGTAGGTCATTTAAAATCTCCTGTCCGGAGACCGTATTAGGTGATCTCAATTTTCACTGCTTCCGCGACCTTGCTGTCAAACCTTTTGGCCGCCTTGCATCGCTGCAAACCGCTTGCTAGGGGCCGCTCAACCCATGGGGGCGTGTCGGGGCAACCCGTTACTGCGCCCCGTTTTTTCATGGGCAACATTCCGTTTCTGGAGCTTGCAAGCGCGTGGAGACATCCGGCGGCATTCGGGCCAGCTTAGCAGGGCGATACGCCTCTGCTCTGTTCGACCTTGCCCGTGATCAACGGCAGATCGATTCCGTCGGCAGGAGCCTTGACGCGCTCAGCCAGGCGCTGGTCGATTCGAAGGATTTCGCCGAGTTGGTCGCAAGTCCGCTTGTTGGCCGCGACGAAGCCGGCAAGGCCTTCGCCGCGATCGCCCCGCAAATCGGGCTTGACCCGATCACGGCCAATTTCCTGGGCGTCCTCGCCCGCAACGGCCGCAAGGGCGAGCTTCGCAACGTGATCCGCGCCTTTCGCAGGCTGGCCGCTGAGCACCGGGGTGAAGTTACTGCGGACGTGACGACAGCACGTCCGCTCAACGATGATCAGCTTGCCGCGCTCAAGTCGCAGCTTCGTACCCGCGCCGGACGCGACGTCGCCATCGACGCCACTGTCGACCCCGGTATCCTCGGCGGAATCGTCGTCAAGCTGGGCAGCCAGCAGATTGACGCCTCGATCCGCACCAAACTCAACCGTCTCGCATCGGCGATGAAAGGCTAATTGAATCATGGATATCCGCGCCGCTGAAATCTCCCGCGTCATCCGCGACCAGATCGCGAACTTCGACGCAGAAGCGCAGGTCTCCGAGGTCGGCACCGTCCTCTCGGTCGGTGACGGCATCGCGCGCATTTATGGCCTCGACAACGTCCAGGCCGGCGAGATGGTCGAGTTCGACAACGGCACCAAGGGCATGGCCCTCAACCTCGAGGCCGACAACGTCGGCGTCGTCATTTTCGGCTCTGACTCCGAGATTTCGGAAGGCTCGAATGTCAAGCGGACCGGCTCAATCGTCGACGTTCCGATCGGCAAGGGCCTGCTCGGCCGCGTCGTCGACGCGCTCGGCAACCCGATCGACGGCAAGGGCCCGATTGAGTTCACCGAACGCCGCCGCGTCGAGGTCAAGGCCCCGGGCATCATCCCGAGGAAATCGGTGCACGAGCCGGTGCAGACCGGCCTCAAGGCATTGGACGCACTCGTTCCGATCGGTCGCGGCCAGCGCGAGCTGATCATCGGCGACCGCCAGACCGGCAAGACCGCCGTCGCGCTCGACACCTTCATCAACCAGAAGAACATCAACAAGAGCGGCAAGGAGAGCGAGAAGCTCTACTGCATTTATGTCGCGATCGGCCAGAAGCGCTCAACCGTCGCGCAGATCGTCCGCGCCCTCGAAGAGAATGGCGCGATGGAATATTCGATCGTCGTCGCCGCCACGGCTTCGGAGCCGGCCCCGCTGCAGTATCTCGCGCCCTACACCGGCGTCGCGATGGGCGAATATTTCCGCGACAACGGCATGCATGCCGTGATCGTCTATGACGACTTGTCGAAGCAGGCCGTCGCCTACCGCCAGATGTCGCTGCTGCTGCGCCGTCCGCCGGGCCGCGAAGCCTATCCGGGCGACGTCTTCTA
>Ga0070678_100002057_pt1 | contig 10900 bp, 14 predicted proteins | sample KBSM73metaG_FD_65647 | JGI IMG/M metagenome (GOLD analysis project Ga0070678, IMG submission 65647) | Miscanthus rhizosphere microbial communities from Kellogg Biological Station, Michigan, USA - KBS M7-3 metaG | ecosystem: Host-associated > Plants > Roots > Rhizosphere > Soil ...
CGCGCGGCAGGTCGGGACCCGGCCGATCAAGAATTGACGGTCGGCGAACTGCATGGTCTGCGCAGCAGCTTCGTGCATGACCGTCCCGACTCGAAGCGGCCACCCGGGGACAAGGTCGAGCAGGGCTTTTACGACCTTGAGGCGATGGTCAAAATGCTGCTACGTCAAGAGCTCGGTGTCCACTCGAGCTGGCCGGCACACAGCGCGAGTCGCGTCTTTCACCCGCCCTGGCAGGAACGGATAGAGGAGGCTTGGGGCAACCCAAAGGTCGAATTTCATGAGCGCCTGCCGGGTTCCAATACCGAGCCGCCCGAGGGCTTGGAATGGGGTGAAATGCTTCCTTTGATTGAAACCAAAAGCAGAGTCACCGTAGCCGGTGGTCAAGGCCAAGACGCGAACAAGGTCAGACGCATCATCGAGATGGCCTTGCTCTTCTTCGATGACCCTGATGTAGGGGAGTTCAAGGTGGCGATCAAGAAGCCCGGCGATCCTGCGGCAGTAGCGGATTGCCGCAGCGACGAACTTGTGATCTCACCGCGGCTTCTTCCCCCTAAGGATGAAGAGGAGGCATTTCGTCTCCAGCGACTGATCCATGTTCTCGTCGGACGCTGCCTGTTGGCCAAGAAGGGGGTCGATCCCAACGCCCCACAGGGCCCTTTTCTCCATGGTGTCTTCAGCGGGTGGGTGGGAGTGAAATTCTTCAGCTCTCGAGGGGTGCCCAGCGAGCAGCTCAGCGTCTACGGGTTGCCCCATGAGCCCTCACCATTTGTCCTTGGCGAACATCTCGGGTCGGGGATCGGGGGTAGCGAGAAGAACTTGAGCAATTTTATTGAGGCCATGGCTGAGGCCGGTGGCGCCGACCCAAAAGTCGTTGGCGACGAACTCAAGGTGCTCCTGATGGGACTGGAAGGAGCGGTAACGCCAGCGGAAATGCTCGAGGCCCTGAGCGAAGATCAGGGCTAGGAGGCTAATCCAGGGTGTCGAACACCTCGATCCCCCTCCACATCTCAGTGGCTCGCTGTGCTCAACAGCTTCAGGCGCTGCGCAGGAGCTCGGAGACGACCTCGCCGGGCTGCTGACCGCGCTCATTGGCGATGCGCTCTAGCCGCTTCGCGTCGTCACCCTCGACGCTGACGAGAATTGACAGCTTTGCGTCGGGGTTGCCCTCGTGGATCTCGATCTGGGCGTGGTCCAGCGCGGCGTCGAAGTCACCGGGTTGGGGATCGGGATCTTTCCAGGGGTCCTTGGTCATCTCAATTGAGGATTTTACGCTCGCGGTCGGTTGCGGGCCAACCGGTGACGATCAACCACGTCGTTGGGTCGAGGGTTCGCTCGATCACCAAGGTGAGCACTCGCCCGCCATCAGTCTGCCCGATAAGCATGAGCCGCTCGCCCTCCTGCTCGCTGCCGCGAGGATTGCGCGCCGTTGCGTGGCGGTTTCGCGGTAGCTGCTCAGCCTCGGCGGTCGAGATGTCCCGAGCCCCGAGCTTGACCCGCGCGGCTTCGGTGGCGAGCAGTTGGGCGATCATCTCTGCCATCTCCCCGGTGTTTATCCGATGCCGCAGCGGTACGGTGGGCGTATGCCGGATTTTGAGGGGCCCACGGGGCTCGTTTACAACACGGAGCCGATCGCTGATCCGGAGGGGTTCGCCCGCGAGGCTGGGGCGGCGTCTTGGCTCTACCTCTGCGGCGAGGAGTTCGCCTCGATGGAGGGCGGCATGTCGTATGAGCAGGTTGAGGAGGCTGTGCCCGAGTCGGCGAACGTCATTTCCGACCCGCCGCGAGAGATGACGATGGAGTTGGCGCGGCGCCAGGTGGCGGCGCTCGACGACCTGCCGCGGCCGACGCTGGTCACCTGCCGAAAGGGGCCCCGCTCCTCGGCACTCGTCTACCTCCATGCCGGCCTCGAGGCGGGCGCCGGCGCCGACGAGGTACTGGCGCGGGCTGAGGCCGACGGTGCGCCCTTCGTGGCCGACGAGGGCCTCCGGGCCTGGGTAGCCCGGGGCCTCGACGAGCTCGCCTGACCTCAGGCCCTCGCGGCGGCGAGGAGGGGGTCGAGCTTGTTGAGCATTTCGGTCATGCCTTGCTCGAAGCCGGTCTCGATCGTCTGTTCCATCGACTTGCGGTCGGCGAAGTGGGTTTGGATCGACATAGTTGCGGTGCCGTCGGCCTCGGCGATCGTCACCGTCATCCCCGTCGGGCCCCCGTCCACCGGCTTGCCCTCGGCGTCGACGTCGTCGTCGGTCATGTGCAGCCGGTGGGGCGGCTCGACCTCCTCGATCCGCCAGCGGCCATGGTGCTTCTCGCCGTCCGGGCCGGTCATGAAGTAGGTGGTGCGGGCGCCGACGGTCAGCTCGTGCTCGACGAAGGTCGAGGGATGGGTCGGCGGCCCCCACCAGCGCTCCAGCTGCCGCGGGTCCGCCCATAGCTCCCAGAGTCGCTCGGCATCGGCGTCGAACTCCGCCGTGATCGTCATGGTCAGGGCGTCGGTGTTCTTATCTACGTCGGTGACGGGCATCAGTTGTCTCCTTTGTCGGTTTCGAGGATCTGCTCCATCCGCTCGATCCGGCCACGCCAGTCCGCCTCGATGCGATCGAGCGCGGTGCGGGCGCGGGCGAGGGCGTCGGGCTTGGTGCGGACGATCGACTCGCGGCCGACCCGGTGCTTGCTGACGAGTTCGGCTCGCTCCAGCACGGCGACGTGCTTCTGCATCGCCGTCACGCTGATCGGGTGCTCCCGGGCCAGGGCCGAGACCGAGAGCCGGCCCTCGTGGGCGCGGCGGAGGATGTCGCGACGGATCGGATCGGCCAGCGCCTTAAACAGCAGGTCGGTGGCGCCCTCGTCGTCGAGGATCGGGATTTGATCTACAACCATCTGGTTGCAGGTTAGCAGTCTAAGTAACCGGCGGAGCTAACCCAGGGTCGCCTAGAGATCTTAAAAACCTGAGCGTTCTTGACTCAGAGGATTTCGAGTGGTAGGACTCGGCTCGTACCAAAAACCAGCGCGCAGGCGCTGGAAGTTCAAGGAGAGAACACACATGAAATACCTCAAGATGCTCAGCCTGGCTGCTGTAGCGGCCATGGCCTTGATGGCGTTCGGAGCCGGCACCGCTTCGGCTACCGAACTCTGCAAAGCCCCGGAAACACCCTGTTCGGCGGCGAACATGTATCCCGCTGGGACGACTATCTTCGCCCATCTGACAGAAGGGAAAGAAGCCGTCCTCACCGCTGGGTTCGCGACCGTCAGATGCACCGAATCCACAGTCAAAGGGAAAACCACAAACACAGGTAGCTCAACGGAAACAGTTGACGGGCCGATCGAAGAATTGACCTTCGGCAACTGCAACTGCACGGTAACGGTCCTCACCAAAGGGGAACTGGAAGTCCATACAGATACCGCGGCGGAAGCAACCGATGACGGAATACTGACAGGGAAGAACTCCCGCGTCACAATCAACTGTTCCGGCGTCTCGTGCATCTTCGGCACGGCAGCAACGGGAACCGAAATCGGCACAATCCACTCGAGCACCTCGCCTACCACGCACGCGGAGCTCACAGCGAATGCCAAACTCCCGTACTTCACGGGCGATGCCTCTAATTTCACCTGCACCCTGGGTAGTGGCACCGGCAGCTGGAAAGCTGAATACACAATCACAGAACCGAAACCGCTTTACATCAGCTAGCCGTATTTGAAGGGGCCGGTCGTCCATAACGGGCGGCCGGTCCTCTTCTCGCTAGTCAGTCCACCAGTCGCGCTCGCCCTCGACATCGTCGCGCGGGTTCTCGCCGAGATTGGGTGCGCCGATGACGAGGATCTCGAGGCCCTCCGGCCCGGCCTCGTACCCACGCCAGGTGCCGGGCGGGACGCGCACCGCGTCCCATTCCGTGAGTTCAACGATCTCGTCGTCGAGCTTCATCCGGCCGCTTCCCCGCAGGACTACGTACAGCTCCTCCTGCTTCTCGTGCACGTGGCCGTACGGGAAGCGATAGCCGGGCGGGATGCGCTGGTAGCCCAGGCCCGAGTTCTCGAGCTCCAGCGCCTTGGTCGCGAGGCGGAACTCCAGGTCCGGGGAGCCGTCGAAGTTGGAGCCGACGTCCTCCAGATCGACCTTGAGGTTCTTGTGCGTGAACGGCACGGCGCGATCCTAAGGGACAGTTGGCGACGGTCGGCGATCGTGGCCGACCTCGACGATGCAGATCATGGCCGCGCCCGGATCGGTGCGAGCCTCCTCGGCCGCCGGATGGCGATCGCCGCGGTGGAGCTGGACTTCCTCGAAGCCTGCGTCGCGCAGCTCCGCCTCGGCCGCCGCTTCGTCGCCGCGGTAGGGATGGACGTTCCCGCGCACCAGGGTGCCGAGGATCAGGTCGAAGGTCCGCTCCGGAAGCCCCCGTGCCGGGCGCGCGAAGCGGAGGTCCGACAGGTAGACGCCCTGGTCGAACCGAGCGAGCGCCGTGGCGAAACGGGTCCACAACGCATCCACGGTCTCGTCGTCCAGGTAGACCAGCAGCCCCTCGGTGACGATCGCCAGTCCCTTGCTCGGGTCCAGGGTCTCGACAAGGGCCTCGAGGCTGCCGGGCCCACTCGTCTGGAGGACGTCCAGGTCGGCGACGCGATGGTGGTCGGTCAGCGAATCCATCCGGGCCAGCGCCTCGCGCTTGCGCCGCGCCATTCCCGGCAAGTCCGCCTCGACGTAGGTGAGCCGCTCGCCGAAGCGCTCGGTGAACCGCCAGCCCCTGGGCGACATCCCGCAGGCGACCTCGACCACCTGGCTGACGCCGCCGCGAATCCGTTCGTCGAGGATCGAGTCGATGATCCGGTGGCGGGCGAGGAGCGTCCCGTCCAACGTCGGCCCGCCGAGCTTCTTGCTCACCGCCAGGGGCAGGGCGGACCCCAGGTGAAGCGCCCGTCCCTGCCAGGTCGCGAGCCGGGGATGGGAGAGGCCGTTGCGGACCCAGGTCTCGCCCGTGTAGTGGGCCGTCGGGGAAACCGCGGCCGATCCCTCGCTTTCGGTCATGGCGCCATTCTCCGTCAACCTAGGGTTTGACGATGAATCGATCCGAGGATCTGCCCTCACCCGGAGCGCTGGAGGAGGTTCGGCGCCTGGCGGGACCGTCGGCCGCGGTCGGGGACGTCGCGCGTCTCCGGGGCGGCCAGCACGCGGATACCTGGCGCGTCGATACCGAGAACCCGGCGACCAGCGTCGTCGTTCGCCAGTTTCCGGTCGACGACGACGCTCCCTTGTATGAGCAGCGGGCGCTGCGAGCTCTCGACGGGCTCGGCGGCTTGGCCCCGGTGCTGCTCGGCGGCGACCTCGACGGCCGCTGGTCGCCCCAGCCGACCTCCCTGGTCAGCTGGCTCGACGGCCTGCCGGACATCACTCCCGCCGACCCCGGCGGATGGGCGCGCGAGCTGGGTCGCGGGCTCGCGGCGGTGCACGGCGTGCCAGGCGAGCGCCTGGCGGAGCTGCCCAGCGTGTTCGATGGCCGCGGCGGGTCCCAAGGGCTGTTGGCCGGCCCGCTGGCGGCGGAGGTTCGGTCCCGCTGGCAGGAGGTCGTCGCCTCGTCGGAGGTGCTCACCCATGGCGACTACTGGTCGGGCAACGTCGTCTGGCGGAACGGAGAGCTGACGGGCATCGTCGACTGGTCGAGCGCGGCCCGCGGTCCCCGCGGCTTCGACCTGGGCTGGTGCCGCCTCGATCTCGTCCTCCTCTTCGACGAGCGGATCGCCGACGAGTTCGTCGCGGCCTACGAAGCGGGGAGCGGACAGGCGGTCGGCGAGACTCACCTCTGGGACTGCTGGGCCGCTGCCCGGTCGCACGAGGGGGTCGCGTCCTGGGTCCCGAACTACCTGCCGTTGGGCCGCCCCGACCTCGACGAGGACGAGCTGCGGCGACGTCACGCGGAGTGGACGGCGCGCCTCCGCGAGCGCAGGAGGAAGGTCACCGCCTGAACGGCGAGCGCCATCGCCGTCGCCAGGCCGAAGGCGACGCCGGTTCGCAGGTCCGGCAGGGCGAGGGCGAGGGTGAAGCAGAAGCCGGCGAAGCCGTAGAAGCCGAGGATGAAGTTCCGCAGCAGGACGTTGACCTGGGCGACGCCGCCGTGGGCGTGGGTGAAGACGGCGAGGACGCTGGTGATGATCGGGAACGGCGCCAGCAGCCCGCTGAGGTGCGGGCCGAGGGAGCCGGAGACGGCGGTCAGCACGAGCACGAGCCCAAGCGCGGCGAGGGCGCGGGCGGGGAGGTCCCACCACGGCGGCACGGCGGCGACCGGCGGTACTTGGGGCGCGGGCGGCAGCAGCCGCAGGCCGAGCGCGAAGCAGGCGGCGACGAACAGCAGCGAAAGCGCCACCGGCGGCTGGACCGGATACAGGATCGCGACCGCGATAAGGAACGCCGCCCAGCCGCGGAGCACGGTCGGGACCGGGGCGGCCGCCGCCGCGACCCGGCCGTAGACCACGACGAAGGCGGTCAGGGCAGCGAGCGCGAGCAGAGTGCCGGCGGCCGCCTCGGCGCCGAAATCGCGGCCGTGCAGCAGGGTCTCGACCAGCAGGATCGGTCCGGCGACGACGGGCAGGCCGCCGAGCATGCCGGCGGCCGTCATTCCCCAGCGGCGACCGGCGAGGGAGACGGCGACCACGCAGGCGGGGGAGAGCAGGATCTTCGCCACGAACAGCGCCACCGCGGCAGGCTCGCAGATCGCGATCCGCGAACCCGCGTGTTTGCAAAGAGTGGCCGCTTTGGCTAACTTCCCCCGCCGAGTACCAGTCAAGATGCGCCGCCTCGCCAAATTCTCGCCGGTCTTTGTCGCCCTCGTCGGGGCGGCCCTCGTGCTGAGCGCCTGCGCCGTGTGGAAGCCGGGTTCCTACAAGGCCGTCCAGCCCGAACAGGTGAACGACGTCCAGCTTTCGCTGACGATGTGCACGAAGAGCGACAGCTTCGGCGAAGAAACGCCATGCAGGCCGGTGAGCCGGAACTTCGAAGAAGACGGGCCCAACGCGGGCCAGCAGATGATCGTCTTCGCCGTTCCCAGCGGCTCCAAAGGGCCGGACAGCTTCGCCTCCAAGCCGACGACCTCGGGGCCGACGCTGGAATTCGTCCGCAATCAGGAAGTGGTCGAACGGTTCGCCGCGCTGGGGTCCCCCGGCTGGCCTCCGGCTGACCATGAACTCGTCGGCTATCTCTCGAAGCCGTACGAAGAGTTCAAAGACATGAACCTGGAATGGCCGATGACGGTTGAGTTCACGATGCCGGCTCCCGGCGACGGCGGCGCCTTCGGCGGTCCCTACAACGCCTGGCTCGCCACCGGCTTCCGGTCGATAACGAAAAACCTCTCCGCCGACCGGCCGATCGAATGCGGCGAGAACGAAAACGAAACGACCCAGTGCACGATCAACGAACAGCTGGACCTGCCGGTCTCCGACCTGCGGCTCGCGCCCACCTCGCCGACGGTCGTCGGGACGCCTGGACAGACCGTCTCGGTCCCCTTCGCCCTCAACTTCGGCAGCTCGGTGACGGCGCCGCCCAACTTCGCGCTGACCGCCTCGACGGGGCTGGCCGGCGCCAAAGTCGACGTCGGGCCCACCACCTACATCCCCACCGGGATCGACCCGGGCACGCACCGTGCTCCGCCGACGACGGCGACGGTCTCGATCGCGATCCCGGCCGGGGTCGCGCCGGGTACCTATCCCGTCTCGATCTCGGCGGTTGCCCAGCCCAACGGCGGCAAGATCACCGCCACGGCGTCGCTGACCGTGCAGCAGGTCAAGGGCACGATCAAATTCGGCAAGCTGACCCGCAACCTGAAGAAGGGCACGGCGCAGTTGGCGATCAAGGTCTCGGGCCCCGGGGTGCTCACCCTCGGCGGCAAGAAGATTCAAAAGGTCCGCAAGACGGCCAAGGCCGCGGGCCAGATCAAGGTCACGATCCGCGCCAAGGGCAAGGCGAAGAAGACGCTTGCCGACATGGGCAAGGCCAAGGTCAAGGCGAGCGTGGTCTTCACCCCGACGGGCGGACCCGCCGTGAAGAAGAACAAGTCGATCCTGCTGAAGAAGTCCAGCTAGGAGCTCGCGGCGTCTACGTTGCCGGCACGTAGGTGAGCAGCACCACGCCGGAGTCAAACCGCTTCACGTCTTCGAGTCGCAGCCGCACGGTTCCCCGGTCGCCGAGCACGTGGAGGTTGGCCTCGCCCCAGACGATCGGGTTGAGATAGACCTCGAACTCGTCGACCAGGCCCTTCGTGGCAAGGGCGTAGGCGAACTCGCCGCTGCCATGCATGAACAGGTCGCCGTCGACCTCGTCCTTCAGCTTCGGGATCGAGTCCTCGAGGTCGCCCTCGAGCAGGGTCCCGTTCCACGGAAGATCACCGGACAGGGTGGTGGAGCCGACGTACTTCGGCATCGCGTTGACCATGTCCGCCCACTTGCCCGATTTGTCCGGCCAGTAGCCCGCCAGGCCCTCGAAGGTCTTGCGGCCCAGGACCATCCCGCTCGATCTCGCCTGCCGCTCGAACGAGTAGTCGCCGTGGTCTCCGTCCGGCTGGACCCACTCGCCGACCGGGTCGATGACGCCGTCGACGGTGGCCTGCGTGCTCGCGATCAGCTTTCCCATCTCAACTCTCCTTCGGTCGCGGAAGCTTCTTATGAGTTCCCCTACCCAGATGACGAATGGGGACGCGTGATTTCGACGAAGGCGGTCGCCGGGTTCAGGACTCGTTCAGGGCGACGGCGGCGCGGATCAGCGCCTTCAGCGCCTCGGCGTCGATCTCCTCGCCCTCGCCGATGTCGATCGCGCGGCGCGTGTTGCCCCCGAGGCTGGAGTTGAACAGACCGGAGGGATCGTCGAGCGAGGCGCCCTTGGCGAAGGTCATCTTCACCTTGTCCTTGTAGGTCTCGCCGGTGCAGATGATCCCGTCGTGCGACCAGACGGGGTTCTTCCATTTCCACTCCTCGACCACCTCGGGGTCGGCCTGCTGGATCAGCTCCCGGACCCGGGCGAGCGTCTCGCCACGCCAGTCGCCAAGCTCGGCGATCCTCGCGTCGATCAGCTGAGAGGGGGAGTCGCCGCCAGCTTGCATGGCCGGGAACCTTACTCTCCCTTCCCACCTTGGCCGCCTATCTGCACCAGCGCTTTCCGGTCCTCTCCGAGACCCTGCCGCACCTTGATCTCTCCCTGCGGCCGACGCCGGTGCGGGAGCTTGCCGGGCTTGGGATCTGGGTCAAGGAAGACGGTGTCTTCGGCTCCGGTGGCTGGGGTGGCAACAAGGTGCGGAAGCTGGAGTGGCTGCTGCCCGATGCCCGCCGGCGGGGGCGACGCTCGATTCTCACCTTCGGCGGCCTTGGCACCAACTGGGGCCTCGCGACCGCGCTGTACGCGCGCGAGCACGGGCTGGAGACGGCGCTGGCGCTGGTCGACCAGCCGGTGGACGCCCACGTCGAAGCGCAGCTGGCCCGGCTCGAGGCATCCGGCGCGCGGATCTACCGGACCCACACGAAGGCGCGGACCGCGGCGTTGCTGCCCTGGCTGCTCGCCCGCAACGGCCGCGGCGGCCGGCCGCCGTATCTGCTGCCGGCCGGCGGTTCCTCACCGGTGGGAGCGCTTGGCTACGTCGAGGCCGCCCTGGAGATCGCCGCCCAGGTCGAGGCCGTGGCGCTGCCGGAGCCGGCGAACGTCGTCGTCGCGGTCGGGACCGGCGGCACCGCCGCCGGCCTGGCACTCGGCTTCCAGGTTGCCGGCCTGCGGTCCCGCGTCGCCGGGGTTGTGGTCAACGACCGACTCCGTCTCGACAATCGGGTGATCGCCCGCTTGGCTCGGCGCACCGCCGCGTTGGTGGAGCGCCGGGGAGCAAGCCTCTCCAAGCTCCAGATCGAGCCCGAGATGCTCGAGCTGACCCGCGACCAGATCGGCGCCGGCTACGGCCACCCGACCGAGGCCGCCGCGCGCGCCGCCGGTCTCGCCGCCGGGGACGCTCTCTCCCTCGATTCCGTCTATACCGCGAAGGCGATGGCCGGTCTGCTCGCGATGCGCGCCGAGGGCCGGCTCGAGGAGCCGGTGCTCTTCGTCCACACCGACGGGCCTCGTTAGCCGGCGGAAGCCGGCACGACCAGCTGAACCGAGCGCAGCCGGTTCGGGACCGAGTCGGAGTAGTGGGCCGTGATCAGCTCGTCGGCGCCGGTGTCGGCGGCGAAGCGCTCCAGGTAGGCGGTGACCTCCTCGGCGACGCCGACGGCGGTGTAGGCGAGCATTTCGTCGACGACCGCGGCCTGCGGCGACTGGAGCAGGGCGGTGACGTCGTCCTCGCTGAGCTTTTTGCCGCGGCCGAAGAGGGCGCGGGCGCGGATCCGGCGGGCGGCCTCGTGCTGGGCTTTGGCGCTCTCCTCGCTCTCGGCGGCGATCACGCCGACGCCGGCGATCGCGTAGGGCTCCGACTGCTGCCGCGAGGGCTTGAACTCGCGCCGGTAGACGGCGAGCGCCTCGTGCAGGTGGCGCGGCGCGAAGTGGGAGGCGAAGGCGTAAGGGAGGCCGAGCTGGGCGGCGAGTTCGGCGCCGAAGAGGGAGGAGCCGAGGATGTAGAGGGGGACGTTGGTGCCTTGGCCGGGGATCGCCCGCAGTCCCGGCAGCGGTTCCTCGTCGGCTAGGAAGCGCTGCAGCTCGACCACGTCCTGGGGGAAGCGGTCGCTGGCGGCGGGGTCGCGCCGCAGCGCCATCCAGGTCCGCTGGTCGGTGCCCGGCGCCCGGCCCAGGCCGAGGTCGATCCGCCCCGGGTGCAGCGTCTCCAGCGTCCCGTACTGCTCGGCGATCAGCAGCGGCGAGTGGTTGGGCAGCATCACCCCGCCGGCGCCGAGTCGGATCGTCTCGGTGTGGGCGGCGACGTGGGCGATCAGGACCGCGGTCGCCGAGGAGGCG
>Ga0070678_100002076_pt1 | contig 10867 bp, 2 predicted proteins | sample KBSM73metaG_FD_65647 | JGI IMG/M metagenome (GOLD analysis project Ga0070678, IMG submission 65647) | Miscanthus rhizosphere microbial communities from Kellogg Biological Station, Michigan, USA - KBS M7-3 metaG | ecosystem: Host-associated > Plants > Roots > Rhizosphere > Soil ...
AGCCGGCGAGAAATGATGCCCGTCTTCGCATTGAGCGACGAGAGCGTGAAGATCGCGATCCCGGTGGTCTCAGATCCGGTGCCCGACGTCGTCGGGCAGGCGATGTGCGGCAGTAGCGGTCCGGGCACACGCTGCCCTGCGCCGATCGGCGCGTTGACGTAGGTCATGAATTCCGCCGGCCGCGTGGCGTACAGGTTGGCGGCCTTGCACGTGTCGATCACCGAGCCGCCGCCCACGGAGACGAATCCGTCGATCTTCGCGTCGCTCGCAAAGCGGGCCGCCGCCTGCAGGGACGTGTCGGTGGGCTCGATCGATACCTCGTCGTAGACGATGCAATCGAGGTTTGCCGTCGTGAGCGAGGCCCTGACCTTGGCGACGTGCGGTCCGCCGGAAAGTCCGCGGTCCGTGAACAGCGCGACGCGCTTCATCCCGAGCTCGGCCGCGCAATCGCCCGCCTCGGCGAGGACGCCGGCGCCGAAGGTGAACGTCGGCATGCCGATCGTGAAGCCGCGATCGCTTCCTTCCAGCATTGCGAAATCCGCGTGACAGCAGGCCATCCTCGTCATCCTTTCCACGGGTCGACCGTGTCTCTTGCGATCAGCATCCGACTCATCGCCCCGAATCGGCGAGGATCATGTCGGCGGCCTTCTCGGCAATCATGACCACCGGAACGTTGGTGTTGCCCGATACGAGCGTCGGCATCACGCCGCAATCGACCACGCGCAGCGCTTCGACCCCACGCACGCGCAGCGCGGCATCAACGACGGCCATGGGGTCGGACGCAGGGCCCATCCTGGTCGTACCGCTGGGATGGAAGATCGTACCACCGGTGTTCTTGGCGAATTCCAGCAGATCGTCGTCGGAAACGGCGTCGGCGCCAGGGCGATACTCGCCGGCGACGAACGGTCTCATTGCGCGCGTAGCGGCGAGTCGACGGGCGAGCCGGATGCCGCCCACGAGCGTCTCGCGGTCGGTTGGCGTCGCGAGGTAGTTCGCGTGCATGAGCGGCGCGGCAAAGGGATCGGGACTGGCAAGCGTGACGTAGCCGCGCGACTGCGGCTGCAACTGGCACACCGACATGGTGAACCCGGGGAAATCATGCACCGGCGATCCCGCCATGTCCGACGACAGCGTGGCGAAATGGAACTGGATGTCGGGCCGGGTCGCGCCGGGCATCGCACGCGCGAAGATGCCGCCCTGATTGATGCCGACCGCCATCGGTCCGCGACGGCGAAACAGGAAGTCGAGCCCGATGCCGAGCTTGCCATGCCAAGTCCGCAGCATATCGTTCGTCGTGATCGGCTGTGTGCAGCGGAATATCACGCGGGCCTGCAAATGGTCTTGCAGATTGCTCCCGACGCCCGGCAGCGCCTGCACGATGGCGATGCCCATGCGCTGCAACAGCTCGGGCGGGCCGACGCCGGAGAGGTGCAGGATCTGCGGCGATTGCAGCGCACCCGCGCAAAGAACGATCTCGCGGCGCGCCTCCGCCGACGACATCGATCCTCCCTGACGATACGCGACGCTTCGCGCGCGTCGCGCCTCGAAGCCGACGGCCGTGACCTGCGCGTCGGTCATGACGGTGAGATTGCGTCGCCGTTTCGCGGGCCGCAGGTACGCCACAGCCGTCGAGCACCGGAGGCCATGGCGCGTCGTCAGCTGGTAATAGCCCGCGCCTTCCTGCACGGCACCGTTGAAATCGTCGTTGCGCGGAATGCCGAGCTCGCCGGCGCCCGCGATCATCGCGTCCACAAGCGGATGACGCGCATCGATGTCGGACGACCACAGCGGACCGTCGGCGCCATGGAACGCATCGGCACCGCGCACGTTGTGCTCGAGCTTGCGGAAATACGGCAGCACGTCGTCGAAGCTCCAGCCGGTGTTGCCGAGCGCGGCCCAATGATCGTAGTCCTCGCGCTGGCCACGAATGACGATCAGGCCGTTGATCGCGGACGAGCCGCCCAGGGTTCGACCGCGCGGCCAATACACCCTGCGACCATTCATGTGCGGCTCGGGCTCGGTCTGGAAGCGCCAGTTGTAGACCGGATGGAACATCGTCTTTGCATAGCCGATGGGGATGTGAATCCACGGGTACCGGTCGGGCGGGCCGGCCTCGAGCAGCAGCACCGAGTGACGCCCGTCGGACGTCAGGCGATCGGCCAGTACGCAACCCGCCGAGCCTGCGCCGACGATCACGTAGTCGAACTGGGGGCTCATCAGGCGGGTCGAGTCCGTGCGCTGTTGCGAAATGGCGTGCGCGCGCAATTCACGCGACGCTTCTTCGCCAGTATGCCAAACCCGCCGCCGACCGATGGCCGTCAGGCGATGCGCCGTACCCGCACGCGATGCGCAGCGCCGTCGTCCGTCAGCGGCACCTCTTCGCCGAATCCGCACTCGCGATCGAAACTGCCCGCATCGAGCGCATCGTCCGCGACGTGCATGAACGTATAGCTCGCGCCACCGACGCGGTACGTCACCGACGCCCGCGGCCAGTGCGACGGCAGGCAAGGGGTCATCGACGCATGGCCATTGCGCACGCGGAACCCCAGGAGCGATTCGACCGCGGCACGATGCATCCAGGCAGCAGCGCCCGTGTACCAGCTCCAGCCGCCGCGTCCGGTGAACGGCGGCGCGGTATAGACGTCCCCGGCCATGACGTAGGGCTCGAGCTCGTAGCGCCCTTCGCGCGATTCGACGTCGGCACGATGTGCGGGGCTGAGATAGGTGAACAGCCGGTACGCCAGGTCGGCGTCCCCTTGCGCCGCCAGCGCCATCACGGCCCATGCGCCCGCGTGCGCGTACTGGCCGCCGTTCTCGCGGACACCCGGGGGGTAGTCCTTGATGTATCCGGGATCGTGCTCGGGGTGCACGAACGGCGGATCGAGGAGGCGCACCAGCCGCGCATCGTGGTCGACCAATTGGTCCATGGCGGACTTCATGGCGCGGCGCGCGCGATCGGGCGCCGCGGCACCGGACAGCACCGACCACGCCTGCGCGATCAGGTCGATGCGACATTGCGAATTCGTGCGCGAGCCGAGCGGCGAGCCGTCGTCGAAGTAAGCGCGCCGATACCACTCGCCATCCCAGCCGTGCGCGTGCAGGGCATCATCCCATTCGGCGCGAGCCGACATCCAGCGTGCCGCACGCGCGAAGTCCTCGCGATCCTGGGCCAACGGGATAAAGCGTTGCACGACCGCACACAGGAACCAGCCGAGCCAGACCGATTCGCCGCGACCGTGCGCGCCGACGCGGTTCATGCCGTCATTCCAGTCGCCGCTACCCATCAGGGGCAATCCGTGAGCGCCGACCCGCAGGCTCACGTCGATGGCGCGCGCGCAATGCTCGTAGACGGAAGCGCGATCTTCGGTGATCGTGGGAACGTAGTACGCATCTTCCGCGCCCTCCGGTATCGGCTCGCCCGCGATGAACGGCACCTGCTCGTCCAGCACGCGGATGTCGCCCGTGGTCTCGACGTAGTGCGCGCAGGCAAACGGCAGCCACAGCCGATCGTCCGAGAAGCGCGTGCGCACGCCGGCGCCGGCCGGAGGATGCCACCAGTGCTGCACGTCGCCTTCGCGAAACTGGCGCGAGGCATGGAGGACGATCTGCGCCCGCAGCAGCCCGGGATCGATCAGGGCCAGCCCCATCGCGTCCTGCAGCTGGTCGCGGAAGCCGTAGGCACCGCCGGCCTGATAGAAGCCTGCGCGCGCCCACAGGCGGCACGACAGCGACTGATACGGAAGCCAGCGATTGACGAGCTGGTCGAACAGCGGATCCGGCGTATCGACGCGCAAGCGGTCGAGGCGCGTCGACCATATCGTCATCGCGTCGTCGAGCGCCGCATCCGCGCCTTGGGCGCCGCATCGCGCCGCCAGCGCGTGCGCTTCTTTCTCGCTGTTGCCGTAGCCCAGCATGAACGCGACCGTCGCCGACGCGCCCGGCGCGATCGTGCGCACGACGCGCACGGCGGCGCAGGGATCGAGACCGGCCCCGGCCCGTTCCTCCAGCCGGTCCGGAATACGCACGCGGCTGCGACCCGCATACAGCTCGCGCCGATCGCAGGTCCACTCCGGGTCCGGATCCTGCGTACCGAAGAACGCCGTGCCGCCCGCCCAAGGCTCGCTGCGTTCGACCCTCATGGCGTAGAGATAAGGCGATTCGGCATCCTTGCGTGTCGCAACGTAGCGCCGCTCGCTCTTGGTCGCACCCATGACCCATTCGGCAACGCCCATCACGCGCAGGCGGCGCGACGTCTTGCCCTCGTTGCGGATGCGAATCGACGTGGTCTTGAGCGAGGCATCCGCGGCGACGAAGCAGGAGATTTCGATCGCGAGACCGTCCACCGAGTGCTCGAACACCGAGTAGCCCTGGCCGTGGCGCACGCGCGTCGGCAACGAGCGACCCATGGGATGCGGCCCCATCAGCGGCCATATCCGCGCGTTTGCCGGATCGTCGAGCACGAACCATTCGGATGCGGGATCGCGCACGGGGTCGTTCGACCATCCCGTCAGCTGATGCAGGCGGCTGTTGCCCGCCCAAGTGAAGCCGCCGCCGGCTTCGGAGATCTGGAAACCAAACTCGGGATTGCTGATCACGTTGACCCATGGCCGGGCAGGGCGTCGATCGGCGGCGATCTCGACCCTGAACTCCCCGGACTCCCCATCGAACGCGCCCTTGGCGAGCCGCACCGAGTGGCTTTCCTCGCTTCCCGCTGCAATCTCCAACGCGGTCTCGTCCTGCTGCGCCTGCGCATTCGACAGCGCGCGCCGTCGCATCGCATCCTGGATGTGGTGCTCGAATGGCCTGCCGTCGGCGACCAGCACGATCCGCGCTTCCGCGTTCAGTGCGCAATGCTCCTCCGGCGTCAGCGCCTCGCGTCTCAGCACGAAGATCCGCGAAGCGGGCGCCGACGTACTGGCGGTGTCGATGGTCATCGCCGCGACCAGGGGCGCGATCGCGTCGGCGAGGGGTCGGGCATACGAACTGGGCTCGCCGTTCAAGACAACGACATCGACGGCGAGGCCCGCAAAGCTCCAGTACTCCCGCGCCCGAAACACCGCTCGCAGCAGTCCGAGGCCGACGACCGCGCTGATGGCCACTACGATGATCGGTCGGTCGCCCGAGATCGCGTGTCGCCAGAGGTGACGGCGCTCGAACGATTGCGCCGTCGCAAGCCCGGGTGGCATCGTCTGGCATACGAGCGGGGTCAGCGCCTGCATGGCGGCAAACTCGGGCGGCTCGATGCCGAGCTCGCGCAGCCGGATGTCCGACAGCGTCGCCGACATGAGCGATGCGCGCTCCAGCGTTGCGAGCGAGCGGTACTTGTCGATGTGTCCGACGAGCGTATCTTCGGCGGTCGCCGCGGCGGTCGCGAAAAGCAGGCGCGCGCGTCCCTTGGGAGGCACGTTGATCCGGACACGCAGCGACGCCACGGGATCGAGCCCCGGCGCATCGCCGGCGCTCGAATGCTGATCGCGCAGGAGGGCGGCGGGCCGCGCGAGGTCGCGGTTGCGGCCGATGAAGCGGCGACGGTCCGTCTCGCATCCGACGCTTCCGGCATCGCCTTCGATGACGGCGGCGAAATGGGCGAGATGGATCGTGCGCTCGCGCTCGTCGCGGCGGTGCCGCTGGAAGAAGAGCGCGTGATGCCGCTCGTCGTAGCGATGCGCGACGAACAGGTTGGAGAACGCCGGATGGGCATCGTCCGCGGCCTGCGTCGCCAGTACCGGCTCCAGGTAGGAGACGATCTCGCACGCGAGCGGCTCGTCGGTGAGATTGCGCAGGACGATATCGCGAACCTCGATATCGTCCTCGGGACTCACGAGCACCGTCATGCTCGCCTCGCTCGTCGCCGATTGCGATTCATAGATGACGCGATCGGCGAGGAACGTCGTGCGATAGACGGTCGAAGGATCCGGTACCGGTGCCGCGGTGAGCGAACGCGACGTCGAGGCGACGCCCTCGCGAAGGTAGAACAGCGTGCCGCCCAAATGCCGCAGCCAGTCATCGCGCCAGCGCGTCACGGCGAGCCCTTCGTAACGGCTCCAGCCGATGCCGTCACCGAACAGCAGCACGCTGTAGCGCCCGTTCGAGAGCACGTGCCCGGTGGTGCCCTCGCGCGCCGCCCGGTCGTCCAGCGTGAAGGCGAACCCGCGATCCGAATGCGGCGTCGCTTCCACCTCCCGGCTCGGCAGCGGGGGTGTCGAAAGCGCCACCTCGCGGGGCGCACGCTCCTGCAACAGTGCGTCGTAGGCCGCGACGGCCGCATTGGCGTGAAACCAGCGCTTGGGTGCGTCGTCGCTCAGGACATTGCACAACGCGACGAGCGTCATCGCCTGGTGGTGCGCCATGAAGGAGCGAATCAGACGGAAGCGCCCCGCCCGCGATTGTCGCTGCGCCGTGAAGTCGACGGCGTCGATGAACCCGCAGGTCTCGCGCGCATTCAACTGTTCGAGCGCACGGAGGTTCCGGGTCGCATCCCCGGGCGCGACCAGCGCCGCCAGCGCGCTCGCGTACGGCGCCACGACGAACTCCTGCCCCGAGCTTCGCTTGAGCGCGAGCGTCGGTACGCCGAAGCCCGAGTACTGGTAGGCGAGCGTGTGATCCTGCGCGCCGAAGGCGGATTCGGAAATGCCCCATGGCAAGCCTCGCGACTGTCCGAACCGCATCTGCTCGGCAACGGCGACGGCGAGCGCGCTTTTCATCATCCCACCCGCCGGCTCGTCCATGACGAGGCTCGGCATCAGGTATTCGAACATCGAGCCCGACCATGACCGGAGCGTCGTCCGCGAGCCGATCGCGACGAATGGACGCCCCAGCGTGAACCAATGGCGCACCGGGACCTCGCCTTTGCAGATCGCAACGTAGCTCGACAATCGGGCTTCGGAGGCCAGGAGATCGTAATAACCGCGATCGAGCTCGCTCGTATCGACGCGGTAGCCGATGTGGAAGAGCGCGCGCTCCGGGTCGTAGAGAAATCCGAAGCGCATCTGCGCCGCGAGCGCCTCCGCTCGCACCGCTACGCGCTCGAGCCGCGCAAGCAACACGTCGTCGTCGGTTTCGAGCGCATCGCGGGCATGACTTGCCAGGGTATTGAGAAAGTCCGCGGCGGCGTCGCGCAATTCGATCGGTATGCGGTCGCGCGTTGCAGCGTCGTCCAGTTCCTCGCGCGCCGCAGCGACGAGCGCCGGCCCATCAGCACCCATTCGCGCAAGCGCCGGGATGGAATCGATTTCCGCATGCGCCGTCGCAAGCGCGCCATGGCCGGAAAACACAGGATTTTTGCCGCCCCATGCGTCGCCGAGGCGCGCTCGCGCGCGGGCAATCGCTCGATCGGCGGCAGATGCGTATTGCGAAGGCCCGCGGCAAGCTTCGGCGAGCGCCCACAAATGACCCGCGAGGTTGCCGCTGTCCACGGTCGATACGTAAGCGGGAGCAAGCGGCAACAGGGTCTGCGAGTCGTACCAGTTGAGGAGATGTCCTTCGTGGCGAGCGAGCGCGTCGATCGAATCCTGCGTGGCCTCGATCCGCTCGACCATGTCGCGAGTGCCGATGAATCCCAGATCGCGCGCGACGGCGCAACAAAGGAGATAGAGGCCGATGTTCGTGGGGGACGTGCGATGGGCGACGATCGGATGCGGCTCGAGCTGGACGTTGTCGGGCGGCAGGTGGTGATCTTCCGCGCCGACATAGCGCTCGAAATAGCGCCATGTGTCGCGCGCGACATCGCCCAAGTAGGCGAGGTCGTCCGGCGATGCGCGCGGATCATCCTGTTTTCTCGACGCGCTGGCGATCCAGGCCCATACCGCCGACGCCTCGAGCACGGCAAAGGCGACGAGCCCGGGTACGCCAAGGCTTGCGTGCGCGGCAAGCAACAGGAGCAGCAACGCGGCCCCGGCGGCCATTGCGCCCAGATGCCGGCGCAGGAAGTAGCCAAAATCCAGGGCGGACGTGGACTGTACCTGCGCCGCGGTCACCCATTGAAGGAGCCGCCGCCGGCGCACGAGGCGCCAGCAGGTCCGCGCGATGGCATCGACCATCAGCCACGAGGTGTAGAGCAGCGACGCAAGCTGCCACAGGGTGCCTGCGAGTGCGCGCGCCAGGTCGCGGAACGCGATGCGAAGGAAATGCGGCAGCGCGATGGTGTCGCGACTGGGCGAAAGGCCGGCGAGCGCGCCCATCATCGGTCCCGCGGCAAACGCGATCCCGACCAGCAGCGCTGCGTGGAGCAGGGGTGGTGCCCCCGTTGCGAGGGCCAGGCCCAGCACCGCAAGCGACGCGGGCGCGATCAGGCTTCGGCGCAGGTTGTCGATGATCTTCCATCGCGCCAGTCCGTCGAGGTCGTAGCGGCCGCCACGCAAGAGAAATGGAAGGAGTTGCCAGTCGCCGCGTGTCCATCGATGGGTGCGCGCCGCCGCGACCTCCGCATGGGCCGGCGCGTCCTCCATCAGCACGACGTCGCTCACGAAGCCGCAGCGAGCGATCGAGCCCTCGATCAGATCGTGGCTCAGGAGCGCGTCGGGCGGAATGCGGCGATCCAGCACATCGTGCATGACGTCGACGTCGAGCAGCCCTTTGCCCGTGAACGTACCGGTGCCGAACAGGTCCTGATAAATCTCCGACGTCGTGGCGCTGTATGGATCGATGCCGCACTGTCCGGAAAACAGCCAGTGAAAGAGCGTGTGCTCGTCGCCGGCAGGTAGAGGCGGCACGACCCGTGGTTGCAGGATGCCGTAGCCCGCGGCAATGCGGCGGCCCCGCACGGAGGCAACCGGAGCATTCAGCGGATGCGCGGCGATGGCAACCAGCTCGCGCACGATCCCCGGCGAAGTGGCCGTGTCGCTGTCGAGTGTGAGCACGAATCGCGTGCCGCGAGCCGGGACGGCCAGGTCGCCGAGTTCCGTAAACGGATTGCCGGGCTCGCCCGCGAGAAGCCTCACGAGTTGTTCGAGCTTGCCGCGCTTTCGCTCCCAGCCCATCCAGGTACCCTCGCGCGGAGTCCATGTCCGCGGCCGGTGCAGCAACAGAAAGCGCGGCTCCCGCCTCGACTGCGGATATCGAGTATTGAGCGCCCGTACCGCTGCGATGGCGGTATTCAGGAGGGACGCGTCGTGGGGTTCAGTTTCGGTGGCGCTGTCGGTCCAGTCGGTCAGCAGCGCGAACTGGGCCTGCTCGTCGGGATTGGCCAGGTAATGCAGCTCGAGCCGGCGTGCCAGGCGCTCGACGCCATCGGCCGACGTCAACAGCGTGGGAATCACGACCAGGACCCGCGCGTCGGGTGGCAGGCCCTTTGCATAGTCTTTTCGGGCGAGGCGCTGGGGCCGCGCCGATTCGGACACCACGCGGTTGACGAGGCTGATAGCGAACTCGGAGGCCGGAACTGCGCAGAGCACCGCGGCCATGACGATGACGATCGAGTTCGCTTCGCTGCCGTGCAGCGCCGCAGCGATGACGGCAGTCGTCAGGAGAGCGACGATGCCGAGATAGAGCGTCAGCCGCGCCGAGACGGGGAGACGAGCGACGCGGTGCCAGAAGGGCGCGCTCACCCGTAGATCGCGTTCCAGCTCCGGGCGTCCGGCACCGAGCAGGAAATACGCCGGATGGCAGCGGAGCGTGTCCGCCCCTGGCGCCCGGGTGCGCGCCAGCACGGCCTCGGCGACCCGGCGCTCCGTGACCCGGGCGCGACGGGCCATACCTTCCACGGTATGCCGGCACTGGTCGCGCGTCTCGAAATCGTCCTGCCGGAACGGCGGCGTCGCTGCAAAAACGCGGTCGACGGAGCTCAGCAGCTCGACGACGCCTTTCCAGTCCGCGCCGCCTATCCGCCGCAGCGAGGTCATGATGTTGCGCACCGTGACGTTGGCGATGGTTTGCCGCGCGTGCATCTCGGAAAGCGCCTGCGCGGGATCGGCGCCGCTCGCCGCCAGCCATTGCCGGATCACCTCGAAGTGACGGGCTTCGGCGTGATGCAGGCGCTGGTAGATCTGCGAGAGGAACGCGTGCAACACGCCGCGCGCGTCAGCGCAGGCGGCGGCGCGCTCGAGCGTCGCCGTCGACAGCGTCCCCTCGGCGTCGCAGCAGAGATCGGCCAGCTCGCCAACCGCCTTGTTCGCGGCAATCCGCTCGGCGATCCGGCGCAGATTCTCGATCAGCACGACCCGAAGCGTGGTGGGCAACGCCCACAACTCACCGATCTCGAGCTCGTCCACTTCCTGATACGCGTCGACGAAGCGGCGCAGCAGGTCGAGGTCGAGGTCGCTGTCGGTGTGGGCGACGAAGGCCCAGGCGATGCCGTAGATCCGCGGCAACCCCCGCAGCGGCTCGCTCGTGAGTTTGGGCAGCTTGCGGTAGTAGCCGCGGGGCAATCCCTCGCGGATTGCGAGAAGCTGAGCCTCGACCAGATGGAAATTGTCGAGAAGCCATTCGGCTGCGGGCGTGACGCTCTGCCCGGCGCGCGAATAGGATCCGATCAGACGGTGGGCATGGCGCAGGACCCGCGCGTTGTGAGCGATCCGCGGGAAAAAGCCGCCGTCGCCGGGCGCGTGCCCGGAGGGCTGGGCTTCAGCCAGGCTTCGCGCATGTTGCAGGAACCGCTCGGGCCCGAAGATCTCCGAGCGGATCGCCTCGTCGATCGGCTCGCGCGAGGCGGCGATGAATTCCCGGGTGAGATCCGACGCCCTGGCTACGAGCGCCTCGAGGTCAGGCGCGCGCATCGGCCGCCTGACCGCGTCAGGCGAAGAAACAGAGGAGGGCGGCGAAAAGCGAGATCGCGGTGACGGTGGTCACAAAGCGTTTCGAGGTGAAGCCGTATACCGCTTCCACACCCTCCGCGATGCGCACTAGACCCTGCCTGGCAGGCCGACAGACC
>Ga0070678_100002080_pt1 | contig 10855 bp, 8 predicted proteins | sample KBSM73metaG_FD_65647 | JGI IMG/M metagenome (GOLD analysis project Ga0070678, IMG submission 65647) | Miscanthus rhizosphere microbial communities from Kellogg Biological Station, Michigan, USA - KBS M7-3 metaG | ecosystem: Host-associated > Plants > Roots > Rhizosphere > Soil ...
GCGAGGCCGGCGGAAGGCTCGTCCAGCATCAGCACGCGCGGGCCTGCGAGCAACGCGCGGCCCACGGCCAGCATCTGCCGCTCCCCGCCCGAGAGGGCCGCACCCTTGTGATGGCGCCGTTCGGAAAGGCGCGGGAAGAAATCGAACACGTCAGGAATGCGGAAGATATGCCGTCCCATGGTGTCCACGGGGGGACGCACGAGGCCCAGATTCTCATCCACCGTCAAATCGACAAAGATGTTCTTGCCTTCGGGAACCAGCGTCAGGCCGCGGGCCACCCGCTCATGCGCCGCCAGGCTTTCAATGGCCTGTCCTTCGAGACTGACCTTGCCTGTTACGGTGTTGCGGCCGCGCGACCAGCCGGCAAGCGCATTGACCAGCGTGGACTTGCCGGCGCCGTTGGCACCGACTAACCCGACCATCTTGCCTGAGGGGACGCTGATGCCGACGCCGGATAGTGCCACATTTCCGGCGTAGCGCACGGTGAGGTCTTCGCATCGGAGCAAGCCGGTCATTCGTCGCGCCCCAAATAGGCTTCGCGCACCTTGGGGTCGCGCTGGATTTCCGCCGGCGTTCCGGTCGCCAACATCACGCCCTGATCGATCATGACGATGCGATCGGCGATCGACATGATAAGGTCCATGTGATGCTCGATGACGACGAGCGCGAGATTGCGCTTGCGCAAGCTCACCAACACGTCGGCGAGTTTTTGCATGTCGCTGCCGCCGAGACCCGCGGCCGGCTCATCCAGCAGCAACACCTTGGAGCCGGTGCCGTACGCCAATGCGACCGACAACAGGCGCTGCACGCCATAAGGAATATCGCCGGGCAGCTTGTCATGGTACTGCGCAGCGATGCCGAAGAATTCCAGAAGCTGGCAAGCGATCAGTTCGGCCTGGCGGCGCGTTGCGGCCTCACGCCAGGGAAGAAACAGCGATACGGCGAGACTCGCGGAGTACTCGCGGACGATTGCGGCGACCGCATTCTGGAGAACCGTCAACTCGCCGAAGAATGAATTCTGCTGAAACGTCCGTCGCAAGCCACGGCTGGCGAGATCGTAGGTCTTCGTCGTCGAGACGTCGTCGTGACCAAGGAAGGTCTGGCCGGAATGGCTGACGGCGTTGGTGACCGCGGCAAAACAACTGCTCTTGCCGGCGCCGTTCGGTCCGATAATCCCGAGGATTTCGCCTGATCGTACCGACCAGCTGACGTCACGGAGCGCCACCAGCGCGCCATAGCGCACCGTCAGGTTTTCAACCCGCAGCACCTCGGCGCCGTCACGACGTTGCGTTTCCCCTGAACTTGCCACCCGGCTGTCCATGTCTTGTTATGTTCGGCAAGTGCGCCGGATTTTGATGCGTCAACCAACATGGCCGGAGGCCAGCGGTCAAGGCCGTCAGATACGGCCAAATGCGTGTCGATCGCATATGCCACGGCGGGTATTTCGGGTGACGGAAAAAGTCGTATTGTGGCCGCTCAATCCAGCGCGCATGCGGCCAGGCCCCGGAAGTGCTTGACGGCCGGTTGCCGCCCGGCCGCGAACAAACGCGTCGTGCTTAAGCTTCAATTTTCTACCGGCGGAAACCGTTCTTTAGACCCGTTCGATGATAATCGCAGGCGCCATGCCGCCGGCGGCACACATTGTCACCAGACCGCGCTTGAGATTGCGCCGCTCCAGTTCGTCGAGAACGGTACCGATCAGGATCGAGCCGGTCGCGCCGATGGGATGGCCGAGCGCGATCGAACCACCATTGACGTTGACCTTGTCGCGGTCGAGCTTGAGGTCGCGGATGAATTTTTCGGCGACGACCGCGAAAGCCTCGTTGATCTCGAACAGATCGATATCGTCGAGCGTGAGACCGGCCTTGGCCAGCACCTTGCGCGCCGCGGGCACCGGCGCATTCAGCATCAGGGTCGGCGAGTCCCCCATGTTCGCCATCGCGACGACACGCGCGCGCGGCTTCAGGCCGTGCGCCTTGGCGTAGTTCGGTGACGCCAGCAAAATCGCAGCCGAACCGTCAACAACACCGGACGAATTTCCGGCGTGATGCATGAAGTCGATGTCGAGATCGGGGTATTTTTCGAGAATGAGATTGCGATAGGTCGTGCCCTTGTCGTCAAGCGGATAATCGGCCACCGCAGTGAACGCGGGTTTCAATCCGGCAAGCCCTTCGAGCGTGGTCTGTGGCCGCGGATATTCCTCGCGGTCAAGCGCAAGGCTGCCGTCCTCGCGATGAACCGCAACGAGGCTCTTGTCGAAATGTCCGCCCTTGATCGCGGCCGCCGCTCGCTTCTGGCTCTCAAGGCCGAGTTGATCGACATCCTGCCGCGTGATGCCCTCGAGCGTCGCCACCGCATCCGCGCAAACGCCCTGGTGCGACTGAGGGTGCTTGGCGCGCAGACGAAGATTGCCGTTGTCCATCATGAACGGCCCCTCGCCGCGCCGGCCTTCCATCGACATCATCTCGGTACCGCCGGCGATAACCAGATCCTCCGAACCCGACATGATCGAATTCGCCGCCATGTTGACGCTGGTGATGCCGGAACCGCAGAACCGGTCCAGTGTGACGCCGCTGGCACGCACGTCATAGCCGGCGTCGAGCGCCGACATCCGGCCGAGGTCGCCGCTTTGCGGACCGCGCTGCGAACTGGTGCCCCAAATGATGTCGTCGACATCAGCAGTATTGATACCGGTGCGATCCGCCAACGCGCGCAATACCGTTGCGCCCAGTTGCTGCGGATGAATCCCTGCGAGCGCACCCTTGCCGGCCTTGCCAATGCCTCGCGGCGTCCTGCATGCATCGATGATCAGCGCGTCAACCATGGTGTTCCCTCGGAGAATATCGATTGGTCGCATTTGCAGCCGATCAAGCCCCAAAGTCAATTCACCGCGCGCGCCCAGCGGAGCGTTGAGCTTACGTCCATGACGGTCGCGTCGCGCTACCGCATTCGCGATTTCAGAACCGCTTCGTGCTTTTCACGATCTGGCGATGGCCGCATGGGATCGAGGTCCATCCGCTTCGCTGTCGTCGTAAACCGATCGGAACGAGATCGCGTAGCAATACGCTCGTCGCGAGACTGAATGTCTGGAAAACCTGGCGCTTGTTTTACGGCTCGCTCACAAGCGTGACCATCACTCAACCGTCGCTGGACTGATGGGATCGCCGACACATTGAGGGCACGCGGCGCGCTGCCCTCCAGAATATGCCCGGCGAGTTCGTGGCCGTGCAAGGGCACCGGAACCTGATAGTGTTTCAACGCGGGAACCCAAGTGCGAATGCACGCATGGTGTAACTTGACACTCGCCCGTATCTGCCGCAGCATTTGAGGTGCTGCACCCTTCGAAGTCATGGAGCGGCGGTTCCTTGCTTCGCGGGTATTGGCGTCCGATCATGTGATCAAGACGGCACGCAGTGAAGCGGACGTATGTCCGTCGGCACACTCTTGGAGAGGAGCATGACGCCACCGGCTCAAAGCAGTGACCTTGCTCGACGGCAAGGTCCGGGCGTAGATAAGGCGAACAGCAGCTGCTAGCCTTTCCGCGCCACCGACAATTCGAGCATATCCACGGGATAGAAGCGCAAAGGCCACGCGCTTGCTGGATCCCAATACAGAACTGGTGTGTACCAGAAATCCTTCGCTAAAACGAAGATGCCGGGCCCCGCGATGCTTTCATGCACCGGGGCCCACTCATTTTGACAAGCGATATCTCTGCGCGCTTTGGCGCAAATAGCCCACCGCATCGTTCCATGCTTTATTCGATCGGTTGAAACTGCCCGGCCGAAAGAGGGACTGCGATGGAAAAGCCACGCGTGCGCGTCTACACCGATTACAAGAGCCCCTACGCCTTCGTCGCCAACAAGCGGCTCTTCGAGCTGGAAGAAGAACACGGCGTCGAACTGGAATGGCTGCCCTATACGCTTCGCATCGCTGAATTCATGGGAACGGTCGAGGAGCGTACCCCGCATTTCTGGCGCAAGGTCCGTTACGCCTACATGGATGCGCGGCGTTATGCCAATTCGCAAGGCCTCACCATGAAAGGCCCGCGACGAATCTACGACGCCTTCTATTCCAGCGCCGGCATGTTGTTTGCGCAGCGCCATGGGTTGTTCCGGCCCTATCATGACACGGTGTTTCGGCGCTTCTGGAGCCACGACCTCGAAATCGACGCGCTGCCGGATATTTCAGGCGTGATCGCCTCGGTCGGGGGCTCTGCTAGGGATTTCGAAGCTTATGTGCACGGCACGGCGCGGGCCGAACATGACCGCATCATCGATGAGGCGGAAACGCTGGGCGTCTTCGGCGTACCCACCATGGTGTTCAACGGCGAATTGTTCTGGGGCGGCGATCGTATCGATCTCCTGATCGAACGCATCAAGAATCCTGAATCGATTGCCACCGCACTGGGCAGCCGACATCGGAAGTGAGTTTACGAACCGGCTCATCTCAAATCGAAAACGCCGGACTGCCGTAGGGATAGAACTGCGTGAGATCGACGTTCTGATATGGCAGCTTGTCAAGACGGGTCGTTCCCAGAAACGGCTCTGACGGTTCGACCAGCAGGATCGTCTTGGCAAAACCATTGTCGTCAAAGCCGCGTCTGAAGTGAACGCGCGATTTGATCGCGATGACTTCGAAGGAACCGATGTCCAACCCCAGTGCCTTGAGCGAGAACGGCTCCATGATCTGCACCAGATAGGTGGAGAGGATCAGCACATTGTTGCGGCCAAACTGGATGCAAACCCAGAATTGGCCGTACCCTTCGACCGCATTCAGGATGGTGCCCTGGATACGCACCGGTTCGCCCGCGGATTCATCGGCCAGGCCGCCGATCTCCATATCAAAGCTGTCGCCAGCCTTCGCGCCCATCGCCTTGAGCCTGGCAGTCGCCTTGGCGTCGGCGATGGTTGCGATCAAGGTGTTTGAAAGATCTTGCGCCACGATTTCCCGCAGCAACCAGGTCGCGTAGCCGGAGCGATCGCTGTGATCGGCCAGCACCACCGGCACAGCAGCCTTTGCTACCGCCTGTTTCGCCAGCGCGACGCCGTCGGCGATGCTGTGTATCCTGGACGATTTCAACAACGCTTCGCGCTGACGCCAGATCGTTCCGGCAAGATCGCGCCCGACCTGCTCGGCCAGTTTGGGATTTCCGTTGGTCAGCACCTGCACCGTCATGCCGACGTCAGGCACGTCGGCAAACGGGAAGCCGAAGAAAATGTTCACGTAGACGTCGGGCTCACGCGCCTCCCAAACCAGAGCGCGCTGGCCTAAATCCATCCACGGCGATGCGCCGGTCCATTGCAGGACCGTCGGCGAGATGACGGGAACACGGATCGTTACATGTGTTGGCTTATAGTCGCCGCGGATCGCGCGCACCAACGTCCGCGCCGCACGCTCGCCTTGCAGATATTCGTCGTAATGCGGAAAATATTTCACCGCGAACGCTATGTCGGCAGATCTGAGGAACGCCTCGTCCTCATTGCCGTGGAGATCGAAAGTCGCAGCAATAAACGCCTTCGGCCCGACCGCCTCCCGGACCCTCCGCGCCAATTCGGCCTCTGGCCGCGGCACGCCGCGCACCGCCATGGCGCCGTGAACGCAGAGATAGACACCGTCGAATGCTGCTTCGGCCTTGAGGCCCGCAATCATCTTGCCGACAAAGGTCTCAAAGGCCTCCCCGGTGACCCAACCCGATCCGATGCCCGTCTTCGGCCATAACGGCGATTCAATCCCGACCAGTTCGACCCCATCGAACTCCCGCGCCATCTTCACAAAGCCGCCCATATAGGATTTTGGATACGCCCCCAGCAGAGCTTCGCCGCTGGCCGGCGAGCCCGGAAAGACGAAGTCGTCGAGCGTCGTGTCGTTCTTCAGGAACGTGACCGTTTCGTGGGAAAAATGCAGAACGGCGATGCGGATCGCGGGATGGTTCATCACGGCTCGTCCCCGGTGGCAGGCTTGCCTGATACTGGCATTGACGGCCGATCGGCGCCAATGACGCATTCGGATTTCGCCCACCAGACCTGCATTAAGCCGGCAAGAAATCGGCAAGAAAACGCCAAGGCTCGCCTTGCGGCGCAGCGAGTTCCGCAGCTATTCTGCCTGTCAATGATTGGGCCCTGCCCTGCCCAAAAAACCGTCCAAGTGGAGAAGCGCCATGAATCCTCCCGTCAGCTCGCCTGCCATCAAGGTCGTGAAATCGGTCCGCGAACAGGTAAGCCCCGAGGAGTGGCAGGCGCGGGTCGACCTTGCAGCCTGCTACCGTCTCACGGCGATGTACGGCATGACCGAGATGATCGCCAACCACATCTCGTGCCGGGTGCCGGGACACAACGACCAGTTCCTCATCAACCCCTACGGGATGCTCTACGAAGAAATCGACGCGTCGTGCCTGATCAAGGTCGACGTCGAGGGCAACACGCTGTTCAACGCATCCGACTACAACGTCAACGTGGCAGGCTTTGTCATTCACAGCGCTATTCACATGGCCAAGCATGACGTCGATTGCGTGGCGCATACACACACGCCCGCCGGCATGGCCGTCTCGGCGATGGAGTGCGGGCTGCTTCCGCTGGCGCAGACCTCGATGCGGTTTCTCCATATCGGCTACCACGACTTCGAAGGCATCGCCGACGATGTCGAGGAGCGTGAGCGGCTGGTCCGGGACCTCGGCGATCACGAGGCCATGATCCTGCGCAACCACGGACTGCTCGTCGTCGGCCGCACCGTGCCCGCGGCATTCAACGTGCTGTTCCGGCTGGAACGGGCCTGCGAGGTGCAGGTCATGGCGCTGTCCTGCAACACCAAGCTGATTTATCCGCCGCAAGACGTGATGGAAGAGACCTTCGACAAGATGCGCTCGCGAACCGACAGACCGGCGCGAAACGGCGAGCTTGCGTGGCCCGCATATCTGCGCAAGCTCGACCGCACCGATCCGTCGTATCGGAACTGACCCTCAATCAGTTTCCTGCGTTCGAGGAAACCTTGCCGCGTAGCGTCCTGACCGTATCCGCTTCAACGCGCGACGCCGCATTGCCCCAACTGTTGCGGATATAGGTGACGACGGCAGCCACCTGGCTATCGTTGAGGCGGTAACCGAGCGACGGCATCGCGGGCGATGTCGGCCTCGAATCCGTGCCGGTCGCTCGCGCGCCGGTCAGGATGATATGAACCAGCGACGACGGATCGTCCTGTCTCACGATCGCATTGCCTGCCAGCCGCGGAAACAGCCGTTCGACACCCTCGCCGCTAACGGTATGACAGGCCGAACAGGTATCGGTGAAGATCGCCTTTCCGACCTGCATTTGCGGATCGGCCGCTGGTAACGGCGGAGGCGCCGGTGCGCCGGCAGCACCCCGTTCCTTCAAATAGACCGCGATCGCCTTGAGATCGGCATCCGGCATCTTCGACGTCGAATTCTCGATGACGTCCTTCATCGGTCCGCTAGCGAGGCTGGTACGGGTCTGGCCGTTCTTGAGATATTGCACGATGTCATCGGTGGACCAATTGCCGAGGCCCGCCTGCGGATCGTTGGTGATATTGGGGGCGATCCAGTTGTCGATCTGGTTGCCCTGCAGATACTGATCTGCCATGTTGGCGCCAAAGGCATTCAGCGGGGTGTGGCAGGCGCCGCAATGACCGAGACCTTCGACCAGATAGGCGCCGCGGTTGAATTCCTCTGAACGTTTTGGGTCGGCGACGAAATAGCCTGGCGTAAAATACAGCGCGTTCCAGCCCCACATCGACATCCTGATGCTGAACGGGAACGGCAACGTCCGGCGATTGACGACATTCGACACCGGCGCCAGCGTCCGCAGATAATCATAGATGGCTTCGACGTCCTGGCGTGTCACCTTGGTGTAATACGGGTATGGAAACGCCGGATAGAGATAGGTCCCGTCCGGCCGCCGTCCCTCATGCATCGCGCGGGCAAAATTGTCTTTCGACCAGCGGCCGATGCCGGTGGTGTCGTCCGGCGTCAGGTTCGGCGTCAGGATCGGGCCAAAGGGTGTCTGCAGCGCAAAGCCACCGGCAAAGGGCTTGCCGCCGGGCGCGGTGTGGCAGGCGATGCAATCGCCGATTGTCGCCAGCGCCTTACCACGTTGCACATCGACGTAATTGTCCTGCTCGGCGCGAGCCGCACCGGCCACGACCGCCGTCGCAAACAGGAGTACGCTTCCGATCGCTCTCATAGCTGCACCAGCGGTCCGGGCGATTTCAGGTATTTCTTGATCGCATCCAGCGACCAATAGGTCAGCGCGCCCACGGTGCCCGTCGGGTTGTAACCGGCATTCTGCGGGAAAGCTGAGGCGCCCATCACGAACACATTCGAGACGTCCCAGGATTGCAGATAACGATTGAGCACACTGGTCTTGGGATCGCTCCCCATCACGGCGCCGCCGGTATTATGTGTGGTCTGATAAGGCACCACCGACCAGGGCACGTTGAGGCGGTTAACCTGCGTCGTCTTCGCACCCATTGCTTTGGCGATTTCGTCGCAGCGATCGGCCATCCAGTTGGCCATCTTCCGTTCGTTTTCCTGATAGTCGAAGGTCATCCGCATCAAGGGACGCCCGAGCGGGTCCTTATAGGTCGGATCGAGATCGAGATAGTTGTTGCGGTAGCTCATCACACTGCCTTGCGCACCAACACTGGTGACGCGCTGATAGGTCTCGCTGACGGCCTTCTTCCACTTGCTGCCCCATGTCGGCGTGCCGCGCGGCGTCGGGTGATACAGGATCGGCCGCCCATTGGTGTAGGCGCAGGTGATCGAAGCCCCGCCGACAAAACCATGCGGGCCGTGGTCGAAATTGTCGCTGTTGTAGTCGTCAAGCGCTGCGCCAAGCGAACCGGCCGCAGCGAACGGATTGAACTTGGCATCCTCGAAGAAGGCCGTCGAACCGGAGCCGGTCTGGTAGGCATAATTGCGGCCAACCACCCCATCGTTCGTCTGGGGATCGTACGGCTTACCGATGCCCGACAGCAGCAACAGGCGCACATTGAACAGGCTGTAGGCGCAGACCAGCACGAGGTCGGCCGGCTGCTCCCATTCCTCGCCGTTGAGATCGACATAGGTGACGCCGGTGGCGGTCTTGCCGTCCTTCGACAGATTGACCTTGGTCACTTCGCTGTCGGTTCGCGCCTCGAATGTCGGCTCGCGGATCAACGCCGGCAGCACGCAGGTCTGCGGACTGGCCTTCGAATAGTTGGCGCAACCGAAACGTTCGCAAAATCCGCAATAGGTGCACGGCGCCATGCTGCAGCCGTAGGGATTGGTGTAAGCGATGGAGATATTGGCGGAAGGACGTGGAAACGGATGCAGGCCGAGACCGCTCGCCGCCTTGGTGAACAGCTCCTGGGCGTAGCCCTGCTTCATCGGCGGTGTCGGATAGTCGCGCTCGCGTGCGCCTTCGAACGGATTGCCGCCGGCCTGCTTTGCGCCCTTGATGTTGCCCGCCTTACCGGAAATGCCCGCAACATATTCGAACTTGTCATAGTAAGGCTCGAGCTCTTCGTAAGAGACCGGCCAGTCCTGGATGTGATTGCCCTCAGGCATGATCCCTTCTCCGTAGCGCTCGGTCATGTGGCTACGAATGCGGAAATCATTGGGAAGGAAACGCCAGGTCTGGCCGTTCCAGTGCACGCCGGCGCCGCCGACGCCGTTGCCCGGCAAGAAGCTGCCCCATTTCCGGATCGGAAGCGCGGTCTGCGAGGGGTTGTTCCGCATCGTCAGCGTTTCCTGCTTCGGGCGCAGGAAGACATCGTGACGAACGGCGTAGCGCAGTTCATCTGCCGCGGTGCCGATGTTGAAGTCGGAAGCCGTATCGCGCCAGGGGCCGCGCTCGATCGCGACGACCTCCAGCCCGGTGCGGGCAAGTTCATAAGCGAGGATCGATCCGGTCCAGCCGAGACCGACGATGACGACATCCTTGCGCGGGAGACGGCGGGCCATCAGTTCTCTCCCCACGCCGGACGGCCCTGCATGCCGACGGGCGGCAGCGTATAGGCCTGGTTCGGCTTTTCCATCACGTCGCGGAAATCGTAGCGGACGCCGGGGAAGCCGACGAGCTTCCAGCCGGCCATGTCGCGATTGCCGCCATAGATCGGGTCGGCAAAAAAGCCTTCCATCGTGTTGGAATAGACCGCCACGAACAGCATCCGGCTGCTGAAATTCTGAAACTGGATCTCACCCTTCTCCATGCCGGTGAGCAGCTTCTCCTGTTCGTCCGTATTGAGTTGAACAAACGTACGGCCGCTGAAGGTCGTCTTGCAGTACGCCTCCAGCGCCGCGAGCCCGAGGCGATATTGCTGGCGCGGTATCAGCGGCGACTGCAGCCCCTGCGTCGGTAATGGCGTCGAGGAGAACGGCCCTTGCATATAGAGCCATTCGTGCCCGCCATAGGGACCCATGAGCTGCCGGTCGATGAAGGTAGTCACGCCGGCGTCCTTGGCGCCCATCCCCAACTCATCCGTCGGGATCAGGCGATCAACGACGGCGTCGACGACAGCGGCCTCGGTCGGCGTGAAGAAGAGATAACCGCCGGGAACCACAGGTGGAATTGGGTACGCCTCGTTGGGCTGCCAAGGCAGCACCTTGGTCACGACCCGCGCGCTGACACCTTTGGTCATGATGACAAGCGCTGCGCTGGCGAGCAGGCTTCGGCGCGTTACGCCATCGGCGTGTTTCAATTTCGAGGTGAGTGGGCGCGAGGATCTGCTTCGCGGCAAACGGCCGTCAGCCTGCATGACAACGCCTCCCAGCCTCGAACTACGTAGGTCCGATGTTCGCTTTGGAGGGCAGTTTGCACTTTTGTGACGGCCTTGTCAGGCGCGTTTTGGGCGAGGCACGCATGCA
>Ga0070678_100002082_pt1 | contig 10851 bp, 7 predicted proteins | sample KBSM73metaG_FD_65647 | JGI IMG/M metagenome (GOLD analysis project Ga0070678, IMG submission 65647) | Miscanthus rhizosphere microbial communities from Kellogg Biological Station, Michigan, USA - KBS M7-3 metaG | ecosystem: Host-associated > Plants > Roots > Rhizosphere > Soil ...
CCGTGCAGTATGCAGCCGCGATGCGCTCGCGCTAGACCTCCGCGGCCTGGCGCAGCGTTTCGACCACAGGTCTGCGTAACACCTCACGCAAGCCCCACCAGCCGGCCGCGAGGGCGAGCAGCGCACCGGTCGCGCCGCCCAGCAGCGGCACCATTGGCGACGCGTTCCAGCTGAACTCGAACACGTAGCGGGCGAGGGCCCAGCCGACCGCCACCGCGGCGAGCGAGGCGAGCACGCCGGCCAGCGCGCCGACGCCCAGCAACTCGGCGCGCTGCACCTGCGCGAGCAGCTTGCCGCTCGCACCGAGCGCCCGCATCACCGCGAACTCGCGTGCCCGCGCCTCGCGCGTCGCCGTGACCGCCGCGAACAGCACCACGAGTCCGGCAGCCAAGGTGAAGCCGAACAGGAACTCGACCGCCCGCACGACCTGGTCGAGCACGTTCTGGATCTGCGCGATCGAGGCCGAGACGTCGATGCTCGTGATGTTCGGAAAGTCGCGCGACAGGCCGTTGTCGAAGCCGGCCTGCGGCGGCGCACGGAACGCCGCGATGTAGCTGACCGGCGCATCGACCATCGTTGCGGTCGGAAACATCACGAAGAAATTGACGCGCATCGAGCTCCAGTCGACCTTGCGCAGACTCGTGATCTTGCCTTCGGTGATGGCGCCGCCCATGTCGAAGCGCAGAAGGTCGCCGAGCTTCAACCCGAGCGTCTGTGCCAGCCCGTCCTCGACGCTCAGGCCCTTCGCCTCGTTGTCGGTCCAGCGGCCCTGGCTGACCTCGTTGTGCGGCGGCAAGGTCGCGCTGTGGCTCAGGTTGAACTCGCGGTCGACCAGGCGCCGGGCCCGGCCGTCCGGCAGGTCGTCGGGCCGCACCTCCTGGCCGTTGATCGCGATCAGGCGGCCGCGAATCATCGGAAACCAGTCGTAGCGGGCCACGCCATCGGTCTTCAGGCGGGCGCGGAACGCTTCCGCCTGATCGGGCTGGACGTTGATCACGAAGCGGTTCGGCGCATCCTTCGGCGTCGCCTGGCGCCAACTGTCGATCAGGTCGGTGCGCAGCAGCACGAGCAGCACGAGGGCGAGCAGGCCGACACTGAGCGCCGAGACCTGCAGCACCGCGAAGGCCGGCCGCGCCGCGATCTGGCGCGTCGCCAGCACGAGCCAGCGCGGCGCACGCGCCTCGGGCACCGCGCGCTTGAGCAGCTGCACCGCGAGCCACGACAGCACGGCGAACAGCGCGACCGCCGCTGCGAAGCCGCCGACCGCGATCGCGCCGAGCTTGATGTCGCTCGACACCGCGAGCAGCAGTGCGATGAAGCCGGCAGCGCCGGCCGCGAGCACGGCCAGCGAGGCCGGCTTCAGCGCACCGACGTCGCGGCGGATCACGCGCAGCGGCGGCACCTTCGCGAGCTGCAGCACCGGTGGCAGCCCGAAGCCCATCAGCAACGTGAAGCCGACGCCGACGCCGAACAAGGCCGGCCACAGGCTCGGCGGCGGCAGCTCGGCCCGCACGATCCCGGCGAGCAGCCAGATGAAGACATGGTGGACCGCGAAGCCGATGGCGACGCCGGCGACGCTCGCCAGCAGGCCGATCAGCGAGAACTCGATCAGGTACTGCAGCGCGATCGTGCGCTGCGGCAGGCCGAGCACGCGCAGCATCGCGCAGTCGTCGAGGTGACGGCTCGCGAAGTCGCGCGACGCGATGCCGACCGCGACGGCCGCCAGCAGCGCCGCCAGCAGCGCGACGAGGTTCAGGAACTTCTCGGCGCGGTCGAGCGTCTGCCGCATTTCGGGCCGACCGTTGGCGAGCGACTCGATGCGCAGCCCGCGCAGCGCGCCGGCCTTGACCTGCGTTTCCGCCCACTGCACCCAGCGGCCGACCGCGGCATCGCCAGTGCCGCTTTTCGCCGCGACCGCGAGCCGGTAGGTGACGCGGCTCGCCGGCTGGATCAGGCCGGTCGCGGCGAGGTCGGCCTCGTTCATCAGCACGCGCGGCGCAAAGCTCAGGAAGCCGGCACCGCGGTCCGGCTCGATGATGATCGTCTTCGCGATGCGCAGACTCGAATCGCCGAGCATCAGCATGTCGCCGACCTGCAGCCCCAGCGCATCGAGCAGCGGCGGGTCGACCCACGCGGTGCCCAGCTCGGGCGCACCGGCGAACGAGACGTCGGGCGTGCCCGGTCCGGCGTTGATGCGCAGCTGCCCGCGCAGCGGATAGCCGGCGCTGACCGCCTTCACGGTGACGAGGCGCGAGGCGCCACCCTTGCCGTCCGGTGCGCGCCCCATGCTCGGGAACACCGCGGTCGTCGCCGTCGTCAGGCCGAGATCGCGTGCGCGCTCGGCGAAGAGTGCCGGCGCCGGCTGGTCGCTCGCGACGATCGCATCGCCGCCGAGGATTTGGCGGGCATCGCGCGCCAGCCCGGCGTTGATGCGATCGGCGAAGAAGCCGACCGCAGCCAACGCCGCCACCGCGAGCATCACCGCGACGACGAGCAGCCGCAGCTCACCGGCGCGAAAGTCGCGTGCCATCTGGCGCGCGGCGAGTCGCCACACCGATGGAGGGACGGGGGCGACGGGGGCAACGGCAGTGCTCATGGACTGAAGGTACACGACTCGGTGGGGCGGCGCGTCGCGGGGTTGTTGCGGCGCTGATGACTCGTCCCAGCCCGAAGGCAGGAGGCCGCCGCTTCCAGTCGGCGTGAGGCTACGGGTCGATCCGAGGGGGCAATCGGTTTGCAGGCATTGGAAAGCGGCCGCCCCCGCCGCGCTCGGCCGATGGGTTGCCCGAACCGATGGGCTTGACGACCGCGGCAGCGGCTGCATCGAACACGGCCGCGCGGTCACACGGATCGCCGGCGGCCATCCGGTCGGCGAGCCAACGGGCGACCTGCGGTGCGGCAACACTGGTGCCATGCATCGCAAAACAGGAACTGCTGCGCGTCCCGGCGGCGACAAGGCCGCCCAACGAACTCGCATCGTCGCAGGGCCACATTGCATCCGGGCCATCTGGACTCGGCCCGCCACGTCCGGGCGGGTGAACCACCGGACCGGAAGACGAGTACGGTGCCGACCTGCCATCGCTGATGCGGAAACCGCCGATGACGATCGTCTCCGTGCCGGTGGCGATCGCGTTGAGCGTGCCTCTGCGCTTGATGTAGCTCTTCGCGGTGTTCGGGTCGGCATCGTCTTCGATCGCTCGCCCGCCGTCGTCATAGCGTGCATAAAGGGGATCGTCGAAATACGATTGCCGCCCGCGCCGCGCGTAGCCGGGTGCCGGGTCGTCGCGTTGGATCCACGCGTGGATGTCGCACACGCCAGCGGCGCCTGGTATCAGCGTGATGCACCAGAGGCCTGCCGGCGCCAGCGGCGGTCGGCCTTCCGGATTGCCCGTGGCTTCCAGCGACAAACGCAGCAACGGGCGCTTGCCGGCCATGCCGGGTAGATAGTAGGAAGCCTGGCCGACAACGCCAGCGCTGGTCACCAATTGCTGCGACACGCCCCAGCTAAACGGACTGGTGGCGGTGCCGTCCGGTGCGGCAATCACGATGCTGACAGGGGCAGCGTCGTCCGGCAGCCAGATTTCGAGGTAGCTCTGCGTCCAATCGTCGGGCAGCACGCGCCAGCGGAGTTCCCTCGAACGTCCCGGTTCGAGACAGAAGTGGGCATGGCAGCGCGAAAGGTGGTTGTTTCCTGCGGGCAGAACCACCCTCAAGGTCCCGTTGCAAGCGGCCACCAGCGTGTCCATCGCCTCTTCGAGCAAGCTGGAGCCATCGTGCGGCCCGGCAATCGTCCCGTAGCTGACGTTGACGACGACCGGCAATGGCTGGACCCTGTTGAAATCGTTCTCGATCGCCGCTGCCTTCGCGAGGATGTAGCACAAGCCGTTGAAGATCTGCGGCCCGAGCGTCGCGCCTGACGTGTCCGCGACGGTATCGGTCGGGAGCTGGACTGCGACGATCGGTCTCTGCCCCGAAGGCGGTCTCCCGATCGAACGACATGCCAGGTCCATCACATGGGTGCCGTGCGCCATCCGCGCCGCCAACGGTTTGTGACCGGGCTGCGTGAAATCGACGTGACCGCTGAGACGATAGACGTCGTCCTCGTCGACGATCGAACCAGGAGTGTGGCGCATGCGCTCGTCGATGCCATCGACCAGATGACGCTTCGTCAATTCACGACCATACCCCCAAGAGAACCACGTGGCTGACGGCACGAGCTGATCCCAGAAGTACTCGATTCTCGTCTTGCCATCGGTGCTCAGGAACCGGTCGTGCGCGAAGGCGAGGCCGTCGTCGATCACGCCGACGAGGACCTCCGGCGTGCACTCCCCGGCGCTCACCGGTGCGGATCCGACAGGCTGCGGCATTGCCCTCCCGGCCGGCCGAGTCGATCGTCCGATCTCGAAGCGCCGGATGCCCTTGGCCGGCGCCTTGCCGTCATAGATCTCGGCCAGGAACTGCTTGCGCGCCAGCACCGACACGAACCTCAACGGTCCCTGAATGCGTGTCGGCAGCGCTTCGTAGAAGGGCGGCACCCGCAGGTTCCACGCCCAGCTGTTGGGATCCCTCGCCCGCAATTGGGCTGCCTGACGGGTGAACTCCTCGGCCGAGCCGTTGAACTCGCCGTCGGGGGTCAGCTCGATCAGCACCGGCAGCCACTCCATGTTCAAAATGGAAACGCGTTGCACCAGCGCCCAGTCGTAGAAGGGATCGGCGCGCACGATGCGCGTCGTCAGGTCGGTCTTCTTCCATTCGCTCATGGCCATTCCGCCGCTGCGCGAATCCACAAGTGGGCCAGCAGGGGCGCCACCGCAAGCGGTTGCGGCGTCGTCGATCCGAGATTGATTCGGGCGGCAGAACCGCTGGCTGTCCCGGTCTGTGCGTCATTGGTCGCGTCGAATTGCGTTCGCCACTCGAAATCGGCATGACTGGAAAACCTGGTCCCATCGAATTGCCAGCCGTTGAATGCGACCGGCTGCGTCGCCCGCCGCCAGAAATAGGCTCCCAGCGTGAGTCCCAGCAGTTGCCCCGCGGCGCTGTCGACGGGAAAGTGGACCCCGGCCACAGTTCGGTTGATCGCGACCCGCGCCGCCTGGCGCATCAACTGCTCCAGCCATTCGGTGGACTTGCCGGGCTCGTTGACCAAGATCAACTTCCAAAGGACGAACGCGACGATAAAGGCCTCGGTGGCATGTCCGCTCGGCAGGCTGCCATGGCCCGGCGTCAAGATCATCGGCTGGATCTGCGGTGACATCTCCACCGCCCGCCGGCAAGCCAAGGCGTGCTTGAAACGCATCTCCACGCGGTTGGCGAGTCGCAGCGCAGCGAACACGAGTTCCAACGTCCACTGGCGGCGTTCCGGGTGGAGATTGAGGATCGTGCTCCAGAACGCGATCGGGGGGGTCAGCTGGGCCGAGATCTCCTCGGCCCGATCCGCCCGCAGATCGGCCCAGTTCGCGACGATGTCGAGCTGATCGAGCCAGAAGGGATCGGGCGGTGAAGGCGGGCGGATCATGTTGACGATCGGCTGGCAAATCGTTGCCGCCGGTGTTGCCGGCGGCACCTCGACATGCCACAGCGTATAGCCGCCGCGCGCAGCGTCGGCGCTGAACTGGAGGTTCGCAGTCAGGTCGAAGTGGACTGCCTCCGCACGCACCCACGATTCCCAAAGGTCGAGGTTGGCCGGCGTCTCCTCGGGCAACTGAGCGACTCCAACTCCAGGCCTCGTCCAACTGCCCGCGATGCCGTCGCGATGCTGAATCAGCGCGGCCGGCGAATAGCCGACGGGTGGCCCGAAGCCACCGAACCCGCCGAACCCGCCGAAGCCACCGAACCCGCCAAAGCCACCGAAGCCTCCGAACCCGCCGAAGCCGCCAAAACCGCCGAAGCCCCCGAACCCACCTTGCATGCTCACGACGTTCTCCCTTCGAGACTGTTGTTGGCTGTAGGCGGCTAATTCGGCACACCCGCGTTTCGCAGCGCATCGGCGCACAGTTTGCCGATCGCGTATTCACTGCTCGGGGAGCGTTCGAACCACTTCCGCACCGTCAAGGCCGGCTCGACCCTCATCAGCTCGGCCACCGTCTTGCGTGCATCGTCGTGGCGGCCGAGCTGCCATTGCGAGATGGCCAGCATCCGGAAGGTCGACGCGTGCATGCGATTTGCGCGCAGCGAGCGCTGCGTCAGCTCGATGGCGCGCTCATAGTGACCAGCCGCCAACTCCGCTCCGCCCGCCAACGAATCATAAAAGTAGCGATGCGGATCCAGCGGTGACAGGCGAAGTGCGCGCTGGGTCCCCTTGACGGCCTGAGCGCCTTCGCCCTTGAAAGCATGCAGCATCCCTCTGAGCAGCCAGGCCAACGAATCGTTGGGGTTCACCCGCAGGGCAAGCTCGTAGCGCTCCTGGGCGACATCGAGCGCCTTCAGCAGGTTCGTCTGCACGAAGCCGTCGATAGCCAACGCGAGCGAGCAGTGCGAATCGCTGTCGAGAGCCCGCTTGCTGCAGTCGAGGGCGCTTCGCGTGTCCTTGGCCGGATCGTCCGACCAGCTCTGCCAGACGCGCAGCACATGCCATTTGGCAAGCCAGGCGTGCGGGATCGCATGTCTCGGGGCGCGCTGCGCGACGACCTGCAGCATTTCGCGTGCGCGCGTGAAGTCATGGGACGACAGTCGATGCATGAGAGCGATCGCGCCGATGAGCAGCGTAAAGGTCTCGAGCGAGTGCAAGGATTGCGACCTCGAGCGCTCCAACTCGCGGGCCATCACGGTGGCGCTCGCCTCCGCGACGATCCGATCGATCAGCTCGTCTTTGCCCTCGACGATGCCGGCGACGCTTCCCTTCAGATCCTTCGCCCACACGACACGCTTGGACTTGGCATCGGCCAGTTCGGCGGCCAGGATGAGCCCTCCCGACGCCACGCGATACGCCCCGGACAGCACGTAGTTGGCCTTCAGGTGCGCGCTGACCTCCTCCAGCGTCGCAGTGCGTCCGCGAAAGGCCGTCGTCGACAACCTCGAGACGATGTTTAGCTCGGAAGATCGCGACAGCGCCGCGATCACCTCTTCGGCCAGGATCTCTCCGATGGGTTCGTGCCCCTGTCCATGTTCGATAAACGGGATGACAGCGATGGTCGGGCGCAGGTCGTCGGAGCCTCCGACCAGGTCCATCAATTGCCTCGCCTTCGGCGCACCGAGACGATACGCCCGCACCGGCTGGCTCATTTCCGCGAAATGACACTCTCCGAGGTCCTCTATGTCGGCATCCAGCACCGAGGTGAGCTCCGCGCGCACGGCGGAAGTCACGACGATCTCCCCTGGACCGGCGATCGCGGTGAGTAGGCTCGCCGTGCCGGCACTGCGGCCTTCCGCGACGGCCGCCTGCGCAAGCGGCTCGCTCATCTGCATGCCCATGCGAGGCAACACCCGATGCTCGGAACTCAGGCCCGCATTCACCTTGCTGAACGCCTCCTGAATCTCGAATGCGGCGCGCAGCGCACGCCGCGCCTCCGGGAAGTCGAGCAGCAGCCTGTTGCCCTGCCGGCCGACGACGCGACCCTCGCTCGCGGGCAGCGCCTCGTGAACCAAGTCGTCATGCAGCATGCTGAAGGGTCCGACCGCATTCTTCGCGCCGCCCGAGAGACGATCGCGGTCCGGCAGTTCGACAGCCACCAGCGCGTGCGTGGCGCGATCGACATCGCCGGTATCGACCCACGTCGGCAACTTGAGGCCCTGCGCTTCGATCCGGTAGACGCGGATCGGACGGCTGATGTTCTTCAGCTCCCGTTCACCCAAGTCGCGAAAAACGACATCGATGCGGTGCTCGACGTGCTCGCGGACCGCCTCGGTGACAACGATCTCGCCGGGCGATGCGATCTGGTGGATGCGGGATGCGATGTTCACGCCGTCGCCCATCAGTCTGCCTTGGTCGACAAGCAGGTCGCAGAAATTGACGCCGATGCGGAGGAGAAGCGGTCGACCGGATGCAAGGGTTAGGGACGCCGTCGCGAGACGCTGCACATCAAGGGCCCATTTCACCGCGTCGACGGCATTGGGAAACTCGACGAACACCGAGTCGCCGGCAAGGTCGACCAGTCGGCCACCGCGCTCTTGGATCTTCGGTTCGATCAGGCCCGTGCGGAGCGCGTTCCACGCCCGCAGCGCCTCGAGTTCATTCGCTTCGACGAGGCGCGACCAGCCAGCGACGTCTGCGAAGGCCACCGCGGCGAGGCGTCTCGTGATGCTTTCCAAAAGCGGCTCAAAGTTGGATGGTCAACACGGCGGAAGATGCGAGCGAGTACCTTCAACACTCTACGCTGCTTCCCGGGAAAAGTATCGTCGGTGTCGCTGTCCGGGGTCTGGCGAGAAGTGCTGTTGCAGTCCGCAACGACCGTACGGAAGCCGTCCGGGACCTGACGAACTTATCCGAACGCTGCATGCAACCCGACCGAACGACGAGGCCGGCAAGCGATGCTGTAATCACCGCATGACTGCTGAACTGCCCGCCCTCTTCGTCTCGCACGGCTCGCCGATGATCGCGCTCGAGCCGGGCGAGGCCGGCGCCTTCATGCGGCGTCTCGGCCCGCAGATCGATGCGACGTTCGGACGCCCGCGCGCGATCGTCTCGGTCTCCGCGCACACCGCGGCGCGCATGCCGGTGCTGCTCGCGGCCGCTCGCCACGAAGCGATCTACGACTTCGGCGGCTTCGATCCGAAGCTGAAGACGCTGCGTTACGACGCGCCCGGCGCACCGGCGCTCGCGCCGCGCGTCGCCGCGCTGCTCGGTGCCGCCGGCATCGCGGTGCAGACGATCGGCGAAGGCGGCCTCGACCACGGCGCATGGACCGCCCTGCGCTTCATCTACCCCGATGCCGACATCCCGATCCTGCCGCTCGCCTTCGTGCCCGATCAGAGCCCGGCCGAGCAGTTCAAGCTCGGCGCAGCGCTCGCGCCGCTCGCCGCCGAAGGCGTGCTGGTGCTCGGCAGCGGCAGCATCACGCACAACCTGCGGCGCATCTTCTCGAACGGCCTCCGCGCGCCGACCGACCAGCCGGAGATCCCGGAGAGCGCGGCCTTTCGCGGCTGGATGAAGCAGCGCAGCGCGGCGCGCGACTGGGACGCGCTGTTCGCCTACCGCACCCAGGCGCCGCATGCGGCCGACATGCACCCGACCGACGAGCACCTGCTGCCGTGGTACGTCGCGGCCGGGGCCGGCGGACGCGACCACGCGCCGGTGCGCCTGCACGACAGCGTGACTCTCGGCAGCCTCGGCATGGACGCGTATGCGTTCGGCGTCCCGGCGCTGCGGCTGGCGGAGGCCTTGCAGGCCGAGCCGACGCCGGCCTGATCGTCCGCTCGGCTACGAGCCCGGCACCGCGCCGACGACGCCGTCGACCAACCAGTCCATCCGCTGGATCGCCGCATCGTCGAGCGCACCGGCCGCGAGTCGCTGGCGGCCGCGGTTGTCGACCAGCGGTGCGGCGAACGGCTTGAAGCGGCCGTCGGCAATCGCTTGACGGCGCGCTTCGACCGACGCGCGCACGGCTGCCGGCAGCTTCGGATCGATCGCTTCCAACGCGACCATGCCCTCGCGCAGGCCGCCCCACACCGGCTGCGGCGTCCAGCGCCCTTCGAGCACCGCGCGCGCAACGCCGCTGTAGTAGCGCCCCCAGTGGTGCGTGACTGCGGCGAGCTGCGCGTCCGGCGCATGCGCCCGCATGTCGCTCTGGTAGCCGACGAAGCGCACGCCCTTCACGGAGAACTGCTTCTGCGCCGCTTCGGCGACCGCTGCCGAGGCGCTGTGGTTCGTCAGCACGTCGGCGCCCTGGTTGACGAGTGCGAGCGCCGCTTCAGCCTCGCGCGCTGGATCGAACCAGGTGTTCAGCCAGAGGACACGGACGACCGCCTTCGGGTCGACCGCGCGCATGCCGAGCGCGAAAGCGTTGATGCCTTGCACGACCTCGGGCACCGGAAAGCCCGCGACATACCCGGCGATCCCCGGGCGGCTGGCCGCCGCCGCGAGCATGCCGGCCAGGTAGCGGCCTTCGTAGTAACGCGCGTTGTAGGTGTTGACGTTCAGCGCGGTCTTGTAGCCGCCCGCATGCTCGAAGCGGATCGCCGGAAACTCGGCAGCGACGCGCAAGGTCGGCTCGAGGTAGCCGAAGCTGGTCGCGAAGATCAGGCCGTGGCCCTCGCGCGCGAGATCGCGGATCACGCGCTCCGAGTCAGCGCCTTCGGCGACCGATTCGACCGCGGTCGTGCGCACCTTGTCGCCGAGCGCTCGCTCCATCTCGCGCCGGCCGAGATCGTGCTGGTGGCTCCAGCCGACGTCGCCGATTGGGCTGACATAGACGAACGCGACCCGCAGCGGCGGCGCGGTTTGCGCGAACACCCGGACGATCGGACCGCAGAGCCCTGCGGCGAACAGCAGCGCATCGCGCCGCGTGAGGTTTTTCGACATGGTTGTCCTCGACATGGCCCTCGGGGGACGACACCGGACGCGGGGGCGCGCGTCCGGCGCACGGGTCATGCCGCTGCGGCGCAACCCTCCGGCTTCAGCACCCGCTCGGTCGAGGCCGGGTGCTTGCGCAGCATCGCCGCCGGCCGACGTGGCCGGCGCACGAACTCGCCGCCGCAGTTCGGGCAGACACCGCCCAGGCGCGTCTCGACGCAGTCGGCGCAGAAGGTGCATTCATACGTGCAGATCCGCGCCTCGGTCGATTCGGGCGGCAGGTCGCGGTCGCAGCACTCGCAGTTCGGTCGCAGCTTCAGCATCGGCGCTCTCCTGCAGTCGGATGAGAGGTCAGTTCGACGCAGCGACGCTCGTCAGCATCCGCGTCATCAGGTAGATGCGCG
>Ga0070678_100002087_pt1 | contig 10838 bp, 7 predicted proteins | sample KBSM73metaG_FD_65647 | JGI IMG/M metagenome (GOLD analysis project Ga0070678, IMG submission 65647) | Miscanthus rhizosphere microbial communities from Kellogg Biological Station, Michigan, USA - KBS M7-3 metaG | ecosystem: Host-associated > Plants > Roots > Rhizosphere > Soil ...
CAGCAGCAACGCATAGAAGTACGCGACGATGGCAGTCATCGCGAGCACGAACCCGACGAGCGCAACGCGCGCGCCGCTCGATACGCTGTCGAATGGAGTCTGCCCGGCGCCTTTGCCGGTGACCGTGACGTAGATCCGCTGACCCACCCAGTAGCGTTGCAGCACGAACACCGCGAGCGCCGGCACGAGCAGCACGAACGAAAGCAATGCGCCGCCACGGAGGTCGAAGAGGCCCGTGATCTGCAGGTAAGCCTGGGTGGGGAGCACGGGAAAACTGTTGCCGGCGAGGATCAGCGGCGTGGCGAAGTCCGCGAGCGAAGCCGCGAACAGCAGCAGGAATGCGTTGGCGATCCCGGGCACGCAGAGGGGCAGGGTAACGGTCACGAATACGCGCCCGCGCGAGGCACCGAGGCTCCGGGCCATGCTTTCGATGTTGGAATCGATCGCGGCAAGAATGGGTCGGAGCGTCAGGTAAGCGATCGGAAAATAGGTCAGCACCTCCGAGAACAGCGTCGCAGCAAGCCCGTACACGCTGTAGCCCTTGACGCCGAAAACGCCGTAGGTCAAAAGGCCGCGCGGGCCGAACGAGATGATCATCGCGATGGCGGTCGTGAACGGAGGCGAAACGAGGGGCAGCAGCACGCTTGCATCGATCGCTGTGACGATCCTGCGCGAGAGGCGGCACCGGACTGCCGTGAACGCGAACAGGAATCCGATGACGGTGCCGATGGCGCCCACGAGAAACGCGAGCAGCAGGCTGTTGCCGAAAGCGCGAAGATGGTTGCGATCCGTGATGAGCGCAGCCGCGCCTCGCAGGTCGATCCCGCTGCTGCCGCCGACCGTTCGTGCCAGCAGCATCGCCAGCGGATACATCACGAACAGCGCCAGAAGCAGCCAGAGCACGACGACCGCGACGGTCGTCGTCGCGTCGTTGCGGGCCCTGACCGGCGTCGCCGCCCGCACCGCGGGTGCGGTTGCGCTCGCCATGGGAGGCTCTAGTGGCCTGTAACAGCGAGATCGAGACCGTCTCGCTTGCCCTCGGCCTCTGCCGCTTCGTTGCTCGTCGTCGCCATGGCACGAGCCACGACGCCTCCTCGCGCCTCGCTGCAGACGCCGATCGCAGCGCGATACCGAGTCCCGATTTGACTGTTACAGCCCACTAGGGATTGAGGACTTCGGCGATCCAGCGATCGACGATGCGCTTGCGGTTGGCGCCGGCGTACTCGGCGTCGATGGGAAAGATCTTCGCGCCTTTCAGCACTTCGGCAAGGCTCGGCTCGAGTGCGACGTCCGGATGCGCGGGCACGAAATTGATCTTGTATTTGGCGAACAGGTTTTGCATCGCGGGCGAGCTTGCCCAGTCGATCAGCTTTTTCGCCTCGACCGGATTCTTGGCGCCCTTGATGAGTGCAATCGCTTCGGCTGCCGTGCCGATCCCTTCGCGCGGAAAGCTGATCGTGACCTCGTAGCCCTTGGCCTTGGTGTCGAGCGCGTCGACGATGAAGAATATGCCGCCGCCAGCCTGTCCCAGGCCCACGGGCAGGGTGCCGCCGCCACCGCTCTTCGTGTAGAGCTGCACCTGCGGCCGCAGCTTTTTCATGTAGTCGAACGCCTTGGTCTCGTCACGGCCGTTGACTTCCAGGATCGAGAATATCCGCGTCACCGCGGTCCCCGACGTGCGTGCGTCCGCCATCTGCAAACTGTTCTTGTAGGCGGGATTCAGGAGATCGCTCCAGGAAGCGGGCGCCTTCAGCCCGTTCTCCTTCAGGAACTTCTCGTTGGTCATGAACACCAGCGGATCGTCGGCGATCGCGACCCATTGGCCGTCGGCTTGCCGGAACCGCGGCGGCAGCTTGGCGAACGACGGCGGCTTGTACGGTTCGAAGACACCTTCCGCGATCCCCGCGGCGAACGTTTCTACCGGTCCGCCGAAGAGGACGTCCACGCGCGGATTGTTCTTCTCGGCGATCACACGCGCCAGCGCCTCGCCGGAGGAGAAGCGGACGAAGTTCACCTTGATGCCCGACGCCTTCTCGAATTCCTCGAACATGGGTCGCGCCCAGTTCTCGGGCCAGATCGAATACACGTTGAGTGTCTCCGCCGCCGACGCCGGAGGAGACACGCCGGCCAGCGCGAGACCGGCCGCGAGCAGGACCGAAGCGACGCGGTGAAACCACCGCGCGCGGCGGATGGCGACGTTCATGGTGATCTTCTCCTCGGGGCAGAGCGGCCCGTTCGAGCCGGGCTCTCGCGCTGCCGGCGCCCCCGGCAGTCGCCGCATTCTCGCCGCGAACGTCGGGCGCCGCAACCGGGCGGTCGCAAAAGAAAAAAGGGCGGCCGATTTCGACCGCCCTTCCACGAGAGTTGCGCCCGGCCTACTTGCGGCGCACCTGCACCTGCTGCGACGTCGAATTGCCGGCGGCATCGGTGGCGGTGACCATGATCGTATGCAAGCCGACGGACGCCTTTTTTGCGTTCCATTGGTAGGAGAGCTTGGCGCCCTTGACCGAGTCCTTTTGCGCGCCATCGATGTAGAGCACCTGCGTGATGCCGGATGCCCCGTTGTTGTCGCTGGCCGTGGTCGAGATCGTCACGTTGCCGTTGACGTTCGAGCCATCGAGCGGATTGCTGATCGTCACAGTCGGGAGAGTGGTATCGGACGAGGCGACCGAGCCGTTGGAAACGGTCACGTTCTGCGAGGTCGTTGTCGCGTTCCCGGCTGCGTCATAAGCGGTTGCCGACAGCGTGACGGCGCCGTTGGCAACCGAGCCCGAGTTCCACGCGAACTGGTAAGGCACCGACGTGGACGAGGCGACGACCGTTCCATTGACTTTGAAATCCACCCGCGCGACGCCGACATTGTCGGAAGCGCTCACCGCAACTGCGACGGTGCCTGAGACCGTCCCCGCCGTGGGCGATGTAAATGCGACGGCAGGCGGCGTGGTGTCGGGTTGTGGCCCGGCCGGCGGATTCGACACGTTCGCAACCGTCACCGCCACGGGCGACGATGTAGCCGAGTTCCCCGCGGCATCGTACGCGATGGCGGTGAGACTTACGGTCGCGTTGGCGCGCGTCGTCGTGTCCCACGCGAAGGTCCAGGGTCCGGTGGTCTTCGATGTCAGCAGAGTCCCGTTGACCATCAGGTCGACACGGGTCACGCCCACGTTGTCGCTGGCGTTGACGACGACCGTCGCCACTCCCGAGACGCTGCCACCCAACGGCGACGCGATCGAAGCCACGGGTGCCGTCTTGTCGAGCGGCGGCGCCACGACGTTTGACACACTGACGGCAATCGCTGTCGACGTCTTCGCGTTGCCGGCGGCGTCGTAGGCAACGGCGGTCAAGGAGTAGCTCGCATTGGCGAGCGAACGCGTATCCCACGCGAATTGATAGGGCGAAGTGTTGGTCGTCCCCACCGTGGCGCCGTTTGCCAGCAGGTCCACGCGCGCCACGCCGACGTTGTCGCTGGCGTTGACCGTCACCGTGACGATGCCCGAAACGGTGCCGCCCTGGGGCGTTGCGATGGCCACGGACGGCGGCGTCGTGTCGGCGGGAGGGGCGTTCGAAACCGTGAGCGAGACCTGGGTCGACGTCTTCGCGTTGCCGGCGGCGTCATAGGCGACCGCCGTGACGGCCACGACACCGTTGGAAACCGTGGTCGAGTCCCAGTTGAATTGATAGGGTGCGGACGAGTCGCTTGCCACCACATTGCCGTTGATCCGGAGATCGACACGCGTGACGCCGATGTTGTCGCTCGCGTTCACGGCAATGGAGACGACACCTGTCGCGGCCCCTCCTGTGGGCGAAGCGATCGCGACCGTGGGGGGTGTCGTGTCCGGCGCAGGTGCGGTGCTGCCTGCACGGTTCACTGCTGCGGCGGCGTCGACGCGTCCGGCGCCGAAATAGATATCGGTCCCGCCGCTGCCGAGATCGACCGCGCTGGCCTGCAGCGTCGAGTCGATCTGCGCAGCGGTGAAGTCGGGCCGGCGAGCGACGATGAGGGCCGCGGTACCGGCGGCGACCGGCGATGCCAGCGACGTACCCCACCAGTTCGCATAACCGCCGCCGCGCGTCGTCGTGTAGATATTGTTGCCCGGCGCCGAGATCGTGACGAAGCTGCCGAACGTCGAGAAGCTTGCGATCTGATCGGATTCCTGCGTCGCCGACACGACCGAGACCAGGCTGGTCGGCGCGGTGGAGTCCACTGCGCCGGTATTTCCTGCGGCTACGAACAGGACGCCGCCCTTCGAGCGAAGGTAGCTCGCCGCGCTTTGTATCGTCGAGCTCGACGACGCGCCGACGTAGCTCAGGTTGACGATCCGCGCGCCGTGATCGGCGGCGTAGGTGATCGCCTGTGCGCACGTGCTCCAGTAGGTAAAGGCCGTCGGGTCCGCGACGCGGAGCGGCATGATCTTCGCGCCACCGGCGACACCCGACACGCCAACGCCGTTGTTGAACGCCGCCGCGGCGGCCCCGGCGACTGCCGTGCCGTGCCCGTGGACGTCGGAGGTGTCCGCGTTGTTGTCGTAGAAATTCCAACCCGCAACCATGTTCGGCGCGAGATCGGGATGGGTTCCATCGACCCCGGTATCGAGGATTGCGATGGTCACGCCCGCGCCGTTCGTCAGATCCCATGCGGCAGGTGCGTTGATTCGCGGAAGGTGCCACTCGGACGCGAACCCGGGGTCGTTCGGCGTGCCGCTCACCGTGATCTGCAGGTCGACCTCGGCGAATTTCACCTTCTTGTGCTTGGCGAGCTTGGCGACGACGGCCTCTTCCGTCCCCACCGGCACGTCGACCAATTCGATGTTGCTGCGTGCCAGCTTGCCGAGACCGCGTCCTCCCTGCTGGGCAAGCGCGGCGTTGAAATCGGCATCGCTGGCGTCGCTCGCCGGGGCGACGAGAATGTGGCCCTTGGCGAACACGCGGGCCGAGCCATTGCCGTTCCCGTTGCCGTTGCCATTTGCCGCCATGGCCGGGATCGCGCCCAACATCGCCAGGGCGGCCGCGAGCGCGAGCAGGGAAGGCAAGCGGAAGCAAGGCGCCTTCGGATCGAGCGCCGGGACAAGACTGCCTGTGGGACGCGTGAGTGTGCGGGACGACGAAACCATGAGCGCTCCTTGACCTGTGAACCATCCAACCGGTCACGAAGCGGATTGGGGCTGATCTGGCACGCGGTGCCTCTGCCCCTTCGCTGACGGACACAACCTGCGGGCTTTTACGGCGGGCCGTAAAGATGCCCTACGAGTCCGGCAGTCCCGCCGTCATGGGCCTCGCGAGAGGTCCTTTAGACCGGTGACTTTGCGCCCCCGACTTTCGACCGGGTTTGCCCTGAATCAGACTGTGGCGTTATTTATGACAAATGCATTGTACGGTATTGGCCGGCCAACCGCGCAAGGGGGTTTTTGCTATTTTGCGTTAGGAACGCTGCTTGTGTTGCACTTTGGCCACGGGCTGCGCATTTCGGCCCTGCATCCACCTGCGAGACAGGAGAGTTATTTCGCCGGCTAATGACAATAATAAACAATCAATACATTGAATTGAGAAATTAACCTGCGGCAAATTGCATCAATGTGTAATACATGAATAAATTGTAGATCACATCTCGTTCCAATTTGTAGGATTATTCTCGTGTTTTAAGGTTTTATGATTGAAATTCAATCTGTTGATGATCAACTCAGACGGGCGTTTGTTGGGACGGCGACCTATATCGGATCATCCAGCAGAATTCCAGCGATTGAGATGCAAATCGCGCCGATAATCGGACGCTCGATCAAGCGGGGAAACGCGATTTGCCGCGTGTGATCTGGTTGCACCGCCCGTACGGCGTGTGCGCATCGCCCAGGATGATTGCTTGCGCGCCGGCTTGCGTCGGTCCGCAAATCGCGGCGGAACACCGCCGGTGTATGCTGGTCGAGCCTGAACGCAGCGTGAAAACCGTCGAGCACCTGCGCGGACGGCACCGCACCCGGCGCCATTTGCGCGCCTTCTATCTTGAAACGGGGGTTACGATGGGACTCATGGATTTTGTCAAGGATGCCGGCGAAAAGCTGTTCGGCCGCGGGCATGCGCAAGCGGCGATGACCGAGGCGAAGAGCGATCCGTCCAACGACGCCAAGTTGCAGGCCGCGAATGCGGCGGCGGGCGATGCCATACTCGATTACATCAAGGCACAGAACCTCACGGCTACCGGCCTCACGGTCACCTACGACGGTGCGACGTCCACGGTTTCGGTGTTCGGCGTCGCGCCTGACCAGCAGACCAAGGAGAAGATCGCCCTCTGCTGCGGCAACGTCGCCGGCGTCGCCAAGGTCAACAACATGATGACGGTCGATCAGAGCGCCCCGGAAGCGACGTACTACACCGTCGTGTCCGGGGACACGCTGTCGAAGATCTCGAAGGCGCAATATGGCGATGCCAACAAATATATGACGATCTTCGAGGCGAACAAGCCGATGCTGTCCGATCCGAACAAGATCTATCCCGGGCAGGTGCTGCGGATTCCGCCGCTCTGACCGTTGCCGGCCATGCAAGTCGATCCTTCACCTGCACCCATCGGCGAACCCGATGACGACGACTGGGAAGACGACGACGAGGAGGAGGAGGAAGACGACGAGGAGGATGACGAGGAGCCCATGCAGCTGGCGAACTGACGGCGCTCTCTCGACATAGGCACGAGTGCGCGGGCCGAACGATCTGTTTCGGCCCGTTGCTTTTGGCGTCTCCGAAGGTCGCCAGCTCTGTTGCGCTGCAACACATCACGCGGACCCACCTTCCGTGCGCGAGCCCTCGAGCGGTCGCGTTGCGTAGTTGCGCACGATGTAATCTATTCGCAGGTACCATGCCGGTCACGTTGCAAGAGCAGGATCGCCCGCAGCGCCATTGACCGTGCCACCCTATCTCGTCATCGACAACGTCTCCGTCGCGTACGGCGACACCCGCGTGCTGAAAGACGTGACCCTCGAGGTCGCGCGTGGCGAGCTGGTCGCGCTCCTCGGAAGCTCGGGTTGCGGCAAGACGACGCTGCTCCGCTCCATCGCCGGCTTTGTCACGCCGCAGGCAGGCGCAATCCGCGTGGACGGGCGGGACATCCTGGGCCTGCCCCCCGAGAAACGCGGCACCGCAATGATGTTCCAGTCGTACGCGCTGTGGCCGCACATGACCGTCGAAGGGAACATCGGCTACGGCCTCAAGATGCGCGGTTGGAAGAAGGATGCCATCGCGAAGCGCGTGGGCGAGATGCTGACGCTGCTGCAGCTCGAAGGCTTCAATGCGCGGCCGGTCCTTCAGCTTTCCGGGGGACAGCGGCAGCGCGTTGCGCTGGGCCGCGCGCTCGCTGTCGATCCGCACCTGCTTCTTCTCGACGAACCGATGTCGAACCTCGACTACAAGGTGCGCATCGAGCTTCGCCACGAACTCCGCGCGCTGCAGCGGCGAATCGGCATTACCGCGGTCTACGTCACGCACGATCGCGAGGAGGCCTTGACGCTCGCGGATCGCATCGCGGTGCTCGATGCGGGCCGCGTCGTCCAGTACGGGCCGCCCGAGGACGTCTTTCATCGGCCGGCGTCGGCATTCGTCGCCGGCTTCATGGGCGCCGACAACGCGATCGACGTTTCGCGGCTGCCCGACGGCTCGCTCACGGCCGCCCCTGCCGACGGAGAGCGCGTCCGGGCGCACTTCCGCAGCGACACCGCGCGTCTCGCTGCAAGCAACGCGGCCGCCACGCGCGACGAACTGTGCTTTCCCGGCACTGTCACGCAGGCCGTGTATGTAGGACAAGGTTATCGTTACCGCGTGCGCACCGACGGCGCCGAGGTCTGGGCCCACGCCGAAGAGCGTGTCGCCGAAGGCTCGTCCGTGGCCGTCATGGTCCCGCGCGCCGCGCTGCTCGTGTTTTCATCCGCAACTTCCACCGCACACTAGGAGGATCACATGAAGTTTCGTTCGCTGCTCGTCGCTGCGGCGATCTGCGCCGTCACCGGCTCGGGCCCGACCCTGGCACAGACGCTCAACGTCGTTTCCGCCGGCGACCAGAACATGGTCGACTACGTCAACAATTATCTGGGTCCGAAATTCGAGGCGCTGAATCCGGGCGTCAAGGTTCGTGCGGTAGGCACCGGTCCCGGCGACTCGGGCTCGCAGAAGATCTACGAAAAGCTGTCCGCGCAGCAGAAGGCGGGCTCGGCCACCTGGGACGTCGACGTTGCCGTGGTGCATCAGCGCGGTGCGGCGACGATGGTGAACGAGAAGCTTCTGATGCCGTATCGCAACGACGTCGCGGCGGGCAAGCTGGTGTCGCGCGACACCGCCAAGAACGCGCTGGGCGCGAATGTCGACGGCTATGTGCTGCCGATGTTTCACAGCCAGATCGCGTTCGCGTACAACCCCGACCTCGTGAAGGCCCCGCCGAAGTCCTTCACGGAGCTGAACGAATGGGTGAAGAAGAATCCCAAGCAGTTCGGCTACAACGGTGTGAAGGGCGGCATGTCCGGCGTCGGCTTCGTCATGGGCTGGGTGGCCGCCAGCACCGGGATGGGCGACAAGCTGGAGAACGGTCCCTACGATCCGGCGCAGAAAGCGGCGATCGACAAGTCCCTGGCCGGACTCAAGGACTTCAACCAGTACGTCGTGATGACGCCCGGAAACGCAGGCACGCTGGACATGCTGAACCGCGGCGAGATCGCGATGGGACCGGTGTGGGTCGACATGTTCTATACGTGGCAGGCGGACGGCAAGATGAGCCCGAAGATCAAGCTGTCGCTGCCGTCGCCGGGGCTTCCGGGCCAGCCTATGTATTACGTCATTCCCGCCAAGGCCGCGAACGCCGCGATCGCGAAGAAATTCATCGATTTCGCGGAAAGTCCCGAGATCCAGGCGGAGGGCATCGTCAAGCAATTCAACTGGTATCCGGGGATCGATCCGCAATTCGTGCAGAGCAAGATGGACCAGGCCTCGTGGAACAAGCTGTTCACCGATATCTCGCCGTCCGACCTGTCGAAGAACGGCCGGCCGTTCCCGCTCTCCGAGTACTTCACCGACATCGTCGAGGGCTATGAGCGCGTGGTGCTGAAATAACAGGTCGTGGGACGGACAGGGGCCGCGGGGCCGCGTGATCGCCGCGGCTCCTCCGCGACATCCTGGCGCTCCCGTCTAAACGAACATGGATTCCCGCGTGCGCGGGTGTGACCATGGGAAGGGGAGCACCTCCTTCCGCGGTGCCGTCATCCCCGCGCAGGCGGGATCCATTTTTTTGGACCGTTTTCCGCAGAGTCCCGCCCGTGCAGGCTCGCGTCGGTTCTGACATGCAATCTTCACCCGCAATCGAAGAAGTGGCGTGGCCATGGCCTCTTCCTCGCGCATAGCCGATCCCGACGGCAGCGCCGACTGGCGTTCTTACGCGCTCGTCGCGCCGGCCCTCGCGGTCATCGCGTTGTTTTTTCTGCTGCCGCTCGCGCTGTCAGCGGTGCTCGCGTTTCGTTCCAAGAACGGCGACTTCACGCTCGAGCACTTCGCCAAGTCGTGGGACCTCTATCGCACCGATCTTCTGTTCACGATCGGGATCGTGCTGCTTTCGACCGTCCTGATCGGCGTCGTTGCGATTGCCATCGCCGCGTATCTGACGCTGGGCGAGAATCCGCGGGCGGTCGCGGTGCTGCGATGGCTATATCGCTGGCCGCTTTTCATCCCCTTCATCGTGACCGGCCAGATCATGCGGACCTTCCTCGCCAAGAACGGAATGCTGAATCACGTGCTGATCGGCACAGGGTTGATCGAGCCGCTGGCGGCACAGAGCGTCCTTGACTGGCGTGGCATCGTCGTGGCGTTCGTGTGGAAACAGGCGCCGTTCGTGACGCTGCTGCTCGCCGGGGCGATGGCGTCGATCGAAACCCAGCACATCGAGGCGGCGCGCAATCTCGGCGCGCCGCGATGGCGAGTCCTGGTGGACGTCCTCCTGCCGCAGGTGTGGGGAACCCTGCTGGTCGGGCTGGTGCTGTCGTTCGTGACGATGCTCTCGGTGCTGTCCGTACCCCTCATGATCAATCCGAACTCGCCGACGATGATCACCGTCGACGTCGCCTATCGCATCAATACGCACAGCGATTACGCCGTCGCCAATGCCCTTTGCCTCATTTCGCTTGCGGTGGCGGCCTTCGCCGCATGGTTCTACCTGCGGCACGCTTCGCGCAGCGTCATGCAGAAATGACGGCTGCCCTGCCGCGCTGGTCGCGCATGCTGGGGATCGCGGTCCTGCTGGCGCTACTCGCGTTCGCCATCTTCGGGCCGCTCGCGAACCTGTTCCTGTGGGCGTTCGCCGAGAAGTGGTATTTCCCGAACAAGCTGCCGCAGGAATTCGGCTTCACGTTCTGGGGCCGGGTGTTCGCGCCGCGCGGCAACGCGATCGCTTCGCTCGGCACCAGCGTGTGGATCGCGATCCTCACCGTGATCGTGAGCCTTGCGGTCGCCATTCCGGCCGGCTACGCCCTGGCGCGCCTCAAGCTGCGCTGGCGCGGGCTCATCCTCCTCGCCTTCCTGCTGCCACAGGCAATTCCGAATCTTCCGGTCTACGTGAACATCGCACGCGTGTTCTACGAGATCGGATTGAACGGCACGATCCTCGGCGTCGTGCTGGTCCATGCGGCACACGGACTCGTCCTTGCAGTGTGGATCGCCTCGGCCGCATTTGCATCCATCGACGTCTCGCTGGAGGAGGCGGCACGCAACATCGGCGCGTCGGCGTGGACCTGCTTTCGCACAGTCACGCTGCCGCTCGCGCTGCCCGGCTTGATCGCGAGCGCAATCTTCGTATTCCTGGAGTCGCTGGACGAGTTCACCGG
>Ga0070678_100002099_pt1 | contig 10800 bp, 8 predicted proteins | sample KBSM73metaG_FD_65647 | JGI IMG/M metagenome (GOLD analysis project Ga0070678, IMG submission 65647) | Miscanthus rhizosphere microbial communities from Kellogg Biological Station, Michigan, USA - KBS M7-3 metaG | ecosystem: Host-associated > Plants > Roots > Rhizosphere > Soil ...
GATCAGTTCATGTCGGTAGGGCAATCCCGCGTCGCGATCCACAGATAATGGCGGCATGGAACCGCCGCTAAAGGCGGGCATGGAGCCGCCGCGTCTCGAGGACGTCCTCGCTGCGAAAGACCGCGTTTACGCGCACATGCGGCCGTCGCCGTTGCTGCACCACCCGTTGCTCGACGAGTGGATCGGCTGCCGCGTCTGGGTCAAGCACGAGAATCACAATCCAACCGGGTCGTTCAAGGTCCGAGGTGGTCTGAATCTCGTCGGCCAGCTCGAAGATCGGGAGCGCCAACAGGGTGTGATTGCCGCCAGCACGGGGAACCACGGGCAATCACTGGCGCTTGCCTGTCAGCTTCATGGGATCCGCTGCCGCGTCGTGGTGCCGGTGGACAGCAACCCCGACAAGATGGCCGCTCTACGCGCATTCGGCGCGGAGCTCCTCGAACACGGCCGGGACTTCGACGAAGCGCGGGAGTACGTCGAAGGTGTCGCTCTCCGCGAAGGCTGGCGCTACGTCCATAACGCCAACGAACCATTGCTCATCGCCGGCGTCGGCACGTATGCGAGCGAGATCTTCGACGCGCTCGAGCGCGTCGATTTCGTCTTCGTGCCGATTGGCGGCGGCAGCGGGGCGGCGGGGTGTGGCATCGTCCGGGACGGTCTCGGCCGGTCAACGCGCATCGTCGGCGTGCAGGCGCATCGAGCCGACGCCTTCGCCCGGTCCTGGCGAGGGCCGACGCGAGTAACCTGCGAACGTGCCGAGACGTTTGCGGAGGGGATCGCAACCCGGACCACATTCGATCTCACGTTCTCGATGTTGAAGGCTTCCCTGGACGACGTGGTGGCGCTGGAGGAGAGCGAGTTGCGCGAGGGTGTAACGGCCGCGATCCAGTTCACGCACAACCTGGCCGAAGGAGCGGGCGCGGCGGCGCTGGTGGCGGCCCGGCGCTACGGTGTGCCCAAAGATGCGACCGTTGTCTGCGTCATGTCGGGCGGGAATGCGGACATGCGAACGCTCCGGCATACGCTTGCCTGAGGGCCCGGAGATCGGGCAGGATAACTTCCTCCCATTGGTCCCTCACGTTATTCAAGGAGGCAAGTGCATGCGCCGGCTGTTCATTTATACGACCGCTCTGCTGTTGGCCCTGACGGGAACTGTGGCGGTTGCTCAGAAAGCGACGAACCCCGCTGAGCTCGAGGGGGCGATGAAACGGATTAGTGCCGCCAACGGCGCGACGGTCAAAGCCATCAAGTCCGGGGCGTTTGCCGACGCCAAGACTTCAGTGGCCGCTGTGAAGCAGGCGCTGATGGACGCCGAGAACTTCTGGGTCATCAACAAGAAGGACGACGCCATCAAGATGAGCAAGGAAGCCATTGCGAAGGTCAGCGCCGTCGAGGCCGCGGTGTCGGCAGCGACGCCGAATCAGGAAGCTGCATTTGCAGCGGTCAAGGAAGTCGGTGCTGCGTGCACGGCCTGCCATATGGCCTACCGCGTCCAGAACGAGGATAAGACCTACTCGCTCAAGCCGGGAACTATTTAAACTCCCAATCTCCAACTCCCAACTCCCAAAAGAATCCGGCTCAATCAGTCATAGCGCGGGGGCTTTGGCCCCCGCGTTGTTTGGAATTTGGGAGTTGGAAGTTGACTATCGAAGAAGGCCCCTCGCTTTCCTGAAAACCGCAGTCATCATCGCCGGCGTCAGCTTGCCGGTATTGGTGTTCTGCCTGCTCGGGTGATAGCACCCGAGTAAGGTCTGGGGCAGCCCCCCTGGTCCTGACATGCGCACCAGGCTGCCGTGTGAGAACTGTGGCCGGGGCGATGGTATGACCGCGCCCCGCCTCTTCAGGACACGCAGCCACACATCGAACGCAATCTTGCCGAGCGCTACGACGACCTGGACACGCGAGAGCTCGGCAGCCTCCGCGTCGAGGTGATCCATGCAGCGTGTGATCTCTTCCGGTTCAGGCACATTATCCGGAGGGGCGCATCTCACCGCCATCACGATGTACGCGTCATAAAGAACGAGGCCATCGTCGATGCGGCTCGATGTGGGGATGCTGGCAAATCCCGTGCGATTGAGCGCCGTCATCAGAAAGTCGCCGCTGCCGCCGCGGCCATCGCCCGTGAACACGCGCCCGGTGCGATTGGCGCCGTGAGCCGCAGGCGCGAGGCCCACAAGGAGCATGCGAGCGGACGGATCGCCGAAGCCTGGCACCGGCCGGCCCCAGTACGTATCGTCGCGATACGCTCGACGTTTGTCGCGGGCTATCTGCCGACAATACGTACGAAGGCGAGGACAGCCCTCGCATCCGACAATCGTGTCGTGAATAGCCGCGAGGCGGTCGTGAATGTCGGTTGAGGCGGGTTTCATGAGATGCGCTGCGGGGCGTTACAATAAGTAGTTGTTCGTCACAGTATCAGGGATGACGTGGCTGGTCTTCCCGCACGAGACCCCGGGGGCGCGTGAAAGTGGCCCCGAACCGTGCCGACCTGAGGCACGCTTCCGGAGAAAATTTCATGCGCAATACGGCACCTAAGGACGCGGCCGAGATCGAGGCCCTCGAAACGCGTGAATGGCTCGAATCGCTCGACTACGTGCTTCAGTCGGGTGGGCCGGCGCGTGTCAGCCGTCTGTTGGCGGCACTTGGTGTTCACGCGCGCCAGAACGGCGTCACGCAGCCGTTCACTGCAAATACGCCTTACGTCAACACGATTCCCGCTTCAGATCAGCCACCATTTCCGGGCAGCCGCGAGATCGAGCGCCGCATCAAGAGCCTCGTCCGATGGAACGCCCTCGCGATGGTCGTCAAGGCCAACAAGCTCGAGGACGGCATCGGCGGTCACATCTCGACGTACGCGTCAGCGGCCACACTCTACGAGGTCGGGTTCAACCATTTCTTCAAGGGCAAGGGCGAGGATCACGACGGCGACATCATCTACTTCCAGGGGCACGCGGCGCCCGGCATCTATGCGCGCGCATTTCTCGAAGGGCGTCTGTCAGCCGAGAAGCTCGCGAATTTCCGCCGGGAGTTGAAGGAGGGCGGCGGTCTCTCCTCGTACCCGCATCCCTGGCTGATGCCCGACTTCTGGGAATTTCCCACGGTGTCGATGGGCCTCGGTCCAATCAAGTCGATCTACCAGGCGCGCTTCATGCGCTACCTCGAAGATCGCGGACTCAAGAAGCGATCGAACTCGAAGGTGTGGGCGTTCCTCGGCGACGGCGAGACCGACGAGCCCGAATCGCTCGGGGCCATTACGCTCGCCTCACGCGAGAAGCTCGATAACCTGATCTTCGTCATCAATTGCAATCTGCAGCGCCTCGATGGTCCCGTTCGCGGCAACGGCCAGATCATCCAGGAACTCGAGGCCGCCTTCCGCGGCGCAGGCTGGAACGTCATCAAGGTCATCTGGGGCTGCGAGTGGGACGCGCTGCTCGAGAAGGATCACGACGGCCTGCTGGTCAAACGCATGGGCGAGGTCGTCGACGGCGAGTATCAGAAGTACGCGGTCGAATCCGGCGAGTACGTTCGAAAGCATTTCTGGGGTGCCGACCCGAAGCTGCTCGACATGGTCAAGCATCTGTCCGACGAGCAGCTGAAGAAGTTGACGCTCGGCGGACACGATCCCATCAAGGTTTACGCAGCCTACAAGGCCGCCGTTGAAACAACGCTCCAGCCGACAGTGATTCTGGCGAGAACGATCAAGGGCTACGGGATTGGTGAGGCGGGTGAAGGCAAGAACATCACCCACCAGCAGAAGAAGATGAACGAGGACGAACTGAAGGCGTTTCGAACTCGGTTCGGCATCCCGATCGGTGACGACGACGTGGCCAAGGCGCCGTTCTACAGGCCACCCGATAACAGCCCCGAAGTCACCTACCTGCTGGAGCGGCGCAAGCAGCTCGGCGGCTTCGTTCCTTCCCGCAAAGTCCAGCTCGAACCTCTCAAGACAGACAGCCTCCCGGAGCTATTCAAGGAATTCCATTCGGGCAGCGAAGGCCGCAAGGCGTCGACGACGATGGCGTTCGTGCGGATGCTGGCGAAGATGCTGCGCGACAAGGAGATTGGCGAGCTCGTCGTGCCGATCGTTCCCGACGAAGCGCGCACCTTCGGTATGGAGGCGCTCTTCAGGCAGGTGGGCATCTATGCGCATGCAGGTCAGCTCTACGAGCCGGTCGACATGGACACGCTGCTCTACTACAAGGAAGCCAAGGAAGGGCAGATTCTCGAAGAAGGCATTACCGAGGCTGGATCGATCTCGTCGTTCATTGCCGCGGGCAGCGCATATGCGACGCACGGCATCAATACGATCCCGTTCTTCATCTACTACTCGATGTTCGGTATGCAGCGAGTGGGTGATCTCGTGTGGGCGGCGGCAGACACGCGCACGCGTGGGTTCCTGCTCGGTGGCACAGCTGGCCGTACGACGCTTGCCGGTGAGGGGCTGCAGCACCAGGACGGGCACAGCCATCTGTTGTCGATGGCAGTGCCGAACCTGATTTCCTACGACCCGGCGTTCGCGTTCGAGATCGCGGTGATCATCGAAGACGGCATCCGCCGGATGTACAAGGACGGCGAGAGCATCTTCTACTACATCACCGTGATGAACGAGCAGTACGAGATGCTGCCGATGCCGGAAGGTTCCCGCGAAGGCATCCTGAAGGGGCTGTACAAGCTGCGTCCGTCTCAGAAAGCGAAGCCAAAGGCGCGAGCGCAATTGCTGGGCAGCGGGGCGATCCTCAACGAGGTGCTGAAGGCGCAGCAGATCCTCGAGGACAAGTACGGCGTTGCCGCCGATGTCTGGAGCGTAACCAGCTACCAGGAGCTGTACCGCGAAGGACACGCCACCGATCGCTGGAATCGCATGCACCCGGGTGAGAAGCCGCGCGTGCCCTACGTCACGCAGTGTCTTTCCGGGACTGAGGGATCGATCGTTGCCGCCAGCGACTACGTGAAGGCGCTGCCGGACAGCATCGATCGCTGGACCGGCAGGCGCATCGTGTCACTGGGTACCGACGGATTCGGTCGCAGCGAGGGACGCGCGGCGCTGCGGGACTTCTTCGAAGTGGATGCCAAGCACATCGTCCTTGCGACACTTGGCGAGCTGGCACGCGACGGAAAGATTGACGCATCCGTTGCTCAGAAAGCGATCAAAGATCTTGGAATCAACCCGGAGAAGCCGAATCCGGCGATCTCCTGACGCCGCAGACAATCTGCAGCGTAGGGCGGGTCTTGATCTGTAGACCCGCCGGAACGCCGGGTCCATAGAGCAGGACCCGGCCTACGGCACGGACGGAATGACAGAGTTCAAAATCCCCGAACTGGGAGAGAACGTTGCCACCGGCGACGTGACGCGCGTGCTCGTCAATGTCGGCGACACGATTGCCCGTGATCAGCCGGTAGTGGAACTCGAGACGGACAAGGCCACGATCGAGGTGCCATCGTCGGTGGCCGGCGTCGTCAAGGAGATCAAGGTCAAGAGGGGCGACAAGGTCAAAGTGGGCGCGGTGGTGCTCACGGTCGACGCCCCTTCAGGGGAAGGGGCTGCCGGGTCTTCGGCAGCGCCGTCCGAGTCCGCGCCCGAACCGCCAGCGGCCGAGGCGTCTGCGTCGGCTCCGCCGTCGGCGTCGGCTCCGCCACCGGCGCCAGCTCCCACGCCAGCCCCAACGCCAGCGCCAGCCGCCGCACCGACACCTTCTGCAGTCGGGCCGACGCGTGTCGTCCCGATGCCCGTTCGTTCAGCTCCCGAAGCGGCGGTACAGCCCGCTGCTCCGGTCAAGCTGGAAGGAGCGCGCGGACCGGCCGCTGCGTCGCCCGCCGTGCGACGCCTGGCGCGCGAAATCGGCGTCGACGTCAAGGCGGTGCAGGGAACCGGCGCGGGCGGACGCATCACACAGGAAGACGTCAAGGAGCACGCGCGACGGATCCTGAGCAGTGTGGGATCGGCCGGCGCCGCAGGCGGAGCCGTGGTTGCGCGCGCGATGCGGCCGTTGCCCGACTTTCAAAAGTGGGGCGAAGTCGAGCGGCAGCCGTGGAGCAATATCCGGCGCGCGACCGCCGAGCATCTGACCTACGCCTGGACCACCATCCCCCACGTCACGCAGTGCGACAAGGCCGACGTCGGGGCACTCGAGGAGCTGCGGAAACAGTTCAAGGAACGCGTCGCCAAGGCCGGCGGCAATCTGACGATCACGGCGATGCTGGTGCGCGTGCTGGCGACGGCTGTAAAGAAGTTCCCGCAGTTCAACGCCTCGATCGACAGCGAGCGCGGCGAGATCGTGTTCAAGAAATACGTGAATGTCGGTGTCGCGGTCGATACCGACCGTGGTCTTCTCGTTCCGGTGATCCGCGACGCCGACACCAAGAACATCATGGAGATCGCCGTCGAGCTGCAGCGTCTGGCCGAGCGTGCCAGAGAGAAGAAGCTCTCGCTCGAGGAGATGAGTGGCGGCGGCATCACGATCTCGAACCTTGGTGGCATCGGCGGGACCTACTTCACGCCCATCGTGAACTGGCCTGAGGTCGCGATTCTCGGCGTCTCACGCGGCACGACGGAGCCGGTGTGGAAGGACGGACACTGGGAACCGCGTCAGATGCTGCCGCTGTCACTTTCCTATGACCATCGCGTGATTGATGGCGCCGACGCGATGCGTTTCCTGCGGTGGGTTGTCGAAGCAATCGAGCAACCCTTCCTGCTCTCACTGGTCGGATGATGCTTTTGCATTGCCCGTCAATTCCCAACTCCCCAAAAGCCCAATTCCCAATGGTCCCGGTATTGGGAGTTGGTAGTTGGAAGTTGGGAGTTTTCTGGTTCACGGAGACGGTCACACTTTAATGGCGAGTGAATCTACGCAAGTAGCGGTACTGGGCGCGGGCCCTGGGGGGTATGCGGCGGCCTTTTATGCGGCTGACCTTGGCATGCAGGTGGCCCTCATCGATGAGGAAAAGAATCCCGGAGGCGTGTGCCTCTATCGCGGGTGCATCCCATCGAAAGCGCTGCTCCACGTCGCCAAGGTGATCGACGAGGCGAAGCATGCCGGCAACTGGGGCGTCAGCTTCGCTGAGCCCACGATCGACGTCGACAAGCTCCGCTCTTACAAGCAGGGCGTCGTTGACAAGCTCACGTCCGGCGTCGGCACTGTGGCGAGGCTTCGCAAGGTGAAGTTCCTGCAAGGGCGCGCGACGCTGACGGGCCCGAGATCCCTCACCGTCGCCGGCGCCGGCGGAACGACCGAGTTGCAGTTCGAACATCTCATTCTGGCGACGGGCTCACATCCGACGCGGATACCGTCGCTGTCGATCGACAGCCCGCGCATGATGGACTCGACATCGGGTCTCGAGCTTCCCGATGTTCCGAAGTCGCTGCTCGTGATCGGTGGCGGCTACATCGGCCTCGAACTCGGATCCGTATATGCGACCCTGGGCAGCAAGGTTTCGGTTGTCGAGATGACGCCGGGTCTGCTGCCCGGCGCCGATCGCGATCTGGTGGGCGTGCTCGAGAAGCGCCTCAAGAAGCTGTTCGCGGCCATCATGCTGAATACGAAAGTGGTGAAGGTCGTGGAAGACGGCGCCGGCATCCGCGTCACCTTCGAGGGAGACGTCGCCGAAAAGGAGCAACTGTTCGATCGCGTCCTCGTCGCCGTCGGCCGGCGTCCGAACTCGAAGATCCCGGGACTCGAGACGACAGCCGTGAAAGTCGACGCGAAGGGATTCATCGAAACCGACCCGCAGCGCCGGACTGCCGAGCGCAGCATCTTCGCCATCGGCGACGTAGCAGGCGAGCCGATGTTGGCGCACAAGGCATCGCACGAAGCGCGTGTTGCAGTCGAAGCGATCGCGGGCCACAAGGCGGTGTTCGAACCGCAGGCGATTCCTGCCGTGGTCTTCACCGACCCGGAAATCGCCTGGTGCGGATTGACCGAGTCACAGGCCCAGGCCGAAGGCATCGAGATCGAGGTGGCCAAATTCCCGTGGGGCGCGTTGAGCCGCGCGATTACGGTGGACCGCCCCGAGGGGTTGACGAAGCTCGTGCTCGAACCGAAGACCGGGCGCGTGCTCGGCGTCGGCATCGCGGGTTCGGGAGCGGGGGAGTTGATCGCGGAAGGGGCGCTGGCAATTGAAATGGGCGCGACCGCGGAAGACGTGAAGCTCGTGATCCACCCGCATCCGACGTTGTCTGAGTCCGTGATGGAGAGTGCCGAAGTGTTCTTCGGTCAGAGTACTCACGTTTACAAGCCGAAACGCAAATAGCACTTCCAGGTTCCGTGTTCCTGGTTTCAGGTTCGTGTTCTGAGTTCAGGTTCGAGGTTCAGAGTTCGCGGTTCGCGGTTCCGGTTCGACGTGCAAGGAGGACTTCCCGTGACCAAGTTGCTCACGACGTTCGCACTCGCTGGTGTGGTCGGAGTCGCTGCTGCAGCAGCGCAGGCGCCCGCGGACGTGGAGAAGCACATCGCGGCGGCAAAGGCGGCAGCGCGCAGCGATCACACCGGCCTCTTCGATCGCACGTGCTCGGAGGCGCGTACGATCGGCGCGCCGCGCGGTGGTGGAGCAGGCCGTGCCGCAGCCGGTGGCGCTGGTCGTCGAGGAGGCGGTCCATCCCCGCCGCCCGCGCGTGAGACGTGGCACGCCGAACCCGTCAAGGTCTTCGACAACATGTACTTCGTCGGCATGACCGAGTACTCGGCCTGGGCGATCACGACATCGCAAGGGATCGTCCTGATCGACGCCATCTACGACTACTCGGTCGAAGACGAAGTCGATGGCGGCCTGAAGAAGCTCGGACTCAATCCGGCCGACATCAAATACGTGCTCATCAGCCATGGCCACCTCGATCACGCCGGTGGCGCGAAGTTCCTCCAGGAGAAGTACGGCTCGCGCATCCTCATGTCGGCGGCCGATTGGGACATGGTCGAGCAGCAGAATCCGCCGTGGAAACCGAAGCGCGACATGATCGTCACCGATGGCCAGAAGCTGACGCTCGGCGATACGACGTTGACCTTCTATTTGACGCCTGGCCACACGCCGGGGACCGTCTCGACGATCGTGCCTGTATTTGACAACGGCCAGCGCCACATCGCGGCGGAGTGGGGTGGCACGGCGTTCAACTTCGGTCCCGACAAAGCGCGGCTGCAAATGTACGCCGCGTCCGCCACGCGGTTCCACGACATCGTCGCCAAGGCGGGCGCCGATGTGCTCTTTGCGAATCACACGGATTTCGACGGCACCAAGACCAAGATCCCGGCGCTGGCACAGAGGAAGCCCGGAAGCCCGCATCCCTACGTCATCGGCACCGACGCCGTGCAGAGGTATGTGACCGTCGCGAATGAATGCGCACAGGCAGCGATTGCCGCGCTGCCATAACCAAGCGGCAGCAGTTCCATGTTCCTGGTTCCACGTTCCGGGTTCGTGTTCAGAGTTCCGGTTCAGGGTTCCGAGTTCTGCGTTCGCGGTTCATGGGCTCGTGGTGATGCGTGCCCTGGACGCCCGGAACACGGAACAATGAACCTCGAACAGAGAACACTACGAGCTTTTCAGCCGCAGGAGGCGTCACGCCAGAGCTAGCTGGTGTAACGTATTAATTTGCTTGCTCGCTTGTGTTTGCTTCTTCAGGGTCCCGCACGCGGTGATACACCGCTTGTTCCCGAATGAACCTTTCGTGTTGAATACCGCCAACACAAGCGAGTTCGAGGTGTAAGTTTGCCACTTGTATTTCGTCCCATTCGGAGGCAGTTGGTGGAGGCAGTGCCCGTCAAGATCGTGCCGCGGGAGTTTGGAGAGACCCGCCGGCGCGACTGGTGGTGGGTCGAACCGATGATCGTGTTCACGGTCTTCGGCGGCTTTGTTGTGTATGCGACGTGGGCGGCGTTCCAGAACGCGCACTACACCTACGGCCCGTATCTTTCCCCGTTCTACTCGCCCGAGCTGTGGGGATCCTCTCACCACGCATTGTTTGGACCGAAACCGGATTGGTGGCCGGCGCTCGCGCCGTTCTCGCCGGCGCTGTTGATCCTGCCGTTCCCCGGTCTGTTTCGCTTCACTTGCTATTACTACCGAGGTGCCTACTACAAGGCGTTCTGGATGGACCCGGTGTCGTGCACGGTGGGTGAGCCTCGTCACAGCTACTGGGGTGAGCGGACGCTCCCGCTCATCCTTCAGAACGTGCATCGCTACTTCGCATACTTCGCCTGCATTTTTCTGCTGATTCTGTCCTACGACGTGTGGCTGGCGCTGTGGTTCACGAATCCGGCCTCGGGCCAGCAGGAGTTCGGCGTCGGCGTCGGAACGTTGGTCCTCGCTGTGAACGTCGTGCTCCTCAGTTGCTACACGCTCGGGTGCCACTCGATCCGCCACCTTGCCGGCGGCGTGAAGGACGAAGTCTCGAAGTCGCCGATGCGGCACACCTGCTACAACTGCTCGAGCGCGCTCAACGGGCGTCACATGCTCTTTGCCTGGATGAGCCTCTTCTCCGTGGCGCTGTCGGACGTCTATGTTCGTCTCTGCTCGATGGGCATCATCACTGACACGAGGCTCATCTGATGGCGGCGTATCAGAGTTACAGCTACGACGTCCTCATCATCGGCGCCGGCGGCGCCGGACTGCGCGCGGCCATCGAAGCGGCGTCGAGCGGCGTGTCGGTCGGCCTCATCTGCAAGTCACTCCTCGGAAAGGCGCACACGGTCATGGCCGAAGGCGGTATGGCCGCGGCCATGGCCAATAACGATGACCGCGACAGCTGGCGCGTGCACTTTGCCGACACGATGCGCGGCGGCCAGTACGTGAACAACTGGCGGATGGCGGAGTTGC
>Ga0070678_100002102_pt1 | contig 10796 bp, 11 predicted proteins | sample KBSM73metaG_FD_65647 | JGI IMG/M metagenome (GOLD analysis project Ga0070678, IMG submission 65647) | Miscanthus rhizosphere microbial communities from Kellogg Biological Station, Michigan, USA - KBS M7-3 metaG | ecosystem: Host-associated > Plants > Roots > Rhizosphere > Soil ...
CATCCTTGCGCGGGGCGAGGTGCCGTTCCTGCATAGCTATGCCGAGAACAGGGCCGCGATCGCGCTGTACGAGACCTTGGGGTTCAGATTGCGGTCGACGATGACGCTGACCGTGTTGACCAAGCCTGATTTTGGAGCGTCGGTCGCCGGGCACGGAGCGGTCGGACATGGCATCGCGGGCCATAGTGTAATCGGGCACGGCTAGAATCGCGCCTGCCTATGCCGGGTAGGGAAAAGCGGCCCGGCCTGCGTTAGACTATTGGCTATGGCGACCCGGAAGACACGCGGACGGCCCCCCTACGGCGATGTTCTAACGCCTGCGGAATGGCGCGTCGCCGACGGGATTCGCCATGGCATGACCAATCCCGCCATTGCCGCACGGCTCTGCATCAGCACGGATGCGGTCAAATTTCACGTCGCCAATATACTGCAGAAGCTGGGGTTCGCGAACAGGGGCGAGTTGCGGCATTGGGACGGCATACGGCGGGACAGTCACCTCGCGAAACGGGAGAGCGCTATGGGGAAGGAAGCGGATTTCGGCGCGATCGGTCAGATCGCGCGCAGCGTGCAGGACATCAACGCGGCCAGCGCTTTTTATGGCGAGGCGCTGGGCCTGCGCCACCTCTACACCTATGGCACGCTCGCCTTTTTCGATTGCGGCGGGGTACGGTTGTTTCTGTCGGAGGGTGACGGAGGCGCCGCGGAATCGATCCTCTATTTCCGCGTCGGCGACATCCATGCCGAGCAGCGAAGGCTGGAAGCCAACGGCATCGTCTTCACCCACGCCCCGCACATGATCCATCGCCACGAGGACGGGACCGAGGAATGGATGGCTTTCTTCTCGGACAATGAGAGCCGGCCGCTCGCTCTGATGAGCCGGGTCGGGCCTGTTGCCCCGTAGGGCGGTTCGGCCCGGCATTTTTCCGCTGCCGTGGATCGGCTCGCTTATGCGGAAGATCTCGGGCTATCAGGTCTGCGGCCTGCCCATGCGGAAGCGATGCGCCTGGCGCGCCATGATCCACAGCCCCAGCCGGTCGGGAACCAGCTTAGCAAAAGCCTTGATCGCGCGATTGATGCGCCCGGTGACGCGCACCGGATTGCCGGCCTCGACCGCCTCGATCCCCTCGGCTACCACCGCTTCGGCGCTCTGCCACATATAGGACGGCATCTTGTTCATCGTCTCGCGCGTGCCGGTGACGTCGTGGAATTCAGACCAGGTGAAACCGGGGCAAAGCGCACAGACATGCACGTCGCGATCGGCATTTTCGAGCGCGAGCGCCTGCGAGAATTTGATGAGATAAGCCTTGCTCGCTGCATAGAGCGTATGGCCGGCGGGCGCCGGAACATGCCCGGCAAGCGAGGCGACGTTGATGATTCGGCCATAGCCTGCCTTGCGCATCGCCGGCAGCAGTAGCCAGGCCAGCTCGGTCGGCGCCTCGATCATGACGCGGATGAAGTCCTGATGTGTTTTCCAGTCGTTATCGTCGAATGTTCCCGGAACGCCATAACCGGCATTGTTGATCAGCCAGTCCACCGAAAGCCCACGCGCCGCGATCGTGTCGGCCAATTCTCTCGCCGCTCCGGGCGCCGCGAGATCGAGCGGCAGCACGGTGACCGTGACCCCATGCCTGTCGCGCACCTCGGCCGCCAGCATCTCCAGCCGCTCGACGCGGCGCGCCGTCAGGATCAGGTCGTGGCCGCGAGCCGCGAGCGCCCGCGCGAAGGCCGCGCCGATTCCCGCCGAAGCGCCCGTGATCAGGCTGAGCGGGCGTTCGCGTGACACGGGTCAAGCCGGCGTGATGAAATTGTCGAGCACGCGCTTGCGGCCCGCATGCTCAAAATCGATCTCCAGCTTGTTGCCCTCGATCTCGGCGATCAGCCCGTATCCGAATTTCGAATGGAACACGCGCATGCCGATCGCGATGTCGCCGCGCGGCTTGGCGGCGAAGCTGGCCGCGCTGGCCTTCACCTCGGCCAGCCGGGTGGGCGACATGTCGAGCGGCTTGCCGACCGCGCGCTGCCAGCCGGGGCCGCGCGTCGCGGCGCGGGCGACGTGGGCGAACGGGTCGGCCTGCTCGCTCCATTGCGCGCGCCACAGGCTTTCGCCGCCACTCATCGTGGTTTCACTGTCGATATGCTCGGCGGGCAACTCGTTCACGAAGCGCGAGGGGATGGACGAGGTCCACTGGCCGTAGATGCGGCGGTTGGCGGCGTGGAAGATGTAAGCCCGCCGCCGCGCGCGCGTGATCGCGACATAAGCCAGCCGGCGTTCCTCCTCCAGGCTCGCCGTGCCGCCCTCGTCGAGCGAACGCTGCGAGGGGAAAACGCCTTCCTCCCAGCCCGCCAGGAAGACCGTGTCGAACTCCAGCCCCTTGGCGGCGTGGATCGTCATGATCGTGATCTTGGCCTCGTCGGGGTTAGCGTCATTGTCCATGACGAGGCTGACATGCTCGAGGAAGGCGCCGAGCGTCTCATATTCCTCCATCGCGCGGGCAAGCTCGGTCAGATTCTCGAGTCTTCCCGTGGCCTCGGTCGAACGCTCGGCCTGGAGCATGCCCGTGTAGCCGCTTTCGTCGAGCATGATCCGGGCGAGCTCCGCATGCGGCAGCTCGTCGAGCTTGGACCGCCAGCGCGCAATGTCGCCAATCAGGTTGCCGAGCGCGCGCCGCGCCTGCGGGGTCAGCTCGTCCGTGTCGAGGATGCGTGCGGCCGCGAGCGTGAGCGGCATCCCATGGCCGCGCGCCAATTGGTGGAGCTTGGCCATCGCCTTGTCGCCAATCCCGCGCTTGGGGACGTTGACGATCCGCTCGAAGGCAAGATCGTCTGCCGGCTGCGCGATCACGCGCAGATAGGCCAGCGCATCGCGGATTTCGGCGCGCTCGTAGAAACGGAAGCCGCCGACGATGCGATAGGGCAGGCCGATCGCGATGAAGCGGTCCTCGAACTCGCGCGTCTGAAACTGCGCGCGGACCAGGATTGCGATGCGGTCGAGCGTGGTGCCGCCGCGTTGCGCGCTTTCGATCTCCTCGCCGACGCGCCGCGCCTCCTCCGGCCCGTCCCAAACGCCGACCACGCGCACCTTCTCGCCGCTCGATTCCTCGGTCCACAAAGTCTTGCCGAGCCGCCCGCCATTATGCGCGATCACGCCCGATGCGGCGGCGAGAATGTGGGGGGTCGATCGGTAATTCTGCTCGAGCTTGATCACCTTGGCGCCAGGGAAATCGCGTTCGAACCGAAGGATATTGGCAACCTCCGCCCCGCGCCATGAATAGATCGACTGGTCGTCATCGCCGACGCAGCAGATATTCTTCCGCTCTTGCGCGAGCAGCCGCAGCCACAGATATTGGCTGGCATTGGTGTCCTGATATTCGTCGACGAGAATGTAACGGAAGCGCTGCTGATAGAGCTCCAGTACGTCGCGGTGCTTCTTCAGGATAACGAGCATGTGAAGCAGCAAGTCACCGAAATCGCAGGCGTTCACGGCTTTCAGCCGGTCCTGATAGGCGGCATAGAAATCGCGCCCGCGGCCGTTGGCGAATTGCTCGCTCTCGGCCGCATCGACCTCGGCCGGCGTCCAGCCGCGATTCTTCCAGCGGTCGATCAGCCCGGCGAGCGCGCGCGCCGTCCAGCGTTTCTCGTCGATGTCCGCCGCCTGGATCAGCTGCTTGAGCAAGCGCAGTTGATCGTCCGTGTCGAGGATCGTGAAATTGCTCTGCAGACCGACCAGTTCGGCATGGCGCCTGAGCATTTTTGCCGCGATCGAATGGAAGGTGCCGAGCCAGGGCATGCCCTCGACCGCGCCGCCGGTGATACGCTCGACTCGCTCGCGCATCTCGCGCGCGGCCTTGTTGGTGAAGGTGACCGCCAGAATCTCGCTGGGCCAGGCGCGCCGCGTCGCGATCAAGTGCGCAAGCCGCGCGGTCAGCGCCGCGGTCTTGCCCGTGCCCGCGCCCGCCAGCACCAGCACCGGGCCGTCGGTGGTCAGCACCGCCTCGCGCTGCGGTTCGTTCAGCCCGCGCAGATACTGCGGGTCGTCGGGGGAGGGGGCGGGGAGACTCACGCGTGAACAGGTAGGGAACGACAAGGGCCGGGGCAACCGTTTGTCACGAGGTCTATTGGGCACGACGCGGAACTTTCGGGGGCTTTGAGCGGTAGGGCCGTGCCGCACCCCCAATCCGGCATTCCAATGGAGATTTCCCATGAAGGCTCCCCTTTTCCTGATCGCCGCCCTGATGGGCACCGCCGCCATCGCACAGACAGCCCCTGACCCCAACGCGCCTGCCAGCACGCCGCCGGCCAGCGCGACCACTCCCACCGCGCCCACCGCCGCACCGCCCGCTGCCGGCATGGATGCGACCGCTCCCACCGCTCCGGCCGCGTCCAGCATGGATGCTACCGCGCCCGCGCCGACCGCTCCCCCCACCACGAGCGACACCAGCCTCGGCGTGGCGAACAACGCCCAGACGGCAACCGATACGTCCAACTATCCGGTCTGTTCGCGCAGCGTGACCGACAAATGCGTCCAGCGCGGCGCGGCGCATAAAGCGCGCCGGCATCACTGACTCGTCTCGGACGCGGAACTTTACGACGTCAGCGCCGTAGGTTCCGCGTCATCCCCGCCGAAAGAGCGGGAACGGGCACCAGGCCCGTGAGACAAGGAGAATTACCGTGAAAGCCACGTTCCTGATCGCCGCGTCATTGATCGCCGGCGTCGCCGTCGCGCAGACCACCACGCCCGACACGACCACCCCGCCTGCAACCGCGCCGATGCCCGCTCCGGATACAACCAACGCGATGCCAGCGCCCGCTCCGGCACCCGACGCGATGGCGGCACCCGCGCCGGACGTGGCCACGACGGCGAGTCCGCCAGCCAGCACGGTCGCGCCGCCGCCGCCGGACACGACCAATTATCCACCTTGCTCGGCCACGGTGCACGACCGCTGCGTCCAGACGCACGAGCTCGCCCGCAAGGCGGGTGTGCCGGTTCGTCACCGCCGGCATTGACGCTACGATGTCGGGTGGCGGTTGACCGCCGCCGCCCGCCGCGCCAATCCCTCCCGCGACAGGCCGGATCGGGCCGCAGCGGGGAGAGGGGATATGGCGGAACAAGCAGCGCCTTCGACGCGCCGCGTGCTGGCGGCGAGCCTGATCGGCACGAGCATCGAATTCTATGATTTCTACGTCTACACCACCGCTGCGGCCCTGGTGTTCGGCGAATTGTTCTTTCCCCAGGCTTCAAAGGCGGCGGGCCAGTTGGCCTCGCTGGCGACGATCGGCGTGGCTTTTGTCGCGCGACCGTTAGGCTCACTCTTCTTCGGCCATTTCGGCGATCGCGTCGGCCGGAAATCGACGCTCGTCGCGTCCTTGTTGACGATGGGCATCTCGACGACCCTGGTGGCGATCATGCCGACCTATGCGCAGGCAGGCTGGATCGCGGCGCTGCTGCTCTGCGTGCTGCGTTTCGGCCAGGGCTTCGGCCTCGGCGGCGAATGGGGCGGAGCGGCCTTGCTCGCGGTCGAGAATGCGCCGGAGGGCAAGCGCGCGCGCTTCGGGATGTTCCCGCAGATGGGCGCGCCGGTCGGCTTCATCGCCGCCAACGGCCTGTTCCTGATTCTCGGCGCATGCCTCACGCCGGCGCAGTTCCACGATTGGGGCTGGCGCATTCCCTTTGCTTTGTCCGCGCTGCTGGTGGTGGTCGGCCTCTGGATCCGCCTGCGCCTGACGGAGACGCCGGAATTCGCCGCGGCCCTGGCCGAAGCGCCACCGCCCGCGGTGCCCTTCGGTGAACTCGTATCCCGTCATTTCGGCGCGCTTGCGGTCGGCACGGTTGGCGCGATCGCGTGCTTCGCGCTCTATTATGTCGCGACCGCTTTCGCGCTCAACTACGGGACCAAGACGCTCGCCTATAGCGCCAAGGATTTCCTCACGGTTCAGCTTGGCGCGATCCTGTTCATGGCGGTCGGCATCTATCTCTCAGCCTGGCTGTCGGACCGCCATTTCGACGAGCGGCGCGTGCTGATGGCGGGCTGTGTCGGCACGATGGCTGCGGGGCTGCTGATGGCGCCCATGATGCTGTCGGGCTCGCTCTTTCAGGTTTTCCTGTTCCTGGCGCTGTCACTTACCCTGATGGGCTTCGTTTATGGCCCGCTCGGCGCCTGGCTGCCCAGCCTGTTCCCGGCGCGGGTACGCTATACGGGCGTGTCGATGGCGTTCAACGTCGCAGGCGTGCTCGGCGGCGGGCTCACCCCCTTCGTGGCGAAGACATTGTCCGATCATTACGGCCTGATGGCTGTCGGCCTCTATTCGGGCGGCGCGGCCTTGATCAGTCTGGTTGCTCTATGGCTGTTCGGCAAAGCACGGACAGCTTAGCGATGCCGTAGGTGCGCTCGGTATCGAGCGCCCAGCCATCCGCCGAGACCTGCTCGTCCTTGCGGGTCTCGATCGTCGCCCAGGCCGATGGCGCTGCCCAGCCGAGCCGTGTCATCTTCTCCAGCAACGCCCCCGCGCCGCCGCTGCCATAAGGTGGATCGAACATCAGCAGATCATAAGCGCGTCGGGCAGGACCGATGCCCGAGACGGCGATCGGCAGCACCTCGCCCTTGGCGCCCAGCATTTCGATATTGGCCTTGATCGCGCGCACCGCGTCGCGGTCCTGGTCGATGAAGGTGCAGAAAGCGGCACCGCGCGACTGTGCCTCCAGCCCGAGTGCGCCCGATCCCGCGAAGATATCGGCCACAGCTAGCCCCTCGAACGAGCCGAGCCGGCTGGTGAGGATCGAGAAGAGTGCCTCGCGCGTGCGGTCGCCGGTCGGGCGCGTCGCGTCCCCCTGCGGTGCCTTGAGCACACGCCCGCGCCATTCTCCCGCAATGATCCGCATCGAATCAGCCCCGGGGCTTGGTGGGCGCCGGGCCCGATCGATGGCGCGGCCGCCCGCGACGGCCGCCCGGAGCTGCCGGCGGGGCGGTTGCTCGCAGAGCCGGAGGTTTCCCGCTGCCTGGTGCATGCGGCGCGGCCTTCAGCGTCTTGCGGAACGCGACCAGGTCATGCTGGCGCACCTCGCCTACCTCGCCGACGGGCAGATCCGCCAGTATGAAGGGGCCGTAAGCGGTGCGGATCAGGCGGCTGACCTGAAGCCCGAGAAACTCCAGCACGCGCCGCACCTCACGATTCTTGCCCTCCTTGAGCCGCATCTCGATCCACACATTGGCGCCGGTTCGGCGCTCGAGATTGGCGTCGATCGATCCATAGCGCACGCCCTCTATCTCGATCCCCTCGATCAGGCTTTCGAGCTGGGCCTGCGTTACGTTGCCGAACGCGCGCGCGCGATAGGAACGCTCGACACCGACCGCGGGCAATTCCAGCTGACGCTTCAATTCGCCATCGGTGGTGAGCAGCAAGAGTCCCTCGGTGTTGAGATCGAGTCGACCGACCGGAACCACGCGCGGCAGGTCGCTCGGCAATTTGTCATAAATCGTCGGGCGCCCTTTGGGATCGCGCTCGGTCGTGAGCAGGCCCGCGGGCTTGTGGAATAGGAACAATCGAGCGGGGGCAGGGGCCTGGACCGGCCTGCCGTCGACCGTCACGCCGTGAAGCGAGGTCAGGACCGTGGCGGGCGTCTCGATCGCCTTGCCGTTGATCGCGATTCGGCCCGCCTCGATCATCCGTTCGATCTCGCGCCGGGACGCGACGCCCGCGCGGGCGAGCAATTTGGCGATCCGCTGGGGCTCCCGTCCGCCGCCAGCGGCGGATTTAGAAGGGGAATCGCCTTTTGCGGGCGGACTTTCTGGGGTTGGTTTTTGCGACACGTCGCGTTTCTAGACGTGCACATCGCAACTTTCCCACAAAAAGCTTGAAAAGATGTCGTTATATTGATTCCTAGCATTGTGCATAAGTTGGTGGGTGGGACAGCGTGACGAGTAAAAAGGCGCGTAGATTCACAGTCTTGGCAGGCATTGGACTGCTCACCACCGCGCTTTCGGCTCAGGTTCCACTCAACTATGAGAACCAGTTCCAGGTCGAGCCGTCGCGCATGCCGACGCTTGCGGAGCAGCTCGGGATCCTCGCCAACGTGAATGACGGCCGGCTTGGAATCGCCGCAACCGATCTTGAAACCGGCAAGACGGTCACCTTTGCGGGCAGCCACCCCTTCCCGATGGCGAGCACGGTCAAGGTCGCGATCGCGGGCGCCTATCTGGCCGGCGTGGACAATGGTCGCTTCAATCTCGATCAGCTGTATCGCTATGGCCGTCGTACGACGCTTACCGCCAGCCAGCTGATGGAGCGGATGCTGATCCGCAGCGACAATGGCGCCGCGGACATATTGCTCAGGGCGGTCGGCGGGCCCGAGGCGGTCAACGCCTGGCTGTCGCGTGCCGGCATCCGTGGCCAACGGATGGACCGCACCATCGCGCGTCTCGTCCACGACGATCGTCCCTGGACCGGCCGCCGCATCCCGGTGAACATGCCCCGCACCCCGCTTGAAGTTGCCCAGTCGGCGACGCTCGGCGACGACGGCCAACTCGATCCCGCTTTCGTTGGCGACGCGCGCGACACCTCGACTCCCGCGGCGATGGTCCAGTTGCTCGCCAAATTGCATAAGGGCGCGCTGCTGAGCGCGCAGAGCACCGAATATCTGTTCGACGTGATGGCGCGTTGCATCACCGGGCGCAGCCGGCTCAAGGGCTTGCTGCCCGCCGGCACCCCCGTCGCGCATAAGACCGGTACGCTAGCGGGCGTGTCCGACGACGTTGGTATCGTCACGCTGCCCAACGGGCACCACCTTGCCGTCGCGGTTTTTGCCAAGGGGATGCGCACCGAATGGGAGCGCGACCGCAACATCGCCCAGCTCACGCGCGTCCTCTATGACGGCTTCACCGCCTTCGCCCCATCGACCACCACCGCCTCGATAGGCCGCACGATCGCGCGCTAGGCGCTACGCGCGCCGTTCGTGCTGAGCGAGGACTCTAGGTGGCCGGCGCTTCCTTCTTGGAAGGTTCCAGCGCCTTCTCCCACTTCGCGACCAGGGTCGAAGCAACCGCATTGCCGACGACGTTGGTCCCGGTGCGCCCCATGTCGAGGAACTGGTCGACCGCGAGGATCAGCAACAGACCGGCCTCGGGAATATGGAAGGCGCCGAGCGTGGACGAGATTACCACCAGGCTCGCGCGCGGTACGCTGGCAATGCCCTTCGACGTCACCATCAGCAGCAGCATCATCGTCAGCTGCTGCATGACCGAAAGGTGAATGCCATAGGCCTGCGCGATGAACATAGTCGCGAAGCTGCAATACATCATCGAGCCGTCGAGATTGAACGAATAGCCCAGCGGCAGCACGAAGCCCGCGATACGCGGCGGCACGCCGAACTGCTCGAGCGCTTCCAGCGTCCGCGGGAAGGCCGCCTCCGACGAGGCCGTGGAGAAAGCGATCAGGAAGGGCGCGCGGATGTGCAGGAACAGGTCCTTGGCACGTGGAGCTCCGACCGCGACCACCGCCACGCCGAACAGGACAGCCCACAGGCAGGCCAGCGCGAGATAGAAACCGCCCATGAAATAGCCGAAGGTGATGACGATCCCCAGGCCTTCCTTGAAGACCGCACTCGTCACCGCGGCGAACACCGCGAACGGCGCGAGACGCATCACATAATCGGTGATCTGCAGCATCAGCTGCGCGAGCGAATCCATCGCCTTCACGATCGGCGCCGCTTTCTCGCCGATTGCCGTCGCGGCGACGCCGGCGAAGGTCGCGAATATCACGATCTGCAGGATCGCATTCTTGGCAAGCGCGTCGAAAATCGAGGCCGGCACCAGATCGAGGATGAAGTCTTTCAGCACGAAATGCGCCTGCGCGATCCCGTTCGCTTCGTTGACTGGGGGCAGAGGCAGTCCGACGCCCACGCCGGGACGGATGACGTTGACGAAGACCAGGCCGAGGCCGATCGAAACGAAACCGGCGAGAATGAACCAGCCGATCGTGCGTACGCCCATCCGCCCCAATGCGGATCTGTCACCCATATGCGCGATACCGCCCATCAGGGTCGCGAAGACCAAAGGCGCGATGATCATCTTTATCAGCTTGAGGAAAAGGCCCGTCAGGATCGAAAGGCCATCCGTGATCGTTGCGGCAACGGATGGATCGGCGATGGTCTGATTGAGGATAAAGCCAACGATGATTCCCAGGATCATCGCGACGAGAATGAATACGGTAATGCGTTTCGCCACTTCGGTCTCTCTCACCGTGAAGCCGCCGTGGTCGGAGCAAAGGGGCGGGCCGTCAAGCCCGGCCAAAAAGGGTAGGGTGCATGTTGTTCGGCAAGCGTGAGCGGAATTTGAAACGCATTCTCATCGTGGAGGATGAGCCGCTGGTCGCATTCGACAACGAACATTTTCTGCGCGAGGCGGGGTATGAGATCGCCGCCACGGTCGATACCGTGTCCGAAGCGATCGAGGCGATCACCGACAAAGTCGATCTGGTTCTGGCCGACGTCAATCTGTCCGACGGCGGCAGCGGTCGCGATGTCGCGCGCGCCGCGCAGGAAAAGGGCGTTCCACTGATCTTCGTCACCGGCAGCTCGCCCGAGGATGCCAAAGGGTTGGCGATCGGTCTGCTATCCAAACCCTACAGCCAGCGCGATCTGCTGGCGGCGATCGAACTGGTCGACGCCAAATTGCAGGGCAAACCGGTCAAGCGGCCACCGCGTAGCTTCACCCTGTTCATGACCTAGCCGGACAAGCCTTACCCCTCCTCGTGAGGACAAAGCCTGTTTCACTCATGACGGCTTTCCCTCTAAGCTCGGGCCA
>Ga0070678_100002103_pt1 | contig 10794 bp, 8 predicted proteins | sample KBSM73metaG_FD_65647 | JGI IMG/M metagenome (GOLD analysis project Ga0070678, IMG submission 65647) | Miscanthus rhizosphere microbial communities from Kellogg Biological Station, Michigan, USA - KBS M7-3 metaG | ecosystem: Host-associated > Plants > Roots > Rhizosphere > Soil ...
CATCGAGGTAGCCCGGACCGCCCGGCCGGATCTTCTCGTTACGGCTCTGGTCGATCAGCGGCGGCAAATATCCGATCTCGAGCTCGAGGCCGGCGACGATGAGCAGGTCCGCCTTCGAGAGCTTGAGGATGAAGGACGGCTTGGGCTCGACGAAGTGTGGGTCCTGATACCCCTTCGCGAGCGCGAAGACTTCCACGCGCGGGCCCCCGACGGCCTCGGCGATCGAAGAGAAATCCTGAAGGCTGGTGACGACCTTCATCGTCGCGAAGGCCGGAGAGGCGGCCAGGGTCAGAAGCGTGGCGAGAGCGACAGCGATGCGTTTCATGTGTGTCCTCAAAATGGATGGGCGCCGTGGGCGCCGATGGCGAACTGGATCTGCAGAAAGCCCTCGTTGGCCCTTATGCCAGGGGCATATTCGCGATATCGGTATTCGGCGCGGAGCATCGAGAATTCGCTGGGCATGAAAGTGAACGTGGCCGCGACGCCCTTGTCCCGAAGAGAGGCGTTGGTGGCCCGGTCCGAGAACTCGTAGCGCGCTCCCGTGTACCACCGCCGGCCGAGCTGGTAGTCCCCGCCGACGAAGAACCCCTGCGCGTCCTGGCGGCCGTCGGGCTGCTCGCGCTGGCTCCAGAAGTACTCGCTCCGGAGGATGAAGGAGCGGTAGGGCTTCCCCTGGAGCGGTTTCCAGCGATAGACGAAATGCGCGTTCTGCAAACTCGTCGTGTTCGTCGGCGAGGTCCCGTTGTGGCCGTAGACGTAGGAGAACCCGACCTCGACGTTGTGGTCGTCGCCGAAGTCGCGAAAAATCCGATACTGCCCGTCGTAAGTCAGGTCGCCCTTGGTCGGCGCGATGAACAGCCCTCCTCCCGAAGACCCGTCGATGACCTGGAAATAGGCCTCCGAGAACGTGTCGCCGGGCAACTCGATCAACTTCGAAACCGACACCCCTTCTCCTGCCCAGGACTCGCCCTGCGGCTGCAGGAGGATGTCCTGCATCGGCAGAGGCTCGTCGACCCAGGGCAGGGTGTGGAGGTGCATCGTGTTGATCTTCCCGAACTGCATCTTGAACTTGCCGCCTTTGGCCTGCAGCTGCCAGGGCAGCGTCAGAAACGTGGCGTAGGCCTCTTCGACCTCGACGCCCTCGTTGCTGAAGGACAGAAACAGGTCGGCGCGCGCATAGGGGTCGACGATGGCCTGGAACGAGACCTCGGACTCCTCGACCTGGAAGGCGGGGGAGGGCTGCACCGGGTTGTGGCCTACGGAGGCGAGGAAGTTGCCGATCACGGCGATCGCGGGATTGAAGAAGGTGGGATTGACGGCCGGAGCGGCCGCCGGTTCCGGAGCCGGCGTCGGCTCGGGAGCGGGAGCAGGAGTCGCCACGGGGGCGGGGGTCGGCACGGGAGTCGCCACGGGCTCGGGTGTCGGCGAGGGAGTGGGCGTCGGCGCGGGGGCGTCCTGCGCTTGGACGCCGAGCGCGCACGCCAGCCCGCCCGCGGCGAAAAACAGAAATGTTCGGAGTCGCAAGGGTCCTCCTTCTTCGGCTTCGGTTCGTAGGGACGCGAGGGCGCGACGCGCGCCCTCCGGGCGCTACGAGCGCGAAGGAGGAGACCGGCCGGAGAGATCGCGGCCGGAGAACCGGCCGACGAGGGGCAAGTCTGCGGAGAGACCCTGACAAGAAACGAGGGGAACCGCCGTCGGAAGACCGGCGGCCGGAAATACCAGGGCCGCGGCGTGCGTCAGACATGCGGGACAGGCGTGCACGCCCTCGTCGGTGTGGGCGCTCGCGAGACCGCGGTGCGCCGATCCGCGCTCGGAGCCGAGAGGCTCCGGGTGGAGCCCGAACGAGGCGATGACCGCCAGAATGCCTGCCGCCAGCAGGGCGGCCCGCGCCAGCGGAGCTTTTCTCAGTCGTTCGTACACTTCGGCCTCACAAGCGGGAGACGGGGGAATTGTATTCCTCTTCGTCTTCCTCATAGGGACCTGAAGCCTGCATAGAATGCCCCGGTGCGCTCCGAACTCGGCCCCTTCGAGGCCCCCGAAGCGGCCCGGGCGCAAGCGCCCGAGGCCCTGCGCCGCCGGATGCACTGGCTGCTCGGCCTCACCTTCGTCCACGTCTTCGGCGAAGGCGGCCTGGCGCTCTTCGAGGCCGCGCGGACGGGCAGCCTGGCGCTGCTCGCCTTCGGCCTCGAGAGCGTGATCGAAGGGGGCGCCGCGTTTCTCGCCGTGCGGCACCTGAGGCACCTCGCCGACGAAGAGGAGGACCACGCTCGCCGCGACCAGATGCTGGCTCGCTGGATCGGCGTGTCGTTTCTCCTTCTGGCGGCCTACACGCTGTCGCGCGGGGTCTTCGAGCTGATTCGGGGCAGCCACGTGGAGCCGAGCATCCTCGGCCTGCTCCTGACGGTGTTCGCGACGTTCGGCATGCCCGTCGTCGGATACTTCAAATGGAAAACGAGCCGCAGCCTGGGGAGCAAGGGCCTGGCCGCCGAAGCGAAAGAGTCGATCGCGTGCTCGATCGACTCCGGCCTGACGATGCTGGCGATGATCGGCGGGCTCCTGTCCGCGCCGCACTGGGTCGATCCGGCCCTCTCGCTGCTGATGGTTCCGTGGTTCCTCCGGGAAGGCCTCGCGCACGTGCGCGGGCGTGTCCACGCCCACGTCCACTGACGCCCGCCCGGGTTTGCTAAGATGCCGGCTCTGCCGGCCTGAATCCTACGGAGCCTCTCCGGCATATATCTGCGTGAAGGAGCATTTTTGATGTCGAATCCCAACGTGGCCCAGGTCTCCGACGCCAGTTTCGACGGGGACATTCTGAAGAGTCAGGTCCCGGTCCTCGTCGACTTCTGGGCGCCCTGGTGCGGTCCCTGCCGCTCCGTGGCTCCGATCGTCGACGATCTCGCGACCGCATATGCCGGCAAGATCAAGGTCGCCAAGGTGAACGTCGACGAGTCGACGGAGATCGCCATGCGCTACCAGATCACTTCGATCCCCACCTTCATCCTCTTCAAGAACGGCGAGGTCGCGGATCGCGCCCTCGGGGCCCTGCCCCGGAGCGAGTTCGTCAAGCTCATCGACCGCAATCTCTGAGCTTCCGCCTCGAAAACCACAAAGGGCCCGGCGACGGGCCCTTTTCCTTTTCGGGAGCGTAAGATTCGCTTCGCCGTGGCGGTCCAGGCCTTTCCGGAAGTTCCGTCGCTCTCCCTCGACACCCTCTGGTTCCAGGTCGCGGGCACCCTGTGCAATCTGGCCTGCACGCACTGCTTCATCGCGTGCTCGCCGACGAACCAGTCTCACGCCATGATGACCCGCGCCGACGTCCGCGGTTTCCTCGAGGAGGCCCGCGGGCTCGGCGTCCGGGAGTACTACTTCACGGGCGGCGAGCCGTTCATGAACCCCGAGATGCTGGCGATCGCCGGCGATGCGCTGGCGCAGGGCCCGGTCACGATCCTCACCAACGGCGTCCTCCTGACGCCCGAGCGGTCGCGGCGCCTGCGCGATCTCTTCGAGCGGAGCGAGTACTCGCTCGACCTCCGCGTCTCGATCGACGGCTGGGACGCGGCCACGAACGATCCGATCCGGGGGGAGGGGACCTACGCCCGGATTCTCTCGGGCCTGCAGAATCTCGCCGCCGAGGGTGTGAACCCGGTCGTGACGGTGACCGAGGCCTGCGAGGGGGCCGCCGCGGCCGCGGGACGCGAGCGGTTCCTCGACTGGGCTCGCTCCATCGGGCTCTCCCGGCCCCGCCTGAAGGTGCTCTCGCTCTTCCGCATCGGCGCGGAGGCCGAGAGGCTGCGCGGCTACGCGCCGCGCGAGACCCTCGCCGGGCGGACGCTCTCGCCCGAGGAGCTGGAGGCCCTCCAGTGCTCGACGGCCCGCATGGTGACCGCGCGCGGCGTCTACGTATGCCCGATCCTGATCGATCTCCCGTCGGCGCGCATGGGGGCGACGCTCGCGGAGACACTGCGCCCGTTCCCGCTCTCGACCGGCGCCTGCTTCACGTGCCACGAATATGGTGTGACGTGCCGGACGTGACTCGCCTCGCCTTCTTCGGCGGCGTCTACTCGAACTCCCGCGCGCTCGCGGCCGCGATCGCCGACGCCCGCCGGTGGGGCGCCGAGGGCCTCTACGCTCTCGGCGACTTCGGGGCATTCGGTCCGTACCCCGACCGCGTGTTCCCGATCCTGCTCTCGGCGGGCGTCGAGGCGATCCAGGGTAACTACGAAGAGTCGCTCTCGACCGACGCCTCCGATTGCCACTGCGGCTACACCGACCCGCGCGACAATCACTTCGCGGCTCTCTCCTACGGCTACACCGCGGAGAAGACGTCTTCGGAATGGAAGAGGTGGATGGCGACGCTGCCGAAGACGCGGCGGCTCGACGTGGGCGGCCGGCGGATCCTGCTGGTGCACGGGTCGCCGCGGAAGATCAACGAGTTCCTCTGGGAGTCGACGAGTCCGGAACCGTTTCTCGAGAAGCTCCTCTCGGACCACGACGCCGACGTCCTGGTCTGCACCCATACGGGGCTCCACTGGCAGCGGCGGCTTCCCTCGGGCCGGCTGGTGGTGAACAGCGGCGCGCTCGGCCGCCCGGCCAACGATGGTCGGACGGAGGTCTGGTACGCCCGGCTGGAGGTCGGGGTCGCCACAAGGGCTCGCGCCGAGCTCTCGCCCGTCGAGTACGACTTCGAGGCCATGGCGCGGGACATGGAGCAGGAAAAGCTGCCGGGCGAATTCGTCGAGACGATTCGGACCGGGTGGTGGACGACCTGCCTCGAGGTCCTTCCATCGAAAGAGAGATCCCGCGGGCGATATTGAAACCCGCGTCCCGCGAGCCTCACCCGGCGGATGTAATCTGGTCTCCGGCCGTCCTCTCGAGGGAACAAGGCTCCGGGGCGGCCGGTTATTGGAGCGTGATGCGTAAGAAGTCGTTTGTCTGGATCGGCGCCGCCGTCGCCGTGGTGGTCGGAGCGTTCCTCGTGCTCGGCGGGCGAACGAAGTCCGAGCCGAAGTACCGGACGGCGAAGGTCGAGAAGGGCGACATCACGCAGACCGTGGCCGCGACCGGCACGCTCTCGGCGGTGACGACCGTCAAGGTCGGCTCGGTCGTCTCCGGCAACGTCGCCGCGCTCCACGCCGACTTCAACAAGGAAGTGAAGAAGGGCGATCTGCTGGCCGAGCTCGATCCGGTGCCCTTCCAGGAACGCGTGGCTCAGGCCCGGGCCACGCTCGAGAAGTCCGAGGTGGACGTGCGCAACACCGAGATCGGTCTGCGCCGCCAGAAGGCGCTCTGGGACGAAAAGCTCGCGGCCCAGGCCGACCTCGATCAGGCTCAGGCCAACTTCGACTCCGCGCGGGCGGCCGTCAACCAGTCGAAGGCCTCGCTCGCCCAGGCGGAGACAGACCTCCGGAACAGCCGGATCATGGCGCCGATCGACGGCGTCGTGGTCGATCGCCAGTACGACGTCGGGCAGCCGGTCGCCGCGTCCTTCACCGCGCCAACGATCTTCACGATCGCACAGGACCTCACGAAGATGCAGGTCTCGGCGGACGTCTCCGAATCCGACATCGGGATGTGCAAGGTCGGCCAGCCGGTGCGTTTCACCGTGGACGCGTACCCCGATCAGACGTTCCGCGGAAAGATCGCGCAGATCCGCCTCAACGCCACGGTCAACCAGAACGTCGTGACGTATCCGGTCATCATCGAGGTCCCGAACCCCGAGCTGGCGCTTCGGCCGAGCATGACGGCGAACGTGTCGATCGACGTCGCCACCGTGCACGACGTGCTGCGGATCCCGAACGCCGCGCTCCGTTTCCGTCCCGAGGAGAAAGAGGGGGCGTCGTCGACGGCTTCGTCTTCGTCCTCCTCCTCATCGTCGTCCGGCGCGTCCCCCGAGGAGCGCGCCGCGCGGGGCACGGGGACGGGCTCCACCGGAGCCGCCCGGCAGCTCGATCGCTCCGCGGGCGGCGGCAAGGGGCGCCGGCCCGGCCAGACCGTCTACACGCTCCCGTCGCCCCAGGTCGGAGATCCCGCGCCCGTCGAGATCAAGGCCGGCATTACCGACGGCCGCTTCACGCAAGTCGCCGGAGGCGAGCTGAAGGAGGGGGCCCTCGTCGTCGTCGGTCTCGTGACGGCGAAGGCGGACGCCTCCGCGGGCCGCAACCCGATGGCGCCCGCGGGCCCTGGAGCGCCGGGCGGCGCCCGGAGATTCTGAGGGCGTGTCCGACGCCGACGTCATTCGGATCGAGAACCTCGTCCGGGTCTACAAGATGGGCGAGGTCGAGGTCCGGGCGCTCGACGGCGTCAGCCTTTCGATCGGTCCCGGCGAATTCGTGGCGGTGATGGGGCCTTCCGGTTCCGGCAAGAGCACGTTCATGAACATCGTCGGCTGTCTCGACCGGCCCACGGAGGGGCGCTACTTTCTCGACGGTGTCGACGTGTCCGGCCTGGATCGGGACGAGCGCGCCGAGATTCGCAACGGAAAGATCGGCTTCGTGTTCCAGTCGTTCAACCTGCTTCCCCGGACGTCGGCCCTCGAGAACGTCGAGCTGCCGCTGATCTACTCGGCGAACGGCCACGCCGCGAAAGGCCGGGTGGAGAAGGCTCGCCGGTGTCTGGCGATCGTGGGCCTCGCCGGGCGCGAGGACCACCAGCCGAGCCAGCTCTCGGGCGGCCAGCAGCAGCGCGTGGCGATCGCGCGGGCCCTGATCAACGATCCCAAGCTCATCCTGGCCGACGAGCCGACGGGAAATCTGGACACGAAGACGTCCGAAGAAGTCATGGGGGTCTTCCAGAAGCTCAACGACGAGGGCAAGACCGTCGTGCTGATCACGCACGAGAGCGACATCGCGGAGCACGCGCGCCGGATCGTGGTGTTTCGCGACGGGCACCTGGTCGAGGACCGGCCGGTCGAGAAGCGGCGCCTGGCGGCGCCGCCGGTGGAGGTCTGAGATGCTGAAGTTCCTGACGATCCTGAAGGTCGGGCTGAAGGCGATCGCGCGGAACAAGATGCGCTCGATGCTGACGGCGCTCGGGATCATCATCGGCGTTGCCTGCGTCATCGCCATGATCGGCGTCGGGCAGGGGTCGCAGGCCGCCATCCAGGCCCAGATCTCTTCGCTGGGCGCCAACTTCCTCATGGTGTTTCCGGGCGTCGCGACGCAGTCGGGCGCCCGCATCTTCACGGGTCAGTCGACGATCACCGACGACGACGTCGCGGCGGTGCGCGCCGAATGCCCGGCGGTCGCCTACGTGACACCGGTCTCGCGCTCGGCCGCGCAGATCGTCGCGAGCGGGCTGAACTGGGGCACGCAGGTGCAGGGGGTCGGGGTGGAGTGGCCGTTCGTCAAGTCGTGGAACGTCGAGAAGGGCGGATTCTTCGGCGAGTCCGACGTGCGGGCCGCGGCCAAGGTCTGCCTGCTCGGCACGACGGTGGCGACGGCGCTCTTCGAAGGGCAGGACCCCGTCGGGCAGACCGTGCGGATCAAGAACTTTCCCTTCCGCGTGGTCGGAGTCCTCGAGGCCAAGGGTGGCAATTCGATGGGCCAGGACCAGGACGACGTGGTCATCGCGCCGTACACGACCGTGATGCGTCTGCTCAAGAAGACAACGAAGATCGACATGTTCATGGCTTCGGCGGTCTCGCGGGATTCGGTGGAGGAGGCCCAGAGAGAGATCGAGGCGCTGCTGCGGCAGAAGCACCGGATCGGACCCGGCCAGGACGCGGACTTCATGATCCGCTCGCAGCAGGAGATCGCGCAGACCGCGGATCAGACCTCGAAGACGCTCTCGACGCTCCTCGCGTCGGCCGCGTCCATCTCGCTTCTCGTCGGCGGGATCGGAATCATGAACATCATGCTCGTGTCGGTCACCGAGCGGACCCGCGAGATCGGCATCCGGATGGCCATCGGCGCCAAGGGCCGGGACGTGCTGACGCAGTTCCTCATCGAGGCGCTGACGCTCTCGATCGCCGGCGGCGCCGTCGGCGTCACACTCGGCATCGCCGCCTCGCGCATCCTGGCCTGGAAGGCCGGCTGGCCGATCCTGCTGTCGCCGGGAGCCGTGGCGCTCGCCTTCGGCTTTTCGGCCGCGATCGGCGTCTTCTTCGGCTTCTATCCCGCGCGCAAGGCGGCAAGGCTGGACCCGATCGAGGCGCTGCGCTACGAATAGGCGGTAGGCAGTAGGCAGTCGGCAGGAAGCGGGAGGCAGGAACAAAGGCCGCTTCGGACCCGCCTCCTGCCTCCCGACGCCTGCCTCCTCTCGTCTCCGGGTCCCCGTTACAATTTCGCCAGTGAAGCCCCCTCCCTTCGAGCGGCTCCGGCGCCATTTCGATCCGCGCGCGAGCTTGGCAGCGCGCCTGCTGCTCGCGTCGTTTCTGGCGTTCCTGCTTCCGGCGGTGGTCTTCATCTTCCTCATCCAGCGGCGGCTGGCGGGAATGCAGACGGAGGCAGGACGTGAGGTCGCGGCGGTGCGGGTGACCGAGGCCTCGATCCGCATGGCCCAGGACGCGACGTACCGCGCCGAGTGGATCGAGCGTCGCGCCCAGGTCGCCGAGGAGGCCGGCTGGTCGATCGCGGCCGCGGTGGCGAGCGCCCTCGCCAGGGATGTTCGGCCCGGCGCGGCTGCTCCCGGGCCGCACCCGGAAGGGGACGCGGTCGCCCTGATTTCGCTTCGCAGCCCGGACGCCGCCGCGGCTCGCGCCGACCTCGAGCGGACGCGTGACGTGGTCCCTCTGATGGAGGAGGTCCGGCGGCGCCGTCCGAGCATTCGCGTCGTCAGCGTTTGGACGGCGTCGGGGTCGATGCGCAGGTCGCCGTGGATCGACGTCCATCGGGCCAACCGCGAATCCGGCGGCGAGCTCGAGAGGTTCGTATTCCAGCGGTTGGCGTGGTTCCCGGAGGCGCGTCCGGCCGCCGGCGACGTCGCGGTCTGGGTGGAGCGTCACGCCGGTCCGAATCTCGGACTCGACGGGTTGTCCGGTCTTCCGACGCTCTTCGTTCCCGTGCGGGACGACCGGGGCAGCCTCCGCGGCGCCGTCTCGATCGAGGTCGACGCGCGGCGATACGTCGCCGAGGCCATGGAGACGTGGCAGCCGCCTGGCGACTTCTGGTTCGCAACGGACCTGGAAGGTCACGCGGTCTTCATGACGCCTCGGGCCGCAGCCGTTCTCGGATGGAGCGGGGCCGGCGGGGCGCCGCTGTCCTCCGCGCCTTCTCCGGAGCTCAAGCAGCTCGCGGCGCGGGGCCGCGGCGCCGCGCGCTCGAGCGAAGAGTACCTGGTCGACGGCAACCGCATCCGGATTGCCTCGGCGCGCGTCGGCACGACCGGTTGGGTCTTCTACGAGGGCATGTCCCGGGAGGCCCTGGACACGATTCGCGGGGAAGCCGCGACCGCCTTTCCGCCGTCTCTCTCGATGCTCCGGCGCGACGTGCTCCTCCTCTCGGTGCTGCTGCTTCCCGCGGTCTTCGTGGTCATCGGCATCGTCTCGCGCCGCGTCTCGGCGCCCGTCTCGCAGCTGGTCCGCGCCGCCGAGGACATCGGGCGCGGGCGACCCGTCGAGGTCCCGGGCGGCGAGCAGGTGGACGAGCTCGGCCGCCTCGCCGCCGCGATCGACACGATGGGCAAGCGCGTGTCCCGACGGGTGGAGACGCTCCGCCGGCTGCACCAGTTCTCTCGATCGGCGTACCGCATGACGGACCCGAAAGAGGTCCTGGCGCGCTCGACGCAGGCGATCGAGGCGTTCACCAACGCCGAGCGGGTGTTCTTCTACCTCTACGACCGCAACACCCATCGCCTGGAAGCGGCCCTGCCGGCCTTCAACCTGACCGAGGAGCTCGCGTCCAGGATCCGGGTCTCGGTCGACGCGCGGTCCATCGCCGGGATGGTGTTCCGAACCGGCGAGCCGTACTACACCAACGACTTCGAGCATGACCCCCACGCCAACCGCGAACTCGCCCCGCTGCTTCAGGCGACGAACGGCGTGTTCGCACCACTGAAGACCGAGGAAGAGACGCTGGGCGTGGCCGTGGCGCTCAACCGCGCGGAAGGCTTCGGGCAGGAAGAGGTTGACGCGCTGACGTCTTTCGCGGACCTCGCGTCGCTCCTGCTTCGGAACGCCCGGCTCTACGGGACGCTCTCGGGCACCGTGGACGAGCTCCGGCGGGCGAGCCGCCTCAAGGACCACTTCCTCCAGAACGTCAACCACGAGCTCCGCACGCCGCTGACCGCCATCGTGGGCTGGACGGACCTCTTCGAGGAGGGTGACATCGACGAGCCGACGCTCCGCCGCGGCGTTCGCCAGATCCGGCAGTCGGCGAGGGTCCTGCTGGCCCTGATCGACGATCTCCTGGACCTCGCCCGACTGGATCGCGGGGCGCTGACCCTGGACCTGAAGCCCGTGTTCCTCTCGGAAATCGTCCAGCGCTCGATCGACACGGTCCGGATGATGGCCGAAGCCCGCGGCGTGGTCCTCATGATGGCGCCCCTGCCGGAGCCGATGGCGCCCGTGCGCGCCGACGCCCTCCGTCTGCAGCAGGTGCTCTGGAACCTGCTGGCGAACGCCATCCACTTCACGCCGCAGCACGGCCGGATCGTCGTGCGCGTCGAGCGGGAGCCGGAGCGTTACCTCGTGAGCGTGGAGGACGATGGCATCGGCATTCCGGAAAGCGAGCTGGCCCACGTCTTCGAGCGTTTCCGCCAGGTGGACGGCTCGGCGACGCGAGGCCACGCCGGCATGGGCATCGGCCTCGCGCTCGCGCGCTCGCTCGTGGAGCTCCACGGCGGCTCGATCTGGGTCAC
>Ga0070678_100002113_pt1 | contig 10776 bp, 6 predicted proteins | sample KBSM73metaG_FD_65647 | JGI IMG/M metagenome (GOLD analysis project Ga0070678, IMG submission 65647) | Miscanthus rhizosphere microbial communities from Kellogg Biological Station, Michigan, USA - KBS M7-3 metaG | ecosystem: Host-associated > Plants > Roots > Rhizosphere > Soil ...
AATGCCCGGTAGTACTCGAGCGGCGCCGGCAGGCTCGCCTCCAGGCACGCGTGCAGCTCGGCGCGGCGCGGCTCGTCGAGCGTCAAGCCCGGCGACCAGCTCCGCCACAGGCGATCGATGAAGCGCGTGCCGACGAGTCGGCTCGAGCCCGGCAGCTGGAAGAACGCCATGTACCAGCTGTGTGCGATCTGGCGCGGTGTACGGAGCTGGCGCAGGAACACCGCGGGCGGCGGCACCGCGAGCGTCACCGCGCGGCGCACCGGCAGGTCCTGGCACAACGCGTACGTCAGCGCGGCGCCCCAGTCGTGACCGACGATGGACACAGACTCGCGTTCATCGGTCCACGCGGCGATGATCGCGCGGACGTCGCTCGCGAGGGTCGCGAGATCGAACGGGCCCGCGAGCGGCGATGGCGCATAGCCGCGCAGCCACGGCGCGAGCACGCGGAAGCCGCGATCGATCAGCGCCTCGAGAAACGGCGCCGCGGTCGGCGGACAGTCCGGGAATCCGTGCAGGAACACGAGCGGCCGACCGTGTCCGCCCGCGAGCGCATGGAAGCCGCTGAACGTGACCCGGTCGAGCACGCCGCGAGCTTGCCAGGATTCACCGGATGAGGGCTCGTCGCTGCCGTGCTTCGCCGGTCGTGCACGAGCTTGCCGGGCTTCGCCATGCGCGTGGTCCGACCCTTGCTGTGCTTGTTCGTATGATGGCCAAGCGACTGATTCGTGGTGCGTGGGCGTGTTCGATCCTGACGGTATTCGGACTTGTGTCCGCTGGCTGTACGGACACGCCGGACGCGAGCGGCAACCGGCTCGACGACGCGCCGCTCGCGTGCACACCCGAGCACACGGTGTATCAGCTGACGAGCGTCGACCCGTCGCTCTCGCAAGCGCATCGCGTCGACCTCGACGGCGACGGGACGCCGGACGATGCGCTCGGACAGGCGCACGACATGATCGCAGGCGTCGATCCGGCGTTCGCGGTCGCGCCGCGGTTCGGTGCGCGGCTCGCGAGCGATGTGCCGTGGCTCGTCGCGCTCGATCGCTGCGGGACAGATATCCGCGTGACGATCGATGAAGGCATGGTGCTGCCCGGTGATCCGGTCCCGCAGATGCCGGGCGAGCTGCCGCGCGCGGTCGGTACGCTGCGCGACTCCGTGCTCGAAGCGAGCGACGGGCAGGTCCACATCCCACTCGGTGCGCTAGCGGACGTCACGCGTGGAGACGCGCCGCGCTGGATCACCGGCGAGGGCCTCACCGTGCGCGCGACGCTCTTGCCAGGCGAGCTCGATGGCGTGTTCGGCGCGGGCATCGATCGCGATGTCGCGCGCGACGAGCTCGCTCCGCCGATCGCGGCGTTCCTCACCGCGCAGCCGACCGATGACTGGCTCCGCGCCGGCGCGGATGGCAACCAGGACGGCACGGTCACCGCGCCCGAGGTCATGGCGACCACGCCGTTCTCGGATGCGACCACCGGCGACGTCACGATCACGGCGCCCGACGGCACGCCCCGACTGCCTGCCGCTGCGGTGTCACTCGCGCTGCGATTTCACGCGGTTCGCATCCGCTGAGCGCGTGAAACCTACATCGGCTCCGTGACCGCGGGACCGCAGCCGGCGGTTCACCGTGTCGGATCCGTAGACGGTGTGGAGTTGCACCACGGGAAGTCGCGGGCCGGAGGCTTGCAGAAGTACGATCCCGTGATGTCCGCGCTGGATACCGAGGCTGTCGACGCCGATCTCCCACCTGGTACGCAGGTCGGCGAGTACACGGTCGAGACCCGGCTGGGGGCCGGCGCCTTCGGCGTCGTGTACAAGGCGAACCACCCGCTCATCGGCAAGCTCGTCGCGATCAAGGTGCTGTCGCTCAAGTTCTCGGTCGACCCGGAGGCGAGCACGCGGTTCGCGGCCGAGGCGCGCGCGGTCAACCAGATCCGCCACCGCCACATCATCGACATCTTCTCGTTCGGCAAGCTGCCCGACGGCCGCCAGTACTACGTCATGGAGTACCTCGACGGCGAGACGTTCGACGCGCTGCTCGAGCGCGAGCGCAAGCTGCCGATCGAGAAGCTGCTGCCGATCCTGCGCGGCATCGCGAAGGCACTCGACGCCGCGCACGCCAAGGCGATCGCCCACCGCGATCTCAAGCCCGAGAACGTGTTCCTCGCGCGTGACGAGGGCGGCGTGTTCCCGAAGCTGCTCGACTTCGGCATCGCGAAGCTGATGGCCAGCGAGGATGGCGGCCAGGGCGGCATGATCGCGAAGACCCGGACGGGCATGGCGGTCGGGACGCCGTACTTCATGTCGCCAGAGCAGGCGCGCGGCCGCGACCTCGACCACCGCACCGACATCTACTCGTTCGGCGTGCTGGTCTACCTCGCGCTGACCGGCACGTATCCGTTCGACGGCGACGATCACATCTCGATCCTGATGCAGCACGTGACCGCCGAGGCCGAGGCGCCGAGCACGCGCGCGCCCGAGCTGCCGCCCGGCGTCGACGAGGTCGTGCTGTCGCTGCTCCAGAAGGAACCCGCGGCGCGCCCCGACAACCTGCGCAGTGCCGTCGCCGCGCTCGAGCGGGCCGCCGGGATGTCGCCGTCGCTCGATACCGGCCCGATCGCGCTGCGCTCGCAGCCGGTCGCCGTCTCCGCGGCGCCTACCCAGTTCGTCGAGGCGGCGAAGCGCCGGCCCCGTACCTGGGCGATCGTGCCGGCACTCGCAGCGGTCGCGGTGATCGCCGTCGGGGTGGTCGCACTGCGCGGCAAGCACGAGACGCCGAAGGCGCCGCCCGCGCAGCCGCCTGCGCCGGTGATCGTGCACACGCTGCCGCCGCCCCCCGCGCCCGCACCCGCGCCGGCTCCCACGCCCGCGCCTGCGCCGCCGGTCACGTTCGAGATCCGCGGCGTGCCCGCGCACAGCGAGGTGCTCGTCGCCGGCAAGGTGATCGGCACCGCGCCGGGGCCGGTGCAGCTGGAGCAGAGCACGTCGGCGATCGTGCTGGTCGTGCAGGCCGAAGGTTACGTCCCGCTCTCGACGATCGTGATCCCCGATCGCGATCAGCCGCTCGCGCTGACGCTGAAGAAGAAGCCGCACGCGACTCGCACGGCGACGCCGGGCCGCGAGGACATCATCGACGTGTTTGGAGGCAACAAGTGATGCGCTGGTTGTTCCTACTAGCTTTGACTGCGTGCACGACGTTCGAGCCGGTCGAGCGCAATACCTGTGGCAACGGCGTGCTCGAGGCCGGCGAGGACTGCGACTCGTCGGACGCGACGTGCGTGCACTGCGCGGTGACGTGCAGCAAGGCCGCCGATTGCCCGAACGACGCCTACACGTGCGGCGTCGACGGCACCTGCCACGCGCCCGGCGGCGCGCTCGGTCCTGCGGTGGAGGCCGGCCAGTTCTTCGTCGATGACATGCGGATCACCGACATCGATCACGACGGGATCGGCGATGTCGTCGGCGCCTCGCGGACGTCGCTGCTGGTGCGGCACGGCGATCAGGCCGCGTCGCTGGTCCGCAGCGAGACCCAGTTCACGCCGTCGCAAGCCGGCCCCGCGAGCTTCGCCGATCTCGACGGCGACAAGTCGATCGACGTGACGCTCTCGACCTCTCAGGGCATCGTCTCGTACGCATCGCCGTATGGCGTGCTCTCGCCACTCGACATCCGCGACGTGCTCACCGACAACAACGGAGCACCCCTCGACGCGCGCATGATCTTTCCGATCCCGCCGACCGCGATGGGTGCGTTCGTCGCCCTGAACGGCGAGATGGTGTTCGAGATGGTCGACCTCAACCCGGCGAACGGCGCGACCGCCGCGCTGCCGTGCGGTGCACTCGATCCGGCGAACTTCTCGCCCGATCTCGTCGACGTGTACACGAAGAACAACGAGACGATCATCGCGCTGACGTCCAGGAACGGCGGCAAGCTGTGCGTGCTCAGCGCGTACCGGAACATCCTCGGCCCGCAGATCGCGCAGCTGACCGCTGCGAACGCGCCGGTCCTCGCGAACAAGCCGGTCCTCGCCGATCTCGACAACGACAGCGACTACTGCCCCGACGTCGTCACCAGCGATGGCGGCCCGCAAGCACTCCTGCACCGCAACGGCACCGCCTCCGGCGGCCACTGCACGCTCGGCGCCGAGACCGCGCTGCCGCCGCTCACCGATCTCGCCGCGACTGACGCGCTGCGCGGCCGCGTGTCGCTGACGCCGCAGCCCGTCGGCGTCGTGCCCGACGCGCTCGTGTTCGAGGACAGCATCTGGGGCTACAACGGCACGGCGTGGGGCCTCGGCTACGCGTCGCCGCGCCCGATCGCAAAGGCGATCGACGGCGACATCGATGGCGACGGCATGAGTGACGTGCTGATCACCGCCGAAGGCACGGACGACATCGACATCCTGTTCCGTTCGAGCTCGCTGTTCGCCTCGTACGAGCTGTACCGGCTCGACACCCTCGCGCCGGTGACGAACGTCACCCTCGGCGACTTCGACGGCGATGGCAACCCGGACATCGACTACACCGAGCGCGTCGGCGATCACGTGCGGATGATGGTCGCGTACGGCGCCGGCACCCGGCCAACGCCGCCGATCGAGGTCGGTACGTTCAGCGATGTCACGTCGCTCGCGCCGGTGAACCCGGACTTCCTGAGCGACCCGGACCACCAGATCACGGATCTGATCGTGCTATCGCCCGGCGTGAACGGGGGCCCGCAGGCATTCACGTTCCTGCTCGGCAGCACGCAGCGCTCGCTGCTGCCGATCTACGACCCGCGTCCCGCCAATTCGCAGGCACTCCTGCGCAGCGCGGTCGTCGCGAGCTTCACCGGCGACGCGTCGCCCGACATCTTCGCGATCGCGACGATCGGGGGCGCCGCCGTCGGCTGGCAGATCGCAGGGCCGCCGAGCGCATTCTCGAATGCCAAGCAACCGACGATCGCGATCGACCACGCGAAGAACTGCGCGCCCGGCTCGGGCAGCGGCAGCGGCTCGACCGGCACCGACGTGTGCGCCGACGACGCGCTCTACATCACCTGGCCGGGTGCGCAGCACGACTCGGTGCTCGAGGTCGATCACGAGGGCCATGCGATCGCGTTCGACCCGGCGGCGGCGATCTCCACGAGCATGACGACCGGCACGCTCGAGACCACCCCGGTGGGTGCATTCGCCGGGCACATGGGCGTTCACACGCTCGCGAGCGTCGAGGTCGACGGCATGCCGCAGCTGCTGGCGGCGTTCGGCGACGCAGTGCTCCAGTGCCCGATGGGCGCCGGCGGCGCACCGTCGGGGACGTGCATCGACATCACGACGAAGATCACCGACACCGGCGTGACCTGCAACGATGCGGCGGCTGGCCACTTTGGATTCGCCGATCCGACCACGGCAGCGGCCACGGCGACCGACCTCGTCGCGCTGTGCCATGCCGGCGGTGACAGCCTGATCTATCGCATTCACGACGGAACGTCGGATGTCCTGTTGCGAACGTCGCGCGACCTGCGTGGCATCCGCGTCGGCGACATCACCGGCGACGGTCTCGATGACATCGTCGCGATCGCGGGCGCCCAGGGCGATCAGTCCCTGCTTGCCTTCCCGCAATGCAGCTCGCGCACGCTCGCCACCTGCCAGCTCGGAGCGCATCCATGAAGAAGCTCTTGCCACTCCTGCTTGTTGCTCGCATCGCTCATGCCGACGACCGCGCGGCCGCCGAGCGCTACTTCCGCGCCGGCGCCAAGGCCTTCGCCGCGCAGAACTTCGCCGCCGCCGCGACCGACTTCGACGAGGCGTACAAGCAGCTGCCGATGCCGGAGATCGCGTTCTCGGCGGCGCAAGCGTATCGCCGGCTGTATCGCGTCGATCCGAAGCCCGAGTACGTCAAGCGCGCGGTCGATCTCTATCGCCTGTATCTCGACAAGGTGAAGACCGGCGGCCGCGTCGCCGACGCCGCCGACAACCTCGCCGACATGCAGCACGAGCTCGACAAGCTCCAGCACGAGGGAGCGAAGTTCGGATCGACCGAGAGCTCGCACACGCGGCTCGGGGTCAGCGTCACCACCGGCGGCGACGCCGGCGCGGTCACCGAGATCGGCGACGCGGCCGGGACGCAGACGCGCGGCCTGCACGCGACGATCGACGGCCAGGTCGTCGAGCCGTTCGCGCTCGTCGACGTCGATGCGAAGGAGCACACGCTCGCGGTCAGCGCCGATGGTTACATCCCCGCCGAGAAGAAGGTGATGGCGGTCGCCGGGCAGTCGCAGCTGATCGAGCTCGAGCTCAAGCCGAAGCCGGCCATCGTGCACGTGGCGACCGAAGACGGCGCGGACGTCACCGTCGATGGCCGCGAAGGTTCGCCGCGGCTCGAGCTGCCGGCGGGCAAGCACGTCATCGAGATCACGCACCGCGGGCGCGAGCCGTTCGCACGCGAGCTCGTCGTCACGCGCGGCCAGGAGCTCACCCTACCGGCGCCGCTCGAGAAGACCTCGCGCCGCAAGGCCGTCCCGTTCGTGCTCGGTGGCGCCGGCGTGCTCGCGCTCGCAGCCGGTGCAACCGCGCTGGCCGCCGAGTCGCACGACAGCGACGCCGGCAAGCTCCGCGATCAGATCCAGGCGGGCAACGCCGCCTCGTCGGTCGCCGATCGCTACGACGCCGAGGTCCAGTCGCGCGATCACTACGTCACGGCGACCTGGGTGCTCGGCGGTGCCGCGCTCGCCGCCGCGACGACGGGCGTGCTGCTGTACTGGCTCGACAAGCCGTCGGCCGAGGGTCTGCACCTCGCGCCCGCGGTGGGGCCGACCGGCGGCGGCGTGACGTTCGGCGGATCGTTCTGACGCCAGCTACGGGTTGAGCCCGCCGGGCAGCGCGAGCTCGAGGCGCTTCTCGTACGTCGTCAGATCCGACTGCGGGATGCGGTCCGTGCGCCAGGTGAGCGTCAGCGTCTTGTCCTTCAGCGTGTGGCGGAAGCCCTTGTTGCCGAGCAGGCCGGCGAGGTCCCACAGCACGTCGACCGCCGGGCCCTGGCCGGCGAACTGCGCCTTGATCGGCTCGAGCGTGGCGCCGAGGAACGCCTTGGCCTGATCGATCCAGCCATTGACGACCTGCTCGGTCGGCGCGGGCGAGAGCGTCAGCTCGACGGCGAGCTCGAGCGTGCGATGCGAGCCGAGCAGGTTCGTGAGCGGATCGCCGGCGCCCTCGGGACCGGCGAAGCCGAACCGCGCGTGCTCGAGCTTGTAGCCGGGCTGGAAGTCGTGCGCGCCGGCGAAGCCGGTGATGCAGCGGCCGCGTGCGTCGGAGAGCACGCCCTCGACGTCCTTCGTCTTCGCGAGCGCGGTCGCGGGATCGGCGAGCTGCGCGAGCGGATCGACCTGCGTGCCCGAGCCGAACAGGCCGGTGAAGAACACGACGTGCGTCGCCTTCGCGCTGTCGGTCGACCATCGGTCGCCGGGGACCTTCGCCGGCCACTGGATCGGATAGACCAGCACGTGGATCTCGCGGTCGCCGGCGGCGCCGGGCGTGGTGACCACGTAGTGAGTCTTGGAGACTTCCTTGAGCGGCGCGCCGGGCGCGAGCGCCTCGAGCATCGCCTTGAGGCGGTCGGGATGGCGGAAGTTGATCGCGGCGTAGAACGTGGGCTCGTCGGTGGTGGCGTACGCACCGACCGCGGCGACGTCGTGCTCGAGGTCGATGTCGGCGGCGGCCATCGCCGGCGCGACGGTCGGCGAGAGCTGCGTGAACGGTGCGGCGGCCGAGCTGCCCGGCTGGAGGTTGATCGCGGCCGCGTAGCACGGGAACGCCATCTCACCCCACCACGACGCGTCCTTCGGGACGACGAACGTGATCGAGCCGGTGATCGCCGGCGCGACCGCGGGGCCGTCGACCTTGGTCACCGGGTGATCCACGCTCGCCGCGGCAGGGCCCGCCGCCGAGCCGGTCTGCACGGTCTTGCCGCCGTCGTTGCCCTTGCCCTTGCACGCGGCCAGGGCCGCGACCACCACGAGTACGCGCGTCGTTCTCATTTGTCGCGGACCCTACCTCAAGAGGCGGCGCGATCGGCGATCAATTGATGCTCGACGAGCCGGCGGTAGGTGCCGCGGCGGTCCATCAGCTCGTCGTGGCCGCCCTGCTCGACGATGCGCGCACCCTCGATCACGACGATGCGGTCGGCATCGCGAACGGTCGAGAGCCGGTGCGCGACGATGATCGTCGTGCGGCCTTCCATGATCCGCGCGAGCGCCGCCTGGACCGCCGCCTCGCTCTCGGCGTCGAGGTTCGAGGTCGCCTCGTCGAGGATCAGCACGCGCGGGTTCGCGAGCAGCGCCCGGGCGAGCGCGATCCGCTGCTTCTGACCGCCCGACAGCTTGGTGCCGCGCTCGCCGACGATCGTGTCGTAGCCGTCGGGGAATCCGGCGATGAAGTCGTGCGCGTAGGCATCGCGGGCCGCGCTCTCGATCTCGTCGACCGACGCGCCGTCGCGGCCGTAGCCGATGTTGTCGCGGATGGTTCCCGAGAACAGCACCGGCTCCTGCGCGACCATCGCGAGCGAGCGGCGCAGCGACTTCAGCTCGAGCTCGCGGACGTCGACACCCTCGAGCGTCACGCGGCCGGCATCGACGTCGTAGAACCGGTACAGCAGCGACAGGATGGTCGACTTGCCGGCGCCGCTCGGGCCGACCAGCGCGATCACCTCGCCCGGCCGGATCTCGAGATCGACCTCGGCGAGCACCGGCTGGCCGCGCCGCGCCGGATAGGCGAACGAGACGCCCTCGAACCGGATCGCGCCCTGCCCGACCGGCAGCGGCTTCGCATCGTCCGGATCGCGGACGTCGGGGAGCGTGTCGACCACCGCGAACAGCCGATCGGTCGCGCCGGCCGCGCGCTGCAGGCCCTCCCACACCCCGGCAAGATCGGCGATCGCGCCGACGACGATGAACGTATAGAGGAAGAACGACAGGAACGCGCCCGGCGTGAGGTCGCCCGCGATCAGCGCGCGCCCGCCGAGCCACACCACGGCGGCAACGCCGATGTAGCCGGCCGACATCGCGGTCGCGAAGAACGACGCTCGCCAGCGCACCATGTGCATCGTCTTCTGGAAGGCGCCCTCGATGCCGCTCTTGTAGCGCTTCACCTCGTGCGGCTCGCGCACGAAGCCCTGCACGGTCGAGATCGCGCCGATCGCCTCCTGGACCTGGCCGGAGACGTTCGCCAGCTCGTCGCGCACGCTGCGCTGCATGTCGCGGATGCGCCGGCCGAACCAGATCGTGGTCAGCACGATCGGCGGTACGATCGCGAGCATCGCCGCGGTCAGCCGGACGTCGATGACGAACAGCATCACGAGCGCGCCGACGATCTGGATGCCGTTACGCATCGCCATCGACAGCTCGGTCCCGACCACGCCCTCGATCACCGTCACATCCGAGGCGAGCCGCCCGACGAGCTCGCCGCTGCGCCGCTCGTGGAACCACGCGATCGGCAACAGCAGCAGGCGGTCGAACACCAGCGCGCGCAGATCGGTGACGACCCGCTCGCCGAGCCAGCTCAGGCTGTAGTGGCGGCCCCACACGAACGCCGCGTTGACGACGGCCATCACGATCACCGCGCCGGCGACGAGGTCGAGGTCGTGCGAGGTCTTCTTCGCCATCGCATCGTCGACCGCGTAGCGTCCGACCATCGGATAGACCAGCGTGATCGCCGAGGCGGCGAGCAGCATCGCGACCGCGAACAGGAACCGCCCCCGGTAGGGCCGGATCAGCGCGGTCAGCCGCCACAGCACGGAGAGCCGGCGGCGGTCGCGCGGACGGTCTGCGTCCACCTTCTCGTCGTCGACGTACGGCCCTGCCACCGCTGGTGCTTAGCACGAGATGCTACAACCCGCGGCATGCGCGTCGCCTGGGTGCTCGTCCTCGCTGCTGCCTGCCACAAGTCGCCGCCACCCGGGGCCGACGCCGATGCCCTCTGGGACCTCGCACCCGACGGCACCGAGCTCGGCATCGTCGCCACCCCGCGGGCGATGACGCTCGCGAGCCATGCCCTCGACACGACACGCGCGCTCGTCGCCACGCCCGACTTCGCACCGGTCAAGCCGGCGTTCGACGAGATCGTCAGCGGCATCGTCGGCAAGCCCGACGCCTCGCTCGCCGATGCCGGCCTCGCGACCGACCGCGGGTTCGCGGTGTTCGTCACCCACGACGGCGTGATCGGCGCCATTCCGGTCGCCGACCGCGCGAAGTTCGTCGCGCTCAAGCACGGGACGCTCGGCGGCTCGGGTGGCTCGGGCGGCTCGGCGGCAGACTCGATCAACGGCGCGAGCTGCAAACCAATTCGCGACTTCTACGTGTGCGCGACCAGCGATGCGATGTTCGCGCGGGTCGGCAAGGCGTCGCTGCGCGGCAAGGTCACGCTCGCCGGCACGCGCGGCGACCTCGAGCTGTACGCGCCGGGCCTCGACGCGCTCGGCGGCACCGGCGACCTCGCAGTCACAGCGACGCTGTCGCCCGGCCAGGTCGATCTCGCCGCGCGCTGGGCCGGCACGCCGGGCGGCACGTTCGCGCAGCTCGGCAGCGCCGCCGCCCCGAAGCTCGATGCCACCGGCGCCGCCGGGTTTGCCGCGGTCAACATCGCGCCGCTGCTCTCGGGGCTCCCCGAGGTGCCGATCGCCGGCGGCGTCACGTTCGCGCAGCTCGCCAAGGCGCTCCGCGGCCCGGTCACCGCGACCGTCCCCGGCGGCACGACGGATCTGCAAGTCCACCTCGCGCTCGCCGACCCCGCGCCGGTGCAGACGCTGCTCGA
>Ga0070678_100002120_pt1 | contig 10755 bp, 11 predicted proteins | sample KBSM73metaG_FD_65647 | JGI IMG/M metagenome (GOLD analysis project Ga0070678, IMG submission 65647) | Miscanthus rhizosphere microbial communities from Kellogg Biological Station, Michigan, USA - KBS M7-3 metaG | ecosystem: Host-associated > Plants > Roots > Rhizosphere > Soil ...
CTAGGCACGCCGCCTGCCTGCTCGTGGTCCCCGCGGCGCTCGCCGTCCTCACTACTTTTCGCAGGAGACTTGAAATGAAAGAAACCACCACCCGCACGGACGCGAACCGCGACCCGATCAGCGGCGCTCCGGGATCGCACCCGGTCGGCACGGGCGTCGGCGCACTCGCCGGCGGCGCCCTCGCCGGTGCGGCCGCGGGCAGCGTCGCCGGTCCGGTCGGCACCGTCGTCGGCGCGGCCGCGGGCGCGGTCGCCGGCGGCCTCGCCGGCAAGGCGATCGCCGAGCAGATCGACCCGACCCGCGAGGACGCCTACTGGCGCGACAACTACACCTCTCGTCCCTATGTCGATCCGGATGCGAGCTACGACGATTACGGCCCCGCCTATTCCTATGGCGTGAACTCCTACAGCACCCACGCCGGCCGCGACTGGGACGACGTCGAGCCCGAGCTGTCGAGCCGCTGGAACGTGATGCGCGGCCAGTCCTCGCTCGAATGGGATCGCGCCAAGCATGCGACCCGCGATGCCTGGAACCGGGTGAGCGACGCCGTCGAGCGTGCCGTGCCCGGCGACTCCGACCGCGACGGCAAGTAAGCTCACCTCGAGGAGACAGCATGGCCACGAAAGCAACCAAGCCCGCAGCCAAGAAGGCGACCGGATCGGCCCGGACCGATCCCGCCACCAAGCTGCTGATGGCCGACCACAAGGAAGTGCACGCGATGTTCCAGCAATACAAGAAGCTGGCCGACGCGGACGCCGAGGCCTCGGAGCGCGAGGCGCTCGCCACCGAGATCTGTCACGCGCTCACTATCCACGCCACGATCGAGGAGGAGCTCTTCTATCCGGCGGCGCGCGAAGCCGAGGTCGATGCCGACCTGCTCGACGAGGCCGAGGTCGAGCACGCCTCGGCCAAGGAGCTGATCGCGCAGATCGAGGCGATGAGTCCCGATGACGACCTCTACGATGCCAAGCTCACGGTGCTCGGCGAGTACATCGACCATCACGTGAAGGAGGAAGAAGGCGAGCTGTTTCCGAAGTGCCGCAAGTCCGACATGGACCTGGAGGGCATCGGCGAGGCCCTTGCCACGCGCAAGCAGGCGCTGACCGCGGAGATGGCCGAGATGGCCGCCTGACGCGCTTCGACCGCCCGTGAAACGCCGCCCTCGAGGCGGCGTTTCTTTGCCGCGCGGGCACACGTCGTGCCATGGATCCGGGCCGGCACGCGCCGGCGCGAGGAATACCCACGATGGACTGGGGCTGGCTTGTCGATTTCAAGGTCCCGGCCTGGGAGCTGATCCTGCGCGGGTCGGCGATGTACTGGTTCCTGTTCCTCATCTTTCGCGTGGTGCTGCGTCGCGATGTCGGGTCGGTCGGCGTTGCCGACGTGCTGTTCGTGGTGCTGGTCGCCGACGCGTCGCAGAACGCCATGACCGGCGGCTACGTTTCGGTGGCCGAAGGCGCGGTGCTGGTGGCGACGCTCATCGGCTGGAATCTGCTGCTCGACTGGTTGGCCTTCCGCTTCGCCTGGGCCTATCGACTGGTGGAGCCGCAACCGCTGCTCCTGATCCGCCGCGGCCGGGTGCAGCACAAGCATCTGCGGGCCGAGATGATCACCCTGGCGGAGCTGCGCGGTCAGCTGCGCCAGCATGGCGTCGAGTCGTTCGACGAGGTCAAGGCTGCCTGGTTCGAAAGCGACGGCCAGATCAGCGTCATCAAGCGCGAGGACGGGGCCGGCGAATCCGTGCCCAAGCGGCCGTTGCATCGATAGGCCGGATCGATCCGCGCCCTCGCCATGCCGCGGCGACGACGGCATATCGATTGCTGCGCTTCGCCCTTGTTCCCACCTCAACCAGGAAGACATCCGTGGCCAATCGAAAAGCAGAGACTCGAGCGGGCCCGCAGAGGCCCGGTGCGCGCCCCGACGACGGAGCGACCGGCACCGGCAACGCCGGCGAGCTGCATCAGACCTCGGGCGGCGCGCATCCGCCGCTCACCACCAACCAGGGCGCGCCCGTCGCCGACAACCAGAACTCGCTGCGCGCCCATCCGCGCGGGCCGACGCTGCTCGAAGACTTCATCCTGCGCGAGAAGATCACCCACTTCGACCACGAGCGGATTCCCGAGCGCATCGTCCATGCCCGGGGCAGCGCGGCCCACGGTTACTTCGAGCTCACTGCGTCGCTCGCCGACTACACCACGGCGAAGATCTTCACCGAGGTCGGCGAGCGCACGCCTGTCTTCACCCGCTTCTCGACGGTGGCCGGCGGCGCCGGTTCGGTCGACACGCCGCGCGACGTGCGCGGCTTCGCGGTCAAGCTGTACACGAAGGAAGGCAACTTCGATCTCGTCGGCAACAACATCCCGGTGTTCTTCATCCAGGACGCGATCAAGTTCCCCGACCTGGTTCACGCCGTGAAGATGGAGCCTGACCGCGGCTTTCCGCAGTCGGCGACCGCGCACGACACCTTCTGGGACTTCATCTCGCTCACGCCCGAGTCGATGCACATGGTCATGTGGATCATGTCCGACCGCACCCTGGCGCGGTCGCTGCGGATGATCGAAGGCTTCGGCGTGCACAGCTTTCGCCTGCTCGACGCGGCCGGCAAGTCGACCTTCGTCAAGTTCCACTGGCGGCCCGAGCTCGGACTGCAATCGACGATCTGGGACGAGGCGGTGAAGATCGCTGGCGCCGACCCCGACTTCCATCGCCGCGACCTGTTCGAATCGATCGCCTCGGGCGCATCTCCCGCCTGGCAGCTGGCGGTGCAGCTGTTCACCGAGGAGGAGGCCGCCGCCTTCCCGTTCGACCATCTCGACGCCACCAAGCTGATCCCCGAGGAGCGGGTGCCGCTGAAGGTGATCGGCCGGATGGTGCTCGACCGCTGGCCGGACAACTTCTTCGCCGAGACCGAGCAGGTGGCCTTCTGCCCCTCGCACCTGGTGCCGGGCATCGACTTCTCGAACGACCCGCTGCTCCAGGGGCGCCTGTTCTCGTACCTCGACACCCAGCTGTCGCGGCTGGGCTCGGCCAATTTCCACCAGCTGCCGGTGAACGCGCCGAAGTGCCCGTTCGCCAACCAGCAGCGCGACGGCCACATGCAGATGCTCGTTCCCAAGGGCCGGGTCAACTACGAGCCGAGCTCGCTCGCCGCCGACTCGGCGCGCGAGAGTCCGGAAAGCGGCTTTCGCAGCGCCGCGGTCGGCGAGGCGGGCGAGCGCGGCCGGATCCGCGCCGAGACCTTCGCCGATCACTACAGCCAGGCGCGGCTCTTCTTCCGCAGCCAGACCGCACCCGAGCAGGCCCATCTGGCGTCGGCGCTGGTGTTCGAGCTGTCGAAGGTCGAGGCGCCGCACATCCGCGAGGCGATGGTCGGCCATCTGCTCAACATCGACCCCGACCTCGGCCGGCGCGTCGCCGACGGCCTGGCCCTCGACGCCCTGCCGCGCCCGCCGGCGCCCGCGGCGCCCATCGTCGACATGGCGGCCTCGCCGGCGTTGCGGCTGATCGGCAAGAGCAAGGACACGCTCGAGGGCCGGGCGGTCGCGATCCTGGTCGCCGACGGCTCCGACGGCGGCCTCGTCTCGGCGCTGAAAAAGGCCGCGCTCGAGGCCGGGGCGAGCGTCAAGATCGTCGCCCCCAAGGTGGGCGGCGCGAAGCTCGCGGACGGTTCGCGCCTGCCCGCCGACGGGCAGCTCGCCGGCACGCCGTCGGTGCTGTTCGACGCCGTGGCGGTGATCCTCTCGGACGCCGGCGCGGCTGCGCTGTCGAGGGAGGCCGCGGCGATCGATTTCGTGCGCGACGCCTTCGGCCACCTCAAGGCGATCGCCATCGACCATGGCGGCCAGGCACTGTTGCAGAGGGCCGGGGTCGAGCCGGACGGCGGCGTGGTCAGCGCCCATGACCGCGGCGCCTTCATTGCCGCGGCAAAGACCCGGCAATGGAGTCGGGAACCGGGGATCCGCACCCTGGCCTGAGGGTTTCCGGGCCTGCGAGAATCGTCCGACGGGGCAGCAAAGCCCCGGTGGGAGCGATATTGGCAGGTGAAGACGCAAGCGCGCAACGCGGCGCGCTGGGAGCCCATTTCCGGAGTCGCATTCCGGCGCTGCTCGACGCCTGGCGGGCGGCGATCGCGGCCGATCCGGACCTGACGACCGGCGACTCGTTGCCGCGGGGGCAACTCGTCGATCACCTTCCACCCTGGCTCGAAGGCCTGGCCACGGCACTGGGCGCGGCCCCCGGCGCGGCCAAGGCCCGGCCGCGCCGATTCGACGACTCGAGCGATGCCAAGGCGCATGGCCTGCAGCGCTGGCAGCAGGGCTACGACCTGCACGAGGTCACGCGCGAATGGGGAGCGCTGCACCTGTGCCTGGTGACCGAGCTCGACCGCTACTTCGCCGACCACCCGACCGCGCCGGAGGTGCAGGCCGAGGCCCGTCTTACCCTCGCCTGGTTCATCAGCGATTCGGCGAGCGAGAGCGCAGCCCAGTACTTCCGCCTCGAGCGGCTCGAGGCGGCCGGCGCGGTGCGCGACCTCGAAGCGGCGCTGAAGGACATCCGCGTCCTGGAACGGCGCCGGGCGGAGCTCTGGCAGCAGGCCGCGCATGACCTGCGCGGCAACCTGGGCGTGGTCTCGAACGTCGCCCAAGGGCTGGCCCTGGGCGACTTGCCGGAGCAGCGACGCGAAACCTTTCTCGGTCTGCTGCAGAACAACATCCATGCGCTGCACCACCTGCTCGACGACGTTACCGACCTCGCCCGCCTGCACGCCGGGCAGGAAGCGCGACGGGTCGCGCCGTTCGACGCGGCCGACCTGCTGCGCCGACTCTGCGAGGACCTCCGGCCGGTGGCCGAGGCGAAGGAGCTGTATCTGAGAGCGCTCGGCGTCGCCACCCTGCCGGTCGAGGGCGATGCGATCAAGGTCCGGCGCATCGCCCAGAACCTGCTGCTCAACGCCCTGAAGTACACCGAGTCCGGCGGCGTGATCGTCAGCTGGGGCGACACGGTCGCCCGTGACGACGGCCGCTGGGTGCTGACGATCGAGGACACCGGGCCGGGCTTTCACGCCGGCCCTGGCGCGCCGATGGTGAGCGCCCTGAGCGCGATCCCGGGCGAGGCGCCGGTCGAGCCCGACGAAGACGCCCGGCCGGTGAATCAACCGCACGGCGAAGGTCTCGGCCTGGCGATCGTCAAGCGCCTGAGCGAGATCCTCAACGCGACCATCGAGCTCGACACCGACCCGGGCAAGGGCACGACCGTGCGTGTGCTCGTTCCGAAGCGCTACGCCCCGCCCGCCCCCTAGCGACCACGACGGCGCTCAGGTGGTCGCGACGGCCGGTGCCTATTCCATCTCGACGCTGTCGAAGGCGATCGCGATCGTCTCCATCAGCACGCCGGCCTCCATCGCCAGCAGCGGCGAATAGGCGAGGCTCGTCGGCCGGGCGTTGCGGAAGCGCCAGGTCATGAGGACGCTCTTCTGGTCGGCAGCGAGCAGGCGCACCGTGACGACGCGCCGGCGCGGCGCCTGGCCGCGGCGGGCCCGATCCCACCACGCGTAGAGATCGAGCGCGCCGGTGGCGCCGCGGCGAAGCACGAGGTGGCCGTCTTGCGCGGCGGCGTCGGCGCTCGCCGTCGCCGGCGTTGCCGGGGGGCGCGCGCCGCCCTCGAGGACGAACGGCGGAAAGATGACCTCGGCGAAGCCCTGGCTGAGGGCCGACCCGCCGCCCCAGTCGACAACGAAGTTCGAGCGCCCGAGCGGCGCGCCGCGAACGTCGCCCCTACTCGAGCTCGAGGCGCTCGTAGGCGAGGACGATCTCTTCGATGGCGACATCGTTGGACTGGGCGTTGAACGGGCCGCTCGTGAACTTGACGATCCGCGCCCGCAGCAGCTTCCACGCCTGCACGACCGCGGTGTGGTCCTCGTTCTGCAGCTGGATCGTGACCGTGCGCAGCGCCGCCTGGTCGCCGTTTCGCACCTGGTCGAGCCACTGGTAGAGATTGAGGTCGCCGATCACGCCGCGCTTGAGCGTGACGTTGGTGAACTTGTTGAGGCCGGTGATCTTGACGACGCTGTTCTCTTTCGAGTTGCCGTTGCGGTACTCGGTGACGCCGATCTCGGCCTCGATCGGCCCGACTTCCTGGAAGCCCGCGCTGACGCCGTCACTGCCCGCGCCGAAGTCGACCAGGAAGTTGAAGCGGCAGTAGGGACGCTCGCGCAGGACGGCCATGGCCACGCTCCTCGGTTGGGAAAGCCTCGCGCGCCGATTCTCGCTTGCCGGGACCCTCTGCGCGCGACGACCGATGCCGCTGCGTGCCTAGCCGCCGGCGAGACAGTGCTCGATCCGCCAGCCGTAGAGCCACTCGAGGGCATCGTAGAAGCCCTCGGGCGTCCGGCCCTTCCACAGGTCGTTGCGCACCCGCCGCTCCACGCCCTTGGCGTGATAGAGCCGTCCCATCTCGCGCGTCAGCAGCACCACCCGCGCGGTGCGGGTGATGCGCGAGCGCTCGTACAGGCCGAACGCCGCCGGCAGGTCGTCGCCGCAGACGCGCAGCGCCTCGCCAAGCGTCGCCGCGTCCTCGAGCGCCATGCAGGCGCCTTGCGCCAGGTACTGCAGCAGCGGATGGGCGGCATCGCCGAGCAGGGTGATCCGTCCTTCGCTCCAGCGCTCGATCGGCGTTCGGTCGGCGGTGGCCCAGCGCTTCCAGCTCTTCGGCAGGTGCAGGAGCTGGCGCGCTTGGTCGCAGATGCCGCCGAAGTACGACAGCACCTCGTCCTGGCTGCCCTCGCTCACGCCCCAGGTCTCGGTCTCGCGCGAATGGAAGGTGACGACGAGGTTGTACTGCTCGCCGCCGCGCAGCGGGTAGTGCACCAGGTGGCAGTCGGGCCCGGCCCAGACGGCGGCGGCATTCCAGGCCAGGTCCTTCGGGAACTCGGCGGCGTCGACGACGGCGCGGTAGACGACGTGGCCGGAGACGCGCACCGGGTCGCCGACGAGCTGCGCCCGCACCGCCGACTTGACACCGTCGCAGCCGATCAGCGCGGCGCCGCGATGGCCGCGGCCGAGGGCGTCGAACACGGTCACGCCGTCGGCCGACTGCTCGGCATGCAGCACCCGGGTCGAGGTGAGCAGCTCGATGCCGCCGTGCGCCTGCACGCCGTCGAGCAGCGACTGGTGCACGTCGGCGCGATGGATCACGGCGTAGGGGTTGCCGAAGCGGGCGCGGAAGGCGTCGCCGAGCGGGATCTCGGCGACGGTGCTTGCGTCGGTCGCGTCCATCATCACCATGCGCTCGTTGAAGACAGCGCGGCCGCGCGCCTGCTGGCCGACGCCGAGCGCATCGAACGCGGCGAAGGCGTTGGGCGCGAGCTGCACGCCGGCGCCGATCTCGCCGATCTCGGCCGCCTGCTCCAGCACCTTGACCGCGAAGCCGCGACGGGCCAGCGCCAGGGCGGCGGCGAGGCCGCCGATGCCGCCGCCGGCGACGATGACGGGCGTGCCTGCCTCCGCGGGCATGCTCAGTCCAGGCGTTGCTCGCGCCAGAGGCCGAGCACCTGCTGCACCGGTCGGTCGGAGAAGCTGAAGAGGATGCTGTCCTCGCGCGCGGCGAGGGAGAACGCCTGCCACGAGGGCACGACGAAGATGTCGCGCCGACCGAATTCGAGTACCTGCGTGCCGATCGTCGCCGTACCGCCGCCCTCGAGGCAGACGTGCACGGTCGAGTCGCTGCTGCGCGACGGGCGGGTCTCGAAGCCTTGCGGCAGGCGCTGGGCGAAGGTGCCGATGGTCGGCATCGGCGAGCGGCCGGTCGCCGGATTGACGAAGCGCAGCTTGAAGCCGTGGTGCGGATCGGCCTCGGCCTTGGAGATGCCGAGCAGCGATTCGCGCGTCTTCGCGAACGGATAGACGAAGACGCGGGTCGGCTCGTGCGCCTGCTGCTCGAGGTCGAGCGGCAGCAGGTTCATGCCGTAGCGGGCCAGAGCGTCGCCTTCGGGGCGGGTCGCCGCCTGCGATTTCGCCGCGCTCTTCTCGGCGAAGCCGGCGTCGAGGAAGCGCACCAGTGGGATGTCGAGGCCGTCGAGCCAGACCACCGGCTCTCGCCCGTCGTTGCCGTGGTCGTGGAAGGTCCACGACGGGGTGATGATGAAGTCGCCGTAGCGCATCGTCGTGCGCTCGCCATCGACCGCGGTGTAGGCGCCTTCGCCGTCGAGCACCAGGCGCAGCGCCGACTGGGTGTGGCGGTGCGCCGGCGCCACCTCGCCGGGGAGGATGAGCTGCAGGCCGGCGTAGAGCGACTGGGTGATGCAGGACTGGCCGCGCAAGGCCGGGTTCTCGAGGATCAGGACGCGGCGCTCGGCCTCCTCGGCGGTGATCAGGCGGCCGGCCTCCAGCACGTGCTCGCGGACGGCGTCGTAGCGCCACAAGGCGGGTGCGACCGGGCTGGTCGGCTGTGGCGGCACGAGCGCACCCAGCACCTCCCAGAGCGGCGTCATGCCGAGCGCGCCGATCCGCTCGTAGAAGGCACGCCGGGCCTGGGCACTGCTCGCTGCGACGGCATCGTTGCGGTCCATCGCACCATTGTGCGGCGAACCGCGCGCCCTCAGGCGGGCAAGCCCCGCTGGCCGGCGGACGGCCTACGCGGTACAAGGCGGGAGGGCCTCCGGAGCACGCCATGACCCAGATGAAACACCTGAGCATCGTCGACGGCGCCTTCCTGCACATGGAAAGCGCCGAGATGCCGATGCACGTCGGCAGCCTCAACCTGTTCGAGCCGCCCGCCGGCTACACCGGCGAGGGCTACTACGAGGCGGTCAAGGCGCACGTCGCCAAGCGCATGCACATGGCGGCGGTGTTCACCCGCAAGCTGGCGCTGATGCCGTTCGACCTCGCCAACCCGGTCTGGATCCACGACGACGACATCGACCTCGACTACCACGTGCGCTACATGGTGCTGCCCAAGCCGGGCACCTTCGCCCAGCTCGAGGCGCTGGCGGCGCGGCTGCATTCGATGCTGCTCGACCGCAGCCGGCCGCTCTGGGAGTTCTACATCATCGAGGGCCTGGCCGATGGCCGGATCGGCTTCTACGGCAAGGTGCACCACAGCGCCGTCGACGGCCAGGCCGGGGTGGCGATGGCGACCAGCCTGTTCGACATCACGTCCGAGCCGCGGGCGGTGAAGCCGCCGCGCGAGGTCCGCGCCAACACCTACCAGCTCGGCGTCGCCGAGTTGCTCGCGGCGGCGCTGCAGAACCAGGCGCGCCAGGTCGTCGAAGGCCTGAAGCTGGTGCCGGCGCTGGCGAAGACGGTCGCCGGCGCGGTGCAGAAGGCGATCGCCGAGCGGCGCGAGGAAAGCCCCGAGGACCGGGCCGCGCGCCAGGCCCAGAAGGCGCCCAGCGCCTTCAAGTTCGCCCCGCCGACACCGTTCAATCATTCGATCACCAACCAGCGCTCCTTCGCCGGCGTGTCCCTGCCGCTGCCGGAGATCAAGGCGATCGGCAAGGGCCTGGGCGCGTCGATCAACGACATGGTGCTGTGGCTGTGCAGCACGGCGCTGCGCGCCTACCTGAAGGACAGCCGCGAGCTGCCGGAAAAGTCGCTCGTCGCCGGCGTGCCGATCTCGCTCCGCCAGGAAGGCGACACGACCTCGAACAACCAGGTCGCCGGCACCCTGATCGACCTCGGCACCGACGAGGCCGACCCGGCCGAGCGGCTGAAGGCGATCAAGCGCGGCACCTCGGCGATGAAGAAGCAGATGGGCACCTTCGGCGGCGTCATTCCGACCGACTTCCCGTCGCTCGGCTCGCCGTGGCTGATCAGCGGCCTGGCGTCGCTGTACGGCCGCTCGCGGATCGCCGACTGGCTGCGGTTCGCCAACGTGACCATCTCCAACGTGCCGGGCTCGAAGGTCGACGTCTACCTGGTCGGGGCGAAGATGACCGACTACTACCCGCTGTCGATCGTGGTCCACGGTGTCGCCCTCAACATCACGGTGCAGAGCCACGGCGACAAGATCTGCTTCGGCCTGATCGCCTGCCGCCGCGCCGTGCCCGACGTGCACGAGCTCGGCGCGCAGCTGCAGCGGGCGATGGCGCTGCTGAGGAAGCTCGTCGCCGCGCCGGCGCTCGAGGCGCCCGCGGCCGCGTCGAAGGCCGCGGCCGTCGGCACCGTCGCCGTGCCGGCCGCCGTTGCCGAACCGGCCGCGGCCGCCCGACCCAAGCGCGCGCGGCCCGCGGTGCGCAAGGCGCGGCCGCGCGCCGCCGCCGCGCCGGCCGCCGCCGCCGTGCCGCCCGCGCCGAAGCGCAAGCGCGGCAACGGCGCGGCGCAGGCGTCGACCCGGCCATGAGGCTCGCCGCCGACGTCGTCGTCGCGCTCGTCGCGCTGCTCCATGTATGGTTTCTCGTCCTCGAGATGTTCCTCTGGGACAAGCCGCTCGGCCTCAAGACCTTTCGCCAGACGCCCGAGCACGCCGCGATCAGCAAGACGCTCGCCGCCAACCAGGGCCTCTACAACGGCTTCCTCGCCGCCGGGCTGCTCTGGGGCCTGTGGCTCGGCGCCGCGGGACTTCAGGTGAAGGTGTTCTTCCTGCTCTGCGTCGTCGTCGCCGGCGTCTACGGCGCCGCCACCGTGGGCAAGAAGATCCTGTTCGTGCAGGCCCTGCCGGCGGCGATCGGCCTCGCGCTCCTGCTCGCCGCCTAGGGCCTGCCAGCGGGTCTAGAGCAGCTCCTCGGCCGCGAACGGCTCGAGGACGAACATCTTCAGG
>Ga0070678_100002123_pt1 | contig 10742 bp, 10 predicted proteins | sample KBSM73metaG_FD_65647 | JGI IMG/M metagenome (GOLD analysis project Ga0070678, IMG submission 65647) | Miscanthus rhizosphere microbial communities from Kellogg Biological Station, Michigan, USA - KBS M7-3 metaG | ecosystem: Host-associated > Plants > Roots > Rhizosphere > Soil ...
TGGGGCCCGGCAAAATTACCGCGCGATATTACCGAACGTCTGTCATCCGAGATTGCCAAGCTACTCAGACTGCCGGACGTAAAAGAGCGTCTGAACGGTCAGGGCATGGACCCTGTAGGCAGCACCCCCGCGCAGTTCGCGGAATTCGTGCGCCGGGAAAACGAGCAGTGGTCGAAAGTGGTGAAATCAGCCGGCGTGAAGGCCGAGTAACAATTGGTTGCAATTACCAGGCCGTGGAACCGCCATCGACCGGTATAACGGCGCCCGTCATAAAATTCGACGCGTCCGATGCAAGCAGCAGAGCGATACCTTTAAGATCATCATCGCCACCGGTGCGCGCCAGCGGAATCTCGCGCAATATCTGCTCGCTGTTGCGCTCGAACATCCGGGCATTGATGGGTGTGACGAAAAACCCGGGGCAGATTGCATTCACCTGTATGTTGTGCTGCGCCCACTTCACCGCCAGATCACGTGTGAAGTTGACGAGCGCGCCTTTGCTCGTCCCGTAGGCGATTGAGTTGTACGCTTTTGGATTGCGGCCTACTAGACCCGCGATCGATGCGATGTTGATAATTTTGCCGCGCCGAGCCTTGATCATTTCCCGGCCCAGCACCTGCGAACACAAAAATGGCGCGGTGATGTTGAGATCGAGCACCTGCTGCCAGCGCTCGAGCGGCATTTCTTCCGGCGGCGCGACCCATGCGCGTCCGGCATTGTTGACGAGCACATCGACGCGATTGAATTTCTGCATGATCGCATCTTTGAGTGATTCGACCTGATCCGCTTTCGTTACATCGCAGCCGAAGGCGAGCGCCTTCACGCCGAGTTTTTCAATCTGTGCAGCCGCCTGCTCGCAGTTCTCGAGCTTGCGCGAGCACAGCACGATGTTCGAGCCTGCCTCCGCTAGCGCCGTCGCCATCTGCAGTCCTAGCCCCGTAGCGCCGCCGGTTACGACGCTGACGCGGCCTTCGAGACTCATCAATTGTTTGACGGTTGCCACAGTGATTTCCTTGTTCTAAACATTTTGGGGTGCTTGCCACAGAGCTACGAACAATACGGAGCAAGGCGCGACACGGAGTTAGTCATTTGAATTCGAAATCCATGCACTGCATCGCCAGTACTTGACGCGGCTCTTCTCTGCGCCTTTGCGACTAGTCTTTCAGCAACTGCCCTGCAATGATGTTGCGCTGGATCTCGGACGTTCCCTCGTAGATGCGGGTGATACGCGCGTCGCGAAACGTCGTCTCGATTCCGGCCTCGCGCATATACCCCATGCCGCCGTGTATCTGCACCGCCGCGTCCGCTACTTTGCCCAGCGCTTCCGTCGCGCACAGTTTCGCCATTGCGGCTTCGAGCGATCCGCGTTCACCGCGCATCAGCGTTTCGATTCCGCGAGCGGTCAACAGTCGCGCCGCATCGCGCTGCACCGCCATGTCGGCTAGCATCCACTGCAAGCCCTGATAGTCCGCGAGTAGCTTACCGCCCTGCGAGCGCACTTTCATGTACTCGGCGCTTTTTGCAATCAGCTTGTCCATCATACCGACACAGCGTGAAGCGAGTGTGACACGGCCTTGTGTCAGCGTCTTCAGGGCCTGCACGTAGCCCATGCCTTCGTCACCGAGGAGGTTTTCCGCAGGCACTTCACAATCCTGAAACACGACGGGCGCGGTCGTGCAGCCATGCATCCCCATCTTCAATTCATTGCGGCCGACCGTCAGCCCTTTGAAGCCGCGCTCGAGAATGAACGCGGAGATGCCTTTGATGCCTTTCGTTTTGTCCGTGACCACCATCGCGGTAAAAACATTCGCGACCGGCGCGTTCGTGATATAGATTTTTTCGCCGTTGATAATGTAACGATCGCCCTGTTTGACTGCGGTCGTCCGCAGGGCGCTGGGATCAGAGCCCGCCTGTGCTTCGGTGAGCGCGAAGCACCCGACCCATTCACCGGTCGCCATGCGCGGCAGATACTTATTTTTCTGCGCGTCATTGCCAAGCGCGACGATGCCCGTCGTGCTGATGCCCGTGTGATTGCCGATCAGCGTTGCAAACCCGTAATTCGTCTGGCCCATGACTTCTTCGATTGCGCACTTGCCCGCAAGGTCAAGACCAAGGCCGCCGTACTGCTCCGGTATGGTCAGGCCGAACAGGCCGAGGGCGCGCGCTTTGTGCACGAGATCGTCGGGCATGGCGTCGTTTTCCTCGATCCATCGCGAGAGTGGATCCACTTCCTTGACCAGAAATCGGCGGACTTCGTCGCACAGAGCGTGCACTTCCGATGTGGTTTGCATGGAAACGATCCTAGGTAGTATTTAAGCCGCAGAAAGACAAAAGAGCTGGTCCGCTACGATCTATCCGCGACTACCAGCGGTTTTATGAGCGCATCGCCTGCCTTGACACCTTTGCCTTGTGCAAAGACAAACAACGGATTGATATCGAGTTCGGCGATCTGTCCCTTCAAGTCAATGGCGAGCGATGACAACCGCACGATTGCATCTGCAAGTGCATCGATGTCTGCAGGTTCGGCCCCGCGTGCGCCTTTGAGAACCGCATAACCTTTTATCTCAGCGATCATCTCGAGCGCAGACGATTTCGTTACCGGCGCGATGCGGAAAGCCACATCCTTCAGCACTTCCGCAAAAATACCGCCGAGTCCGAACATTACGGCCGGACCGAACAGTTTGTCATTGGTGACCCCGAGTATCGCCTCGATACCGCCCTGGACCATTTCCTGAACCAACACTCCTTCGACACGCGCATCGGACTTGTAATCACGTGCGTTGTCGAGAAGCTCGTCATATGCAGCACTGACCTCGCCGTCAGACGCTAGACGCAGCCGCACTGCGCGCGCCTCGGTTTTGTGCGGGATATCCGGTGACTGCACCTTGAGCACGACCGGGTAACCGATGCCTTGCGCGATCTTCACCGCTTGCTCGGCGCTGGTTGCCAGCTCTTCCCTGGTGACGCCGATACCGTATTGCGCAAGAATGCGCTTCGCTTCGTATTCCGAGACGTCGTCGCTGCGGCTCTTGAGGGTAGCGCGAGCTTCGGCGCTCGTAATCAGCGGCGCCTGTTCGCCGGCCAGCGCTTGTCCCCGGCGCAACGCCTGTGCGTACCACGACAATGCTGAGAGCGCGCGGCCGCAACGGACCGGCGACTTGTAGTGCGGTATCTTGAGTGCGTCGAGCGTCGCATAGGCTTCGCTCGCAACAGAATCGAGCGCGCTCCAGGCGAGAAAAATCGGCTTATCTGTTTCACCGGCAACGGCGGCAATTTCCGTGGCGACCCTCGCCGCCAACTCACCCTGCAGCGATGCGTTGATCATCGCAATGGAGTCGACGTTCGGATCGTCGAGTATCGCGTGCAGCGTGCGCCCGATCATGCTCAGGTCGCTGAAGATCGCCGCCGTCACATCGACGGGATTGAGGAGCGAACCGAATGACGGCACGATATCGCGCAGCCTGGCGGTGGTCGCCGGCGCGAGTTGCGGCAACTCCATCCCGCGGCTCACACACTCGTCAGTCATCAGGATGCCCGCACCGCCGGAAATGGTGATAACGGCAACTCGATTGCCTGCGGGGATTTTGCCGCACTGAAAAGCGCTGCTGTAATCGACGACGTCCTGTATATCGTCGACCTGAATGATGCCTGACTGACGGAATGCCGCTTTATATAACGCCATCGCGCCGCCCAGATTCGCGGTGTGGCTCGCCGCTGCCTTCTGTCCCTGCTCCGTATTGCCAACCTTCCAGGCAAAAATCGGTTTCTTCTTAGACAGCGCGCGATTGCCGACTTCGATCAGGCGGTGCGCGTCCTTGAGTCCTTCAATATAGCCAACGATGATGTCGGTGTGCGGGTCGTCGATGAAATAATCCATGAACTCGAGCGAGCTCACGCCGATCTCATTGCCGGTGGTAACCATCTGGCGGAAATGGAGGCCGCCCTCGAGAGCCGCGAGATTCATGACGGAGAAACCGAAGCCACCGCTTTGCGACACCATGCTAATGCGTCCGGGCTCGTAATCGGCGCTGAAAATCGAGCCGAAGCCCGCGTAGACGCGCTCGGCCGGATTTATCATGCCCTGACAGTTTGGTCCGATGATGCCGATGTTGAATTCTGCCGCGATCGCAGCAAGCTCGCGCTGCATATCAACGCCTTTGCCGCCGACTTCGGAATATCCGGAACTGAAAATAATCGCGTACGGGATGCCCAACTTTCCGCATTCCCGCAGGACGGTGGCGACGCGCGATGCGTTGATCAGCACCAGTGCGAGGTCCGGCGTCTCGGGCAGTGCAGCGAGCGTCGGATAGCATTTAACGCCGAGGATTTCCGGATAGCGCGGGTTCACCGGATACAGCTTGCCGGCGTACTTATGTGTAACGAGATGCTTGAGCGGCTGGCCGCTAATGGAGATCAGATCCTGCGAAGCGCCGATGATCGCAATGGAGCGCGGGCTGAAGAATCGTGCGAGGTCAGTACGCATTCGTGTTGCAATCCTGTGAGCGGCCGGCCGCCGGTGGCCGCGGAAAAAGGTCGTTATGTTAGGCGCTAAGCGCGTCGCAGGCAATTCGCTATGTACATCGCTGCTGCCTGAAGCCGTAGATGTCGAGCACCGCTAGCGGTATCGCTCCGCCCGCAACAGCAGTGAAGTGCTGATGTTCAGTGAGTTTCTCGAATGTTATGATTGCGCTCTTCTTTTCTCAACATCAACCACCGATCGCCATGAATACGGCCACTGCTTCCGCGGGTGTTGCTCCGCAATCTTTTCGCGGCGTCTGGCTCATATCCGCCGGTCATGGCCTCACTCATTGGTACACCGCGACCTTTTACATCCTGCTGCCGCTGATCGGAAAAGAGTTCGGCCTTTCCTACACGCAGATCGGTCTCATCATCACAGTGCAACATCTTGCCGGCGCGATCTCGAATATCCCTGGCGGTATGGTCGTCGACATGGTCGGCAAAAAAGGCTACCTGATGGCGACATCGCTGTTCTGGGTCGGGTTTCCCTATGCGCTGATGAGCCTGGTCCACAGCTTCTGGATGCTGCTGATTTGCGTAACACTCGTCGGCATTGGAAACAATCTATGGCATCCCGCTGCGATCCCGACGCTGGCCTACCGGTATCCCGAACGCAGAGGTCTCGTGCTGTCGCTGCATGGCATGGGTGGGAATGCGGGCGAAGCTATCGCACCGTTCGTGATCGGCGCGCTGCTCGGATGGTTTAGCTGGCGTACCGTCGTCGTCATCAACGTGGTGCCGGGACTTACGATGTCGGCGCTCATTCTTCTGCTGTTGGGCGCTTTCTCAATGGCGAAGTCGCGCGACGAAAATGCCATCAATGCCGGCGCACAGGCACAAGGCGTCAAGCAATATCTGCGTGATTTCTCAGGCCTGCTTAAGAACAGGGCACTGATGCTGATCGCTTGCAGCTCGGGTTTCCGCACTATGACTCAGGCGGGATTGCTCACGTTTCTACCGGTATATCTCGCCTATGAACTCAATTACTCGCCATTTGCGGTTGGCATCTGCCTGACTGTGCTCCAGATCGCCGGCTTTATCGCGGCGCCGGTTGGAGGGCATCTCTCGGACAAGTGGGGCCGCAAGCAAGTCATCATGTCGAGCATGCTGCTGTCCGGCGCAATGATTATCGGCATGGTGCTGGCAGGACACAGCACATGGTTCGTTGTGTTCATCGCACTGGTGGGGTTTTTCCTCTATGCCATGCGCGCGGTATTGCAGGCGTGGGCGATTGAGTCCGTGCCGAAAAATCTCGCAGGTGCGGGCGTCGGCCTGCAGTTCGGCATGACGTCGCTCGGCGCGGCGATTTCGCCGTCGCTGTTCGGCATGATCGCGGACAACTTCGATATCTACAAAGCTTTTTACTTCCTCGCGGGCACCATCGTTTTCGCCAATCTGCTGATTCTGCTTATGCCCAAGGAACAGGCCTCACACAAGGCGCGCCCGGTTCCCGCGAGCTAACGACGGCTTTGGCGCGGCCTATTTCGGTCGTGTATCTGCAATAAAGTGCGGTGGATCATGCGCCACTGCACGCGTTTCACTGGTTTCCACCATCAGCGTTTACTAAGGGAGCGGCGATGAAAAGCGCGTTATACAAAAAGGGCATGTCGACGCGCCGCAAAGTGATGGGCGACAAACATATTGCGAAGCGCCACGGCAGCGACGACAAGTTTACGCAGGAGCAGCAGCAGTTCGTCACCGAGTATGCGTGGGGCGCGTTCTGGTCACGCAAGGATCTGCCGCTCAAAACGCGCAGCCTCGTTACGCTCGCCATGATCACGGCTCTGAATCGCCCTGACGAAATCAAAGGCCATATCCGCGGCGCTTTGAATAACGGCGCGACGCCGGAAGAAATTATGGGCGTGTTTCATCATGCGACGGTCTATTGCGGCTTCCCGGCCGCAAACGGCGCGGTCCGCGCCGGCGTTGAAGTGTTCAAGGAACTTGGATTGATTTAAGCATGCCGCGCTTGCGTGACGGGCGCGCTCAAAGCGTACCGCCAGCCCCGGCAACAACAGTCTGCCGACCAACGAGCATTGAAGAACGGCCAATTGAATAACATCAAACTGGTTGTTTCCGACCTCGCCGGCACTACCGTTCAGGATTCCGGTGAAGTCGCACGCGCGTTCTGCGCAGCACTTGCCGATCATGGCGTAGAAGCGTCTTCGGCTCAGATCAATGCGGTGCGCGGCGCATCGAAGCGCGAGGCCATCGCTACTCTTACTGCCGCGAAGCATGGCACCGATGCAGCGCGCGTCGAGGCCGTTTACGCCTCATTTAAATCGCACTTGCAAGCGATGTTTACGAGCGAGGCCAAACCAATCGCCGGTGCGGCGCAGACGTTGGCGTGGCTGCGGACCCGCGATATCAAACTGGTTCTCAACACCGGCTTCGATCGCGACATCACGGAAATTCTGTTGCGCGTACTCAATTGGCGGGATATCGCTGACGCCGTCATTTGCGGAGACGATGTTCCCCAGGGCCGTCCGGCGCCTTATATGATATTCAGGGCGATGGAAACGGCAAACGTGACGAGCGTGCACGATGTGCTCAATATCGGCGATACCGTTTCCGACTTGCGCGCGGCGCATAACGCCGGCGTCGCGGTGAGCGTCGGCGTGCTGTCGGGAGCACACAGCCGCGAACAACTCATGTGCGAGCCGCACACTCATCTCATCACCAGCATCGCAGATCTGCCAGTGCTTTGGGCGTGACAGCGCGCTGCGCGTAGCGCGGGAGCCGTGACAACGAGCTAGATGCTCAAACACACGGCGTCTCTCACGAGAGGCGCCTGGCGCGGGAATTACTTCGTCATGCCGAGCTCGTGTAGCGCGACCCTGAACTGGTCGTATTCGCTTTTCATATAACGTTCAGTGGCAGCGCTGTTCATGTAAGTGTTCTCGAACAGGTTGGTCTCAACATCCTTTTTCCACTCATCCGTTGCCGTAAGCTTGGCAAGGACGCGGTCCCAGTACGCCACTTGTTCAGCGGTCATGCCCTTTGGCCCGGCGACCATGCGCCAGTTGGTCACCACGGCATTCACGCCCTGCTCCTTCCACGTAGGAACGTCCGCCAGGACACCGCCGAGCCGGCGCGGAGCTGCCACGCCGAGCACACGCAGCTTGCCCGCTTCCTTGTGCGGCACCACGTTATTCGCAGCCGAAGAATTAACATCGATATGTCCGCCGAGCAACGCAGTGATGGCTTCGCCGCCGCCTTGGAATACGACCGTTCGCAACTTCCTGGCGTCGCCGCCGGCGGCTTTTGCCAGCAACGCCATTGCAATGTGATTCGTGCTGCCAACGCTGCTGCCCACTGCAACGCTCACGGACGACGAATCTTTTTTCAGCCGTGCAAGCAGATCCGGTCCGCCTTTCATCGGCGACTGTGGCAGCACGGACACGGCGACTGATTCGCTCAGCAGGATTCCGAGGGGCGTGATGTGCGTGTAGTTGATCGGGCTGCGTCCGACGATATGATTCGTGAGCAGCGTCGGATTGCCGACGTAAACGATATTGCCATCGCCGGCGTGCTGATTGAGATAGGTCCACCCGACCGCTCCACCGCCGCCCGGCTTGTTTACAACAGTAACGGGCACGTCGACGAGCTTGCGCTCCTGCAGGATTCTCTGCACGGTGCGCGCGGACTTGTCCTGACCGCCGCCCACACCTGTGCCGACAATAATTTCGATCGGCTTATCCGGTTTCCATTGCGCCGTCGCGGCATTCGCTACACCCGCCACAGAAAATAATGCGAATGCGGCGATAACCAACGAGGCGCCGGTTTCACACTTCATGTCGAGCGTGTTTATTGGCGGCTTATACATTACGTTTTGAGCGGTAGCGCAACGGGTGCGCCGCTGCGCAGGGAAAGCTCGATCGCGAGTGAGATTTCGAGCGTTCTGCGCGCGTCTTCTGCAGTGGCTAGCACACACGCCCGTCCGGTCGAAAGATGATCAAGCCAGGCTCGCGACTCTGACGCGACGGGTCCTTGAAATTCGCCGAGCGCCCAATCTCCAGGTGTGCCGCTGCCGAGGAACACCATGTTTACGACATGATCGGGGATGTAAACATGCGGCGTGCCGACATTGCTGTACATGATTTGATCCGTATGATCGTCGTCGAGAATCATCACGCCTTCAGTGCCCAGCAGTTCGACGCGCGCTGCGTGGCCAAGCGAAGGATAGTGCTGCGGCAGCGCGTAACACACGCCGAAGTTTACGACTGCGCCATCAGCTAACGTAACGATCGCCCACGTCACATCGTTGGTGTTATATCCGGTTTCTTTAAGCACACTGCCTTGCCCGCGTGAAAATACCTCCACCGCCGGATTGCCCTCGAATAGCCAGTTCATGAGGTCGATGTAATAAGTGAGTCCGGACACCGAGCTGTTTTCCGGCAGCCGCTTCAAGGTTTGCGCCGCCTGCGAGCGCGAGTTATACACGCGCGCCGCAGCGCTTGTCAGCCGGCCGAGGCGTCCCTGGATAATCTGCTCTTTAGCCAGCAGATAACGCTCCTTGTAGCGACGGCTGTAGCCAACGCGCAGATCGCCGCGGTTTGATGCGACGGCCGCGATGATTTTGTCCGCCCCGGCAAGATCGAGTGCGAGCGGTTTTTCAACCAGGACCGGCTTACCTAACTCGAGCGCCTGCATGACCGGCAGGGTATGTGCGACTTCGATCGTTGACACAATAACCGCGTTGACTTGGGGATGAGATATTGCGGCGAGGTTATCGGACGAGTGAAATTGAGCACCGGTCCGTTCCGCAAGTTTTTGCGCGCGCGCAGGATCGCGATCCGTGACTGCGAGAAAGCGTACTGCCGGATGTCCGGCAGCCATGATGGCACGCAGCGTGCCGATGCGGCCCGAACCGATGACTGCAATCCCGAGTTGCCTCCGATTCACGATTAGTACCGGGTTCTAATCAACACGCGCGCCGGAATCCTGCACGACCTTCGCCCACTTCGCGATTTCCGCTTTGATATAGGCGGCAAATTCTGCCGCTGTACCCGGATCGGGATCTGCTCCCTGACCACTCAGATAAGAGGCGACTGCGGGCGTGCGAAGGACTTTGACGAAGGCGCCATTGAGTTTCTCGATGATAGGCGCGGGCGTTCCGGCCGGCGCGACCAATCCATTCCAGCCGGTCGCCTCGTAACCGGGCACGCCCGCTTCGGCGATCGTGGGCACGTCGGGTAAGGCTGCGATGCGTTTGGCAGTACTGACGCCGAGCGCGCGCAGCTGGCCGGATTTGACGTACGGGACCGCCGATGGCGCCGTCGCGAATGTGAGGGCAACGTGACCGGCGAGTAAATCGACCATGGCGGGCGGAGCGCCTTTGTACGGCACATGCACATAGTTGATCCCGGTCATAGTTTTGAATAGTTCTGCCGACAAGTGAGGCTGGCTGCCGCTGCCCGCTGAGCTATAAAGCAACTCACCCGGATGCTTTTTTGCGAACGCGATGAATTCCTTGAGTGTGCTCACGGGCACTGACTTATGCACGACGAGCACCTGCGACGTCGCGACGAGCATCGTTACCGGCGCGAAATCTTTAACCGGGTCGTAAGCGAGCTTCTTATAGAGGCTTGGATTGATCGTGTGCGCGGTCGAGAGGATCAGCAGCGAATAGCCGTCAGCGGCGGATCTTGCGACATTCTCCGCACCGATGTTCGCACCTGCGCCGGGGCGATTGTCGACAACAACTTGCTGGCCCCACTCTTCTGCGAGCTTCTGCCCGAGTGTGCGCGCCAATATGTCCGACGTGCCGCCGGGCGGGAACGGCACAACAATACGCACTGGCTTGACCGGATAAGATTGAGCGTATGCATGAATAGACAACAACAGCGCGCACGACGCATACAACGCTCGATTAATCACACATCCTCCTGACCGGATCGCACACTCTGCTGGAACAACGCTGTGAGCGTGTGTACGCTGCAAGCGCTTCTGTTCGATGAGGGTAACATAAGGACATTCACGATGAACATGCTCAAGCCGCGTGCAGCAGCAGCGGGAATATCTACCGAGATAGCACAACGTGATTGAGAAACGAACCAGCTGGCATCCGCAGCGTGAAATTGAAATTGTCGCGGGCACCCCCGAAGGCGGCGGGCTCGATCGTACGGCACGCGCGCTGGCAAAATCGCTTGCCGCGACGGGCATCACGAACGTTCCACTGAAAGTCACCAACATGCCCGGTGATGGCAGCCGCAAGATATGGACAT
>Ga0070678_100002127_pt1 | contig 10736 bp, 7 predicted proteins | sample KBSM73metaG_FD_65647 | JGI IMG/M metagenome (GOLD analysis project Ga0070678, IMG submission 65647) | Miscanthus rhizosphere microbial communities from Kellogg Biological Station, Michigan, USA - KBS M7-3 metaG | ecosystem: Host-associated > Plants > Roots > Rhizosphere > Soil ...
CAGGCGATCTCCGAGGGCCTGCATCCCTACGGCATGATGACGTTCGATCAAAGCCTGGCCGCGCTCGTGAAGCAGCGCCTCGTCACCTACGAGGAGGCGGTCAAGCACTCGACCAGCCCGTCCGATTTCGCCCTGCTGTTCCGCGGTGTTTCGGGCAGCGCCGAACGCAGCTGGACACCGAACGACAAGGGAGCGCCAAATGACGAGTTCGATATCGAGCATTTCGACAAGTGAGGCCAAGGGATCGCCTCGCCCGCCGAGCTTGTCGAGGTGGGCGAGCTCCTTGGGCCGAACGCGTCCCCGTGGGAGAAGTAGGTTCTGGCTCGCAGTCGCGGCGCTCGTTGTGTGGTCGTCGCTCGCGTACGCGGGTAGCCGCAAGCGCGTCGTCGTCCTCGACTTCGACGGACCGAAGGCCGAGAAGTTCCACGACGACATCGTGAAGCTGCTCAAGAAGAGCCACACCGTCGTCGCGACCGACAAGTGGAACGGCACCGCCGACGAGCTCGATGCCGCGAAGGTCACCGAGAAGAACGTCAAGAAGGTGGCGAAGAAGCTCAAGATCGACGGCATCGTCACCGGCAAGATCGAGAAGCGCCGCGACGAGTACATCATCCGCCTGAAGCTGCGCGCCGGCACGAGCGGCGAGCTCGTCGGCAACTCGATCGACACCAAGGCCGACGGCCCGCGGCTCGACGGCAAGGCCCAGAGCGACCTCAAGGACGAGCTGATCGGTCAGATCGACGACCTCGAGGCCAACCACGGCGGCGGCGGAGATGATGACGAGGCCGACAAGCCCTCGAAGAAGAAGCACCACGGCGATGACGACGCCGACGAGGATGCGGACGCCAAGCCCTCGAAGAAGAAGCACGGCGATGACGACAGCGACGACGATAGCGACAAGCACTCGGCGTTCTCGAAGAAGTCGTCCGACGACGACATGAAGGGCGGCGACAAGGTCGGCAAGCACTCGAAGAAGTCCGACGACGACGACGATGCCGACTCGAAGCCGAAGAAGTCGAAGAAGTCCGACGACGATGACGACTCGGCGAAGAAGACGGCGAAGAACGACAAGAAGAAGAAGTCAGACGACGACGACTCGGCCGCCCTGTCGACCAAGCACGACGATGACGAGTCGCCGCTGCCGAAGTCGAAGAAGCGCGCCGAGAAGAGCGACGACAGCTCCAGCGACGACAGCGGCGACGACGACAAGCCGAAGAAGAAGGTCGCGCACAAGGACGACGACGAGGACGGAGGCTCGGTCGACGCCAACTCCGACGACGACAGCGGTGTCGATAAGAGCGAGGCGCTCTCGCCGTCGCGGCGCGCGATCGATGTGACCGCGGGCTTGTCGTTCACCGGCCGCAACCTCGGCTTCGTGTACAAGAGCACGCTGTCGACGCCGCCGCCCGGCTACAAGCAGGCGATTCCGGTCGCCGGCGGCATGTTCGACGCGACGTTCTATCCGCTCGCGTTCAACAAGAAGAACAAGCAGCTCACGAGCGGCATCGGCCTCGAGCTGCTCTACGACAAGGCGCTGAAGATCAATTCGCAGAAGCGCTACATCGATACCGGGGGCGCTGGCCAGGTCGCGAACCTCACCACGGCCGAGTCGCGGTTCAAGATCGCCGCGGTGTTCCGCTATCCGCTCGGCAAGGGAGCAAACGCGCCAGTCGTCGGCGGCAAGCTCGGCTACCAGACCAAGCGGTTCAACATCGAGCAGACGCTCCCGAACATGGATGCGACCGACGTCCCGAACGTCTATTACAAGATGGTCGAGCCCGAGGCGTTCTTCATCTACCCGGCGTCGCCGAAGCTGAACCTGAACCTCAACGCCGGCTTCCTCGCGATCACCGACACCGGTGACATCCAGAAGTCGTCGCAGTACGGGCCCGCGACCGTGAGCGGCTTCGAGTTTGGCGCCGGCGTCGACTTCAACGTGACGCCAAACATCTTCGTGCGCGGCGAGGGCATGCTCCAGACGATCGGGTTCACGTTCAAGGGCGACCCGATGTCGAAGGCGAATACGCGCGACAACGACCCCGCCACGCAGGAAGTCATGGGCGCCCGGGACACGTACTTCGGCGGCGCGGTCACGCTCGGCTACATCTACTAGCACCCTCGGCTACATCTAGTAAGGGTGGTACAACGCCGGGGTCATGAAGGCCGCCGACGTTCGCCGTACGTTCCTCGAGTTCTTCAAGAGCAAGGGCCACGAAGTCGTGGGCTCGAGCTCGCTCGTGCCTGCCAACGATCCCACGTTGCTGTTCACGAACGCGGGCATGAACCAGTTCAAGGACGTATTCACGGGCGTCGAGCAGCGCGGCTACAAGCGCGCCACGTCTTCGCAGAAGTGCGTGCGCGCGGGCGGCAAGCACAACGACCTCGACGAGGTCGGCAAGACGCCGCGGCATCACACGTTCTTCGAGATGCTCGGCAACTTCTCGTTCGGCGACTACTTCAAGGAGGACGCGATCGCGTTCGCCTGGGAGCTGCTCACGAAGGTCTACAAGATCGATCAGAGCAAGCTCGTCGTCACCGTGTTCGGCGGCGATCCGTCGCTGCCCGGCATCACCGCGGACGACGAGGCGCGCGCGATCTGGAAGCGCGTCACCGGCTTCGGCGACGACCGCGTGATCGGGCTCGGTGCGAAGGACAACTTCTGGCAGATGGGCGACACCGGCCCGATGGGTCCGTGCACCGAGATTCACTACCACCACGACGCGACCGGCAACTGGCCGACCCAGGACCCGGCGACGTGGAAGGGCTGGCTCGAGATCTGGAACCTCGTGTTCATGCAGTTCGAGCGGCGCACCGCGGGCGGCGAGCTGTTCAAGCTGCCGGCGCCGTCGGTCGACACCGGTGCGGGTCTCGAGCGCGTGACCTCCGTGGTGCAGGGCGTGCGCTCGAACTACGACACCGATCTGTTCACCGGCATCATCGCGACCGCGGCGAAGATCGCGGGCAAGACCTACGGCAAGGACCCGGAGGTCGACACCTCGCTGCGCGTGATCGCGGACCACGCGCGCTGCTCGACGTTCCTGATCGCGGACGGCGTGTTCCCCGACAAGGCGGGGCGCGAGTACGTGCTGCGCCGGATCTTCCGGCGCGCGGTGCGCCACGGGCACCTGCTCGGCATCAAGGAGCCGTTCATGCATCGCGTGTGCGACACGGTGATCGAGGAGATGCGCGCGCAGTATCCAGAGCTCGCGGAGCGGCGGTCGATCATCGCCGAGGTCACTCTCGAGGAAGAGAAGCGGTTCCGCGCCACGCTCGACCGCGGCCTTGCGCTGCTCGACGACGAGTTCGCGCGGATGCAGAAGTCCGGCGAGAAGAACGTCGCCGGCAAGGCCGTGTTCACGCTGTACGACACGTTCGGATTCCCCGACGACCTCACCGAGATCGTCGCGGGCGAGCGCGGCTTCGGCGTCGACAAGCTTGGCTTCCGGGAGGAGATGGCGAAGGCGCAGGAGCGCTCGCGGTTCTCGGGCAGCGATCAGGAAGCGGTCGCCACCGAGCTGAAGAGCGTGGCGAACGAGGTCGGCGCGACGAAGTTCACCGGCTACGAGGGCCGCGGCGTCTCCGGCGAGGGCCACGTCAAGGCGATGCTCGTCGATGGTGATCGCGTGCAGCACGCGTCGATCGGCGCGAAGGTCGCGCTGGTGTTCGACACCACGCCGTTCTACGGCGAGAGCGGCGGCCAGATCGGCGACACCGGCTGGGTCACGACGAAGACGGCGAAGATCCGGATCGACGACACGAAGAAGCCGGCGGGCGATGTCCACGTGCTGATGGGCGAGGTCACGCTCGGCACGATCGGCGTGGGCGAGGCCGTGCACTTCGAGGTCGATGACGAGCGCCGCGAGCGGATCCGCGCGAATCACTCGGCGACGCACCTGCTCAACCACGCGCTCAAGCGCGTTCTCGGCGGTCACATCTCGCAGAAGGGCTCGCTCGTCGCGCCCGATCGCCTGCGCTTCGATTTCTCGCACTTCTCGCCGATGACGCCCGAGCAGATTCGCCAGGTCGAGGACCTCGTCAACGCCGAGATCCGCCGCAACATCGACTCGAAGGTCGAGGAGCTCGCGCTCGAGCAGGCGAAGCAGAAGGGCGCCGTCGCGATGTTCGGCGAGAAGTACGGCGACCGCGTGCGCGTCGTGGCGATCGGCGGCGAGTCGCTCGAGTTCTGCGGCGGCACCCACGTACGCCGCGCGGGAGACATCGGGCTGTTCAAGATCCTCTCCGAGGCTGGCGTCGCGCAGGGCGTGCGCCGCATCGAGGCCGTCACGGGCGCGGGCGCGCTCGACTACCTGCGCCGGCTCGAGGACGAGCTGCTGCGCGCGGGCGAGCGACTCAAGGCAACGCCGTTCGAGATCGCGGCGCGCATCGAGAAGGTGCTCGAGGAGCGCAAGGCGCTCGACCGCGAGATCGAGAAGCTCAAGCAGCGCATCGCGTCGGGCGGCGGTGGTCGCGATTTGCTCGCCGAGGCGGTCACGATCAAGGGCATCCGCGTGCTCGCGGCGGCCGTCGAGGTCGACGACGCCAAGGTGCTGCGCGACACCGGCGATCAGCTGCGCGACAAGCTCGGATCCGGCGTGATCGTGCTCGCGGGCACCGGTGGCGCCGAGGTCAAGCTGGTCGCGATGGTGACCAAGGACCTCGTCGACAAGGTCCAGGCGGGCAAGCTGCTCTCCGAGGTCGCGACCGCGCTCGGCGGCCGTGCGGGCGGCCGTCCCGACATGGCGCAGGGCGGTGGCAAGGATGCCGCCGCGGTGCCCCAGGCGCTCGACAAGGCGCGCAAGTGGGTCGAGGAGCACGCATAGTGCCGCGCCGGCCGCGCTTCGAACCGAGTGGCTCGCCGCCCGGTGAGCGGCTCGCCAGCATCGCAGCCCGCAACGCGCGGCCGCCCTGGTACGCGAACAAGGCCATCCGCGCCGCGATCATCGGCGCACTCCTGATCATCTGCTTCGCGCTGCTCGCACTCACCGACCTCGGCAAGCCGAAGGTCGAGAAGAAGAAGCCGGCGGACCACGTCGACGGCATTTATCTGCGGCACTGACCGGCTGCGGCACTGACCGGCTGCGGCACTAGCCCGCGCGCGCGGGCAGCGTGACGATCGCCTCGGCGCCGCGGGCGCCCTTGCGGTTGCGCAGCGTGAGCGTGCCGCGGTGGGCCTCGGCGATCTGGCGCGCTAGCACGAGGCCGATACCCGAGCCGGTGGGTTTCGTCGTGAAGAACGGGACGAACAGGTTCGCGGTGTCGGAGAGACCCGGGCCGTCGTCCTCGATCGTGACGGTCGCGGTGCCGGCGGTGTGGGTCCAGCTGACGCGCACGTGGGCATCGGCGGCGTCGGCGGCGTTGCGCACGAGGTTGATGAGCAGCTGGTCGAGCTGGTCGGCGTCGCCGTCGACCGCGAGCGCGGGGCCGCTGGCGATCTCGACCGGCAGGCGGGTCTCGAGCGCGGCGGTGCGCTCGACCCAGGCGGCGAGCTCGACGCGTGCGAGGCGCGGCGGCGGCAGGCGGACCAACCGCGAGTACGACTGCATGAAGCGGGCGAGGGCGGCGGCACGGCGCTCGATCACCTCGAGGCCGCGCGTGAGGTCGTCACCCATGTCGCGGCGCTGCTCGACGCCCGTGCGCAACGTCTCGGCGATCGAGGAGATCGGCCCGAGCGAGTTGTTGATCTCGTGGCCGAGCACGCGCACGAGGCGCTGCCAGGCGAGGCGTTCTTCGGCGCGCAGCGCGTGCTGGACGTCGGTCATCACGAACAGGCGGTGCGGCATGCCGGCGAGGCGGACGTCCGAGGGGCGGACCTCCCACGTGGTGCGCGCGAGCTCGAGCGTGCGCGGTGCATCGGCGTCTGCGAGCGTGGCCAGGCCGAGATCGAGCAGCGAACGACCGACGAGCGCGGGACCGAGCAGACGCTCGGCAGTGCGGTTCGCGAGCCGGATCGTGTGTGTGGTGTCGACGGCGATCACCGCCGCATCGACGGACTCGACGACCCGCGCGAGGCCGGCACTGGTCTCCTCGTCGCGCCAGCGCTCGGTGCGTAGCTCCTCGGCGAGCATGGCGAGCTCGGCGACCGCGAGGCCGAAAGCATCGTCGCGACGCGGGTGGCGGCCGCGCACCGCGTAGTCGCGCTCGCGCAGCGAGGCGGTCAGGTTCGCGAGTGTCTGCAGCGGGCGGGTGACGCGCGTGCGTGCCGCGAGCGCGAGGCCGCCGCTACCGAGCGCGATCGCGAGCGTCAGCGTGACCTGCGTCTTGAGCTGGAACGCGCCGGACCACAACAGGGGCAGGGCGACGGCGACGGGAATCGCGATCGCCGCGAGGATGGCCACGAGCACCGCATCCTCGTGGCGCAGCTTCATGACCGGATCCCGAGCGAGGCGAGCCGGCGGTAAAGCGCGCTGCGCGACAGGCCGAGCACGCGGGCGGCATCGGCGACGTTGCCAGCATGAGCGGCGAGCGCGCGCTCGATCAGGTAGCGCTCGGCTTGCTCGAGCGTCATGTCCTCGAGGCGCGAGCCTTCGGTGCGCGCACGCAGCATCAGGTCATCGGGGCCGATCTCGTCGGTCGCGGCGAGCAGCGACGCGCGCTCGATCACGTGCTCGAGCTCTCGCACGTTGCCCGGCCAGCTGTGCGCGAGTAGCGCGGTCATCGCGGGTGGCGTCAATCGCTTGGCCGAGCGTCCGAGGAACGCCGCCGCGAGATCCGGGACATCTTCCTTGCGATCGCGCAGCGGTGGCAGCCGGATCTCGACGGTGTTGAGCCGATAGAGCAGATCCTCGCGGAACCGGCCGGCGGCGGCTGCCGCCACGACATCTGCATTCGTCGCGGCGAGCACGCGCACGTCGACCCGGCGCGGCCGCGAGCTTCCCACCGGATGGAACTCGCCGGTCTGAAGCACGCGGAGCAGGCGCGCCTGCTGGGCCGGCGGCATGTTCGCGATCTCGTCGAGAAAGAGTGTCCCGCCGTCGGCGAGCTCGAAGCAGCCCGTGCGATCGGTGCGCGCATCGGTGAACGCGCCGCGCACGTGGCCGAACAGCTCGCTCTCGAGCACGCCGTCGGAGAGCCCGCCTGCGTTGACCGCCACGAACCCCCGACCGCTACGAGACGATGCCGCGTGAAGCGCCCTGGCGATCACTTCCTTGCCGGTGCCGTGCTCGCCGGTGATCAGCACGCTCGCGGAGGCCGGCGCCACGCGCTCGACGAGCGCCATCACCTGCTGCATCGCGCGCGACTTCGCGACCACGTCCGGGAGCTCGCGCGCGCGTGTGCGTGCGGCCTCGGCATCGAGCCGGTTCGCCGTGCGTAGCGCCTGCCGCAGATCGAGCTGCGCGCGCAGCACCGTGACGAGCCGGGCGTTGTCCCACGGCTTGGTCAGGTAATCGCGCGCGCCGCGCCGGATCGCCTCGACCGCGCCTTCGATCGAGCCCCACGCGGTCATCACCACGACCGGCAGCGCCGCGTCGATCTCGCGCAGCCGCGCCAGCAGATCGATTCCCTCGCTGCCGCTCGTCGTGTCGCGCGTGTAGTTGAGATCGATGAGGCAGACATCGAGCTCCTCGGACTCCACGAGCCCGAGTACGGCCGCCGGCGAGGTCGCCGTGCGCACGTCGAACCCATTCGCACGCGCGAGCATGCGAACCGCCTCCAGTACATCCGGCTGGTCGTCTGCGACGAGCAGGCGCGGCATCAGCCCCGGCGATCCTCCACCACGCGGCCATCGAACAGGTGCACCACCCGCGTCGCCTTCTGCGCGTAATCCGGGTTGTGCGTGACCATGCATATCGTCGCTCCCCTGCCGTGCAGCTGGCTTAGCAGCTCCATGACCGCGTCGCCGTTCTTGCTGTCGAGATTACCTGTTGGCTCGTCGGCGAGGAGGATCAGAGGATCTCCTGCGACCGCGCGCGCGACCGCCACGCGCTGCTGCTGACCGCCCGAGAGCTGCGCGGGCAGATGTCGCGCACGGTGGGACATGCGTACCGCGTCGAGCGCCTCGGCGACCCGCTTCCTGCGCTCGCCGGCCGCCATCCCGCGATACGTGAGCGGCAGCTCGACGTTCTCCTCGACGGTGAGGTCGCCGATCAGGTTGAACGCCTGGAAGATGAACCCGATCGCCTTGTTGCGGAGCGCGGCGCGCTTGATCGGATCGAGCTTCGCGGTGTCCTGGCCGTCGATGCGGTACTCGCCCTGCGTCGGGACGTCGAGCAGGCCGAGGATCGCGAGCAGCGTCGACTTGCCGGAGCCCGACGGGCCACTGATCGACAGGAACTCGCCCTTGTCGACCGACAGCTCGACGGACGCGAGCGCGCGCGTTTCGACGTCGTCGGTATGGAACGTCTTGCCGATGTTCGAGAGCTCGAGCAGCGCGCGAGCCGGTTCAGGGAGTCTTGCAGCAGCTGGCATGGTTCCTCACTCGACGCGCAGGCGGTCGACACCGTCCCAGCGCGACATGTCCGAGAGCACGACCTGATCGCCGGCGGAGAGTCCGCTCGCGATCTCGATGTCCTTGAGAGCAGCGCGGCCGAGCTTCACCGACACGCGATGCGCGATGCCGCCCTCGACCTTGAACAGCTTGATCGTCTGGTGCGCCTCGCCGATCGCAGGACGCGCGAGATGCAGCACGTCGCCCGTGCGCGCGAGCTCGATCACGCCGTCGACGTTCTGATCGACACGAGTGCCCTTCGGCAACGCTCCGGTCAGCGCGATGTCGACGATGACGGCGCCGTTCTGCGCGGCCGGATCGATCCGTATGACCTCGCCCTCGACGACGCCGACGCGCGTATCGACGGTCGCCGTGAGCCCGACCGAGACATCCTCCATCGAGGCCTCGGGGATGCGCAGGCGTGCCTTGAGCTTGTCGGGCACGACGACGCGCGCGAGCGGCGCGCCGACCGCGACCGACTGGCCGGCCTCGACGGCGATCTGCTGCACGACGCCCTTCTGCCCGGCGCGCACGTGCAACGCATCGAGCTGCTTGTGGTGAAACTCGGCGAGCGCGCGCAGCCGATCGACCTGCGACTTCTGGGCCTCGAGCTGGGCCGCGTTGCCGCGCCGCAGGGCCGCGAGTCGCTGCTGCTCGAACGCGAGCCGGCCGTCGAGCTGGGTCGCGCGGTCCTTCGACTCGGCGCTCTCGATCGTCGGGATCACGCCCTTCGCCGCCATCGCGGTGTCCATCTCGGAGCGCCGCTTGGCCATCGCGGTGTCGCCGTTGAGCCCGGCCACCGTCGATTCCTGGGCGAGGCGCGCGCCGTCGAGCTGCGCGGACAGCCGGGCGAGCTCGGCCTCGGCGGCGGCGACGTCGCGATCGGCGTTGAGCGCGGCGAGCTCGGCATCGGGGTTCGACAGCTCGATCAGGACGGTGTCCTCGTCGACCTGCGCGCCGGCCTGCACGAGCACCTTGTCGATGCGCGCGGCGACGGGCGCCGAGGCCCAGCGGAAGTCCGTCGGCACGAGCGTCCCGGTGCCGCGCACCTCGAGCGTCAGCGGACCGCGCTCGACCGTGCCGATCCACAGATCGCCGCGCGCCACACTCGGGGCACGCCCGGCGAACCACCGCACGGCGAGCGTCACACCGCCGAGCGCCGCGAGCGCTGCGACGACGAGCACGGCGCGCCGGGTGCGAGGCCGCGCACGCACGCGCGGGACATCCATCGTCGTCTCCATCAGTCGGACCTCAGGGCGACGATCGGCTGCACGCTGGTCGCACGGCGAACGGGCAGCCAGGTCGCGAGCAGCGCGGTCGCCGCCACCGCGAGCGCCACCGCGATCAGCAGCACCGGCTGACTCAGCGACTCTCCGTAGAACACCCCGCGCAGCGACGACGTCAGCGCCGCCTCGAGGACCACTGCCGCCGCGAGCCCGAGCGCGACTCCCGCCGCGACCAGCGTCGCCGCCTGCTTCACGACCATCGCGCGCACGTGCGACGGCGGCGCGCCGAGCGCCACGCGCAGCCCGATCTCGTGCGTGCGCTGCGCGACGGTGTGGGCCATGACGCCGTAGATCCCGACCGCCGAGAGCAAGAGTGCGATGCCGGCGAAGCAGCTGAGCAGGAACGTCAGGAAGCGAGGCCGCGCGACCGCCTCCCACATCAGGTCGTCCATCGTCCGGACCTGGAACAACGGCAGCCGCGGATCGAGATCGGCGATGACGCGATACACCGACGGCGTCAGCTCGCCCGGATCGCCGGTCGTGCGCACGAGGACGTACTGGATGTTCTCCGACGTCGGCGGCTCGTTGAGCAGCGCCGACTGGTCGCGCGCGATGAACAGCTCGGTGCCGGCCGGCTTGTCGACGCCCGCATTCTTGATGTCATGGACGACGCCGACGATCGTGTTGAGCACGATCTTCGACGGGTCGGTCCAGTAGCCGACCTGCAGCTGCTGGCCGATCGGATCCTCGTGCGGGAAGTACTTCTTCACGAACGCCTCGTTGATGACGACGACGAGCGGCGCGCCCGGGGTGTCGCTCGCGGTGATGCCGCGTCCGCGCACGATGCGCGCGCCGAGCGCCTCGAACCCACCCGGGTTCATGACCTGGACGAAGTCGACGTTCCAGGGCTGATCCTTGTCGTGCGTATGGCCCGGTAGCTCGAAATCATTCGCGTTGAGTGGGCGCGTGGGCAGCATGCCGTTGCCGCCGTCGAGCATCACGACGCCGGTCACGCCGGGCAGTGCGTGCAGCCGCGCGTCGAGCCGGTCCCAGAACACATCGCCGGTCGTTCCGGTGTACGTCTT